>OLVV01000446.1_pt1 | contig 22935 bp, 29 predicted proteins | sample 1673581 | NCBI WGS metagenome assembly OLVV01 (sample SAMEA103958116, study PRJEB25191) | human gut metagenome | biome: human-associated habitat [ENVO:00009003]; feature: intestine environment [ENVO:2100002]; material: feces | place: Germany | collected 2013/2015
CATTGAAGTGTACAAAACAAACAGAAACATATATTTTTCTATCTTTCAAGGCGTTCTATCTTTAATTATATATAAATATTTTCACCCTTTACACCTTATATAATAAAAAAGTTGTATTTTTGCAAATTGATATATTACATTCGCAGAAATACATTATAACAATGAATACAGAAAATAACGAAAATCAAGAAGAGAAGAAGACAGACGAACAGCCGCAAAAGGTTAAGATCTACGTCATCGATACGGGTAAGATCAAACAAACCAAAGCGTTTGCCCGTCAAGATGGAGCAATTCTTGGCATCGTATGGATAGCCAGCTTCGTCTGCACCATGATGGCAGTAGAACCAAAGTACCAGATGCTGGGGTTACTATCCAACATTCTGATTATCTCTACCCCATTCGTGGTAGCAAAGAGATTGAAGTATTTCCGTGACTTCGTAAGAGAGGGACATATTTCTTTCAGACACGGATTATACTATTGCATCCAGACATTCTTCTATGCTACCCTACTGCTCACCATCGTGCAGTATCTCTGGTTCCGATTCATGGATACAGGCATGTTTATGACTCAGCTTCAAACCAACTACCAGATGATAGCACAGGCTTATCAGTTGACAGCACAGGAAACAAAAGCTCTCTTCGATGCCATCTCTATGATGAAACCAATAGCATGGGCATCCATGTTTATGATTACCGACCTGGTTGCTGGAGCAATACTCAGCCCGATACTTGCTGCCATATTCGCCAAAAAGAAAATAGCCAATTAGGTTTCAGATAAAAAAATAAATTCTCAAAACATCAGATAAAATGGATATTTCAGTTATCGTTCCTCTGTTCAATGAGGAAGAGTCGTTGCCAGAACTCTTCGCCTGGATCAAACGGGTGATGGATGCCAACGATTTCACTTACGAAGTTATCTTTGTGAACGACGGTTCTACCGACCGTTCATGGAACGTCATAGAAGAACTTGCCGAGAAAAACGAGCAGGTAAAAGGAATCAAATTCCGCCGCAACTACGGAAAGAGTCCTGCCCTCTACTGTGGATTCAAAGAGGCACAAGGTGATGTAGTCATCACTATGGATGCCGACTTGCAGGATTCACCAGACGAGATACCAGGTCTCTACGAAATGATAAAGAAAGATGGTTTCGATCTTGTATCGGGTTATAAGCAGAACCGCAAGCAGGGAGATCCTCTGAGCAAAACGATTCCAACCAAACTTTTCAATGCCACAGCCCGCAAGGTGAGCGGCATCCACAATCTGCATGACTTTAACTGCGGACTCAAGGCTTACCGCCGCGACGTAGTGAAGAACATCGAAGTATACGGTGAGATGCATCGCTACATTCCATACCTTGCCAAGAATGCAGGCTTCGCAAAGATTGGCGAAAAACCTGTTCACCATCAGGCAAGAAAGTTTGGTACTTCCAAGTTCATGGGCTGGAACCGTTTCGTGAACGGCTATCTGGACCTGATGACACTCTGGTTCCTGAGCAACTTCGGCAAGAAGCCAATGCATGTTTTTGGATTCTTAGGAAGTGTGGTGTTCTTCATTGCCTTTCTCTCGCTTATCGGACTTGGCATCGATAAAGCCATAGACTTACATCGTGGCATCTACGGACACCTCATCACCGATTCCCCATACTTCTTCATCGCTCTCATTGCGATGGTATTGGGCAGTCAGTTCTTCCTAGCCGGATTTCTGGGTGACCTTATCAGTCGTCAGAACCCTAATCGTAACGATTATCAAATAGAAAAGGAAATAAGATGCAAAAAATAATACCATTGGTTTTCATGATGCTGGTACTCATGGTGGCTAGTTGCACTAGTCTCAACTGCCCGCTCAACAACACCACTTACACCAAGTATAAGTTGATGGGCGACGTAAAGACACTCAACGCCACCTTAACCATCTCGACCACCAAACAGGAAGGAGAAGACAGCGTACTTATCAATAAGGATGAGAACGTGGATAGCTTCATCCTTCCGATGAGTTACCACCAGCCTGAGGATGTGTTCTTTTTTGAAATTCAGAATGCAGACAATCAGGTATGGAAAGATACAGTAACCGTCAAGAAAGAGGACTATCCACATTTCGAGTCTGTAGATTGCGGTGCAGCCTACTTCCACAAAATAACAGAAGTGAAGACAACCCACAACTATATCGACTCAATAGTTATCAACAATAAAGAGGTTAATTATGATGCATCTAAAGCGCATTTCTACATATATTTCGGTAACCGTTACTAAAAAAGCGGTAACCGTCCTGAGTCTTCTCCTACTCTTAGGTGGAGGATGGGCGAACGCACAAAACCGTCTTAAAAAGGTAGCAACGGTAGAAAAAGATACGATTCCATGGTTTAACGGAATGGCGGTGAGTGTGGATTTAATAGGACCAGCCCAATTGATGGTAAGTGATTACGGACAATATGAAGCTTCTCTGCGAGTGAACTTAAAAGACAAGTATTACCCTATCTTTGAATTGGGTTACGGCAAAGCAGATGCCTTCGATGAGAGTACCCAGATCACTTATAAGACAAGTGCACCATACGCCCGTCTGGGTGTAGACTGGAACCTGCTCAAAAACAAGCACGATGACTACCGCCTGTTTGGTGGATTCCGTTACGGTTTCACCTACTATAAATACGACATCTCTTCACCACCCATCAAAGATCCAGTCTGGGGAGGTGATGCACCTTACGGAGCAGAAGGCGTATCCGCTAACTATCACTGGCTGGAAGGTGTAATAGGAATAGATGCAAAGATATGGGGACCAATCCGCATGGGATGGAGTTTCAGATACAAGCGTCGTGTTGCCCATAATGATGGCGACATGGGCAACACCTATTATGTACCAGGCTTCGGCAAGCAAGGTGGTTCCCGACTTGGCGGTACGTTCAATGTAACATTTGAAATATAAACAATGAAGAATAAAAGACTCATTTGGCAGATACCGTTTCTGCTTCTCTTGATTTTTGGCAGTATTTATGTCATTCGCCAACAGCAAAATACTCCTTACCAGAGGGATGAAGGTTTCATCTTTGGTACTATCTATCACATCACCTACCAAAGTGACGTCAATTACCAAAAAGAAATCGAGGCTGAACTGCAGAAAGTAGACAATTCTCTTTCTCCATTCAACAAGACATCCATCATTTCGCGTATCAACCGTAATGAAGACGTGAAGGTAGACAACATGTTTGCTGAGGTTTTCCAACTCGCAGAAAAAATATCCAAAGAAACAGACGGAGCATTTGACATCACTGTAGCCCCTATGGTAAATGCCTGGGGATTCGGATTCAAGACCGGGAACCCTCCTACCCAACAAACAGTAGACAGTATTCGCGCTATCGTCGGATTCCAGAAAGTAACATTAAAGGAAGAGCACGTCAAGAAACAGAATCCTCATATCATGCTTGACTGCTCAGCCATAGCCAAAGGATACGGAAGCGATATCGTGGCAAGGTTTCTAAAGAAAAAAGGCATCCAAAACTTTATGGTAGAGATTGGTGGCGAAATTGTGGTGAATGGAAACAGCGACAAGCAAGTGCCTTGGCGGGTAGGCATCAACAAGCCAACAGACGATTCTCTCAATACGAGTCAAGAATTACAAGACGTAATCAATGTGACAGACATAGCAATGGCAACAAGTGGAAACTATCGGAATTTCTACTATAAGAACGGCAAGAAATATGCTCACACAATAGACCCGAAGACAGGCTATCCCGTGCAGCACAATATTCTGTCAGCCACCGTTCTAGCCAAGAATTGTGCCACAGCCGATGCCTATGCCACATCCTTCATGGTAATGGGACTGGATGGAGCAAGGAAAGTATTGGAAAAACATCCTGAACTTGACGCCTATCTCATCTATTCCGATGAAAAGGGAAATAACAGGATATGGTATTCGCCAGAGCTCAAGAAGAAAATATTAAAATAGAATGCAAGAAGACAGAGTATATGACAATCTTTTAAATCTGCCTCTATTCCTGGGAATGAGCCGTAACGATTTGCTGGAAGTAGCCGGTCATACAAAGTTCGATTTCCAAAAGGCAGATAAGGGACTCACCATCGTCAAGGAAGGAGAGCCCTGCAAACGTCTGTACTTTCTTCTTACCGGCGAACTCAACGTTGTCACAGAGGCTGACGATCATGGCTACCGCATCGAAGAAGGCATCAAAGCCCCAGAAGCGTTTCAAATGGAATGCATCTACGGATATAACCAATACTTCACTCACACCTATATCGCAAAGAAAGAATGTAGCGTAATGAGTATCAGCAAGCAGGAGATGCAGAAACTATCTGATAGATACGAGATTTTCAGAATCAACATGTTCAATCTCATTTCTACTCAAACCCAAAAGAACAACCGGCGCTTGTATCGGGTTCCTCCCAAAACACTCTCAGAACGTATCATCCAGTTCTTTGAAAGCCGATGTCTCAAACCTGCCGGCGAAAAATTATTTCACATCAAGATGGAAAGACTTGCCGCAGAAATGAATGTCAAGAGAATCTATGTCTCCAACGTGCTGAATGAACTGCAGAAGCAAAAGCTCATGCATCTGGAAAGAGGAAGAATCTATATTCCACAATTAGAAAAGCTGATTGTGAATAAATAAAAAGAGAACTGTCATAGAGTAAAGCAAACAAATAAAAAATCACTATCATGCAAGATATAAAAGATCAGAATCATATCAGAAATACAGAGAATCGAGAGAATCCATTCTTTGTTCCCTATCATACACCGCACGATACTGTGCCTTTCAACCGTATCCTGCTGGAAGACTACGAGCCTGCCTTCATGGAGGGTATTCGCCGTGACAAAGAAGCGACAGACAAGGTCATCAACGACCCGGCTGAGCCTACATTCGAGAATACTATCGCCCGTGTGGATACAGAAAAAGGCGAACATTATTACGACCTTTTAAGTCGTGTTTCCAATGTATTCTCATGCATGATGAGTGCAGAGACATGCGACGAGATGGAGGAACTGGCACAAAAGATGAGTCCTATCCTCACCAAACATGCCAACGACATTACACTCAACAAGAAACTCTTTGAGCGTATTAAATATGTTCATGACCACCCTAACAGAGAGTTAACCCCAGAAGAACAGATGCTTTTGGAAACCAGTTATGATGGTTTTGTACGTAGTGGTGCTCTTCTTGATGAGGAAGGAAAAGACAAGCTTCGCAAACTTACAGAGGAAGCAAGTATTCTCACCCTCCAGTTCTCACAGAATCTCCTGAAGGAAAACAAGGCATTTACCATCCATATCACAGACGAGGCTCAACTTGACGGACTTCCAGAAACAGCAAAGGCTGCAGCAGCTCATACTGCCAAAGAGAAGAATGAAGAAGGCTGGATTTTCACACTCGACTATCCAAGTTACTCTCCATTCATGACCTACTCTACTCAGCGTGAACTCCGCAAACAGATGTATATGGCACGCAATACGGTCTGTACCCATGAGAACGAGCAGAACAACATTGAAATCTGCAAGCGACTGGTCAATTTACGTAGAGAACTCGCTCAACTTCTTGGTTTCGAGACCTATGCAGACTATGTATTACGTCATCGAATGGCAAGTAATGTAGAGAATGTCTATAAACTTCTCAATGATCTGATTGAGGCTTATAAGCCAACAGCAGAAAAAGAAGTGAAAGAAGTAGAAGCCCTAGCCAAGAAACTGGAAGGCGAAGACTTCAAAATGGAACCATGGGACTTCGGATTCTATTCCCACAAGCTCCAGATGGAAAAATACAATCTGGATGCAGAGATGCTCCGTCCATACTTCCAACTTGACAAGGTGATAAAGGGCGTTTTCGGATTAGCCAACAAACTGTATGGTATTACCTTCAAGGAAAACAAAGAGATTCCAGTATACCATCCTGACGTGAAGGCATACGAAGTATTCGATAAAGACGGCAGTTATCTGGCTGTGTTCTATGCAGACTTCTTCCCACGCAAGGGCAAACAGGGAGGAGCCTGGATGACAGAATTCCAAGGACAATGGATAGACCATAAAGGCAACAACATTCGTCCACACGTGAGCGTAGTGATGAACTTCACCAAGCCTACAGAAGAAAAACCTGCCCTCCTGACCTTGGGAGAGGTAGAGACCTTCCTGCATGAGTTTGGTCACAGCCTTCACGGAATGTTCGCCAACACCCGGTTCGAAAGTCTTTCGGGTACCAATGTATGGTGGGATTTCGTAGAGTTGCCATCTCAATTTATGGAGAACTATGCCATAGAAAAGGAATTCCTGCGCACCTTTGCTTTCCATTATGAAACAGGTGAACCATTGCCGGACGAGCTCATCGAACGTATCGTAAAAAGTCGCAACTTCATGGCAGCATACGCCTGCCTGCGCCAAGTAAGTTTCGGACTTCTGGATATGGCATATTACACCAAAAAGGATGTCTTTACAGCTGACATCATCCCATTTGAGAAAGAAGCATGGAAAGAAGCCATGATTCTGCCACAGTTGCCTGACACTTGCATGACCGTACAGTTCTCGCACATTATGGCAGGAGGTTACGCAGCCGGCTACTACAGTTACAAATGGGCTGAAGTTCTGGACGCTGATGCATTCAGCGTGTTCAAGAAAAACGGTATTTTCGACCGAACTACCGCCCAAAGCTTCCGTGACAACATACTCTCAAAGGGAGGCACAGAACATCCGATGACACTCTATAAACGATTCCGTGGACAAGAGCCAACCATAGACGCCCTACTGGAACGCAACGAAATCAAGAAGAGTTAACAGTTTAGGCAAGTAATTATAAATGACACAATATAAATAACAGATCAATGGGGGACAACCTTTTAAAACAGAAAAAGCTTGATTTGCGATACCTTCGCATGGCTCGCATCTGGGCAGAAAACAGCTATTGCAAACGCCGACAGGTAGGTGCTTTAGTAGTAAAAGACAAGATGATTATCAGCGATGGTTACAATGGTACACCAAGCGGATTTGAAAATATCTGCGAGGATAACAATGTAACCAAGCCCTATGTCCTCCATGCAGAAGCCAACGCCATAACCAAGTTGGCCCGCAGCAGCAACAACAGCGAGGGAAGCACACTTTATGTCACTGCTTCTCCTTGCATCGAATGCTCCAAGCTCATCATTCAAGCAGGCATCAAACGAGTTGTATATGCCGAGAAATACAGACTTACTGATGGTGTGGAACTATTGGAAAGAGCCGGAGTAAAAGTAGAATATATGAATCCTGATGAAAATATCAGTTTAGAATAACGTTAGTATAATGTAAATTAGTAAGTTATGAATAAGAACAAGAATAAGACCAACAGGTTTATGCCGTTCATCATGGCACTCTGCGTAGTGCTAGGCATTGTCATCGGCACATTCTTTTCGAATCATTTTGCCGGCAACCGACTCAACGTCATCAATAGTGGAAGCAACCGCTTAAACAACTTGCTTCATCTCATTGATGACCAATATGTGGATTCTGTCAACATAGATTCGCTAGTAGATAAAGCCATTCCACAAATTCTTGCGGAACTGGATCCCCACTCGGTCTACATCAGTGCCAAAGATGCAGCGCAGGCTAATGACGACCTCAAAGGTTCATTCTCGGGTGTAGGTATTGAGTTCGTGATCCGCCAGGACACCATTCATGTGCAAAATGTAATCCAAAACGGTCCTGCCGAAAAAGCAGGTCTTCTAGCAGGAGATAAGATTGTTGCTGTGGATGGCAAACCTTTCGTGGGCAAAATCGTGACTAATCAGGAAGCCATGCACCGCTTAAAGGGTCCTAAAGACACGAAAGTAAAAATCGGCGTAATCCGCTATGGCAGCAACAAGGTACAGAGCTTCACGGTAACACGAGGAGAAATCCCTACCAAGAGTGTAACTGCAGCCTACATGCTCAATGACAATACAGGCTACATCCGCATCAAGAACTTCGGTGAGAACACTTATCCAGAGATGCTTATCGCCTTAGCCAAACTGTCTCAACAGGGATTCTCTAATCTCTGCATTGACTTACGCGACAACTCTGGAGGCTATCTCACAGCTGCAGTAAATATGGCAAACGAGTTCTTACCAGAAAAGAAACTGATTCTCTATACACAAGGACGAAAGTCTCCTCGCCAAGATTATTTGAGCGACGGCAAGGGTTCTTATCAAAAGATACCTATGGTTGTACTCATCAATGAGGGTTCGGCTTCTTCTGCTGAAATCTTTGCAGGTGCCATGCAGGATAATGACCGTGCAACCATCATCGGTCGCCGTTCATTCGGAAAGGGATTGGTACAACAGCAAATAGAATTCCCAGACCATAGCCTTATCCGTCTCACCATTGCCAGATACTATACTCCTTCTGGAAGATGTATCCAAAAACCTTATACGATGGGTGATGACAAGGATTATGAACAGGATCTTCTGGATCGCTACCAGCATGGAGAATTTTTCTCACAAGACAGCATCAAGCATACGGGTCCTGCATACCACACAGGCATTGGACGTGTAGTTTATGGTGGAGGTGGTATCACGCCAGACATCTTTGTTCCAGAAGATACGCTCGGTATGACTTCCTACTTCAAAGAGGCTAGTTTGAGCGGCTTGATTCTACAGTTTGCATTTACCTATACTGATGATAATCGTCCTAAGTTGAACAACTTCAAGGAGATGATGGAACTTGCCGATTATCTTGACAGTCAGAACATGGTGGAACAGTTTGCCAACTATGCAGACAAGCATGGATTGAAGCGCCGTAACCTTCTTATCAAGAAGTCACATAAGTTGCTGGATAGAGTCATCGACAGCCGTATCATCTATAACATGCTTGATGAACAAGCCTGGACTCAGTATATCAACCAGGACGACCCAGTGATTAAGAAGACCCTCGAAGTCTTCGAAAAGCACGAGGCGTTCCCAAAGAAACCTGAGCCAACAGCCAAATTCAAAAGCAAGAAGCAGAAAGTAGCAATGGCTGACATACCATACAATTACAGTTCACTACATTGCAGAAATATGATGATGGCAAACGCATAAGATGAATAAGAAAGAACTTAGAAAAATCATAAAAGACAGAAAGCGACAGTATTCCTCAAGCCAACTTGAGGAACTGTCGCTTTCTGTCTTATCCCGACTTGCAGATCAAGAATCTTTCCGCAAGGCTAAAATCATTTTAATGTATTATTCTCTCCCTGATGAAGTCAACACTCATACATTTATTGATGAGATGACAGCTTTAGGGAAAACAGTTCTTTTACCTGTAGTAAAGGATTCAGAAAATATGGAAATCAGAGAATACTCTGGCAGAAAAGATCTCACAGAAGGTTCCTTTCAAATTATGGAGCCAACCGGCAATCTCTTTCCACCAGAAAGATATGTGGAAATAGAAGTCGGTGTCATTCCAGGTATGAGTTTTGATGAAAAAGGCAACCGACTGGGACGAGGAAAAGGATATTATGACAGATTTCTGAAAAAAGTACCAACCATGTTCAAGATAGGCATCTGTTTCGACTTTCAAAAGACAGATACCATCCCAACAGAAGAAACGGATATCAGAATGGATTGCATCATATAAAGAGTTCAGGAAAAAGAGGCAAATTCTATCAATAGAAACGGATATCTGAAATCACCAATGCCCCTACCTGCTCGTTCAATCTTCTTACCAAGATTGAACGATGCATGGTAAGATCTGCCCTGAGAGCAGGATTTAGAATCTTAACATAAAGGGTTTGATTCTTGATAAATTTATCAGCACAATAAACAGAAATAGAGGCACCTACAACGGTGTCCCAACTATCCAAGAGACGCTTTTGCTGCAAAGGCGTCTCCAATCCCTCGTTTCTCAAAAACTCCGGCAAAAGTTCTGCTATAGAACGAACCTTTTTTCTAAACATAATTATACCCAATAAATAATGTACAACAAATCGTCAGACTTGATTTTCCACCCCTGACATTCAGTATCTAATCTCTTACATGCAGTTCTCCATTTTCGACAGAGAAAATCTTATAGTCGCCACGTAAACGATGAAGGATTTGGTCAAGATGATCACGATTGGTATCCGTGATAAAAATCTGTCCAAAATTATCATTTGAGACTAACTGAACTATCGCTTCAACACGCTGAGCATCAAGCTTATCAAAAATATCATCCAACAAGAGCAAAGGAGTGGTATTAGAGCAGGTTCGCTTCAAAAAACTAAACTGCGCCAACTTCAAGGCAATGACATAACTCTTGTTCTGTCCCTGACTTCCCTCACGCTTCATCTGATAGTCACCAATCGTAAACTCCAAGTCGTCACGATGAACTCCATGAAGCGAATAACCAACGGCACGATCCTTGAATCTATCACGCTGGATAACCTCCAATAACGGTCCTCTTTGACAGTGCGAAATATAATGCAAGCCTACCCGTTCCTTATCACCGGAAATATGCTGATAAATCTGCTGAAACAAAGGTATTAATTCGTTTACAAAAGCCTGGCGCTTAGCAAAGAGCAGTTCTCCATTCATAGCCATCTGCTGTTCCCAAAGCTCCATAAGAGTTACATCCGGTTCCGCCTCCATCTTCAAGAGAGCATTTCGCTGTTGCAAGGCTTTGTTGTAGTTAGAAAGAGCCTCGATATATGTATTATCATACTGAGAGATAACAACATCCATCAGTTTTCTACGCTCATCACTTCCACCCTCAATGAGGGAAACATCAGAAGGAGAAACAAAGACAAGCGGAATGAGTCCAATATGTTGAGACAAGCGTTTATATTCTTTCTTATTTCGCTTAAAATGTTTTTTGGTTCCACGCTTCATCCCGCAATAAATGTTCTCCAAATCCCCATTATCATTCTCATAATTACCTTCCAACATAAAAAAGGCCTCATCGTGCAAAATGATTTGGGAATCAATCGGATTATTGGCACTTCTGCAAAACGAGAGGTAATAAATTGCATCCAAAAAGTTGGTCTTACCCATGCCGTTATGACCGATAAGACAGTTAATTTTGGGCGACAATTCAATATTGGCGCTCTTGATATTTTTATAGTTAATAATGGAAATATTCTTTAAAATCATAGACTCTTTACTGATTATTGAGTGCAAAGTTAACAGAAAAAGCCCAAAAAACGAAAAAAGTAGGCTAGAAATTTCAATATCTGAATAAAATTCCGTATTTTTGCAGAAGTTTAGCAATATTAGAATAATAAAAAACAAAAATACAAAATGGCAAACAACAAAGTACAGGCTCAGGAAATAGAGAGCCTCAACATTCGTGAGGCCTTCTTCATGAAGAACAAGAAGGCTATTATTATCGCTGTGGTAGCTATTGTAGTTATCATTGCTGGTGTATTCGGTTATGTATCTCAGATCTCTGGTCCACGTGAGGACAAGGCTAGCACAATGCTTGGCAAAGGTCAGACTTACTTCAACAACGAGATGTTCGAACAAGCACTTAACGGAGACGGTGCTGGTTACGTTGGCTTCAAGAAAATTGCAGACGAATATAGCAGCACTGACGCTGGTAACTTGGCAAACCTCTATGCAGGTCTTTGCTATGCTAACCTTGGCAAATGGGCAGAAGCAGAAAAGAGTTTGGATGCATTCTCTTCAAAGGATGACCAGATGATCAGCCCAGCAGCAGAAGCTGCGCTCGGTGATGTTTACGCTCACTTGAACCAGTTGGACAAGGCTGTCGAAGCATTCAAGAAGGCTGCTTCTATGGCTGACAGCAAAGCAGAAGATGACGCTAACAACAGTCTCTCTCCTGCATTCCTGATTAAGGCTGGTGAAGTTCTCGAGAGCCAGAACAAGAAGCAGGATGCATTGAATATCTATCAGGATATCAAGAAGAAGTATGTTACCTCTATGCTTGTTCAGAGCGGTGAGATTGACAAGTACATTGAGCGCGCATCCAATTAATAACATCTTACGAGTAACATCTTAGAACAAGTTTAATAGATAATTATGGCAACAGCTCTTCATAATTTATCAGAATATGACCTTAGCAAAGTACCTGATGCCAGCAACATGTGCTTTGGTATCGTTGTAGCTGAATGGAACCCAGAAATAACAGGTGCCCTGCTGGACGGTGCTGTCAAGACGCTCGAAAAACATGGAGCCTTAACAGAGAACATACATGTTAAGACTGTTCCTGGCAGTTTCGAACTCATCTATGGCGCACATCAGATGGTACTTAATGGCGGCTATGACGCTGTTATTATCTTGGGAAGCGTAATTCGTGGTGAAACTCCTCACTTCGATTATATCTGCGAGGGAGTAACCTATGGTATTGCCCGTCTCAATGCCACACAAGAGATTCCTGTCATTTACGGACTCTTGACTACAAACGACCTGCAACAGGCAAAGGACCGTAGCGGTGGCAAATTGGGCAACAAGGGCGATGAATGTGCTATTGATGCCATCAAAATGGCTAAATTCTAAAAGCACAGACATTGAGTCTTTCAAAACAATTACTATATAATAAGGTAAATAAAATGAAGCTCTACCAATTATTACAGTCATACGAATTTGAGGAGATTTTCCCAACAGTCAACGTGATGTTTCCCAACGCACAGTTGCATAGAGACGTCTTTGAAAAAGCATTCAACATGCTTTGCGACATTCAACCTATCAGTTCCAAGAAAGTAATTCGTTTCGAACTGATGGAGGATCCAAACTCTAGCGATATGTTTGTTGGAGCCAACGACAGCTGTTTTCAAACAACTTGGGATGTATGTCTCGGAAAAGAAATAAAGAAAGGGAAAGGCGCAGACCTCAACGATGTGGAAATGGTAGCCAATTGTCTGCTTAATATCCTCTTCATAGGTCGTCATCCTCAAAGTTTCGAAAAAGATTATAAGAAACTCTTCAAATAATCATAGGATTTACAAAAAAGAACCTCTTGAAATCTAAGTATTTCAAGAGGTTCTTCCTTTATTTATACACCCTCATCATCGTCTTCATCAACAGAAGAATTGCCCGATGGAGAACTGTCATTTCCTTCAGTATCCAGTAATTGATCTTTACTGATACTCACCTCCCCCATCTTAGAGATTTTTACCACCAAAGGCAAATATTCATCACTCATCACATCAGGTGAACCAACACTGGCTGCAAAACAAAGATTGTTACCTTCAGTTTTTACATAGACAATACCCAGTAATCCACCAGAGGCCTTGGTATGAGAATCCAAGTATTTTTCAAAGGCAGCTTTGGTAAAACTACGTTTGAAGAATTCAGAACCGTCGCTTCTAATAATCCGAACAGTAATCTTATTATCGTGATACTTAGTATTTTCATCTACCTTAACGAGCGGCAAACTGTCATCTGCTTCTCGTTTTACCACCACTTTATATGTAGCGCCCAACCATTCAATGCTTCTAGACTGCTCATACTCACTCATCTTGAGTGTTTGCTTTTTAACTTTGACAACAGGTTTAGGAGCTATAATGATGTTGCTTTTCTTTTTCTCAGCACACGAAGCCATTATACCTATAGCCAGAGCCATGAAAAATAAGTAATTGATTCGTTTCATTGCTTTTTTATTTTAATGCTACAAAAGTAGTAAAAAAAAATGAAATAAACACGGGTTACCCGTTAAAAAACAAAAAAAGCATCGACTTTCACAAGCCGATGCTCCGAATCTACCTAAATACTAACTAATAAATTTCCTATTGAATCTTACACGATATAATAAAAGTTCAGTTTATGAATTCTAATCAGTAGTTTGACGTCATCACGAAGAAAAGGTTTAATGCAAGTCTAAAAAAAATGCATTTTTTCTTCATTAAATGCTTTTTTTCATATAAAATTACGCTAAAATCTGCCGAATAGCTTAAAATGAGCGATTTATGAGTGTTTCACCTCAATGGAGGTAATGATTTAGCAACGGTTCTAATTTCTGCAATGTGCATATGTTTGCTTGTCAAACAACTCTTGTCGGTTGCAAAAGTACAAAAAAGAAGAAATTTACATGCCAAGATTGTTATAAAAAACATTAAAAGCAACAACAAATATCAGAAAATCTTTTGCTTATTTGTTTTTTTTCATTATATTTGCAGCGAAAGTAAATTAAAAAAGCATGGTGCATGAGACTTGCATTGTCTCAGAATTATTATGCTACGCTGGAAATGCGTAAAAAGCTATCGTATAGAGGCAACTAAAATTTTGTTTCTTTCGTAGCTTTTATGAATTAGAATTGTAAATTGAATAGATAAAATCATATAGGATAAAGCGATGAAGAAATTATTGGGTATCATATTATTGACAGTATTGGTTGTATTTAGTTCATGCAACTCTAATACAGATGCTTTTCTTACGGAAACATCACCACAACTATTTGGTGTATGTCAAGTAAGCACAGGTAATGTTGTGCAACAAAAGGATTCTATAGCCTTTACTGATTTAGATATTGCATGGTTCAATCCTAAAACACGAGAAATCAAATTTAAGGAATATGATAAAATAAAATCTATTCCAATCTATGCATCAATAAGTGTAAAAAGTTCATCTGAAACACTGTTCATTATAGCAGCTAATATCAATCCCGTAGTGAATCGTGCATATGATGATTTGGTCTTATTCTGTGACAAGGATGGCAAATACTATCTCAACGATAATTATCCGAATTATTGGAATTTAGAAAAGACAAAACAAAATGCAGATAAGCGTTCTGAAGGTTGGAATAAATTTATCAATCTTCTCAGAAAAGAAGGGCGTATCAAATAATTAAAAAATGAACAATATGAAGAAATATCCATTGTATATTATAGCATTATTATCATGCATTCTGTTTCTATCGTGTGATAAGACAAAACATGAAGATACTTGGTGGTTTGACAACGAAACTGAGAATCTTTTTACAAACGGTTTGTTTGTCAATTATGAGTCAACATGTCGGGTTATAACTATTGGCTGTAACTCAGACAGTTGGATTGCGACGATGAATAATAATGACAACCAGAACGATAGTTGGATTACTATCAATAAAGAAGAAGGGAATGATGGTATTAGCTATTGTTCTATTAAAATTTCAGAGAACAAAGGATGGAACGAAAGGTGCGCATATGTCAAATTTACTAATGGTAATGACATCAGACTCCTAACAATAAAACAGGAGGCAGAGAAACGTGTATATATTCCGTATAAACTTGTGCAGATAACACGTGAAGGTGGAATGGTTGAAGTATCTTTTGAAGCAAATGTCAATTGTGAATGTAGTATAAGTAGAATAGGTTGGAATCCTTCTTGGATTAAAATGGTTTCTCACGAAAAAGACGGACAAACGAATAAAGTCGTTCTTAAAGTTGATGAAAATTTATCTTTGGGTAGACAGGCCATCCTCGATATTTCTATAGCAGAAATAGGAACTACCGAGCATATTACTTTGCAACAAGAGCCCCGTTTGTTTAATGAAAATGAAAATATAAATATATATACAGAGGGTACACTTGGGACTCTTCTGGGTTCTGATATTGCAAACTGTCGTAATATAAGAACATTAACATTATCAGGAAGGTTAAATGTGAGTGATATGATTTGTCTATATAGATTGACTAATGGACCGAACAGTTCCATAAAGAATCTTAATATGTTCTCGTGCACTACAGATGCATCTGGAAATACAATACTTGATGAGATGTTTAGTAATTCAAATATAGAAAGGGTAAATTTACCAGGAGACTTGAAATGCATTCCATACAAAGCGTTCTATCGTTGTACATCTTTAGATAGTATAAACGTAGAAGCAAATATTAAGAAAATAGACATACTGGCATTTGCGGGTTGCTCCAGTTTAAAAAGTATATCTTTTGATAGTTACTGTCAATTGGCTGAGATTGGAATGGGGGCTTTTAATACTAAATCGGTAATAGAAGATTTAGTTCTTCCTACTTTCAATGTAAAAATGCCTCCAAGTGCATTATATGGATGCACTATAAAACGGTTGCACCTTACAGAAGAGGTTCCTCCTATATTAGTAGGTGAAGGCAAGGGCTTGCAGAATACAATTCTTTATGTTCCTGCAGAGAGTGTCGAATTATACAAAAAGGCCAAATTTTGGAGGGATTTTAAGGAAATCTGTCCACAACAGACCTATTAATACGATTTCTATTAAGGTTTCCAAAGACGAAGAGCAAATGTTTAGTTCGATTTATAAGATGTAAATGGATTTAATGTAAGAAGGTATTTTTTTGCTACAATAGGTGTGTTCTGAGACAGGATGATATCCGGTATTGGCTATATTTGATAGATTTCAGTCGTAGCTGTTAAAGAGATGGTGGCAGACCCATCGCATTCGGCATGCAGGTGCTGATAGCAAACCACTTTGTGCTGCTCTGATGGAAACAGATGGGTAGTGAACGACAATTGAAAGTCTTCCGTAAGGTTGGTAAGGTATGCGTCAAGGAGATGAACACAAGTGAACCATTGATGAAGCATCGTTAGCAAAATTTAGCAAGTCACATCAAAACAGTAACTACTCAGCACCCCTATGGGCATGAGTAGTTACATCTATAGGGGGTGCTGAGTAGTTACAAATAGAACCACCACCGTTAAAAATGCTTATTAGGGCGCTTTTGCGAGGTAATGATTTGAAAGCGTTTCTATTTCTCCAATCTGCGTTTTTTCGCTTTTTTAGGCGTTATTTTATATAGAAATCTCAAATTTGTCAACATAACCCCATCATAAAAAATGAATAGCAAGTATTCCTGCTGAGTTTATCAAATAAGGGCCATTGTTGTTGATGACGACTCTACCATCAGCTCATATATACCTTTTCGACACAAGCATATCTTGTTTTCGTTTGTACTCCGAGTGTGTACAGTTTCAAACCATGATTTACATTCTTATATAAGAAAGTGAAGCCGTGACCATTTGTGTATTTTTGCCAAACTAACTCCAGTACATACAACAGATGTAAAAGATTTCTGCAAAATCGACCAAAATCATAAGAAAAAACACCAAATCAGCAAATTTCTTAAAGATTATATCCGTTTATTAAGATTATTTTTGTATATTTGCAGCATTAGTTTGGTGGTAAAGCCTATTGGCCTGCCACGTGACAATAGGACTTTACGGAGCAAGCCTATATCACAATTCTTCTCCGTAGTAACAGTCCGTTCTCTCTCACTGGTCTCTCCCTGCGCGGCAGAGGCATACGTTTTTATATTTTTCAAACACTCCAAATTGACAGCGCATGATAGATCAAAGTCGCCAACTTAAAATCTCTGGAGCTGAAAAAATCACCGATAAGGTAATAGAAGAAAAGGACTCTAAAAATAATAATACAAAAGATAATAAATAATGGATACGATACCTCTATGGTGCATAATATTTATTAATTGCATAACGCTCTTGAGTAGTGTATGGATACTTATATATTTATACAGAAATAGGAGTAAAAAAAGTTTTTCCACATATATATATGGAATAGCTTCATTGATAGGACTGTTCTTAGGTGTGATAAGTTTTTTTTATTACATCTGTCATGCATTTTGTGCAATATTATTTGGTATAGAAATATTCATTGATACATATATGGAACAGAAAAAGAGTCCTGTTAATAGGACTTATTTCAAAATAACAATTCCTCATCCTTATGTTCTTAAGGGCTACTATTGCGGTATTGGTTTTATGTTCTATGGGATAATGGTGATATTATATTACATGATATAAGCAAAAATATGTTCTACAGTTGCAGGTTATCAAGGATAATTATGCAACCTTTGCAGTGCCGTACAATGGCGAGGACAACAACGATTATGTCGATGGCGAGGCTTCTGCTGCAATGACGGCAGCTTGGAAGCTGCGCAGGCACGAGCTTTGTCGAGAGCTGCAAAGAATAACTTCCAAGAGGGCGACGCATGCGAGAAGATGCAGTTCTACTACCACCCAGACCATTTGGGTAGCAGTAGTTACATCACCAACCTTAACGGCGAGGTGGTGCAGCATATTGAGTATGTACCTTTCGGTGAGGTTTTCGTTGAGGAACGCAATAACATTTCAAATAATCCATTAAGAAGAGAGAGAAATGGCAAAAGATAGGGTGCTTTATATGAAATTATGTTTTGTAGTAATAGTCTTTGGACTATCTTTTATTATTTGTAACAAGCATTATATTAAGTATAGTGCTTGTTACAAGCTTCCGATACCTAAAACTCCATTTTATCCAGATGCTTATAAATTTGCAAATACAAAAGAAGAGTTTTTGTCAAATATGAAATTAATTAACAATGCAATAAAAGTAGAAGCCATTATTGATACAAATAAACTTGATTTTAACAATCATACATATCTCTTTGTGTTTGGCGCACCAATAAAAAAAAAATGTACTATAGTTTTAAGACTACATTATTTGACGATAAATCTCCGAGTTACGCAAAGGCTATAAGACATAAGAAAAAATGTGTATTTATAAATTATAATATTCCAACAGGGTACACGTATTTGTATGAAATAAAAAAAGACGAGACCCTTACTGGTTTCAATGGAATATAAGAAATTCATTGAATTGACAAAGAATAGAAATCCGTGGATTATTGTTTATCAACGGATTTCTATTTCTTCGCCTGTATATAAGTATAGGGCGTTATGTGTCTATCAATTTACAGCAAGCACATTGGGGCGCAAAAGCTCTTGATAGTATTAGTGAGAGATTGCAGCGTGAATTACCAGGATTAAGAGGCTTTTCTTCAGGCAACTTGAAGAAAATGCGTATCCTCTATGAGGAATGGCAATGCCTTTCAATTGGTTCGCCATTGGCGAACCAATTACAACAGCTTGAAAATAAGATAGAAGAAGGTGTTGAAATAGGAGAAAAGACACTCCTTTGTATTAACAGACCTATAGAGTCAGCAGACTTACGTATAAAAAACAAACAGGATATGCCTGAAGAATTACAGAAGGCTTTGCCTGATTTGGATAAGATGAAAGATTTATATTGCAAATCGTTGTAAATGTGTATTCACATTATATAAAATGCGTATTAAGGAGTAAGGTAATAAAGTTCTTACTCCTTTTTCGTATCTGTCACAATGGATGTTAGGGGCTTTAGATGGCGAAACTGCAGTTTCTATACTTTTATATACAGCAATAACCGCCATTTAAATGTTAAAATCGGACAGGATTGGCAGAAAATCCAAGTAAACCTTGCAATAAAACTAGGAAATTGCCGTTTTTTATGGTGTAACTTTGTAAGGTTAAACTAAATAATAAAAAATGAAGAAATTCGTGATTTGCCTTCTCGCTTTTCTTATTTGTGGTTGTAGAAGAACGATTGATTTCGATTTCGACACCTACAAACAATCTCTCCATATCAGTAATGGCTATTTTTATGACTTATGTTTTGAAAATGACTCCGTTCTTCCAAATGGAAAATCATACGAAGGCGCATTATTTTTGATATGGCAAGATTCATTATGTGTACCTCCTACAAAAATTGATTTGAACAACTATATTCCAAATGGATATATTGTTAGCCGTGGTGGAATACCATCATCTGAAAGAAAGATAAAACTAAAAGCGAACTTCACCTATACAATTTCATCCACAGGCTTGGGTGCTGTGGAATGTCGTATTAAGGCTTGGACAAATCGCAATGGGAAAATTTTAAAAGCAGTCAAATATTGACTATAAAAACTTAATCTTAGAATCCTTGAAAAGAAAAGTTGAATGTTCAATCAGAAATTTTACTATATGTGGCAAAAGTATTTCATAGTAATAATTTTGTTCTGTTTGTATGCCTGTAAAGGTGAAAGAAAAGAGCAAAATACAAACTCAACAATAATTGAGAAGAAATGGGCGAAAGATTGCAGTAATGATTCCAAAATTCATGTTTTATCGTCTAATGCTCAATTTGCAAATGGGAAAAAAGTTCTAACGAACAAACAGGAATATATGCAAATGACAAAAGATTGCATATATAATGTCGAAACTCTTGTTGCGAAATATCTTGACGACAAAGATAAAAATCATTATTCTAATAAAAACAATACAATAGATTGTTATTTTAGACAATACTTATGCTATAAAGAAAATATGCATCTTTTTGTATTCGCAAATCTGTATGCATATAGAACTACAAAATATGAAATAAATACGACCAACGCATTTGCAGATAATCCTAAAAATCATGTTATTAATCCTCTCAATGGCAACAATAAGGACTATAAAATGTTGTCAGTAAACTTATCAGAAAGGTCAATATGTAGTTTTCATTAAAGTTTTCAATATGAAGTATATTATAACATTTACAATGTGTTTGTTCTTGATGTGCTCTTGTGACAATCATGATTTTGAGCTATCTGAAAAAGAACAAGTTTTTTACATCAACCAAATGCTGCATTTTTCAATTGAGCCATGGGACAGCCTTAGCAAAGCATATACTTATGACTTTTTCCTACGAAACCCGAAACCATGCAAGGAAGTTGACACCATTTATTTAGAAAGGAAGATTCCAAATAAATTTGAAGTAATTGAATCTTCTTCATACACACGAGAATATAATCGCGACCCTTCATTCATAAAATTATTGCCAAATACACAATATATAGTAGCACATACTGGAATGGGCGCCAAAGTAAATATTTTCAAATATTATTATACTGACCCTTTTGGTAAATTACATGCTAATGATTCACTGAATGAACATATTAACGTGGACTCCATCCGAATCCGCCTTAATAGATAAAGCATTTGTCTTGCGCCCAACCAACGTAGGACAAGGGCTTTTCCTTTGTGGGCAGCAGCCATCGGCATCATCTCCTGTTACGCTTCGCTTCATCTGCACCTTTTTGGTGAGAACAAATACGTTCTCGAACACCGTACCGACGGCACCGATGCCTTCGAAACGCTCTATATCGGCTGCGAGAAGTTCCCACAGCACGATTTATATCCAATTGCTATTGGTGGAGTAAGAAAATTGCTAATTTTTGCAGAAAATAAAAAGAAATTCTGTATCTTTGTCGCAATAAAAATAAAAAGAAGTATGAAAAAGATAGTTTTTATTCTACTCATTTTTTGTAGTTTTCTTGTAGTATGGGGATGCTATAAGAATAAAACGAAATGTGTTCCACAGAAAGAAGCAACTTCTGATTCTTCTATGAGAAGTAATGACGACACTCTAAGCCTTATGATAGAGCATGAGGTTGACGATGTTGATTATGGAGTGATTATAAAACGTGGCGACAAGACCATTCATCGCTTCGGATACAAATATCCTGAAGATGATGATCTTGTACCAAATGAAGAACGTATTGATAGTTGTCTGTTGACTGACTTGAATTTTGACGGTATAAAAGAAGATGTGCTGTTTTATTTGGGTAGCTTTGGTGCTTCTGGCACTGAACATTTTGATGCATGTGTTTGGAATCCTAATACTGAGCATTATGACAAAATTGAAGAATTCAAAGATATTCCAAACCCCAAAATCAGCGACAAATACAAGTGTATTCTTTCAAGAGTGTATGTTTCTTCCGCAGAGAACGAATATGCAAAATATGTATGCACCAATGGACATCTCATTAAGGTTGCCGAATTGAGACAATATTGGAAAGGGAACATTTATCCAGAGCGAGACAGGGCTGTTTATGAAGAGCATTTTATTAAAGCTAATGTTTGGAAGAGAAACTTGAAACTAAATCAAATTAGCGATTTCTGGAAACCGGTCGTACCGTTTTGATTATATCCAATTGGAGTTGGTGGGGTCATATAAAAATAAAAAGGAATTATGGGCAAATATCGCTTTCCATAATTCCTTTCTAATTTTTTCTTTTTAATGAGTTGTAGATATTACCTTTTTCCCAGACAAATCATATATCTGTTCTTCCTTTTGTGGACTTATTGTAATGTTATTGACTTCTGTTGTCGGGAAATCATCCGTTTAAGGGGTAAATACCGTACAACGAGTGAAACGATTAATAAAAGTACAATCATCGCAATAATACTATTGATTTTACGTTCTTTTCAAAGAAAGGGGTTGTGTGATAGTGGCTTAAAGGCTAAAAGCACTACCTTTGCATACAATAATAAAAAATAACGCAATGAAATGATCAAAATATTTAAAGACAATGAAAAGAATTATCGATAGTACATTAGTAATACTTTCTTTGATGTTGATCTTCGGTTGCAAGGAAAGTAAGGTGGGGCAGGGAAACCCTACCAAAGACAGCATGTCTATTGACACCGATAGTGTGATTTCGGGCAAGGTCTTTACCAAGCAAGATATTGCATCGGAAGATACGCTTAACGCTGTTATAAGAACACAATCTCCCAAGTCCAAGGATTTCGATTTTGAAGTATTTATTATGCGAGGGGAGAAAACTGTACAAATTATACCTTTCTCTTATCCAAAGGACGATACTTTTGACCCAAATGGTGGCCGGAAGGATAGCTGTCTGATGGCTGATGTGACGTTTGATGGCAATAAAGATCTGTTGGTATATTTGGGACAATTCGGAAATCAAGGTGTGGAATATTGGGATGCTTATGTCTGGAATGAAGTCAAGCAGAAGTTCTTGTTTGTTTCATCATTCCATGATATTCCCAATCCTACGCTTAACGAAAAAGAAAAGATTATTGAATCTTTCAGCCGTGGTTCTGCCGTTGATTATGAGTTTGGAAAATGGAAGTTCGAGAAAGGAGTGTTTGTACAAAAAGAACTTCTGTCACACCCTCCGAGAGAGTGTGAATAGTGTTATTCTCCGTTCATCACCACTTCATGGCCTCCTTGGGAAGCAACAACTTCGTGCTTTCTCTAAAGGTATGGATTCAAAAAACAGACGCAACAAGTGAATCGAGCAGGAAGAAAACTGCTTCGTTTTCCTCCTACTCGATTGCTCGGCATGAGCTTATCTAATGGGTGCAAGTCCCTAATAAGCCTGGTGTGGGAGGTCGGTAAATGTGAAAATAGGTAGCAACTGCCTTTTATGATTAGCATTTACCTCCTACCCGATTCGAAGCGAAGAAT
>OLVV01000455.1_pt1 | contig 22815 bp, 19 predicted proteins | sample 1673581 | NCBI WGS metagenome assembly OLVV01 (sample SAMEA103958116, study PRJEB25191) | human gut metagenome | biome: human-associated habitat [ENVO:00009003]; feature: intestine environment [ENVO:2100002]; material: feces | place: Germany | collected 2013/2015
TTAACCTCGCCATTGGCCGCACGGAGATCACCGGCCTCATCGGCCCGAACGGTGCCGGCAAGACTACGATCTTCAACCTGCTCACCAATGTCTATAAGCCCACGCGCGGCTCCATCCTGCTCGACGGCGTTTCGACGGCAGGGAAGAGCACGATCGAGGTCAACCACATGGGCATCGCCCGTACCTTCCAGAATATCCGTCTGTTCCGGAATCTGACCGTGCTGGACAACGTGCTCATCGGCCTCAATAACGAGATGAAATATTCCGCCGCTTCCGCCATCCTGCGTCTGCCGGAATACTGGAAGCGCGAGCGCATCGCCAAAGAGCGTGCGCTGGAGCTGCTGAGCATCTTCAACATGGAAAACGTCGCCGATCATCTGGCCGGCAGTCTTCCGTACGGCGCGCAGCGCCGGCTGGAGATCGTCCGTGCGCTGGCAACGAATCCGTGCCTGCTGCTGCTCGACGAGCCGGCCGCCGGTATGAACCCCTCCGAGACCAGCGAGCTCATGGAGAACATCGTCAAGATCCGCGACACTTTCGGCATCGCCATCATGCTCATCGAGCATGACATGAATCTCGTCATGGGCATCTGCGAAGGTATCTGCGTTCTGAACTTCGGTAAGATCATCGCAAAGGGCATGCCCGATGATATCCAGGCCAACCCGGCCGTCATCGAAGCGTACCTCGGCAAAAAGAAGGAGGGCTGAGACATGCTGCTTTCCGTCAATGATATTCACGTCTACTATGGTGCAATCCACGCCGTCAAGGGTGTTTCCCTTGAGGTCAACGAAGGCGAGGTCGTTACGCTGATCGGCGCGAACGGCGCCGGCAAGAGCACCGTCCTGAATACGATCTCCGGTCTGCTGCGCGCAAAATCCGGCACGATCGACTTCATGGGCACGCCGATTAATACCATGGCCCCCAACAAGATCGTGCAGCTGGGCCTGGCGCAGTGCCCGGAAGGCCGCCGTGTGTTCGCGCACATGTCCGTCGAGGAAAACCTCGAAATGGGCGCTTATACCCGCCCCAACAGCACCATTGAGGGCAATCTGGAGCACGTCTACGAGCTGTTCCCGCGTCTGAAGGAACGCCGGAAGCAGGTCGGCGGTACGCTCTCCGGCGGCGAGCAGCAGATGCTTGCCATGGGCCGCGCAATGATGTCCGAGCCGAAGCTGCTGATGCTGGACGAGCCGTCCATGGGCCTGGCTCCGATCCTGGTCGAGCAGATCTTCGATATCATCCGCGAGCTGCACAAGGCCGGCGCCACGATCCTGCTTGTCGAGCAGAACGCGCAGATGGCGCTGCAGGTCGCAAACCGCGCCTACGTCCTTGAGACCGGCAAGATCACCCTCGCCGGCTCCGGCAAAGAGCTTCTGGAAAGCGACTCCATCAAAAAAGCCTATCTGGGCGGTTGATTTTCAAAGCATACAAACAGACAGTACGCAGTTTCCGCTGTGTACTGTCTGTTTTTCGATATCCATTGTGTTTCCAGGAATCTATGCTATAATAAAGCAGGGTCAAAAACGATCCAAATGCAAAACAGAAAGGGTGGTTTTTTATGAAAATGAAACGTGTATGGAGGGTTCACGCTTCCTAACCCTCCGAATCATTTTTTGGAGGAAACAACATGAAAAACCAGATCGCCATCCGTGAAGCGATCACCGAGGCCGACATCGCAGTCTTTTGGGGGCAGCTTCACACCTATCACATGCGGGACATTTTTCCCGATTCGGAAGACGAAAATCGCAAACATTTTCTGGACGATACCGAATACCGTGCGCAGATCCAGCGCGTGCACGACCGGCAGCAGGACCGCTGCTATTACCTGTTCTTTCATCGGAACGGGCAGGACATCGGCTTTGCGCTGCCAGCGATCTTCACCTCGGAGGACGGGAAATGCTTCATTTTGGAGTTCTGCGTTTTCCCGGCGTTCCGGGGTAGCGGAACAGGCCGAACCTGCGCCGATGCACTTCTAAGCTGGGCAAAGATGCGCGGCGCGCGCTATGCGGAGCTGAACTACGGCGGAGATGAACGCCGCCTCCGGTTCTGGAAACGCGTCGGTTTTGTTGAAAACGGCGCTGACGAGTGGGGAGAACCGCTGATGCTCCTGCCGCCTGCAGATCCGGTGCCGTTTACCGTGGAGGTTTTGGAGGACCCGGATGACTGGCAGCTGCGGAAGCTGGAAAATGGCTTCAAGCGTGAGATCGGCGAAGACGTGCTTACAAGTTCCCAGCAGAAACGGCTTCAGCAAGCCGTCAAAGAGGGGAGCATCACGTTTTTTATCGCCAAACGCGGCTATCGCGCCGTAGGCATGTACAGTGTTGCCACATATTATTCGACATTCTCCTACTCGAATGTAGGTGTATATGAGGATTTTTATGTTGAACCCGCCTTCCGGGGCAAGGGCATTGCGCGAAAATTGGCAGAAGCGGCGCAGCGCTGGTGCCAGGAACATGGGATCGCGAGCTTAACGGTATGCTGCGCCCCGTGTGACGAGGCAATGTATCGGGCACTCGGCTTTGATACCAGCCTTGGAAAGACCTTCACACATATCGAATAACTAGAATAACAAAAAACGGACAGCATGCATTCCATTGCATGCTGTCCATTTTTATATTTTCAGCTTGGAGAGGGGATTGGCCTCCGCGGCGATCTTCTTGTCCGTGTTTTCGATGTGGGTGTAGATCTGCGTCGTGTTCAGGTTTTCGTGTCCCAGGACCTCCTGCAGCGTTTTCAGATCGACGCCGTTGGCCAGCATCAGTGTTGCCGCTGTGTGGCGGAGCTTGTGCGCGGAAAACTGCGACGCGTCCAGTCCGGATTCCAGCAGGTGCTTCTTGACCAGCCGGTGGACCGCGGAGACGCTGATGCGGTTTTTGTCCCGGGAGCCGAACAGCGCCTTATTGTCCGTGAGGACGATGTTGTTCCGTTCTTCCAGATAGCGGTCGATCGCCCTGCGGCAGGACGAGCCCATGTAGACGATCCGTTCCTTGTTGCCCTTACCGACAACGCGGATACGGTCTTCATAGACGTCTGTCAGATTCAGCCCGACCAGCTCCGAGCGCCGGATCCCGCAGTTGAGAAACAGCATCAGGATCGCAAAATCCCGGTTTTTGTTCGGGCCGTCGACAGCTTTCAGCAGCGCGGTAGATTCTTCCAACGTCAGGTATTTCGGCAGGCTGCGGCGGATCTTGGGGAACTCGATGTCCTTGACCGGGTTGTTTGAGATCTGCTTGGTGCTGACGGTCAAATATTTGTAGAGCGCTTTGATCGCCGAAAGCTTGCGCGCGCGGGAAGCGGCCGCGATCCCGGCGTCATTCGGGCCTTCGCGGTTCTGGCGGTCGTTCGTCAGGTAGGACAGGAAATCAAAGATCTCCGACGAGGTAACGGTGTTCAAAACCGCCGCGTCGATCCATTTGATATCGATGGAATCCAGCGGCGTATTGTACGGCAGCTCCCGGCGCATCAGCGTCAGGAAGCGAAAGAACATCCGCAGATCCAGATGATATTCCTCGACGGTACGTCTGGACTGGCCCTTGATCGATTCATGATACGACAGAAAATCCCGCAGCACCTGCGGGCACTCAGCATAGCTCTGCATCCCAAAAACTCCTTTCGCCGCCATCCAGCGGCCCGGTTGTCTTCATTATAGCACATCTCCACTTCAAACGCAACAAAATCTTTATTTTGTTGCGTTCATCGTGCGGGTCTCTCATGCATCGGTCTGACAAGCATCCGCGGCTGGGGGTCTCCCCTCTGGGGCTTTGGTCTTTCTGGTGGCTGGATTTGGAGGTGCTTTCTCTGTTGGGTCTGGGCTTCATCAAACCTTAAGGTTTCCTTCATTGGATGTTTCCGTCCGGTTGCTGGCGGGCGTGATATACTGAAAGCGCAAGAAATCACAAAGGAGAAAGATTTATGAACACGGCAGTTACTGTGTTTTTTCTGATTCTCAGGGTGTTTTCCCTGTACTTTCTGGTGGTGTCGCTGTTTGGCCTGTGCAAACGGCGCACGCCGGAGCCTGCTGCCAGACTCCGGCGGTTTGCGGTCCTGATCGCGGCCAGAAACGAGGAAAGCTGCATCGCCGGGTTGATCGAGAGCCTGCGGGCGCAGCACTATCCCCCGGAGCTCGTTGATATCTGGGTGCTTCCCAACAACTGCACCGACCGCACCGCGGAGGCCGCGCGCCGTGCCGGGGCCCAGGTACTGGAAATGCCTTCCTCTGTCCGCTCCAAGGGAGCCGCGCTGCACACTGCGGCAAAAGCGCTGCTGCGCAGCGCGAGGAATTATGACGCTTTTTGCGTGTTTGACGCGGATAATGAGGCGGATCCTGCGTTCTTGTCGGAAATGAACCGCGCGCTGGACCGTACTGCGATCGTCAAGAGCCGCATTCTCGCCAAAAACCGGACACAGGCCGGGATCAGCGCCTGTTACGATATCTACTTCTGCAGCGCCAATCATTTTCTGAACCGCGCCAGAGAGGCCGTGGGCCTATCGGCCCGCGTGATCGGCACCGGTTTTGCGATCCGGCGGGATCTGCTGGAGGAGTTGGGCGGGTTCCCCTGCCGCACGCTGACGGAGGACGTCGAGCTATACGCGGCCTGTCTCTGCCGCGGCGCACGGATCGGCTACTGTGAAGCTGCGGTTACATACGATGAAGAGCCAGTCACATGGCGTGCGTCTCTCGTGCAGCGCAGACGTTGGATGAGCGGTATTCTGCAGGTTGCGCGCCTGATGCTGCCGGAGCTGCTCGCGAATTTCCTGCGGCAGCCAAGCCTCACCTGTCTGGACGGGCTCCTGCAGCTCAGCTTCCCCTTTCTGCAGGCGCTGACGCCGTTTTTTGCGCTCGAGGCGCTGCTTGCCGGAAGCATGTCCCTGCAGGGGCTGCCGGTCAGTTTGCTGACAGCTTATGCCGGCTGTCTGGCCGCGGCTGTCGCCGCGCTGGCACTGGAACGGCGGCTGGATCGGAAGCTGGTTGGCGGGATGCTCCTCTACCCTGTTTTCATGGCCTGCTTCCTGCCGCTGCAGACGCTGGCTCTGTTCAAAACGCAGACCATCTGGCATGAGATCCGGCATTCCGGCGTACGGCTTGCCGCGGAGGTCGATCTGCGCCGGGGAAAAATCGCCTGAAGCGGCGATCATCCCAGCGCGTAGATCACGCGGTATAAGAACTGCCGCCAGAAGCGCTTGTCGGCCAGCAGCTGTTTGGTCAGCTGGTCCGCATGGTCCTGCAGCGGCTGCAGCTCTTCCCTGCTCAGCTTATGGTGGCTGAAGCGTGCCTTTTCGGCGACCTCCAGAAATTCTGCTGGGACCTCCGTTTTGGTCCGCCTGGCCAGCCAGCAGATATGGTGATAGAGCGTGACCGCGCGGCGATTGCCGGAGCCCTGCCCGATCGCAGCCCTGCGGATGCTGAACAGCAGCGCCCGCCAGATCAGCAGCGCCGCGGCGGCGGCCAGAATTGGCCAGAGATAACGGAAGAAATGGAATGTTTTTGAACTCTCTTGGTTTGTTCCGGTCGGTTTATCAGACGTTTCCGGAGAAACTTCCGGCGCATCCGGCGTTGTTTCTGTCGTAGAGGTCTCCGGGACCTGCTGGACTTGATTTTCCTCCTGCGTCGGGGCCGGATCGGTTTCCGACGAATTATCTGGCTGCAGGGTAAGAATGTGAGAGTCCTGCATAGCGGGCGTCGGGTCGAGCACGTACCAGCCTAGGCCGTCGACATAGTATTCCACCCAGGCGTGCGCGTCATCGGTCGTTACGGTCGTCCAGCTTCCGGCGGTCACATTCGTGGAAAAGCCGGTCACATAGCGAGCCGGGACGTCCATGCACCGCAGCAAGATCGCCGCCGCAGTCGCAAAATGGACACAGTAGCCCGTTTCACTCTCGTGCAGGAACCAGGAGACAAAGTCCTCCCCATCCGGCACGGCAGGCGTATTCAGATCATACCGCGCGCTGGACGATACATAGCTCTGCACAGCGGCAAGGATCCGATGTGGATCGTCACCCGGCTGTACGTCAAGCTGCTGCAGGATATCGGCAAGCGCCTGCCGCGTCTGGTCCGGCACTTGCGTATAGGTTTCGTGAACAAAGGCCTCATAGGTCTCATCCGGAACATCGGTATGTGCGTCGGTATAAAGGACCGCGTAGCTCGTCCGCTGCGAAGAATTCCTGATGTATGCATCGTGATACGGGGCGGCTCCCTCCGGAAGGGTCAGCGGATAGTACGGCGTATAATAGACACCGGATTTCATCTCTGTCTCGATCGACATGCTGTAGGCGGCGGAGACAGCAGAGAACCCCGCCTCCTCTTCCTCACTGGCTGCGATACGGACCGCCCCTGCCGTCAGGGCGGACACCGCGTCTCCGGCTTCTGCATAGTCCCGTTCAGACAGGGCCTTCCAGCGGTTCTCTTCGTAGACAGCCAGAGAATCCCCCCGCAGATGACACAGGCCGCTTGTCTGCCCCTGCACGCGCATGACTGTGCGGCCGTACTGCCGCTGCGGGCCGACGCGGTTGAGATTCACGCCCGTGACGCTCGAATCCCAGAGGTAGCTTCCGAGCGTGCTGGGGCTGATCGGCGAGGTGAAGCGCACCTGCCCGGTCTGCGCGTCGCGTCGGAAGAGCGTGAGCTTGTCTGCCGCATCCGCAAGCGTCTGCTGCAGAGAATCCGACCACTTCGCACGCTCGTATGTCTTTGCCGGGAACAGAACGGCCAGCAGCCCGACCAGCAGCGCCAGCGGCACGGCCAGCAGCAGGGCCAGTCGGTTGCCCTCGCTCTCCTGCCGCGCGCGCAGCAGCTGGCTGAGCAGCAGCAGCGCCAGGACGCCCACCACAAGCAGGATCGCCCAGGCAGCCGGCGGCGTCTGCAAAATGACCAGACACAAAACCAGCACCGGCAGCACGCCTGCCAGCAGGTAGGCCAGATGCTCCCCACGCATGACAGTCCAGCTGCAAAGCAGTGCGTAGAGCGCGGCAATCAGGATCAGGACCAGCGTCGCATCGACGCCGGAGGCGTCCTCCGTCAGGCTGACAGCCTGCAGGCTGGGGATCGCATCGGCGTAGTTGCTGCTGACGGCATACACGAGCGCAGACAGGCTCTGCCGCAGCTCCGCGCGGAGCAGATATCCGCCCGCCCCTGCCAGAAGCAGGACGACAAGCAGCCAGATCCAGCTCTTTTTCAGCAGAAATACCGCGGAAAACAGCGCTGCCGCGAGGAAACACGCAAGCAGCAGCCGCACCGGGTCGACCGGGACGGCAAACGACGTGATTACGCAGAAGCACAGCCCGATAGATAGTCCCGCGGCGCAGAGCAGCGCGGCCGGGAACGCGTATCTGGATGGTCTCATACGGACACCTCCTGCGCGGCCGACTGGATGTGATAGCGCCAGTCCGCGTTCGGATATAGCCGCTGCGCGATCGTCGGCGTGTCGCCGGTCAGGTGCGTCTGCAGCAGCGCCCGGAGCAGCTCCTGCAGATCCTGCGGCGCGCGGATCTGCTTTGTCTGCGGCTCGAGGGTATCGGGGTCGAGCCAGTCGATCTGGTGGACGACTTCCCTGTCCGTCAGCCAGCCGGACAGCCACAGCAGCTGCCGCAGCGTACTGTCGAGCTGCGCCCGGCTGCCGGAAAAATCGAAGCTCAGGACGATCAGCCCGCGGTTCGGCTCCTCTGCCTCGCGGACGATCAGCTTGTCCGTCTTGGCTGAGAGCTTCCAGTGGATCTCATGCAGGCTGTCGCCCGGGCGGTATTCGCGCAGATCGTGGATCTCGGAAAAGCCGCCGCCCGGCTTTGGATGATAGGAACGGTATTGGAACTGGCTGAGATTCGGCAGCTCCGCGGGTTCCAGCGGCTCCGGCTCGACCGCGATGCTGCACGCAGTCGGCAGCTGCAGCGGCAGGCCGACGAGCCCCAGCGCGTCATAGACCCGCGCCCGGTCGACACGGAAGGTCTGCTGGCCCGCATGGCGCGTGTCAACGCGCAAAGAAAAATGAAGTGTACCTGCAAGGGTCAGCCATTCGGCCTGCTGCGTGCCGCCCACGGCGTCACAGACCAGCAGATGCAGCCTGCAGCAGCTGACCGGCAGCCGGGAGGCGGACGAAGGCTGGAGCGCGAACTGTGCGTCCTGCCCACAGAAGCAGCGCAGCGGCAGCTGCGGCGTATAGGCGGCACGGAGCATGGCCGGGAGGCTGACGAGCAGCGAGAAAACCGGCAGCAGCACCGAAAACAGGAGCAGAAAGAAGGAGAACCAGCCGGTATAAAAGCTGTGAAACACGACGGCTGCCAGCAAGAACAGCCCGTAAAAGATCCGGTTTCTGGCCATCGCTCACAGCCTGGGGGCCGGGACCTGGTGCAGGATCTCTGCAAGGATCTGCTCCGGGCCGATCTGCCGCGCGTCCGCCTCCGGGGCCAGCAGCAGGCGGTGCGCGATGACCTGCGGGAACGTGACCTGAATGTCCTTCGGCACGACATAGTCCCGCCGCTGGACGTAGGCAACGGCCTTGGCCATGGCGGTCAGCGACAGCGTCGCACGCGGGCTCGCGCCGCGCAGGATCAGTGGATGGCCGCGCGTCGCGCCGATCAGGGCGACGATGTATTCTACCAGCTCTTTTTTGATGTAAACCGCGGCGGCTTCGTCCTGCATGGCAACGAGCTCCTGCCGGGACAGGACCTGCTCGACTGTCTGCAGCGGGTTGACGCCCTGCCGCGCGAGCACCATGCTGCATTCGTCCGCCGGCTCCGGATAGCCGATGGACAGCCGGACCGTAAAGCGGTCCATCTGTGAGTCCGGCAGCAGCTGCGTACCGGCGGCACCCGTCGGATTTTGCGTGGCAAAGACGATAAACGGCTGCGGGATCGGATGGCTGACGCCGTCAACGGTGACCTGCCCCTCCTCCATGGCCTCGAGCAGCGCAGACTGCGTGCGGGACGTCGCCCGGTTGAGCTCATCCGCGAGGAACAGATTGCAGAGCACTGCGCCGGGCTGATAGACGAGCTTGCCGCTCTCCTTCTGATAGACGGAATAGCCGGTGATATCGGACGGCAGCACGTCCGGCGTAAACTGCACGCGCCCGTAATCGAGCCCCAGCGCGCGGGAAAACGCCAGCGCCATGGTCGTCTTGCCGACGCCCGGAATATCCTCGAGCAGCACATGGCCCCGGGCCAGCAGCACCGTCAGCACCCAGACCAGAACGCGGTCCTTGCCGCATACCGCTTTTTTGACTTCTTCCAGAATTCTGCTTGTCTGATTCAAGCCTCTGCCTCCTTTTCGCGTGGAGATGGTAACAAATAAAGTACAGCACACCCGCACGGAAGAAAACATAAATTTTTCCTGAAGATTTCAAAACCCCGTGACCCTGCGTACAGCGGGCATAAAAATTCGGCCATTTCGTGCAAATGCCTGTTTACATTTTTTTAAAACTGCGGTATGATGGGAAAAATCAGATTTGAAAGGAAGCTATACCATGGCAAATGCAGTCAAACGGATCGGTGTGCTGACTTCCGGCGGCGATGCGCCCGGCATGAACGCGGCCATCCGCTCTGTCGTCCGCGCCTGCACGTATATGGGCATTGAGTGCGTCGGCATCCGCCGCGGCTACAACGGCCTGATCAACGGAGATTTTACCGTCCTGAAGAATGACAACGTTGCGCATATCATCAACCGCGGCGGCACCATGCTCTACACCGCCCGCAGCGACGAATTCCGCACGCTGGAGGGCCAGAAAAAGGCCGCAGCGACCTGCAAGCTGCTGGGGCTGGACGGGATCGTCTCCATCGGCGGCGACGGCTCGTTCCGCGGTCTGGTGGAGCTGGCCAAGCAGGGCATCTCTGTCGTCGGCGTCCCGGCGACCATCGACAATGATATCGTCTGCACGGATTACACGATCGGCTACGACACCGCCGCCAATACGGCCGTGGAGGCCATCGATCGTCTGCGTGACACGATGCAGTCCCACGAGCGCTGCTCCGTGGTCGAGGTCATGGGCCGCAACGCGGGCCATCTGGCGCTCTATGTCGGTCTGGCTACGGGCGCGACGGCTGTTCTGGTGCCGGAAAAGCCGGTCGATTTTGACCGGGACGTCATCGACCGGATCCGCCAGGCGCGCCTGGCCGGCAACACGCACTTCATGATCATCGTGGCCGAGGGCGCGGGCAGCGCGATCGAGATCGGCAAGGGGATCCACGAGGAGCTGGGGCTCGACCCCCGTGTGACCATCCTCGGTCATATCCAGCGCGGCGGCACGCCGTCGGCGCGGGACCGCGTCATGGCCAGCCGCATGGGCTATCACGCCGTCAAGACGCTGGCCGACGGCAAGACGAACCGCGTCATCTGCGCACGGGCCGGTCAGATGGTCGACATCGATATCACCGAGGGCCTTTCCATGAAGAAGGGGCTCAACGAGCAGCAGTACGAGGTGCTGCAGGCGATGACGGGCATCGACAACTGAATCCGGACAAAAAATCGGGGCGTGCTGCACTGCAGCACGCCCTTTTTCTATCCCGGAGCAACTGTTCAGGCACCTGCCCTTCCCCTCTCTCTCATAAAAAACGCAAATGCCGCTCTCATGGGATGGGTCAGACTAGGCCTTCGGGTGATATTTGTTGTACACCGCTTTCAGATTCTGCTTCACAAGCTGCGTATAGACCTGGGTGGAGGAAATATCGCTGTGGCCGAGCATCTGCTGAATGGAGCGCAGGTCTGCGCCGTTTTCCAGCAGGTGGGCCGCAAAGCTGTGGCGAAGCGTATGCGGGGTGATATCCTTGTCGATATGTGCCTTTTCCTGATAATACTTGATGATCTTCCAGAAGCCCTGGCGGCTCATGCGCTCGCCAGAGACGTTCACGAACAGCGAATGCTCGGTCGGCACGGCGATCATCTTGGGCCGGACCGAGTCGATGTATTCATGCAGCGACTGCAGCGCTTCCGGATAGATCGGGATGATGCGCGTCTTCTCGCCGCTTTCGCAGCGGATGAAGCTGCCGGGCAGGCTGACATCGTCGATGTTGAGGCCGATGAGCTCGCTGACACGGATGCCCGTGGCGTACAGGACCTCGAGCATGGCCTTGTCGCGGCAGCCCTTCATCTCCGTGACCTTCGGCTGCTGCAGCAGAAGCTCGACCTCTTTGCCGGTCAGGATCTGCGGCAGCTTTTTTTCTGCCTTGTCGATCTTGATGTTGTGGATCGGATTTTCCTCGATCTCACGGTTCTGGACGGCGAATATGTACAGACTCTTGATGGAGGCCAGCGCACGGGAGATCGTCGCGGCGGATTTTCCGTTGGCCTTCATGCTGTTCATGTAGCCGGAAACCACGTCCTGATCGGCGTCCAGCACATCGATGCCTTCGGAGCCCAGATATGACGCATACTGGCGAAGATCGCGCATGTAGGATGCGACGGTATTGTCAGACGCGTGTTTGGTGTGGATGAGGTAATCCTCATATCGCATAATAATGTTACTCATGCGAAGGTCCTTCCGAAAATGATCGATGGGAGCTTTGTCGCATATTCATGAGAATCCAGAAAAACCAAACGGAAACCGGAAACTTCAGAATTCTTAAGGAATTATGCGAGCAAAATTATTTCTACCTGCGCTTCAACAGGAAGTGTTGTTACTATACCGCAAACATCGGAAGATTTCAAGGAAAAAGATGCATTTTCGAAATTTTTGTAAATTATGACTAGGAATTATGTTAATGATATTATGTCAATAAAGTAACTGCGGTGCCGCGAGTCACCCGTACTTTTCACAAAAAGCACAACATATAGTGCCGGAATTCATGCGTAAAATCGAAATCTTGAAATGACGGCAGTCCTGCACGCCGATGCACGAAATGTAAATATAATTTACTTTTTGACGCATGCGGGAACGCCGTCATCTTCTTCTGCGCCGGGCAGGCTTTCGCTGCGTGCTCCCTGCGATCCCGCCAAGAGCCGCCGCAGCAAGCATTGCAAGCATCCCGGGCAGGATCTGCGCCTCCCGATCGCCAAAGAACAGCAGCCGGGCCAGCATACAGACCACCAGACAGCACACGCCGACCACGATGGCCGCCGGCAGCTTCTGCCCGGCGGCATGCCGTGCCGTCAGCCAGGCGCCGGGAAAAACGCCGAGAAAGCTGATCACCACAGCGGCCGCCGAAAGCTGCTGCTGGCCGATCACCCCGCCGAGCGTCAGCCCCGCCCCCAGCGCCGACAGCGCGAGCAGCGCTGCGCACGTGACCGCCAGCCCCTGCAGCACCGTCCGCAGAAAGCCGCCGTTCCAGAGCTTTGATTTCATAACCGCTCCCCTCCTCTATTCACTGTTCACTTCGTTACTCCAAGCGTATGTTTGTCCGGGCATAAAAAGAACCGGCTGAAGTCTAAGCTTCAGCCGGTCAGTATGCAGGTCCGGGCCGGAAGGGTTACTTTTCCTTCTTGGCCTTTTCTTTCTCTGCCTTGCGGGCAGCCAGAGCGGCAGCCTTCTGCTTGGCAGCTTCCTTTTCCGCCGTGTTGTTGGTGGAAACAGCGAACTTGGCGAACTCCACGCGGACGCGGTCGGTCGTGGTCTCGATGACGATGGAATCGTCCTTGATGGAGACGATGTCACCGATGATGCCGCCGATGGTCGTGATGTTGTCGCCGACCTTCAGGGAATCACGCATCTGCTGGGCTTCTTTTTTGCGCTTGTTTTCCGGGCGGATCATAAAGAAGTAGAACACCGCGATCAGAACGACGAACATGAGAATCATGGACGCGCTGCTGCCGGCGGCGGCCGTACCGGCTGCCGACTCTAAGAAAAGGTACATGGTCTTTCCTCCAAAATTGAATTTCATTTATTATATCGTGCCGGCGGCAACTTTTCAAGTCAGCCCGGCAGGATTTCTGAATTTTTTCGTAAGTTTATATTTTTTCCGACAGTTTCGCAGAATATTCCGCGCGGAAATCGCCGAAGGTCCCCGCGTCGAGACTGTCGCGGATGCGTTTGGTCAGCGTATTGTAGAAGTACAGGTTGTGCATGACCGAAAGCCGCATGGCGAGCATCTCTTCCGCTTTGAACAGGTGGTGCAGATAGGCACGGGAATAGCGCCTGCAGACCGGGCAGTCGCACTGCGGGTCGATGGGGCCGTCGTCGCGGGTGTACTTGGCGTTTTTCAGGTTGATGCTCCCCTGCCAGGTAAACAGCTTCGCGTGCCGCGCGTTGCGCGCGGGCATGACGCAGTCGAAGAAGTCCACGCCCCGGGCGACAGACTCGATGATATTCGACGGCGTGCCGACGCCCATGAGGTAGCGCGGCCGGTCCTTCGGCATGTAGGGCTCGACGGCCTCGATGATCTCGTACATGACCTCCGTCGGCTCGCCGACAGCAAGCCCGCCGATGGCATAGCCCGGCAGGTCGAGCCTGGCGATCTCCTTCATGTGCCAGATCCGCAGATCCTTGAAGGTCGCACCCTGGTTGATGCCCCAGAGCTGCTGGCCGGGATTGACCGCGCCCGGCTCAGCGTTGTACCGGGTCAGCGCTTCCTTGCACCGCGCAAGCCAGCGGGCCGTGCGCTCGCAGGAGGCCTTGGCATAGGGATACGTCGCCGGGTTTTCCACGCACTCGTCAAAGGCCATGGCGATATCGGAGCCGAGGTTGGACTGGATCCGCATGCTCTCCTCCGGGCCCATAAAGATCTTGTGTCCGTCCAGATGGGAGGCGAAGGTCACGCCCTCCTCCTTGATTTTCCGCAGACCGGCCAGCGAGAAGACCTGAAAGCCGCCGGAATCGGTCAGGATGGGTCCGTCCCACGTCATGAACTTGTGCAGGCCGCCCATGTCGCGCACCACCTCGTCGCCGGGACGCAGGTGCAGATGATAGGTGTTGGAAAGCTCGACCTGCGTGCCGATCGTCTCGAGATCGGCGGCCGACAGTGCGCCCTTGATGGCCGCCTGCGTGCCGACATTCATAAAGACCGGTGTCTGGACCGTCCCATGCGGGCAGCTGAACTCTCCCCGGCGCGCCGCGCCGTCCGTTTTCAATACTTTAAACATCGTGTTCCTCTTCCATCAATAAATATACATCGCGTCACCGAAGGAGAAGAAGCGGTAGCGCTCCTGGACGGCGATGTTGTAGGCGTTCAGGATCTTTTCCCGGCTGGCGAACGCGGAGACCAGCATGACGAGCGTGCTCTCCGGCAGGTGGAAATTCGTGATGAGCGCGTCCATCGCCTTGAAGCGGTAGCCGGGATAGATGAAAATATCCGTCCAGGCGGAGGACTCATGGAAGAACCCGTTCTCATCCGCAAGCGATTCCAGCGTCCGGCAGGATGTCGTGCCGACGCAGACGATCCGGCCGCCGGCGCGCTTGGTCTCGTTGATCATATCTGCCGTCTCCTGCGAGATCATGCAGAACTCGGAGTGCATATGATGCTCGGTGATCTCCTCCGCCTTGACGGGCCGGAAGGTCCCGAGACCGACGTGCAGCGTGATATACGCCTCTTTGACGCCTTTAGCTGCGAGCTTGTCCAGCAGCTCGCGGGTAAAATGCAGACCGGCTGTCGGCGCGGCGGCAGAGCCGTTCACCTTGGAATAGACCGTCTGATAGCGCTCGCCGTCTTCAAGTTCTTCCTTGATGTATGGCGGCAGGGGCATTTTGCCGAGACGCTCGAGCACCTCGAGGAAGATCCCCTCATAGTGGAACTGCACGAGCTTGTTGCCGTCTTCCTTCTCTCCGACGACCGTTGCGGTGAGCTCTCCGCCGCCGAAGGACAGTTCGGTGCCGGTATGGGTCTTCCGTCCCGGCTTCGTGAGGCATTCCCAGACGCCGCTGCCCTGATCCTTGAGCAGCAGCACCTCGACGGCGCCGCCGGTCGGCTCCCGATGGCCCAGCAGCCTTGCAGGGAGCACGCGGGAGTTGTTCATCACCAGACAGTCGCCAGACTGCAGCAGGTCGACCAGATCATAAAAATGCCGGTGCGTGACCTCACCGGTCTTCCGGTCGAGCGTCATCAGGCGCGACGCGTCCCGCCGCTCCAGCGGCGTCTGCGCGATCAGTTCTTCCGGCAGATCATAGTAAAAATCATGAGTTTTCAACAAACAACAGCCCCTTCTCCGCGCTGATTTTTTCTGCGATTCACATTGACAGGCCAATTGGAATATGATATGATGAGGCCGTTGGAGTTCGCGGACATTTGTTCACCGTGCAGAAACATTTTCTCCTGCACAGACAACTGTATTATATTACATTCCAAAGTGACATGCAACCGGAACTTTCCGGCGAGTTTGAAGATTGGAGCTTTCATCATGGAAAAATTCAGAGTCGGTATCATCGGCGCTACGGGTATGGTCGGCCAGCGGTTCGTCCTGCTGACGGCGAATCACCCCTGGTTCACGCCCGTCGTTCTTGCAGCCAGCGCACACAGCGCAGGCAAGCCCTACGCCGAAGCGATCGGCGAAAAATGGCACATGGCGGATCCGATTCCGGAGAGCGTCCGCTCCATGGTCGTGATGGATGCAGAGGCCGACGCAGAGGAGATCGCAAAGCAGGTCGACTTCGTGTTCTGCGCCGTCAATATGAAAAAAGACGAGATCAAGGCGCTCGAGGAGCGATATGCCAAGCTCGAATGCCCGGTCGTCTCCAATAATTCGGCTCACCGCCACACCCCGGACGTCCCGATGGTCGTGCCCGAGATCAATGCGGACCACATCCGCATCATCGACGCCCAGCGCAAGCGCCTCGGCACCAAGCGCGGCTTCATCGCCGTCAAGTCCAACTGCTCGCTGCAGAGCTACGTGCCCGCGCTGCATCCTCTCATGAAGTACGGCATCGAAAAGGCGCTGGTCTGCACGTATCAGGCCATTTCCGGCGCTGGCAAGACGTTCGATACGTGGCCTGAAATGCTTGACAACGTCATCCCCTATATCGGCGGCGAGGAAGAAAAGTCCGAGCAGGAGCCGATGAAGCTCTGGGGCCATATCGAGGGCGGTCAGATCGTCAACGCAACGGAGCCGAACATCACCGCGCAGTGCCTGCGCGTGCCGGTCTCCGACGGACATATGGCTGCCTGCTTTGTCTCGTTCAAGGGTGAGAAGCCGTCCGTCGAACAGATTAAGGCTGACTGGGCCGCGTTCTCCGGCCGCGCGCAGGAATTGGAGCTGCCGTCGGCACCCAAGCAGTTCCTGCACTACTTTGAAGAGCCGGACCGCCCGCAGACGAAGCTTGACCGGATGATCGAAGGCGGCATGGCGGTCTCCATCGGCCGTCTGCGGCCGGATACGCAGTACGACTACAAGTTCGTCTGCCTGTCTCATAATACCCTGCGCGGTGCAGCCGGCGGCGCGGTTTTGCTGGCGGAGCTGCTCTGCGCGGAAGGATATATCACAAAGAAATAAGCCCGAAGGGAGCGATTCTTTGAAAGATCCTGTGTTTGAGGGCGTTGCGACCGCGATCGTCACGCCGTTCAATCAGGGTACGATCGATTTTCCCGTCATGAACCGGCTGCTGGATCTGCAGCTCGCGGCTGGCGTCGACGCCATCGTCGTCTGCGGCACGACCGGCGAGGCCTCCACCATGACGGACAACGAAAAGCTCGCGCTCATCGCGCACACGGTCCAATATTGCGCCGGACGATGCAAGGTCATCGCCGGTACCGGTACGAACGACACGGCTCACTCGCTGCAGTTGAGCCGTGTCGCTGCGTCTATGGGCGCGGATGCCGTGCTGATGGTCACGCCGTATTACAACAAATGCACGCAGGCGGGGCTCATCGCGCACTATACCGCGGCGGCGGATACGCTCCCCTGCCCGGTCATCGTCTACAATGTTCCGAGTCGGACGGGAGTGGATGTCTCGGTCGAGACCTGCCGGGTGCTTGCCGGGCACCCCAACATCGGCGGCATCAAGGAGGCCAGCGGCAGCGTGCCGAAGGCCGCGCACATCCTCGACGCCTGCGGCGACGAGCTGCCGGTCTGGAGCGGCAACGACGATCTGACGGTCCCCCTGCTCTCGCTCGGCGCGAAGGGCGTCATCTCCGTTCTGTCCAATGTCCGGCCGAAACGGACGCTGCAGATGGTGCGCGCGTGTCAGGCCGGAGACTATGCCGCAGCCGGGCGGATGCAGGTCGCGCTCACACCGCTGATCGACGCGCTGTTCAGTGAGATCAATCCCATCCCCGTCAAGCAGGCGCTGTCGCTCATGGGGATCCTGGCCGGGCTGCCGCGGCTGCCGCTGACGCCGCTCAGCGCGACGCACCTGCCCGCGCTTGAGCAGGCGCTCTCCGCCGCGCCGGAGCCGTAGAGACAGATCAGTTCACCATAATGATAATAAAAAAATCTGCGCAAGTAGTTATTCACACTGTCAACAGAGTTTTCAACACACGAAAAAGCTACATATTTCGACAAAAACACGGATTATTGTTAAATGATGACAGGGTCGAAAAATGAAGAACTTTCACGACGCAACGCAGATATTTTGTTGACATAACACCTTTTATGCAGGAGATTTTGCAGACAGAGGCTGTAAAAACCCGCTTGCAGACGGCATCTGCAAGCGGGTCCTTTTATCCGTTTTCGAGGCTCATCGTGGCGTAGGCGTTGAGATCCTGACCGGCGCGTTTGCCGGAGCAGTACTCATAATAGCCCTGCGCACCGATCATCGCGCCGTTGTCGCCGCACAGACGCAGGGGCGGCATGCACAGCCGGATGCCGAGCGCCTGGGTCCGGCGGGTGAATTCCCCGCGGATGCGGGAATTTGCCGCCACGCCGCCCGCGATGGCCAGCGTCCGGTAGCCGGTCTGCTCCAGGGCCTGCATCGTCCGCGGCACGAGCATATCGCTCACCGCCTTGGAGAACGAAGCGCAAAGCGACGGGATATCCAGCGCCTCGCCGCGCTGCTCATGTGTGTGGATGAGGTTCAGCGCCGCCGTCTTGAGGCCCGAGAAGGACATATCGAGCGGATTGCCACTGAGCTTGGTGTGCGGCATGGGATATTTGTTTTCGTCGCCGGTCTTTGCCATCTGGTCGAGCGCCGCGCCGCCGGGATACGGCATCCCGATCACGCGGGCGATCTTATCGAAGCATTCCCCTGCCGCGTCGTCACGCGTGGTGCCGAGGATATGGAATTTCGTGTAGTCCTGCACGTCGACGATCAGCGTGTGCCCGCCGGAGACGACGAGGCACAGAAACGGCGGTTCCAGATCCGGGTACGCCAGATAGTTGGCCGCGATATGCCCTCGGATATGGTGCACTGGGATGAGCGGCACGCCGAGGCTGTAGGCCGCGGCCTTGGCAAAGTTGACGCCGACGAGCACCGCGCCGATCAGCCCCGGCGCGTAGGTGACGGCGATGGCGTCGATGTCCTGCCGGGTCAGGTGCGCCTCGTCAAGCGCCGTATCCGCCAGGGCGTAGATGGCCTCGATGTGCTTGCGCGAGGCAAGCTCGGGCACGACGCCGCCGTAGAGCCGGTGCAGGGCGACCTGAGACGCGATGCAGTCGGTCAGGACGGTTCTTCCGTCCTCCACGACGGAGACGGCAGTCTCGTCGCAGGAGGATTCCACGGAGAGGATCTTCATAGCAGTTCCTTTCTGAGGATGCGCGCATCCTCTTTTGGATGTTGGTAGTAGTTTTTCCGCAGGCCGATCTGCGCGAAGCCGAGCGAGGCATAGAGCGCGGCGGCAGGTGCGTTTGAGTCCCGGACCTCCAGGGTCAGGACTGTCGCCTGCATCTTCTGCCGCAGCGACTCACACAGCGCCAGCACGAGCGCACGGCCAAGCCCCTGCCGCCGGTAAGCCGGGCTGACAGCGAGGTTCATCATATCCGCCTCGCCCAGCACGGTCTGGCTGCCGACGTAACCGGCGATGGTATCGCCGTCCATTGCGCAGAGCCAGAGGCTCAGCGGATTCTCCAGTTCCTGCTGCAAAATCGATTCCGGCCAGGGATCTGAAAAACAGGCGGCTTCCAGCGCGGCGATCTGCGCCGTGTGTTCTGTCCGCATGGGAACGATCGTCACTTCCATCACTTTGCCTCATACCAGCTCGCGCCGACCTTCGCCTCCGCCAGCAGCGGCACGCGCAGCTGCGCGACGTTTTCCATCTCGGCCGTCACGATCTTCTTCACCTGCTCCGCTTCCTTCACCGGGCATTCCACGATCAGCTCATCGTGGACCTGCAGGACGAGCCGGGCCTTGAGCTTCTGCTTTTTGAGCGCCGCGTCGACGCGCAGCATGGCGAGCTTGATGATATCCGCAGCCGTCCCCTGGATCGGCGTGTTGAGCGCAACGCGCTCGCCGAAGGAGCGGATATTGAAATTGCTGCTCTTGAGCTCCGGCAGCTCGCGCCGGCGGCCGAAGAGGGTCGTGACATAGCCGTCCTGCTTTGCCTGCTCGACGATATCGTGCATATAGGTCCGGACGCCCGCATAGTGGGCCAGATAATTGTCGATATACTGCCGCGCCTCCTTGCGCGTGACGCCGATATCGTCTGCCAGCGAGAATTCCGAAATTCCGTAGACGATGCCGAAGTTGACGGCCTTGGCGTGACGGCGCATCAGCGGCGTGACCTGCTCCGGCTCCACACCGAAGACCTGCGAGGCTGTCGCCGTATGGATATCGGTGCCGGAGCGGAACGCCTCCTGCATGGTCTGATCGTCCGCGATATGGGCCAGCACGCGCAGCTCGATCTGGCTGTAGTCCGCGTCGACAAAGACGCAGCCGTCGCTCGGCACGAACATCTTGCGGATCTCGCTGCCGAGCTCCGTGCGGACGGGGATGTTCTGCAGGTTCGGGTCGGTGGAAGACAGTCGGCCCGTCGCCGTGACCATGTTCTGGAAGGTCGTGTGAATGCGGCCGTCGTCCGCGATCTGCTTGACGAGGCCGTCGGCGTACGTGCTCTTGAGCTTGGTCATGGCACGGAAATCGAGGATCGCGTCGATGATCGGGTGCTTGCCACGGAGCTTTTCCAGCACGTCCGCGTTTGTGGAGTAGCCGCTTTTCGTCTTCTTGCCCGCAGGCAGGCCGAGCTCGTCAAAGAGGATCTGCCCGAGCTGCTTGGTGGAGTTGATGTTGAATTTCTTCCCGGCATAGCCGAAAATCGTCTGCTCCGCGGCCTCGATCCGGCTCTGGAGCATATTGCCGAAGGAGATGAGCGCCATCTGGTCCGCCTTGACGCCCGCAGCTTCCATTTCAGCGAGCACGCGGCAGAGCGGCAGCTCGATCTCGTAATAGAGCTTCTCCATGCCGTTCTTCGTGAGCTTTTCCGGCAGAGATTCATAGAGCGCGCCGACGGCCGCGGCCTCCGCCAGACGGGAGCAGACGCGCGCGGCGTCTTTTCCGACCTGCTCGCTGTCCGCGCGGCCGATGGCAAAGCCCAGGTGCTGCTGCACGACGCTGTCCAGGTCGTAGCTGCCCCGCGTCGCGTCAAGATCATAGGCGGCCAGCGCGGTGTCGAAGATGAAGCCCTCCGCCGGGTATCCCTGTTCCAGCAGACGGCGCATCAGCGGCTTGCAGTCATGCGTGACCTTTTTGACGGAGGCGCCGAATATAGTTAACATAAAGTCATCACTCAGCGCAAAGTCAGAGAAATAGTATCCGCTGTCCCCGGTCTCAACAGCGATCCCGGAGAGGTCCGGCTCTGCAATAATGTTAACATAATGTTCTTTTTGGAACGCTGCGGCCAATTCTGCCGCCCGGGCGGCATCCGTCACCGTCTCACTGGTGCAGGTACCTGCAAACGCCCCTGCCTCCACAGTTTCCTGCGGGGCATGCAGGCCGTAGCGGGCGATCTGCCGGGTAAATTCAAGCCGGGTGAAGAGCTGATAGAGCGTATCGTTGTCCGGCTGCTGCACACGGCAATCCTCCGGAGAAAAATCGATCGGCGCTTCGCAGCGGATCGTCGCCAGATCATAGGACATGTAGGCGCTTTCCCTGCCCTGCTCGAGCTTTGCGCGGAGCTTGTCCTTGATCGCGTCCAAATGCGCATAGATCCCGTCCAGCGTGCCATAGTCCAGCAGCAGCTGCGTCGCCGTCTTCGGGCCGACGCCCGCGACGCCCGGGATGTTATCGGAGCTGTCGCCCATCAGGGCTTTAAGATCGATCAGATGGATGGGGTCAAAGCCGTATTCCTCACGGAAGCGGGCAGGGTCATAGTTGACCGCGACGGACTGCGAAAGCTTGGAGGACACCAGCTTGACCGTCACATGCTCGTCGATCAGCTGCAGAGAGTCCCGATCGCCGGTGACGATCACGCAGTCCCAGTTCGCCCTGCCGCACTGCTTGCCGATCGTGCCGATCACGTCGTCGGCTTCCCAGCCTTCGCATTCAAAGATGGGGATGCGCATGGCGCGCAGAATATCCTTCATCATCGGCAGCTGCATGGCAAGCTCATCCGGCATCGGGTGACGCGTCGCCTTGTAGCCGTCATAGGCCAGATGGCGGAACGTCGGCGCCTTGAGGTCGAACGTCACGCACAGGGCGTCGGGCTGCTCCTCCGTCCGGAGCTTTTCGAGAATATTCAGAAAACCGTAGATCGCGTTTGTAAAAAAGCCGTCTTTCGTCGTGAGCGCCCGCACGCCGTAGTAGGCGCGGTTGATCACGCTGTTTCCATCGAGAACCATCAGCTTCATGGGCAGAACTCCTTTGCATTTCTTCGCTTAGTCTACCACAATTCCCGCCCTGTTGCAAGGAAGCCGCCGCGTTTCATTGACAGTTTCCGTGGGAAGCACTATACTGAAGACAGATTACGATAAAAGGAGTTGTTTCCCCATGATCTATTCTTCGGAAGATATGCAGACCCGCGCCGTTCTGGATACGGCCGCGCGCATGTGCGCAGCCGCCCGCACCGCACCCAAGACGCGGGGCATGGACGGTCTTGTCACCTGCGTCGTGACCGGCGAAGACAAGGACCGGCTGGCCGCACATATGCGCGAGCTTGCCGGGCGGCTGGACTACGCCTTCTTTGCCCGTGACGCCGACAATGTGGACTACGCGGATGCCGTTGTCCTCTTTGGCATGGAGGAACAGCGCCGCGGGCTGAACGGCGGCTGTCAGTACTGTCATTTTGCCGACTGCGCCGACTGTGCAGAAAAGAATGGCCTCTGCGCGTGGGACGCTATGGACGTCGGCATCGCCATCGGTTCGTCTGCCGCCGCGGCGGCAGACGCCCGGGTCGACAACCGCGTGATGTTCTCCGTCGGCCGTGCCGCCCGGAGCCTCGGTCTGCTCGGCGCCTCCGTCACGCTCGTCCTCGGCATTCCCCTCAGCGTCAGCGGAAAGTCCCCGTTCTTTGACCGGAAGCCGAAAAAGTAAGCGGAAAAGGACACGCGGAGCGGATGGCATAATTATATTGTCATGATATAGATCTGACAGGGGTTCCATGCGTCCCATAATGTTGGGAAGACCTCAAATTCCCGGAATCCGAGGGAAAGATAGAAGCGATTTGTATCGTCGTATTCCTCATATTTTCCCATCTGTACCGTTTTTACCTGCATAAAGGAATATCCGGCTTCGCTTGCCGCTTTTCTGGCGCTGCGGAACAATTCCCGCCCAATCCCCTGCCGATGATATTCCTTCAGTACGCCCATCACATATAGCTCGACCGTCGCTTTTCCCGTTTCTTTCAGATATAAAAAGCCCACAGGCTTGTCCGCAGCATAGGCGCAGAAAAACAATTGATCGCGGCTTTCTGAAATATAGTTCTCCCTTGCTTCCGGGATACCAAACCATTCTGGAAGCGCCTCCAGAACCTGCCGTGTTATCCTCTGTTTTTCTTCGTTACTTGTTACCTGACATATTTTCATTTCGCTGATTTCTCCCACAAGTTCAACTTTTGTTCTTTTGACGCGCAACCCCGGAGCAGGAGCTCCGGGGTTGCGTATATTTC
>OLVV01000462.1_pt1 | contig 22525 bp, 16 predicted proteins | sample 1673581 | NCBI WGS metagenome assembly OLVV01 (sample SAMEA103958116, study PRJEB25191) | human gut metagenome | biome: human-associated habitat [ENVO:00009003]; feature: intestine environment [ENVO:2100002]; material: feces | place: Germany | collected 2013/2015
TTTCCGCTCACGCGGACGTTTCTCTTTATCAGCCTGCTTACTGCTTCCCTGCCCTTCTTTGGCAGCGGCACTTCTCCCTTTGCCTTTACCCTTCTGCAAAGCCGAATCATCAATGGAAAGCAGTGCTTTCTGCTTCAAGTATTCTGCCACATGGAAACCATTCTCCAGCACATAATCCAGCAAATCAGTCTTCAAGTCAAACATTTCCTCCAGCTCCTCCATGGCATCCCGGAGCTTCTTCTTCAACTCTTTATTATCAGAAGTTACCGCACTCGCCATCACCGCATCCAGCGGTTGCAACTGCTCTTGAAAATAAGTGGCGGCAGCGTGTATGCGCCCCTGCAAAGTCGGGTCGGCTGCATAGTCCTGCGCAGTATCAATCAGGCGGGTATACTGGATACCGAACTTCTGGGCCACTTTCGTCACTTTGTCGTGAAAACGTTCCACTTCCTCCTTGCAGGCTGCGAGTTGCTTGGGAAAGAGCTTGTACAAGTGTTCGTCTATCAGCCGCACATACCGCCGCAAAGCCTGCTCCATGGGCTGGAAATCGAACAGGCCCGACAGCAGTTCTAGGAAATAGGTCTGCTGCAAGGAACGGAAGCGTTTCTCGTCCGGCTCGTTTCTCCGTGCCTCCATCGTGAAGGTTTCCACCGCATTGTCATTGATTATGGCTCTTGCAGAAAGCGGAGCACTGAGCACCACTCCCTCCAGCGTCTTGCAGCGGCTCAGGGCCACATACGTCTGCCCATGCGCAAAGGAGGCGCTGGCATCAATCACGGCACGTTCAAACGTCAGTCCCTGGCTTTTGTGGATGGTAATCGCCCAAGCCAGTTTCAACGGATACTGCCGGAATGTTCCTTCTTACCTGAACAGATTCCCAGTCTGCCAGCAGAAACGAAAGATTTGACTGCTCTGACAGTGCTTCTGCATATGTATACGCCTCTTTCTGATTGGAATCCGGAATCCCATCCGTCACCCGGATTTTAAATTTTTGCCCGGCGCCTTTCATACTCTGATATTCAAAATGTTCCAGACCGTACTCCATCAGTTTTTTTGTATCCTCCCATTTATAGCTCCGATTGTTCGGCCAGCCGCACGCCAGAAGTGCTACGATAAAGGTTCGCTTTTCTCTTTTTAATGCCCCCACGTAGCAATATCCTGCCTCCCCGGTAAATCCGGTTTTTCCGGATACAGCGCCTTCCATCATCGTAAGAAACGCGTTGTGATTGATGCAGGAATACGTCTGCGTCTGCTCCAGATCCGAAAACTGATAGGAAGACACGCCTGTAATTTCCAGAAATTCCTTCCGCTTTGGAGACTCCATCACACAATAGCGCATAATCCTTGCCAGTTCTTCTGCCGTGGTCCGATGGCTCCCGCCGTCATCTGCCCCGTCCAGACCATTGGGTGTGACAAAATGGGTATGGCTAAGTCCCAGTTCTCTTGCTTTCTGGTTCATCTCATCCGCAAACTGCTCCACGCTTCCAGCCAGATGTTCTGCCAGCATCACCGCTGTATCGTTATGTGATTCCAGCATCAGAGAATATAAAAGATCCTTAAGCTTAAATTTCTGTCCTTCCACTGTCCCCAGTCGGACTCTGGGCTGGGCTGCCGCATTGGCACTGACTGACACACTCTCATCCGGGTCTGCACGTTCCAATGCAAGAATGCAGGTCATGATCTTGGTTGTACTCGCCATAGGACGCTCTGTTTCGGCATTTTTTGCAAACAAAATACGCCCGCTGTCTGCATCCATCAAAACTGCCGACCGGGCGTATAACTGTCCTGGAGTATTCTCCCCGTATGCGATTTTTGTCTGTTCTTCCTCCGCATATACACACGAAACCGGAAACAGACCATTTACTGCAATCAGAAGACAAAAGCCCAGGATCAGCCCGACCCGATATGTTCGTCCTCTTTCCCTTCTTTTCTCATGCATTGCTTTTTTATTCTCCAGACATTCTTTGCTATATCCTATGTCCGAAGATTTTTAATCAGAACTACAGGTTTAACTTTAACTGTACCTCATCCTCTGCTTCTTCTTTAAAATGTGCTACCTGCTCCGGATTCGGCGCAGGAAGTTCATCCAGAGAATGTACACTGAATCTGCGCAGAAACTCTTCTGTGGTTCCAAATAAAAGCGGTTTTCCCGGCGCATCCATACGCCCCACTTCCTCAACCAGATCATATTCTACCAGCTTGCTGACTGCATGATCCGATTTGACGCCACGGATTTTTTCGATTTCCAGTTTTGTAACCGGCTGCTTGTAGGCGATGATCGAAAGCGTTTCCAAAAGTACATCCGTAAGAACCTGTTTTTTCGGCTGCTTTGCTACCCGGATCAAATATTCATACATCTCTTTTTTCGTGCACATCTGAAACGAAGCTTCCAGTTCGATGATCCGGATTCCCCGATCTTCTTTCTCATACCGGTCCATCATCTGGCGGATTATTTTTTTTGTCGTTTCTTCGTCATGTCCGATCGCCTGTGCAAGTTTTTTCAGCTCCACAGAGCCTCCCATTGCAAACAAAATTGCTTCTATGGCTGCCTGCAGTTTTTTTTGCTCCATTCTTTCTCTTTCCTTCCTGTTTCTCCTGGCATGCTCTGTTATATCTGGGAATCGATCAGGATCTCCCCGCAGATTTCTTCCTGATAAACACGGATCATGCCCGTCTTCATCAGCTCCAGCACTGCCAGAAATGTCACCACAATATGCATCTTGCTTCTCTGTTTTTCAAGAAGCATACGAAAACTGAATTTTTTATGTGTCCTTGCATAAGTCTCCACATACAAAAGCTTGTCCGGAAGCGGTACTTCTTCTTTCTCGATCTTACCGAACTTACTCCGCACCGGATCGATCTTCTCTTCCTGCCTGCGCATCACTTCCCGGAAAATCTTCCTCAGCTGTACCAGCGTCACGTCCCCTAAAAGCTGATCCAGATCTACCGCAGGAACATAACTTTTCACCTCTTTGGGAATATCTGCCTCCCGGTAAAAATACTGGTCTGCATCTACCTGACGATCCCGCAGCTCGTAGGACATATATTTGTACATTTTATACTGTAAAAGCTGTTCTACCAGCTCTGCTCTCGGATCTTCCTCTTCGCCCTCTTCATTGATCTCTTTCGGGAGCAGCATCCGGCATTTGATATCCAGAAGTGTTGCCGCCATCACGAGAAATTCACTCATGACGTTTAAATCTTCCCGCTCCATCTGCCGGATATATTCCATATACTGGCTGGTGATCTCTACGATCGGAATGTCATAGATATCAATCTTATTTTTCTCGATCAAATGTAACAGCAGATCCAACGGACCTTCAAAAACCTGCAATTTTACCGGTATCCCCATCTGTTTTATTTCTCCCATCTACCGTCTGTTATTTCACACTGTGTTTCATTATACGGGAAATCCTTCAAATTCTCAACTGTCTTTTTCGCCCCGCAGATGAATCACGATCATCTCTGCCTCATTCAAAAAACGAAGATTGATCGTATGAGTGCCAAGCCCACGGCTTACAATGATCGTCTGCTCTCCTTCTGTTGTCATCTCCCCGGAATATTTCGGAAACGGAATCGCCTGAGGCGTGATCAGACCTCCGATTCCCGGCAGACGGATAATCCCGCCGTGAAGATGCCCGGAAAGCACCAGATCTGCTCCCCATTTTTTATATGCGTCAAAATAAACCGGATTGTGCGCCAGAAGAATCTCATAATCCGCAGCTTCTTTTTCAATACATGCTGTTACATTCTGCTCTGTGACCCGGTATTTTTTGAATTTTGTATAAGTTGCAAGGGGCAGTTCCAGAGCCGAAATCCGGATCCTGCAGTCATCCTCCTTAAGCAGGACACTGCTATTTTCCAGAAAATGCACGCCGCATTCTTCTAATTGCTTTTGATACGCCTGATAAACCTCCCCATAGACTTCCGGTTTTCTCTTCATCCGCTGCTCGTGATTTCCGCAGGCATAATAAACCGGAGCGATCGCAGGCAGTTTTGAAACAAATTTCAGAGCCGGAGCAACGGAACACCCTTTCTTTCCGACCAGCATATCCCCGCCGATCAGAATCAGATCCGGCCTCGCTTTGCAGATCGCATCCAGCAAACGTTCATTTCCGACTCCATATTCTTTATTGTGCAGATCGCTTAAAAACACGATCTTCTTTTCCTTTTTCAGCCCGTTCAGCCTGCGGGATACAACACCGTCCTCTGTCACCTTGAAATACTGCTGCTCCCGGTACGCTTCCAGCAGACAAAGAACTGCCGCCACTGTCAGAACAAAGACCACTAAGATCACTGCTTTCATGGCATTCTCCTTTTTGTCATTTTTTCTTCTTATCCTATCATTTTTTTGGATGCAGTTCAACATAAGGAAAGGTGCAGCACTTCGCTACACCCTGATTTTTTGCATCACTTTTTTCAGATAATCCAAAAATTCTGCTTTTTTACAGCTTTCTTTTGCCAGAATCTCCACTCTTCCGATTTCTTTTTCTCCCAGCTTATAGACAAGTTCGCCTACTTTCTGTCCTTTTTTCACCGGAGCTTTTACAGACTGCTTCATCTGTGTCTTCTTTGTCACCCCTGCCAGATTTGCTCCGCTTGTGTCCAGATAGCGGAACGTATCCGCATACTCACAGAGAATCTGCTCTTTGACACCACCCTGCACTTCGACCGGCTTTAACTTCGGCGGATCATTGTCTTCGTATACCTGGCACTTTCCGAATCCGTAATTCAGAAGCTTCGTCGCATCCTGAAACCGCTGTTTCGAATTTTCTCCGCCCAGGATCACCGCGATCAGTTCCATCCCGTCTTTTTCAGCTGTGGCAGACACGCAGAATTTTGCTTCATCGGTGGAACCTGTCTTTAAACCTGTGGCATACGGATACTGCCGTACCAGTTTGTTCGTGTTGGACAATCCAAATTCAGAAGTCCCCTTTTTTGTGGTGTGGGTGATCGTATCCATCCAGATCATGCAGTAATCATGAATCTTCGGATATTTTTCGATCAATTCTCTGGACATCAGAGCAATATCTCTTGCCGTCGTCAAATGTCCCTCGGTATCCAGTCCGTTACAGTTTTGAAACGTTGTATTTTTCATGCCGAGCCCTGCCGCCCGTTCATTCATCATCTTTACAAAAGCCTCTTCACTGCCCGCTATGTACTCTGCCATGGCGGTACAGGCATCATTGGCACTGGCTACGGAAATACATTTTAACATCGTATCCACACTCTGCGTTTCTCCGGGTTCCAAAAACACCTGAGAACCGCCCATGGACGCTGCATATTCCGAGGTTGACACCTCATCTTCCAGCGCAATTTTCCCATCCTCCAGTGCATCAAAGATCAAAAGCATAGTCATGATCTTCGTGACACTGGCCGGCGCGCGTCTTGTATCTGCATCTTTTTCATACAACACAGCGCCTGTGGACGCTTCCATCAAAACGGCACTTGGTGCCTGTACTTCCACCTCTGCCTCCTGCTGCCCTTCTGTTTTCTGAGCCGCATCCGGCTCTTCTGCCAGAGTCTGAATCCCGGGCACAACAGCCACAGAGAGACTCAGTACTGCGCTTAGTAACACTGCGAGAACACGTTTCATTTCGATTCTCCATTCCCTGATCTGGTCTGTTACTATTTATTATATCCACTTCGCTTTCTTATAATACCAGAAAAATGCCAGAGAACTTAAACTCCATGTCAGCGGATATACCCAGTACACCACCTGAATGCTGTGAGTGAGTGGAATCATCACGGAAAGGAAAGACACCCGGATCACACACCAGCACATCATCATAATGATCATGGACACCATCGTCTTGCCCGCACCGCGCAAAATTGCTGCAATGGAATGTGAATATGCAAGCAGACAGTAAAATAACGCTGCTGTTCTGGCTTTTTCCACACCAAACCGAATGATCTCAGGAGAAGAGTCAAATGCCGCGATCAGCTGTGGTGCCAGAAGAAATACCACGACACCAATCAGTTCTGCCAATATAACTGCTGCGAGAATTCCAAATCGCGCCCCTTTTTTCGTGCGCTCCTCCTGCTTTGCACCCAGATTCTGTCCTACAAATGTCGTCAGTGCCATAGTAAAGCTGTTGATGGGCAGAAAACCGAACCCTTCCACCTTTGTGTAGGCCCCATAGCCCGCCATTGCCATTTCTCCGAATGCATTGATATTGGACTGTACGACCACGTTTGCAAACGCAATGATAGAGTTCTGCACTCCGGAAGGCAGTCCGATCTTGATGATCTGGACAAGGATTCCTTTGTCAAAACGGATTTTTCGAATCTTCAATCCATAGCTTTCCTTTGTCCGCAGCAGCTGCCAGAAACAAAGGAGTGCACTCACAATCTGAGAGATCACGGTTGCAACCGCCGCACCTCCCACTCCTGTATGAAATCCTGTGATAAACAACAGATCCAGAACCAGATTGATCACAGACGATACGATCAGATAATACAAAGGATGTCTGCTGTCTCCCACAGCCTGCAGAATTCCCACCAGGACATTGTACATCACAAATCCTAAAGATCCCGCAAAATAAATCTGAAGATATGTCACCGATTCTCTCATTACACTTTCGGGCGTATCCATCCACCGCAGGATCTGCGGAGAAAGTGCCACTCCGACGCCGGTCATCAAAACTCCTGCCACCAGACCAAATGCAACTGTGGTGTGTACCGCGCGCTGCAGATTTTTCTCATCTCCTGCACCAAAAAAACGGGCAACGATTACCCCCGCTCCCGCTGAGATTCCACTCAAAAATCCAATCAGCATAAAGATCAGACTTCCGGAGGAGCTGACTGCGGCCAGTGCACTGCTCCCCAGGAAATTTCCAACGATCAGAGAATCCACGGTGTTATATAATTGCTGAAATAAATTGCCCAGAAAAATCGGCATCGCAAAAAAAGTCATCTGTTTCCAGATCGAGCCGCTTGTCATAGGCGCTGCTGTCTTTGTCATAAAATCCCCCTTGTTGTTTCTTTCTTATCCTATCGCCTTTTATAAAATTACAAATAATTTTTCCAGTCCAAATTTGCCTTCATCCTGCAGCATCTGCTCCATCTTGCACTTGTTGAAATCTGAATGCTCCACTTCTCTTGCATACCGGCGTGCTGCCTCTGCAACATCCGAAAACTCCAGCGTTCCATTTTTCAAAAATACACCTTTTGCCAGCGCCCGGATCAAAATACAACCTGCCACTGCAAATTTTAGTTTCCCATATGCCTGTTCATCGTAGACTGCCCCGCAAAAGTAAGTAAATACAAAATAAACCATCAGCTGTTCCATGATCTTCTCCGTAAACACAGATTCGAACTCTTTTCTTTGCTCTGCTGACAGCTCTGATTCCAACAACATATTTTTTGCTTCTTTGACATATCCCTTCCAGTCGTCTCTGAGCACTTCCAGATGATTCAGGATCACAAACAGATTGCCGCAAACCTCCTGCTGCGTTTTTTCCTCTGTATCCAGATTGTCCAGTTTTTCCTGAAACCAGGTCCAGACGCGTTCCTTCTCGTAACGCTTTAGAAGCCCATCAATCTCAAACAGGGCATTTTTGTCGATCCTCTCCTGCAGATCATGCGCCAGTGCCAGCACGATTGCCATTCTCAGCCGGACTGGATACTCCCGATTCTGAAGAATCTGAAAGATCAGAGTTCTCGCGTCTTCCAGTTTGGTAAACAAGAAGAAATCAAACTCCTCATAAGTCTCTTCCCGATCCGGATTTTCCGCCTCCAGAAAACGGACCGGCTCTTCGCAGCCCAGGATCAGATTTGCTGCTTCCGGACAGGATAAAGACAGGGAAATCTCCCGCAGTCCTTCAAATTCTTCCACATGCCTCGGATACAGCCTGCAGGTCTTGCAGAACATCCCGGATCCGTTGCCTTCTATGTACAGATCACACAGATTTTCTTCATTGAGAAAGGCACAGCGCTTCTCATATTGGCGAAACGCGCCTTCCTCCCAGTCAATTTCATTGTGCAGGCGACTGCCAAGCCGCCCTTTTGTCTGTCTGTATTTTTTCAGTGAAGCGGGATCGATCATAATCTGCCACCCTGCGCAGCAAGTATCCGGACAGTCCCCGCCGATACATGCAAACTTCTTATAGTAGTGCGGAATGATATACTGCATGTTGTACTCCTTTTTTATGTCACTATTTTTCAGTCGAGAAACACATACTGTTTCAATCGTTCAAACGCTTCTTTCACACGACTGTGCGGCAGCGCCAGATTCATCCGGATATGGCACGCTCCGTGGAACGGACGACCATCCTGCCAGATCACGCCCACTTCCATGCCTGCCCTCTGCAGCTCTTCAATGGTCTGGTGATGCGCCTCGCACCAGTCTGTGCAGTCTAAAAAGAGCATGTACGTCCCCTGCGGTCTGGACACGGAAACACCCGGAAATTCTCTCCTGATAAACTCCATGGCATAGGAAATGTTCGTATCCAGCACGGTGCGAAGCTCGTCCACCCACTCCATTCCTTCTTTCGAATATGCCGCGATCAGCGCATGCATGGACAACACATTCATAGAATTGTAATGGGTCATTTTCCCTTCCATACATACCCGGTCTCTCAAATACGAATTATAAATGATATGATACGAACCGATCAATCCTGCCAGATTAAATGTCTTGGACGGAGCGTAAAGCGCAATGGTTCTGTTTTTTGCATCCTCGGACACAGACTGTGTCGGGATATGCTGATATCCCGGAAGTGTCAGATCTGACCAGATCTCATCTGAGATCACATACACATCATGCTTCTGATAGATTTCCATTGCCTTTTCAATCTCCCAGCGCTCCCAGACACGTCCGGTCGGATTGTGCGGCGAACAAAAAACTGCCGCATGGATCTTGTTTTGCACAATTTTTTCTTCCATATCTTCGTAATCAATCCGCCAGATTCCTTCTTCATCCAACACCAGTGGATTCAGAACGATATTCCATCCATTGTCCTCAATACAATGCGTAAATCCGATATACGTCGGAGATTGCAGCAAAACAGAATCCCCATTGGAACACAATACTTTCAAAGCCGAAACCACACCGCCGAGCACACCGTTCTCATAGCCGATGCACTCTTTTGTCAGATCGTTCACACCATTACGTGTCTTCTGCCAGTTGATGATCCCGCCATAATATGCCGCCGACGGATCAAAATAACCGTATGCCGGATGCTTTGTCCTCTGGATGATCGCCTCCGGAATTGCCGGAAGCGCCGGAAAATTCATATCCGCTACCCACATCGGGATCAGATCAAACCCTTCCCGAATTTTCGCACCTGCGAAAAAATCATTGCCTGTATTGTTTCCGGCAGGCGCATCTACTGCGATGGCATCCTTTCCCCGCCGGTCCATAATCGTTGTAAAATCATACTGCATGATATCAAACCTCTTTTCCTGAAATCCGGCTCCCCACAAAAAGGGAAGGATGTTCCAAACTGGAGGCATCCTTCCATCCGGGTGCAACGAATCTTATTGTTTCTTCTATTCTAGCAAGTCAACGTGAGAAAATCAACACCCCTCTTTCGGTCCGGCAATCACCGCTGTCTATCGACCTCTTCCAGTTCATACGGCTGAAACAGTTTGATTGTTCCGTATTCTCCGTCAAATCCCGAAATCCGCTCTACCTCGCCGTTTCGCAGACGCTCAATTCCCTCTGCGATCAGAAATCCGGACTTTTGCCGGATTTCCTCCAACGGCACAGTTCTCAGAATCTCAAATTCCGATCCGATCATCCGCAGCATCTGCTCGTATTCTTTTTGTACCTTCTTACTTCGGGAAGAAACACCCACGCATGCCGAGATGACTTCCGGAAGTGGAACCAGACTTTCAAATCCATTGGCGCCTTCTTTTACAAAACCTTCCGCCCTGTCCGCCAGCTGTTCAATCCGATGAGAGACACCAATAGTGATTTTTCTTCCACACACCGGACATTTCCCCTGATATGTTTCTGTCTCCATCGGTGTCAGACAAAGATTGCACTTCCGATGCCCATCCATATGGTATTTTCCTTCCTCCGGGAAAAATTCAATGGTGCCTGCCAGACCGCTGCCATTTTGAATGGCACCTCTCAGACCTTCATAGGACCAGTCAATATCCAGAAGAGTGGCCTCTCTTCCCAGTTTTGCCGGAGAATGCGCATCGGAATTGGAAATCAACTGAAACCGGTCCAGCATGGACACCCGCCAGTTCATCGGCGGATCCGAGGATAATCCCGTCTCCACTGCATGAATGTGAGAACTCAGATCCCCGAAGCACTCTTCCACCGTATCAAATCCGGAAAATGCTCCGAACATGGAAAAATGCGGTGTCCAGATGTGTGCCGGAACGTACATGCCATCTGGTGTTGTCTCCAGCATGATTTCCAGTAAATCCCGGCAATCCAACCCAAGAATCGGCCGCCCGTCCGAATGCAGATTTCCGATCACTTCCAGTTTCTCCGAAAGATTCTCTGCGGCTTTTAGCCCGGGAAGGATCAAAAGACTGTGAACCTTCCGAACCTTATCGCATTTCTTATAGATAGAACTGATCTCTCCGGTGATCACGAATCGGGGAATCATGTGATCCGGCGTATTCCCATCCTGAATCCTGTATTCTTTTTTCAGCACATAAAATCCGTCTTCTGCGGGCTTTAATTTTTCTTTTAACTCTTCTCTCCATGCCGGATGCGTAAAATCCCCGCTCCCGATCAGATGGATGCCTTTTCTGCGCGCCCACAGATCCAGATACTCCGGCGTACACTCTTTGCTGGTGGCTCTGGAATATCTGGAATGGGTGTGTAAGTCTGCAATATACATGTCTGATAACCTCTTTTCTATGTCTGTTATTCCTGACTTTTTTCTCTATAAAAAAATATAACACAATCGGGCAATTCCGTCAGCAAAATTGCTTGCATTTTCCATATCCAGGTAATATAATAATTTGGTGCAGATATTCTTATCGGCAATCGTCAGATTTCCGTCCGGGCAGACTGATTTTTTCTTGCCATCTGCTTTTTTTATGTATATTTTTACTCTCTTTCATTCTCTGAAAGAGAGATTCTATAAATCGAAGGAGGTTCTTATGAATTCCCGTACTTACTATGATATTCTCGGTGTTTCCCGGGAAGCTACATTACAGGAAATCACAAGTGCAAAAAATGCGCTTGCTAAAGTATATCACCCGGATGCCAATATGAATCAGGGCATCGACACCACTGCGTGTATGCAGGAAATACTGGAGGCCTACCGGGTACTTTCCAATCCCGAATCCCGGCACGAATATGACAAAGAATTAGGCGGCGGACAAATCCGTGTCTTCCGCACCTTTACCGTTGGTCCCGAGGATGATGAACAGGCTGCTCCGTTTGTCGTATATTGGAACGCTGCCTGTCGTCTGCAGGAAACCGTAGATCTTGCGATGGAATTTTGGGAGAACAACTCCCAGAAGAAAAAACGTACGTTTCTGTTCTTCCGCCGGAAAGATGCTGCTTCTGAGGCAGAAAAACAAAAACATCTGAACAAACTGTCTGTGCGCGCCATGCAGTATATCACTGTCTTGAAAGAAGCCGGCATCCCCTCCCAGTACTGGACCGAAGATGCAATGAACTGGGTACTGATCCGTTGGAGCCACCGTCAGAATATGGACTATCGCGTACTCTTCAATCGTTACGAAAAACATCTGAATCAGGATCTCTCCAATTCCGAACGTCATAAACTTCATGTCCACGGAAAACAATTCCACAACAATCTAAAAAAACTGCTCAGCTGCGCTCTATAGGCGCAGCAGGCAGTCCTGCAGTAAGGCTTCACAGCCTTCTTTCACATCTTCGTATGTCCTGTCAAAATTCCCGGTATACCACGGATCCGCAATATCCTGCCCTGTCCGCTCTGTAAAATCAAGCAGTTTCGACACCTTCCCGTCCGTGTCACTCCCCAGAATCCGCATCATATTCCGGATATTCATGGAATCCATTCCGATCAAATAATCAAATTCGTCATATTCCCACTTTTGCAGCTGGCGTGCGCGGTGATCACCGCATGAAATGCCGACTTCTTTTAATTTCCGCCGAGTGCCGTGATGAATCGGATTACCGATCTCCTCGCGGCTGGTAGCTGCGGAATCAATGTAGAACTGATCGGTGAGGTTGTGTCTGTTGATCAGGTTCTGGAAAACGTATTGCGCCATGGTACTGCGGCAGATGTTGCCGTGGCAGATGAAAAGTATCTTAATCATTATATTTTTCCTCCTGAAATGCCTCGTTTTGCCCTATTTTACGCACTTTTTCGAATTTCATCAAGCCTTACAGTTTTCCGGAAACTGTAACGAAAGTTATTTTTCTTCGATATTTGGGAATAAACACAATAAGGTACGTGCAATTCCAACGAGTATGTTGTATACTTTGATTATCCATTTGGATACCTCCTATGCTTTTGATATGGCCTGCGAAACCAATATCATTATAACATAGGAGTTTTTCTATACTCTAGGTAACGCTACGGCTTTGCCTCGATCCCCATTTCAAGTGGGGGATATAATTACTTTTTCATTATGCTCCTGAAGGCGATTCAAAATGCCTTCACCATTCTTTCTAATACCAGCCTGTCCTATATAGACCACGCTTTTATCTGTTTGATCATCTTTTCCAAACAGAAAATAAACTCCTGTCTGCTTCAATTCATCTCTATCCTTACACAAATCAAGAGAAGTTCTTGGAATCTTAAAAGCAAGACCCGTCCAATTTGCAAGCGTACATTTAATTCTGCCATTAACGTCGCCGTCCATCAAATACATATTAATACTTTTTCCACGTGCCATTATCTTCACCTCTCTATTCTTTTACAATGGAGGTTGATGTATTAAATGTTCTTTTGCTTGTTCCTTTAATTCATCATAAATATCCCCATAATCCGCCGTCCACCTCAAGTGAAGGAGCATATCATACGTCTCATTTTCATCTCCCAGTTTACCCTTTGATGTCATATTCAAAGAAAGATCTGCAAGACTGAGCATATGACTACTAACTCTAAACGGGATATGTATTCCTAAACATGCCGATACGACGTTCGACTTAGTGAGATTTTGACCTTTTTTCATATTGCTAATTGTTCTGTTGTCTAATCCAGTAATGCTACGTAGTAGTCTTGCTGAATAATTACATATATGTTTATCCATTAAAATATCTAATGCTGTTCCAAACTCCGCACCGTCTATCGCATTAATCATTTCTTTGGACATTTCATTAACCAATCCATACTGAGATAACAAATCATCTGTGATTGCATCATTATAATTAAACGCTTCATCTGCTTTTGATTTCGGAAGTTTCACATAATGCAATGTACCGTCTTTTTCGTCTACAACAAATTGCAAGAAGCATTCTTCTTCATGTGTCTTTGCATACTCTGTCAGTCTAATTTTTCCATCATCAGTACGTTCCATATATTCTGATGTAGCAACACAAAGTTTGTCTTCCACATAAGCAAAACATTCTGAATCGACAACACTTTTTACAGCCTTACTTTCTGAATACCAATTTTCTAATGTCTTGTAGTTAACAGAAGATTTTACCTCTCTTCCGGCATAGTCCTCATCTGTAAGTTTAACAACGACCACTTTAGGTTTATTGTATTCGCCAGGCTCCTCTGCAACTCGCATATTTGTTGTCTCTTCTTCGATTACATACAAATATGGATCTTTTCCACCAGAGAAAATGAAATCACGTAAATACTCTTCACTGTAGATAGGTAATCGTAATGGAACATAATTTTCCTTAAATACCTTTCTAAAGAAATTCTCTGCCTTTGTCTTATTGACCGATTTTTTGAGTTCTGTAAAAGTTCCTCTATCATCTATATTACTAGGAGTCGCATGTCTATCCAGCAATTCCTTAAGTAAGGCATAATAACATCCAAGCCGTCTGACAACACGATTAATTCGTGCATGTTCATCTGCCTTCATATAATCCGTAATATAGTCCCTAAAAGTTTTATCAGGAATTAATTTAGCCTGACCACTTTCTACAGCATGAATAAATCTTTCTGCATATCGTTGTTCTTCCTGCGAAAGCATCGAAAATGATCTATGTAATTCCTTCAGGGCCGCATCGACAACTCCTGGATCGCTATCACCTTGAATCAACTTGACATACTTATCAAAATTAGAATTCATATAATTAGCATCGATCTTACCGGTATCATATTCTGTAATATGAACATCAATTTCATACGGAACATCTCCACCGGCTCCACCACCGCCGCCACGGGAAATCTCTTTATATCTTGCTAATAATGTCAGGTATGTCTGTTCATCGATTAGCATTTTTATAGCATCTTCATTCTGATCCTCATCCGGATAAGAATTCTTGCTCCAAGTAAACCCTTGTATAATAGCTGCTTCAAGATGATTCACAAATTTATTAAATTCTTTTGCAAACTTTCCTATTGCTGCATTATCAGCAGGCAGCTTTTCAAAATTAACAATACCTGCATTTTTGAATATCTGTTCTATACTTTGGAAGAGAACATTCATATTCCTTAGATTGTTAGGCAATTTATCAACAAACAACCCTGTAGGAACATCACCCGAATATGCCTTTACAGCCGCCTCGATATTCTTCTCCATTGTATTTGGCCTACGATAGTATTTGATAATTCCAAAAGGCTTTTCAGCCATATTGTAAAGTCTGTTTGTACGCGAAAAAGCCTGGATGAGGTTTTCATACTCCATCATCTTATCCAGATATAATGTATTTACAAACTTAGAATCAAATCCTGTAAGCATTTGATTAACTACGATAAGGATATCAATTTGCTCATCCTTATCAATACTATCAAAAGGTTTTTTATGGCCCAATCTTAAGCTGACTTCTTTACGAAATTTATCATACGTTGGAATCGTATACTTCTGATTGAAGTGCTTTTTATAAGCTTCCAAGATTTCAACAATTCCATCTTCCTTCTCTAAACTTCCACCACCTTCGTTATCGATAGTTGGATCAAACATTGCGGTAATGAATAAGTCAGGAAAAGCCTTGACCATCAATCTATAATATTTAACTGCTTCTGGTATACTGCCGGTCGCAAAAATAGCATGAAACTTTCTATTTCTGCTGTATAGCGTCCATTTCTTTTTTATATCCTGTATTACGCCATCCACATACTCATCCTTCTGGTACTGCTCATTAGGCACAAAATCTTCTATGCCTTTTATATATTTTCCGTTTACCAGTTCTCCATACATCTTAATTTGAGATGAATCCATGTACTTGAGATATACTTTTTCCTTTTTAGGATCGCTAAAAGCATCCTCTGGGTCTTTTGCTTTGGCTTTACTGAGAGCAACCTTCTCTCGCAAATCAGCATCGTCATAAATACGCACCATATATGGATCAAAACCAAGCACATTTTTATCCCTGATTCCATCACCAAGAGTATATCTATGAATCTCATCACCAAATATTGTCGGCGTTGTACTATCTTTTTTTGCATTTAAGTCTTGAATAGGTGTTCCAGTAAATCCAAAGATCAATGCATTTTTGAATGTGTTTTTTATATCTACAAGCATGTCGCCAAACGTAGAACGGTGGCACTCATCAATGATGATAACCATTCTCTTACGCTGAACAATTTTTAAGTCTGCTTCTATATTAGCCCCATCTTCCCTTGCGATATTACTCAACTTCTGGATTGATGTAACAATCAAAGTATTATCAGAATCTGAACTCTTTAATTTTGACATTAAAATATCCGTATTTTCCGTAGCCTGAACAGATTCTGTTCCTGTAGCAAATGAACGGTACTCCTTAAGTGACTGTATTCCTAATTCTTTTCTATCAACCAGAAAAACCACTTTATCTGCATCATGATTAGCAGCAACGAGCTGAGCAGCTTTAAAACTAGTCATAGTTTTTCCACTTCCAGTTGTGTGCCACACATGACCACCAAGCTGCTTTTTATCATCCCAGTGGCTCTTTTTCTCCGCAACAATATTAGCAATACCAACTGCAGCATAATACTGATAACTCCTCATGACTTTTAATAGGCCTTCATCAGTATCTGCAATTGTATAGAAACCAATTAACATATGTGCCATAGGAATAGACAAAAACTTTTTAATGAACGTATACCATTCATTTATAGGATTGTTATTGAAATCCGCCCAATGGAAATAAAATGCCTTGTTGAACACGCCTTTTTCCCCCGGATTTGCAAAATATACGGATTCATTAGGTTGCATTGCCACAAAGATTTGTACCAGAGAAAAAATACCTCTAAATACGCCTTCATGCGAATATTTTTCAATCTGGTTATATGCCTCACTAACCGGAATTCCGCTACGTTTCAGTTCCAAGTGAATGACTGGCATACCATTAATCAATAACATCAGGTCGCCTCTTCTGTTGTTTAGAATAGATGACTTTGTTTTAAACTTTGGTTGTTGAACAATCTGATATCTGCTCTGTCCTAACGCGATTTCCTGACGATCATAAATCTTTAAAGAAATTTCCTTACCTATGTGAAGAGGATCATCTGGGTTGTCACGAGTAATAGATATACTACGCCCATTGATAAACTCATTTAGAGCCATTGGCGATTGTAAATTTCTTATTTGATCCAAAATCTGTGCCATCTCTCCAGAAGTCAATGGCTGATCATTTAAACGAGTCCCCTGCTTATTATTATTAAATAATACATTCGCCCAATTCTGAATTAAATCTTCTTCTGATGGATACCTAATGACATCAGACTCCCATCCATGTTCGATAAGGGCTTTTATAACAGCTTCTTCAAAGTCCTTTTCTTCATTAAAAACAATATCTGACAAGCATATCCCTCCCTTATACAAACATCTTTTGAATACATCCCTTTTTAATCTTGTTTAACAAATTAATTTCTTGCTCGTATTTCGTAATACTGTTATCCAATTCACGAAAAAAATCACCAATCTTTTTCTGTTCTTCAACAGTTGGTGCAAACCAAACCTTCCCTTGCAAAGCATCTTCATCACTTACCAAAATTGTATTTTTTGCACCTTTATTAATTAGGGGTCTTAGATATTCATTTAATCTTGAATCCAGGTCAAAATATGTTTGCACAAAATATGGATCTACATTTTCATTCGGCTTATAAACCCCATAAAGCACGGATACTATTCCTGTTTTCCCGCAATTGCATTTTATTATTCCATACGGATTCATTTTTAATGGGGACTTTGTATATACAATGTCTCCTTGCTCAACTACACCATAATTTGCAACTGACGCACCAGCAAAAGATCTTCCTTGAAACTCAATCTGATTTACTACACCATAATCACCCGAAACTGATAAAACATCTTCTTTACCAAAGATTTCATTCTTATTCTTTTCGTTTGAAATAGTTAAATACTCAGACAGTTTTCCTTTTTTCCATTCACCTTCGAATTCAGAAAATCTAACTTCCGGAACTGTTGCACCACATTGTGGGAACATTTTAAGAAGACACGATTTTTTCATTTTCTTCAATTTGTCCAGTTTCTGCTCATGAAGCATAATGAGATCATCCAATTTCCCCAAAAAACAACCAATCTTTTTCTGTTCTTCGAATGAGGGCACTGTAAATCTGTATTTTAAAGCCTCATTCATATTCAAAGTCTTGTTTCTTCCTGCACCACTAGGTGACGATAGCCCTAGATACTCCTTAAATTTTAAATCCGTTATAGCATATTCAAAATATTTAGGATCAAAGCCCTCATGGAAAAGAAACTGTGGAAATCTATGTGATACAAGTGCCTTGCTATCTTCTTCTTTTGTAATGGCAACTGCATGCTCCCATGCAAATACAATATTAAATATCAACGCATCGGCTATAACCTTCGACAAATTTGCCTCTGTAATTTGCTTTCCAGCCTCAACATAAGACAAGTATGTTCCTTTTGCATGGCTACGTACACTTAACTTCCAATAGCCATTTTGAGGAGTTGGCACAAGATCTTTATACCTTGTAACCATCTCTTCTAAATTGTAATGTTCCCAAGCCTGTGTAAATTCCTTGAACCTGATTTCAGGAGTTTCATCATTTTTCTTCATTTTTACTCCTCCATAAACCTTTTAAATTCTTCTAGGCCTTCCAAATCATACGGACTTCCTGTCAGATCATTTATCATATCAATCAATGATCTTGTTGTTTCACGCTTAGATGCTTCAATATCTTTATATGTAATTGCATATTTTTCCTTCAGTTCTTCGAGTTTCAGTATCATTTGATCCACAACTGCTTTTGGCATTTGATTGAGTCCGATCACAATTGGTTGTATCCACTTTTTCTCCAATAATTGCAACGCTGTATCTTCTTCAAGATTTTCGATTGTTTCCTTAGTCATGCTTTCCAGCAAGTTCCTTTTTTCTCGTAGATTCTTTTTAAGTTCACTCTCTTCATCTAACAGAAGCGCTACCTGCTTCATCTTGGCCTCTAATGATCCTTGTGGAAAATCAAATTCCATCTGAAGCTGTAAAATCCTTGAATTAATATTTGCCTTGCCAAATGTACCATCTTTATTTGCAACTATTTGCGACCAGTCAACAGTATCTGTATTTTCAATATAAGCAATTTTATCTTTCTTTTTTGATAATGTAAGATACTCTTTTAATGCATTAATTTCTTCACTTTCAACGTCATTCAATGCTTCTGTAACATACTTTTTAACCTCTTTGGCAACAAATGCATTTTTATCTTCATTAGTGATGCTTTGTTCAAGCTCATCTTCATCTAAGGAATCTAACACTTCTCCATACAGAGAAGCAATTTCTACAAGACGTTCTTCGATTGTATTTATTTCATGTAACTCTTCACTGTGTAATTCTTCCTGTACAAGTTCAAATGGAAGAATATGCCCCTTCCAGCCTTCTTGTACTTCTGGGACTTCTTCGTCATCATCGTTTTTCTTTTTTATCACAATATTCGGGTCAACCTTGAATATCGAATCAAACCCTTCTCCTTGAATCATTTCAAGATCAGTTATAACTTCTTCCCAGTTTTCCGATAGTATTTGATACGCCACATATTTATCCATAAGAGGTACACTATCTATTCTTTTAAATATTTCCGAACAAACCTCTTCCCTTGTGCTCTGCGCATTAACATCAAGAATATTTTCTATAAGATGATCCTTAAGCAACTCCTCAATGCCATCAAAGTTTTGCTTGTATAAATCAAAATAATCTTCAACGGATGATAGCTCGCACACAGCTCGATCTATATGCATTTCATCTATTGCAACATAATCTTGGGAAATTTCCTTAAAAATACGATCATATAAATCTGGGAAAGTATCATAATATTTTCTTAATTGACTAACTTCAGTTTTAGGGATGCCGCCAAACATTAAAGAATGAATATCCCATTTTTCTTCTTCTTCGGACGAATCTACATATTTTGGAATATTTAAATCGTAACCATTCTCCCTCACTTCTTCTTTTGTAACTAATTTTGCATATTTCGGAACATCCTTCCTGCAATGCAGTGTATCGACAATTTCTTTGATATCTCTTGCCCTAAGCTTATTATTTTTTCCAGTTTTTTCATAATTTTTTGATGCATCAATTATCAAAATATCCGATTCAGAACGCGTTCTTTTAAGAACCATAATCAGTGTAGGAATACTTGTTCCAAAGAAAATATTAGCTGGTAAACCTATGATTGCTTCAATATGATTTCTTTCAACTAAAGTCTTTCTTATCTTTTCTTCTTCACCACCCCTAAACAAAACACCATGCGGAAGAACAATAGTCATAATTCCATCATCTTCCAAATGATATAACTCATGTAATAAAAACGCATAATCTGCTTTTGCTTTTGGAGCAACTCCAAACTCCTTAAAACGTGGATCAAATTCTTTATTCTTAGGATCCCACGGCTGTGAATAAGGGGGATTCGATACTACTGCGTCGACCTTGACTAAAGAATATGTGTTTTCTTTATTTTCCTCATTCTCAAAAAATGGCCAATCATCTTCCAGCGTGTCTCCATTTCGAACATTAATATTTGCCGGGCTAATTCCACGCATGACCAAATTCATTCGTGTAAGATTATATGTATTCTCTTTCAGCTCTTGAGCATAATAATCTATTTTATTTGCACCCGAAATATACTGTGACATCGACGAACCAATATTAATGAGTAATGAACCTGAACCTGATGTAGGATCATAGATTTTAATATGCTCTCTATCCTTTAGATGGTTGGCAACAATTTCTGACATCAACACTGAAACTTCATGTGGTGTGTAGAATTCTCCCGCTTTCTTTCCAGCATTAGCAGCAAACATACTAATGAGATACTCATAAATAAATCCCAAAACATCATAGTCCTGCTTCCCATCCATCGGAATTCTTTTTATTAACTTAAGTAGTGCCTTTATTGACTTTGTCTGCTTCGTTGATGTCTCTCCAAGTTTTGAAAGACCGCTCTGCAATGTCTTAAAAATATTCTCAAATAGTTTCTTATATGTCGGTTCAATATTGGTATCGAAATTGCTCAATGCATCTCGTACATCAGATACGTCAAAATCATCACCTTTAGAAAGCCACGTTGAGAACAAGTCCTCATAAGCAATAAAATATCCAATGTTCTCACTAATGTGCTTCATCAGTTTCTCATCATCTGCTGTAACTTTCTTGATATCATCGTCGGAATACTTTTCCCCTTTTAGGAATGAAACTTCACGATCCGAAAGATATTTATAAAACATAAATCCAAGGATATAGTCCTTATATTCGTTTGCCTCTATCTTTGATCTCATCTGATTGGCTGACTGCCAAATAGTAGATGCTAATTGTTGTTTATTCATCTAGTTTTACCTCCTGCCGCTAAGTTGCGGGATTGTTTAATTATTTGCAGCTTTACCACTTCGAGCCCATTCCTCAAGTTCAGAATATTTGAACTTCCACGCCTTACCAATTTTTCTTCTTGGAATATTCTTACCTTTACGAATCCAATCCCGAATTGTTGCCGGCTTTACTCCTAGAAATTCTGCAGCTTCATTTGTTCCAATCCATTTTTCTTCATTATTGGTAGTAGTCATAGGTTCTCCTTTCGTAAATATACTAAGCCAAGTTTTATTATATATTATTTTGTGTCAAATTTCAATCATTTGTATGTGTTTGCATGTGTTTGCGTGGCGCTATCAATTTAGAAAAATTTTTTTGGTGAACTTTCTTCAACACTTTCGCCTTAATTTCATACAGAATTATGTCTTTTAGCTTCAAAAAAAGCTCTATTTTCCGCCTCATAGCCTGTTGAACTTTCTTCAACGGGCATTTTTAACGTTTGCTGTATCATGCAATCAAGGGTTAAGACCCATCATCAGACGATGCGTTCCCTGATCAAGAACGGCCTATCTGACTCTGATGAACAACCAAATAACAAACCAGCTGAATAGGCAAGCTGGCCAAACCAATAGGAGGAAACTCGCTATGGCAATGGCCAACTATATTCAGGTATCGCACATGTGGAATTTCCTCCGCGTCAACCCAAGGAGGAAAGCCACATGGCAGAGAAAATTTATGATTACAGTAACAAGCACAGCTACGACGGTGTAGCACCAAAAGAGAATGAAGCGTTAGTACCATTCTTAGCACATGAAGTTTTGAAGAATTACCATCAGGACGTAAGAGACGGTATTCGCAAGCGTAACGAGGGAATCATTGAGGATAACTTCGAAACCTGGAACATCCGCGGCAGAAAGATTCTGGTAGGATTCACCGCAATCCCAAAGGATGAAGTTGAATCTTACATAGAAGGATTCTGGAAAGAAAAGGATGACTATCTTGAATCAACTCGTAAAAAGAGATGCTTAATTCTCAACAAAAAGGGAGAATACATCCGCTGCCCTAAGTGCAATAAATGCGAAGAATGCGAACGTCCCGAAAAGGATCAGTACCTTTCTCGCTACATTTCATTGGATAAGTTTATGGATGATAATAGCGACGACGACACGAATCGCAGCGGCTGGGAACCAACCGATAATACTTCTTCCGAGAACTCCATCATCAATTTGATGATGATCGACGAACTCATCAATGAAGTGTCTCTTAAATACCCAGAAGCAAAAGCTATCTTCTCACTTCTGATGGACGATCCACAGATCAACAATGCGCTGAAGCAGGTCGATTTGAAGAAGGGAAAAAGCCAGGCATATGAGTACGTAAAGAAAATGCAGTCATACGCCAAAGAACTCTACAACAAGAATTATCGCTAATAGCAGGCAGCGGCTGGATAATCCGGTCGCTGTTTTTCTATACCTACAAACGTTATGCTGTGAACCCAGAGGGTTCATTTGTCTGTTATCCAAAGTGTAGTGTCAACCTTATTTCATAGACCAGTTCTCGCAGAGGCATTTTCAGGCATAAAAATAAGGACCTATCCAGCGGCAAACCTACCATTTAACGATAGGCGCTGAATAAGCCCTTTATTTCAAGTCTTTATTTACTTATCTGGGTTCACCTGGTCCTATGTCAAGAAAAAGTACAAATTAAATGTAACCAATTTTCTCTGTTCTG
>OLVV01000480.1_pt1 | contig 21697 bp, 21 predicted proteins | sample 1673581 | NCBI WGS metagenome assembly OLVV01 (sample SAMEA103958116, study PRJEB25191) | human gut metagenome | biome: human-associated habitat [ENVO:00009003]; feature: intestine environment [ENVO:2100002]; material: feces | place: Germany | collected 2013/2015
GGAACGAGTCCCCGCTGTTCGCGGAGCCTCTTTTCCTCTGAGCCCGTTTCTTCCTCTTTCCCGCCGAATCGCTTCGCTGGATTCGCCGGGAAACATAGGCGTGGAACATTCAATAATAACCAGACAGGAGATCTCTCATGGACAACGACTACAGCTCCGAGCGGCTGGAATACCAGAGCGGGCAGCGGAACGAAAAAGAGCGGCGGGGCGAATATACCCCCCGGCCGAAAAGCCAGATCGTGCTGGCGTGGGTGCTGATCGCCGTGGTGGTGTTCGGCATTCTCGGCATGTGCTACTGGGAGATCTTCGGGAAGTTCTGAGCATGCGCATTTTGGGGATCGACCCCGGCTACGCCACGACGGGGTTCGGAATTTTACAGGCGGAGCGCGCCTCGGTGCAGCTCATCAACTACGGCACGATCACAACGCCCACGACGCTCTCGTTTCCGGAGCGGCTGGAGATGCTCTACGACGACATGGCGGAGCTGCTGGACACGGTCCGGCCCGACGCGGTGGCGGTCGAGGAACTGTTCTGGGGCCACAATGTCACGACCGGCATCGGCGTGAGCCACGGCAGGGGCGTCATTCTGCTCGCCATCTGTAAGGCGCATACGCCGCTGTTCGAATACACGCCGAATCAGGTCAAGCAGGCCGTCGTCGGCTACGGCAGCGCGGACAAGCACCAGGTCATGGAGATGACCCGGCGCATTCTGCACATGGAGAAGGTCGCACAGCCGGACGACGCGGCGGACGCGATCGCCATCGCGCTGTGCCACGCGCGCTCATCGACCTCGCTTCTGGCGCAGAAGGGGATACGATAACGATGTTTTACTATTTAAATGGGACCGTCGCGCTGCTCGACGCGAACCTCGCGGTCATCGACTGCGGCGGCGTCGGCTACGCGTGCCACACGAGCAACTATACGCTCGCCCGGCTGCAAAACGGCAAGCCGGCCAAGCTCTTTACCTACTGCAACATCAAAGAGGACGCCTTCGACATCTACGGCTTCTCCACGCGCGAGGAGCTCGACTGCTTCCGCCGTCTGATCGGCGTGACGGGCGTGGGGACGAAGGCGGCACTCGCCATCTTGTCCGCCGTCTCGCCGGACCAGCTGACGCTGGCCGTCATGACGCAGGACGACAAGACCATCACCATGGCGCAGGGCGTGGGCAAAAAGCTTGCGCAGCGCATCATCCTCGAGCTCAAGGACAAGCTCGGCGCGAGCCAGCTGGAGCTGAACACCGCGCAGATGGCCGCCTCCGGCACGCCCGTGCGCGGCAGCAAGACGGCGGAGGCGACCGCGGCGCTCGTCGGCCTCGGCTACTCGCAGACCGAGGCGGCCGCCGCGCTCAAGGGGCTCGACGTGGAGAACCTGTCCATCGAGGATATCATCCGCCAGGCGCTGCGCGCAGCCGCACGGCAGTAAGGAGAAGCGGACATGAGTCTGGATTTTTCACAGCAATACGACGCGCCCATCGTCACCACGAGCCTGACGCCGCAGGACGAGGGCGAGATCAGCCTGCGCCCGAAGCTGCTGGCCGACTATACCGGCCAGGAGAAGGCCAAGGGCAATCTGTCCGTCTACATCGAGGCCGCGCGCCGGCGCAATGAGCCGCTCGACCACGTGCTGCTCTACGGTCCGCCGGGCCTAGGCAAGACGACGCTCGCGGGCGTCATCGCCAACGAGATGGGCGCGGGCATCCGCGTGACCTCCGGCCCGGCCATCGAAAAGGCCGGGGATCTGGCCGCCCTGCTGACGAACCTCGCCCCGGGCGACATCCTGTTCATCGACGAGATCCACCGCCTCAACCGTGCGGTGGAGGAGATCCTGTATCCGGCCATGGAGGACTTTGCCATCGACATCATCGTCGGCAAGGGCCCCTCGGCCAACTCCATCCGGCTGGATCTGCCCAGATTTACGCTCATCGGCGCGACGACGCGCGCCGGGCAGCTCTCGAGCCCGCTGCGTGACCGCTTCGGCGTGCAGCTGCGGCTGGAGCTGTACACCACGGAGGAGCTGCAGCGCATCGTCATGCGCTCGGCGGCCCTGCTCGGCATCGAGATCGACCCCGCCGGCGCGCGGGAGATCGCGTCGCGCTCGCGCGGCACGCCGCGTATCGCCAATAGGCTTTTGCGCCGGGTGCGCGACTTCGCGCAGGTCTGCCATGACGGCGTCATCACCACCGAGGCGGCCGACCATGCGCTCGGCAAGCTCGAGGTCGACAAGCTCGGGCTTGACGCCATCGACCGGCGGATGCTCACGGCCATCATCCGCAGCTACGGCGGAGGGCCCGTGGGGCTCGAGACTCTGGCCGCCACCATCGGCGAGGAGGCCGTCACGCTCGAGGACGTCTATGAGCCGTATCTGCTGCAGATCGGCTTTCTCACGCGCACGCCGCGCGGCCGCTGCGTCACGCCGCTGGCCTATGAGCACCTGCACCTGCCGGCGCCCGTGCCGGACGCGGGCGGACAGCTTTCATTCTGAACATTTGAGGAGCATTCGTACATATGGGTAAATTATTTGGGACCGACGGCATCCGCGGCGTGGCCAACGAGACGCTGGACGCGAAGCTCGCCTACCGCGTCGGGCAGGCGGCAGCCATCTCGCTCGCGGACGATTCCGGCACGAAGCCGACCGTCGTCATCGGCAAGGACACGCGCATTTCCTCCGACATGCTCGAAGGCGCGCTCGTCGCGGGCCTGACGGCCTGCGGCTGCAACGCGATTTTGCTTGGCGTCATCCCGACGCCGGCGGTCGCATATCTGACGGTCTATCTGCACGCGGATGCGGGCGTGGTCATCTCCGCCTCGCACAATCCGTACGAGCACAACGGCATCAAGATGTTCTCGTCCGAGGGCTTCAAGCTCAGCGACGCGCTCGAGGCGCGCATCGAGGAGCTGATCCTGCGCGAGGGTGAGCTGCCCGTCAAGACGCACGGCCAGATCGGCCAGGTCATGTCCGGCAGCTTCGCGGCGGAGTATTATCTCGACCACCTGGCCTCCACCGTGGAGGATCTGGAGCCTCTGCGCGTGCTCATCGACTGCGCGAACGGCGCGGCCTCGACCACGGCGCGGTATCTGTTCGGCCGTTTCCCGCTGCAGGCGGAGTATCTGAATGACAAGCCGAACGGCGTCAACATCAACGAGGGCTGCGGCTCGACGCATCTTGAGGCCCTGTGCGCCGCGGTGAAGGACGGCGGGTATGATCTTGGCATCGCCTTTGACGGCGACGCGGACCGCTGCTTGACGGTCGACGAGCAGGGAAACCCCATCGACGGCGACCGGATGATGGCCATCTGCGCCGAATCCCTCGAGCAGAAGGGGCGGCTGCAGGGCGACGGCTTTGTGGCGACGGTCATGTCCAACATCGGGCTGCACCGGTTCTGCAAGGAACGGGGCCTGCGGCTGCTGTGCGCGAACGTCGGCGACCGGAACGTGCTCGAGCTCATGCAGAAAGAGGGCATGCGCCTCGGCGGCGAGCAGTCGGGCCACATCATCTTCCTCGACTATATGCCCACCGGCGACGGCCAGCTGGCCGCACTGCAGCTGCTGAGCATCCTCTCGCACAGCAAAAAGAAGGCGAGCGAGCTTGCATCCGCCGTCCGGCAGTATCCGCAGCTGCTCAAAAACGTCCTCGTCAGCTCCAACGACCAGAAGACCGCCATCATGCAGTCCGCTTCCTTGCAGTCTGCCATCCGCGCGGCGGAGGAGGAGCTCGGCGAAAACGGCCGCGTGCTCATCCGCCCGTCGGGCACGGAGCCGCTCATCCGCGTCATGGTCGAGGCCGGGACGCAGCAGCAGGCGCAGGCCGTGACGGACCGGCTGGTGCAGCACGTCGAAAATCTACAAAAAACGACGGACAAATAAAATAAGTTTTATTTACTATTGACAACCGGAACTTTATCGCATATAATCTCTAGTGTTGGGTATTCAGAAATTCCCAATGGAGCCACGCAGATCTTTCATCATTCCGTTGCACCCTCTCTTCGTGTATGGACTCTGGCAAGATTGACTGGCGCGTTTCCGGCGTAATCAGGCATGCAGCCTGATCGCATATACAGCCCTATAGCATACGAGCGCGAGCCGCAATTGCAGGGCAAATCCATTTTTTAATCGCAAAAGAGAGGTAACAGAAATGTACGAAGACAAGACGTTGGTCTGCAAAGAATGTGGCAAAGAGTTCGTTTTCACCGCCGGTGAGCAGGAATTCTACGCAGAGCGTGGCTTCCAGAATGAGCCGCAGCGCTGCAAGGCCTGCCGTGACGCCCGCAAGAACGCCACCCGTGGCCCGAGAGAGTATTACACCGCTACCTGCGCTGCCTGCGGCGGCGAAGCGCGTGTTCCGTTCGAGCCGAAGTCCGATCGCCCGGTTTACTGCAGCGATTGCTTCGCCCGCATGAAGGCACAGGGCTAATTTGCAAGACAACAAAGATCCGCACCTTGACCAGGTGCGGATCTTTTTCTGTATTTCATATGTAGTCAGATCACATATTCGACGGTCTGTTCCTCCGTCAGCTCCGTGTGCGTGTTGAACAGGAGCACGGCTTCGCGGCGGGCGGTCTCGCCGAGGGCGTATTGGGTGCGGCCGGTGTGGTTGAAGTAGGAGAAGGGGATGACGCGGTTGTACGCGTAGGGATGGTCGTCGGTCATGACGATGTCCTTCTCCGGCAGCGGTTCTTCGGGCAGGTACGGGTCGAAGGCGCAGAGCTTCTCGCCCTGCACGCCGGTCAGGAGGATGTAATGCGGGTCGTCGAGCAGATACAGCCGCACGACCACCGCGCCGCCGCGGCGCAGACAGTCGGTGATGGCGCTGTTCTGGCTCACGCGCACGCAGCTGCCGGACAGATACCGCGCGGAAAGATCGAGCTGCCCGGTCCGGCCGAAGCTGCCGAGAAAATTGCTCAGGAACATCATCGCCGCGCGGGTCGTGCCGCTGCGGCCGGGCGCACCCTCCGCGCCGTAGCCGTCGAGACAGTAGAGCATGATATTGCGGATGAGGTCTGGCGGGATCTGCTCGCGGTCAAAGAGAAAAATGATCGCGTTCATCATGGAGATGGGGCCGCAGTCGTATTCCGTCATCTGATAATGCAGCGGGGTCTTCATCGTGCGTCACTCCCTGATCAGCGCTTCGGCGAGCTTCGCCGCACGGGTGAGTTCGTCCACGCTGGTGTATTCCTGGCAGCTGTGGCAGCTGTTCATGCCCGGGGCCACAACGAGCCCCTGCAGGCCATGCAGGCAGAAATGGTTGTTGTCGCTGCCGCCGTAGGTCACGGTCATGCGGGGTTCGAGCCCTGCGCGGGCGCAGGCACCGAAAAACAGCTGCGCCGCCTCGCCCGCCGGGTCGACCCGGTAGGCCTGGCAGAAGACCTCGCTCGTAAACTCCACCGTGCAGCCCTCCGCCGCGGCCGCGCGCTGCATGACCGCTTCGATCTCGCCCAGCTTCTGCAGGGCGAGCGGGTGGTCGAAGCCGCGCACCTCGCCGGTCACGGTGCAGCGGTCCGGGACGATGTTGTCCGCCGTGCCGCCCGCGATCGTGCCGACGTTGACGGTCAGCTCGCCCACGCGGCCGCAGGGGATCTGCGCCGCGGCCTGTGCTGCAGCGCGGATGGCGTGCCGCCCCTCCTCCGGCGAGAAGGCCGCGTGCGCGGCCCGGCCGGTAAACACGGCGCGAAACGAGAGGATGCTCGGCGCCTGATACGCCGCGCCGCCGACCGGCCCGCTGAGGTCAAAGACATAGGCGAGCTTCGCGCGCAGGCGGGAAAAATCAAACCGCTGGATGCCGGTGCAGTAGCTCTCCTCCGCGGCGTCGAACAAAAGCTCAAACGGCCGGTGCGGCGCGCCGTCCTCAAGCACGGAGGTCACGGCCTCGAGAATGGCGCACTGGCCTGCCAGATCGTCCGCGCCGAGCACGGTCGTGCCGTCGGAGGTGATGCGGCCGTCCGGATGGAAGACGGCGCGCTTGCCGCAGGCGGGCGAGACGGCGTCCGTATGCGCCGAGAGCAGGACCGGCGCGAGCGCCTCGTCCCCGGGGACGAAAGCATAAAGATTCCCGGCATTGCCGCCGATGGCGGCTCCGGTCCCGTCCTCCTGCAGCCGGATGCCGAGCGCGGCATAGCGCCGCAGCAGATGATCGCACACGCCGCGCTCGCGCAGCGTCGGATTGTCGATCGAAACCAGCTCCCGGAACGCCCCCAAAAGCCGCTCCTCCCGGATCATACAAACTACCCCTTCATTCCCCATGATTTCACTGGGATTACCCAACATCATAGCCATGTCCGGAGGAAAAGTCAAGCGAAACCCAAGGCTCCCCTTTCAGGGGAGGCTTTTTTGCGCACCCCATAAATCTTTTTATAAAAATCCCGCAAAAAACCCATCCAATCCTTGCAACCAAAGGAGATGTGTAGTATATTTATAGCGTTGTTCCCAGAAATGCCAAAAGCGGGATCCCGCTTTTTTTCTTCTGCAGAAACTGCAGAAGAAAGAGTGTTTGATGGTCCTGCTGCGGCGAAAAAAGATGCAAAGGAGAATACAGGATGAAAAAACGGATTTTGGCCAGTGTATTGGTGCTGGTGATGCTGATCTGTCTTCTGCCTGTGACGGCGATAGCAGGCGAGAATGAAGGATGGAAGGTCGACGGTCAGACGGTCAGGATCTATACCGCCAAAGGTCTGCGCGCGTGGGCGGATTCCATTACGAATGAACACACTAGCTATGATGGCTTTAAAGTATCTATTGAAAAAGATATAGATCTGTCCGATGCTGCGTGGACTTCCATCATTGGGCTTGGTGGAACGATCACGATCGACGGAAACAATCACACCATTTCAAATATGCGGATTAACGAGCAGGATAATGTAAAGGTGAAGCAGGATGATGTAGAGGTGAAGTACACCTTTCTTGGCTTTATCGGTGATATCGCATATGGGACTCGTTTGACGATCAAGAATATTACATTTGAGAATGCACATGTGCAGGACTTGGATGGCGATTCGCAATACAGTTGGGCGGCTGTCGTTGTCGGACATGGCCCAATGGATTGTTTTTATAATTTTGATAAAGTTAACAAAAAATGGACAACACCATGCGACAATGCGACCTGCACGTTTAAAAATATTACTGTGAAGAACAGCGTTGTGACCGGCGGACATAATAGTGCTGCAATTCTTGGCTATGCCAGTTCTACAGAGGAGGGACATCTGTTTGACAATTGCCAGGTGCTGAATACGTTTGTAGGTGGCTATCATTCCACATCTGCAGTTTTGTTCAGCATGGGTTTTGCAAATGTGAGGGTCAAAAACTGCTCGGCCAGCGGCGTCTTGCTCTACTCTGATGGTCTTACTTTCCAAGGCAATCCGTTATTTACCAACTATAACTCGGATCTTTGGCTCGGCACTCTCTACAACGACTATTGTTTCGTTCTCGACGAGGACGAGGGCGGTTATGTCTGCTACCTCCGTAAAACAGAAAAAGGAGAATTAGCAAAAGCAAAATTAGATTTCTCTGGAAATAAAATAGAAAACTGTGCAATTGTCTATCCGGTCGTGTTCCACTATACCAACACCAATATCCAGAAATACGTTCGGGTTAACACCCCGCTGGAGGGCACATGGTATGCAGAGGAAGCCTGCACAACGCCGGTCACGCAGATCATAGGCAGCAGTATGTATCCGGAGGAACCTTTTGTGAACAAGGAGGCCTATGAGACACAGGATGAGGAGAAAGTTGCAAATCCGCTGACGCATGCGGTCATCCATCTCTATACCAAGGAAAAATATGTCCCGGAGCAGCCGACGACTGATTATCTCATTCCTGGTCTCTGGCTCAACACCAATGATCATTATTCTTATCTGATCGGCTATTCCGACGGCACGGTTCGTCCGAACGGGAAGATCACGCGGGCGGAGGTCGCCACTATCTTCTTCCGGCTGCTGGACGACGATACGCGCGCGAAGTACTGGTCTTCCGAGAATAATTTCTCCGATGTTTCGGCTGACAAGTGGTACAACAACGCGGTTTCGACCCTGAGCCGCATGGGCGTGATCGGCGGCTACGCCGACGGCACGTTCCGGCCGGATGCACCGATCTCCCGCGCGGAGTTTGCGAAGATCGCCGTGAGCTTCACGCAGAATAACGGCTCTGCCGTGTACAACTACTTCACCGATGTGAAGACAACGGACTGGTTCGCACCGTATGTCACGGCGGCGAAGGATGCCGGCCTGATCGAGGGCTATTCCGACGGTTCGTTCAAGCCCGAGAGCAAGATCACCCGCGCCGAGGCCTGCGCCATCGTCAACCGGACGCTCGGCCGCAAGCCGTCGAAGGCGCACATGAAGATCTCCGACCGCATCGACTGGCCGGATGTGCAGACGACCGACTGGTTCTATGAGGCCATCATGGAGGCCACCAACAGCCACACCTACCAGATGGGCAAGCGCGTCGAGACCTGGAACGACAAGCTGCCGCAGCGCGACTGGGCCGCCCTCGAGACCGGCTGGGCGAACGCCTACACCGGCAACGGCGGGGAAGTCCGCTGAAATTGAAAAAAGACCCCCGCCCCGGAAGCCCGGGGCGGGGGTTTATGCGCCTCGATGCCTTCCCCTATGAGGGGAAGGTGCAGCCCAAAGCCTCCCCTTTCAGGGGAGCCCTGGGCGGGAAAAAGCCTCCCTTTGCAGGGAGGCTTTTGGTCATGTTTCGTTTGCGAGGTATCTTGCGACGTAGACGCCGCTGGCGGAGGCGTGGGAGAGGGAGTGGGTGATGCCGCTGCCGTCGCCGATGATGAACAGGCCCTTGTGCGAGGTCTCGAGGTTTTCGTCGACGGAGACCTCCATATTATAAAACTTGACCTCGACGCCGTAGAGCAGCGTGTCGTCGTTGGCCGTGCCGGGGGCGATCTTGTCGAGGGCGTAGATCATTTCGATGATGCTGTCGAGAATGCGCTTCGGGATGACGAGCGAGAGGTCGCCGGGCGTGGCGGAGAGCGTCGGGGTGACGAAGGACTTTTCGATGCGCTTGGGCGTCGAGCGCTGGCCGCGGATGAGATCGCCGAAGCGCTGGACCATGACGCCGCCGCCGAGCATGTTCGAAAGCCGCGCGATAGACTCGCCGTAGCCGTTGGAGTCCTTGAAGGGCTCGGTGAAGTGCTTGGAGACGAGCAGGGCGAAGTTGGTGTTCTCGGTCTGCTTAGCCGGGTCCTCATAGCTGTGGCCGTTGACGGTGACGATGCCGTTGGTATTCTCGGTGACGACCGCGCCCTTCGGGTTCATGCAGAAGGTGCGGACGAGATCCTGATATTTTTCGGTCTTGTAGACGATCTTGCTCTCGTACAGCTCGTCGGTCAGGTGCTTGAAAATTTCGGCGGGCAGCTCGACGCGCACGCCGATGTCGACACGGTTGGACTTGGTCTCGATGGCGAGGTCCCTGCAGATGCTCTCCATCCACTTGCTGCCGCTGCGGCCGACGGAGATGATGCACTGGCTGCAGGTGTGGCTGCCGGAGTCGGTGACGATCTCGTAGCCGCCGTCCTTGGCCAGGACCTTGCGCACGGGGGTACGGAAGTGGAAATCGACCTTCGGCTCAAGCTCGGCAAAGAGGTTTTTCAGCACGACGAAGTTGATATCTGTGCCGAGATGGCGGACGGAGGCGTCGAGCAGGTGGAGGCCGCACTGCAGGCATCTGGTCTTGAAGGCGCTGTTGGCCGTGGAATAGAGCTTCGTGTTCTCGCCGCCGTGGCTGACGTTGATCTCGTCGACGTAGTGCATGAGTTCCATGGCCTGCTTCTTGCCGATGTATTCGTACAGCGTGCCGCCGAAGTCGTTCGTCAGATTATATTTGCCGTCGGAGAACGCGCCTGCGCCGCCGAAGCCGTTCATGATCGCGCAGGTCGGGCAGCCGATGCAGTGCTTGACGGTCTTGCCGTCGATGGGACATCTGCGCTTTTCGAGCGGCTGGCCCTCTTCAAACACGGCGATCTTCTTTTCCGGACAGAGCTTCGAGAGCTCGTAGGCGGAAAAAATGCCGCCGGGGCCGGCGCCGATAATGATCACATCATATTGCATGGGAAAATCGTCCTTTCCATAGGCGTTTTACAGCTCAGTATAACATATCCCGCACCCGCGCGGCAAGCGGGTGCGGGATAGAAATTCCGAATGGCGGGCATAAGGCAGGGCGGGGAACGGGACTTCTTTTGTTCATTCTGCCAAAGTGCGAAAAACGCTGGCGCTGCAGGGAAAAATGAAAAATTTATTTTTGTTTTACGCGATTTTTTGTTGACGCGGTTCGTGATTTCTGCTATAATCCATATTTGCGTGGGCCTGCCTGCGTATTTGCGCGTGTCTGCCATGGAGGTGTCAGAATGCCGGAACGGCTGCATACCGATCGAAAGCTCATCGGGACCAAGCAGGTTCTCAAGGCGCTGAAGGCCGGGCGGGTCGCCGCGGTCTATGTGGCGGACGACGCCGACCCCATGCTGCGCGAGCCGCTGGTCGGGCAGTGCCGGGACGCGGGCGTCGAGGTCATTCCCGTCGCCACGATGAAGGAGCTCGGAAAGCTCTGCCAGATCCATGTCGGCGCCGCGTGCGCTGCGCTGCTTCGCTGAGAAGCAGATTTCTTCGGTCCCAACGGAATATCTTAGATATTTCGGGATAAAATACATGCTGCACAGCAGCAACAATCCGAGAAAGGAGGAACAACATGCCTACTTTTAACCAGCTGGTAAGAAAGGGAAGAGAACAGTCGACCTACAAGTCCACCGCTCCTGCTCTGCAGAAGGGCGTCAACACGCTGAAGAACCGGACCACCGATCTGTCTTCTCCTCAGAAGAGAGGTGTCTGCACCGCTGTTCGTACCACCACCCCGAAGAAGCCGAACTCCGCCCTGCGTAAGATCGCCCGTGTGCGTCTGACGAACGGTTACGAGGTCTCCGCTTACATTCCCGGTGTCGGTCACAACCTGCAGGAGCACTCCGTCGTTCTGATCCGCGGCGGCCGTGTCAAGGACCTTCCTGGCGTCCGTTACCACATCATCCGTGGTACGCTCGACACCCAGGGCGTTCAGGGCCGTATGCAGGCCAGAAGCAAGTACGGTGCAAAGCGCCCGAAGGCCGGCAAGAAGAAGTAATTCTTCCCGCTATCATCGCAATTCTGCCTTGTGCAAGGCAATGCCTTGCTGAGAGTTTTTTATATATATTTATGATAAGAACCTCTTGGCAGGCACCCACGGAAGCTATGGGCTTCCGAAGTACCTATGAAATCATTTTATGAAGGAGGGAAGCACAGTGCCCAGAAGAGGTAATGTTCCCAAGAGAGAGATCCTTCCCGATCCAATCTACGGTTCCGTTCTGGTGACCAAGCTCGTCAACAGCATCATGCTCGACGGCAAAAAGGGCGTAGCCCAGAAGGTCGTCTACGGTGCGTTCCAGATCGTGGAAGAGAAGACCGGCAAGTCTGGTCTCGAGGCTTTCCAGACCGCCATGGAAAACATCATGCCGGCCGTGGAAGTCAAGACCCGCCGTGTCGGCGGTGCGAACTATCAGGTTCCTATTGAAGTTCGGCCCGAAAGACGTCAGACCCTTGGTCTGCGCTGGCTGACTAACTATAGTCGTGCAAGAAGTGAGAAGACCATGAAAGAGCGCCTCGCCGGCGAGATCATGGATGCCTGCAACAACACGGGTGCCGCTGTCAAGAAGCGCGAAGACACCCACAAGATGGCCGAGGCCAACAAGGCGTTCTCTCACTTCCGCTGGTAATTACAGAAGGAGAACAGCATGCCAAGACAATATTCACTTGAGAATACGAGAAATATTGGCATCATGGCACACATCGATGCAGGCAAAACGACGACGACCGAGCGTATTTTGTTCTACACCGGTGTCAACTACAGACTCGGTGAGACCCATGAGGGTACCGCCACCATGGACTGGATGGAGCAGGAGCAGGAGCGCGGCATCACGATCACCTCTGCTGCTACCACCTGTCACTGGAAGGGCGTGCGGATCAACATCATCGACACCCCGGGTCATGTGGACTTCACGGTCGAGGTCGAGCGTTCGCTTCGCGTGCTCGACGGCGCTGTGACGGTCCTGTGCGCCAAGGGCGGTGTAGAGCCGCAGACCGAGACTGTATGGAGACAGGCCGACCAGTATCATGTCCCGCGCCTTGTTTACGTGAACAAGATGGACATGATGGGTGCCGATTTCTTCAATGTCCTGAAGATGATGGACGAGCGACTCAAGTGTAACGCCGTTCCCATCCAACTGCCCATCGGAAGCGAAGATACCTTCCGCGGCGTGATCGATCTCATCAAGATGAAGGCCTATATCTTCTATGATGAGCTCGGTAAGGACATGCGCGAGGAAGAGATCCCCGCAGATATGCAGGAGCTCGCAAGCAGCTACCGCGACCACATGCTCGAGTCGATCTCGGAAGAGGACGACCAGATCATGACGCTGTATCTTGAGGGCGAGGACATCCCCGAAAAGATGATCCGCGCCGCGCTGCGCAAGGCGACCATCGCCAACAAGACCGTTCCGGTCACCTGCGGCTCCTCTTACAAGAATAAGGGCGTTCAGGAACTGCTGGATGCGATTGTCGAGTATATGCCGTCCCCGCTGGACAAAAAAGCAGTTACCGGCATCAATCCGAAGACTGAGGAAGACGAGACGCGCGAGCCGTCTGACGACGCGCCGTTCGCCGCCCTGGCCTTCAAGATCATGACGGATCCCTACGTTGGCAAGCTGGCGTTCTTCCGCGTGTACTCCGGCTGTCTGGAGGCAGGCAAGACCGTCCTCAACACCAACAAGAATCAGCGCGAGCGGATGGGCAGAATTTTGCTCATGCACGCGAACCACAGAGAGGATCTGCCCGTTGTGTATTCCGGCGATATCGCCGCGGCCGTCGGCCTGAAGAATACCACGACCGGTGATACGCTCTGCGACGAAAAGCATCCCATCGTTCTCGAGAACATGGTCTTCCCCGAGCCGGTCATCCGCGTGGCGATCGAGCCGAAGACGAAGGCCGGTCAGGAAAAGATGGGCATCGCGCTTTCCAAGCTCGCCGAAGAGGATCCCACGTTCAAAACCTACACCGATGAAGAGACCGGCCAGACGATCATCGCCGGCATGGGTGAGCTTCATCTGGAGATCATCGTTGACCGCCTCCTGCGGGAGTTCAAGGTCGAGGCAAACGTCGGTGCGCCGCAGGTCGCCTACAAAGAGACCATTCGCAAGAAGGTCAATCAGGAGACCAAGTACGCGCGTCAGTCCGGCGGCAAGGGCCAGTACGGCCATGTCAAGATCACTGTCGAACCCAATGAGAGCGGCAAGGGCTTTGAGTTCATCAACGCCACCGTCGGCGGCTCGATCCCGAAGGAATTCATTCCTGCGGTCGAGCAGGGCATCCGCGGTGCGATGGAGGCCGGCGTTCTGGCCGGATTCCCCGTCGTCGACGTGAAGGTCACGCTGTACGACGGCTCCTACCACGAGGTCGACTCCTCGGAGCTCGCATTCAAGATCGCCGGTTCCATGGCGTTCAAGGAAGCGTGCCAGAAGGCGGATCCCGTGATCCTCGAGCCCATCATGAAGGTCTGCATCATCGTTCCCGACGAGTACATGGGCGACGTCATCGGCGACGTCACGTCCCGCCGCGGCAACATCGCAGGCCTCACACAGCGCAACGGCGCTCAGCAGATCGACTGCTTCGTTCCGCTGTCCGAGATGTTCGGCTACGCGACGAACCTGCGTTCGAGAACGCAGGGCCGCGGCCAGTTCACCATGGAGCCGAGCCACTATGTGGAGCTCTCCAAAAACCTGGCGGACGCCGTCATTTCGAAGCGCAGAGGCGTATAACCGCGCCGCACCCGTTTGCGTTGGAAATTCTTCTTGTCAAATCGGCAAATGTCGTGTATGATGAAGAGGATGCAAAAATAATACTGTAAGTGAATCAACTAAGGAGGATAATCCAAATGGCAAAACAGCATTTTATTAAGGATAAGCCCCATGTCAACGTTGGTACCATCGGCCACATCGACCATGGCAAGACCACGCTGACCGCAGCCATCACCAAGTACCTGGCTTTCTTCGGCGACGCTGAGTACACCGACTATTCTTCCATCGATAAGGCTCCGGAAGAGCGTGAACGTGGTATCACCATCAACACTGCTCATGTCGAGTACCAGACCAACGACCGCATCGGCCACAACTACAAGACCGGCGAAGACAACGTCCAGATCAAGGGCCGTCACTACGCCCACGTCGACTGCCCGGGCCACGCTGACTACATCAAGAACATGATCACCGGCGCTGCTCAGATGGACGGCGCGATCCTGGTCATCGCTGCTTCCGACGGCCCCATGGCTCAGACCAAGGAGCATCTGCTTCTGGCCCGTCAGGTTAACGTTCCTTCCGTCCTCGTCTTCCTGAACAAGTGCGACCAGGTCGACGACGAAGAGCTGCTCGAGCTCGTCGAGATGGAAGTCCGCGAGACTCTGTCCTTCTACGGCTTCCCGGGCGACGACACCCCCATCATCCGCGGCTCTGCTCTGAACGCTCTGGCTTCCGAGTCCACCGACCCGAAGGCTCCCGAGTATGCTTGCATCGAAGAGCTCATGCAGGCTGTTGACACCTGGATCCCGACCCCGGACCGCAAGGCTGACCAGCCCTTCCTGATGCCGGTCGAGGACGTCTTCACCATCTCCGGCCGCGGCACCGTCGCTACCGGTCGTGTCGAGCGTGGCGTCATCAAGAAGAACGAGCCCGTCGAGATCGTTGGCCTGGCAGACGAGAAGAAGTCCACCGTCGTCACCGATATCGAAATGTTCCACAAGCTCATGGACTACGCTGAGGCTGGCGACAACATCGGCGCTCTGCTCCGCGGCATCGACAAGAAGTCCATCGAAAGAGGCCAGGTCCTGTCCAAGCCCGGCTCCATCCATCCGCACACCAAGTTCGTTGGCCAGGTCTACGTTCTGTCCAAGGACGAAGGCGGCCGTCACACCCCGTTCTTCAACAACTATCGTCCGCAGTTCTACTTCAGAACCACTGACGTTACCGGCATCATCTCCCTGCCCGAAGGCGTTGAGATGTGCATGCCTGGCGATAACATCGACATGAAGGTCGAGCTGATCACCCCGATCGCTATCGAGAAGGGCCTCCGCTTCGCTATCCGTGAAGGCGGCCGTACCGTTGGTTCCGGCGTCGTCATCGAGATCGACGAGTAATTTCGCCAAAACCCCATAACGCGCAAAGCGCCCGGCGTGAGCCGGGCGCTTTTTTTGCCGACGCTCTGGAAAATGCCGGGGAGATATAGTAGAATAGGCACATATCTCGGCCCCGCGGCATAGGATACCCGCGGGGGGATGCAGGATGTTCTGGGTGATCGTCTGCACGGTGCTGGCCGCGGCAGGCTTGTTTGCCGCCGGGTGGGCGCTGTTTGGCTGGTGCGTGCTGCCGCAGCGGCGCGAGGCCGTCACGGTCTACCGCCTGCAGGCATGCGAGCCGCAGCTCGAGCGGCAGGTCCGCGCGTTCGTCTGGGCGCGGGAAAGCGGCCTCGCCGCCGGCCGGCTCGTGCTCGCGGGCGGAGAAGAAACGCCCGAGACCGAGGTTCTGGCCCGGCAGCTGGCGCAGGCCTACGCGTGCGTGGAGTATGTGTCCTGCAGCGAATGTTACGGAGACTCCGGATAAAAGATCGGAGCCTTTTCAGGAGAGTATGGAATGGAACAGGAATCGCAGATGATACAGGGGACCGTGCTCGCGGTCATCTATCAGAACCCCGAAAACGGCTACTGCGTGCTGAAGGTCCGCACGGAGCAGGGGGAGCAGGTCACCGTCGTCGGGACCATCCCCATGAGCGTCGTGGGCGAGCGGCTGGCGATCGTCGGCAAGTGGACGCGCCACCAGAGTTTCGGCCAGCAGTTTGAGGCGGAGTTTCTCGAGCGCCTCATGCCGGAGACGACGAGCGAGATCCTGGCTTTTTTGTCCTCCCGCGCCGTCAAGGGCATCGGCCCGCGGACAGCGGAGAAGATCGTCGGCCGCTTCGGCGACCAGAGCCTGACCGTGCTCGAGCAGGACCCCATGCGTCTGACCGAGATCCCCGGCATCACAGAGAAAAAGGCGCAGGAGATGGCCGAGAGCTTCCAGCGCCAGTCCGGCATCCGGAGGCTCATCGAGTTTCTGACCATGTACCACCTGCCGGCGCAGCTTGCCGTGCGGCTCTACCGCGCTTACGGGGAGCTGGCGCAGGAGGCGCTGCAGGATGACCCGTATCTGCTGACGGACCCCTATTACAGCGCGGATTTTTCGCAGGTCGACGCGTTTGCCATCGCACTCGGCGTCAGCGCCGACGATGAGCGGCGCGTGGAGGCCGGGATCCTGTTTGAGCTCTCGTATAACCTCGGCGCGGGGCATACCTTTATCCCGCAGGACAAGCTGCGCGCGGCCACCTGCGCGCTGCTGGAGCTGGACGGCGAGACCATCGACGCAGGCTTCACGCGCCTGCAGGAGCAGGAGCGGATGATGTGCTGCGAGCTTGCCGGACTCACGGCCTGCTATCTGCCGGAGCTGTATGAGGCGGAGACGTATGTCTGCCGCCGCATCCTCAGCATGGCGGAGGCGGAGCTGCCGGAGCCGAAGCGGCTGGACGCGCTGCTGAAGACGATCGAGGACCGGCAGGAGATCGACTACGCGCCCGAGCAGCTTGCCGCCATCCGAGCGGCGGCTGCGCAGCAGCTGCTGATCGTGACCGGCGGGCCCGGCACGGGCAAGACGACGGTCATGGCGGGCATTCTGCAGCTGTTCGACGAGCTGAAGCTCAAAACGCAGCTCGCTGCGCCGACCGGCCGGGCCGCCAAGCGGCTCTCGGAGGTCACGGGACGTGAGGCCTCGACCATCCACCGGCTTCTCGAGGCGCAGTTTGACGAGCAGACGGGCGCGATGGCCTTTTATCACGATGAGGATGCGCCGCTCAGCTGCGACGCGATGATCGTGGACGAGACGTCGATGGTCGACCTGCCGCTGATGGCGTCTCTCCTGAAGGCGCTGAAGCCCGGCTGCCGCCTGCTTCTCGTCGGCGACCCGGACCAGCTGCCGCCGGTCGGGCCGGGGAACGTGTTTTCGGATCTCATCCGCAGCGGCATGGTGCAGACCGTGCGGCTGACACAGATCTTCCGCCAGGCGCAGAAGAGCCTCATCGTCATGAACGCCCACGCGGTCAATCAGGGCGAGCTGCCGCGGCTGACGGCGACGGACCGGGACTTTTTCTTCCTGCGCCGCCGCGATCCGGCCGCCGCGGTGCGGACCATCCAGGAGCTCTGCCAGACGCGGCTGCCCAAAAACATGGGCATCGCGCCCGCGGACATTCAGGTGCTCAGCCCCAGCCGGAAGCACGAGACAGGCACGAAGGCCCTGAATCTGGCGCTGCAGGCCGTGCTCAACCCGCCCGCGGACGGGAAAAAAGAGAAAAAACACGGAGATTTTTCCTTCTGGATCGGCGATCGGGTAATGCAAATCCGGAATAACTATGATATAATGTGGAAACGGGCGGATGGTCTCGGCGCGGGGACCGGGATCTTCAACGGCGATATCGGCTGCATCACGCAGATCGATTTCCAGCAGGAGACCATGACCGTCCAGTTCGATGAAAAAACGGCGGAATACAGCTTCGACATGCTCTCGGAGCTTGAACCGGCCTACGCCATGACCGTCCACAAGAGCCAGGGCAGCGAATACCGCGCGGTCGTGCTCTGCCTGTGCGGCGGGCCGCAGATGCTGCTGACCAGAAGCGTTCTGTACACGGCGATCACGCGGGCGCGGGAGCTTCTGATCATCGTCGGCAATGAGGACGTCGTCGCCGCCATGACCCGCAATGACCGCCGCCAGCGGCGCTACAGCGGGCTGAAGCTCCGGCTGGAGGGAAAGGCGTAACGCATGAAGCTGCTTGCGTGGCTGCTGGATCTGCTGTACCCGCCGAAGTGCGTGATCTGCGGAAAGCTGCTGGAGAAGCAGGGGCCTGTGTGCCCGCGCTGCCTCGACTCGCTTCCGGAGTATGACGGCGCCGCGCCGCAGGTGCGGTTCACGGAGGCGGGCGCGGTCAGCTTTTACTATGAGGGCGCGCTGCGCGAGTCATTCCTGCGCTTCAAATTCGGCGGCGCGGCGCATTACGCGGCCGTCTACGGCGCGTGGATGGCGCATACGATCGAAGATAAGCTCGCGGGCCGCTTCGACACGCTCACCTGGGCGCCGGTCAGCCGCCGGCGGCGGCGCTCGCGCGGGTATGACCAGTCGGAGCTTTTGTGCCGCGAGATCGCAAAGCGGCTCGGCCTGGAGCCGGTCCGCCTGCTGCGCAAGACGCGCAATCCGCCCGCCCAGTCGACCATGGCTGATCCGGCCGGGCGGCGGGCAAACGTCTCCGGCGCCTACGAGCCGGAACGGGCCGCCAGACTTGACGGCAGGCGCGTCCTGCTGATCGACGATATCGTGACGACCGGCGCGACGCTCGCAGAGTGCAGCCGCGTGCTGCGCACGGCGGGCGCGTCGGACGTTGTATATGCGGCCTTCGCCGCACCGAGAAAACAAGACTGAAGGATACAAGACTATGAAACTGATTCGTGATATCGGCATCGACCTCGGCACGGCGAACGTGCTCTGCTACGAAGAGGGCAGGGGCATCGTCCTGCGCGAGCCGTCGGTCGTGGCAGTGGACAAGAATACCGGCAAGGTGCTGCAGGTCGGCTCCGCCGCGCGGAATATGCTCGGGCGGACGCCCGGCAATATCGTCGCCGTGCGCCCGCTGCGCGACGGCGTGATCTCCGACTATGAGATGACGGAGAAGATGCTCGAGCAGTTCCTCAAGAAGATCAATCGCTTCACGCTCGTCAAGCCCCGCGTGGTCGTCTCCGTCCCGTCCGGCATCACGGAGGTGGAGGAGCGCGCGGTCATCCAGGCCGCGATGGAGGCCGGCGCCCGCCGCGTCTACCTGATCGAAGAGCCGTTCGCCGCCGCGCTCGGCGCGAAACTGGCGATCAGCGGGCCGGAGGGGCATATGGTCGTCGACATCGGCGGCGGCACGACGGATATCGCAGTTTTGAGCCTGAACGGCATTGCGACCTCGTCTTCCATCAAGGTCGCGGGAGACACGTTCGACGAGGCGGTGGCGGCGTATATGCGCAAGCGCTACGGGATGCTCATCGGCCTCAACACGGCGGAGGAGGTCAAGATCACTATCGGCTGCGTGTATGAGCGGCCGCAGGAGGTCTCGATGCTCGTCAAGGGCCGCGACGCCAAGACGGGCCTGCCGAACGAGGTGATGGTCTCGTCGATGGAGATGCTCGAGGCCTTCAAGCGCCCGGCGCGGCAGATCGTCGACGAGGTGCTGGACGTGCTGGAGCATTCGTCGCCGGAGCTCGTGGCGGATATCGCGCAGAATGGCATCGTGCTGACGGGCGGCGGAAGTCTGCTGTACGGCTTCGACAAACTCATCGCCGAGCGCACGCAGATCGCCTGCTCCATCGCCGACGACGCCGATTCCTGCGTCGCCAACGGCTGCGGCAAGAGCCTGCAGTGGATCAGCTCCATGCAGGAGGGCACGATCAACCTCGCCCGCCGCAAGCTCATGAAAGAACAATAAAAAAGAAAAGCAGCACCCGGGCCGAAAGGTCCGGGTGTTTGAGAACGGAGAGAGCTATGAAAAAGACCATGGACGCGAACCAGATCAAGCTGCTGGCGATCCTCGCCATGACGATCGACCATATCGCGTGGCTGGTGTTCCCGGGGTATTCGAAGGCGCCGCTGGCGCTGCTCATGCATCTGATCGGGCGGATGACCTGCCCCATCATGTGCTTTTTTATCGCCGAGGGCTATTATCACACGCGGGATCTGAACCGGTACACGCTGCGGCTGTTCGTGTTCGCGGTGATCTCGCACTTTGCGTACATCTTCGCGTCGCAGGACTTTGTGGACGCGCGGTCGTTTATCCCGTTTTATTACGGCGGGATCCTGAACCAGACGAGCGTGATGTGGTCGCTGGCGTGGGGCCTTGTGATGCTGCGCGTGGCGAACCATCCGGGCTACAGCCAGCTCAAAAAGACGCTGCTGGTCGTATTGATCTGCCTGGTGAGCTTCCCGAGCGACTGGAGCTGCATCGCGAGCCTCTGCGTGCTCGCGTTCGGCACGAACCGCGGGGATCTGAAGGCGCAGGGGCGATGGCTGCTGTTTTACGTGGCGCTGTATGCGGCGGTGTACTGCTTCGCGCTGGACGTGGTCTATGGGCTTCTGCAGATGGCGGTAGCGCTGTCGCTGCCGGTGCTCGCGCGCTATAACGGCCTGCGCGGCAAGGACCCGCGCATCAACCGCGTCATGAAATGGCTCTTCTACCTCTACTACCCCCTCCACCTCGCCATCCTCGGCACGATCCAGTATCTGCGGTAAGGGCGCGCAGGACGGAGGAAAGGATGACACATTTGCTTCCTGATCCATATCAGCATGCTGTATTTCGTCGGCCGCATTGTTGGAAATGTTGTTCCGTTTCAGCAATAGCATAAAAGCTTCCTATAAGTTGGCCAGATAAATGAGCAGTGAGCTCCCGCCCGCCGAAAACCCGGCGCGCGGGATCGCGGGAGAAGATCACAGACCGGAAGACGCGGCAGCGGTGATCTCAGAGAAAAGTGAACGCCCGGCTTTCATGGAGAAAGCCGGGCGTTTGTTATCTTTCAGAGAATGGCCGCTTTTGATACAGCTTCAAAATGGTACTTTACAATACCGAGGTCTAACTTCGTGTAGAATCCTTTGCCGTTTGTCAGCTTTACGCTGCCGCTGGGCAGCAGTTCAAAATAAAACTTCTGCTGATTCATTGCGGTAGGCGCGAGCAGCGCAGCCCCCATGCCGTTCAGGAACCACTCCGGCATCCCTTCGCGGTAATTGCAGACCTCCGACAAAGACTTGACTTTATGCGTTACGCCATTTGTGCAGCCGTAGCCAAGAGAGATCAGGCAGAGCTCCTTTTCGCCCCTGCCGATCTGAGCCTTGCTTTTACCGTGCGTCATGGCGACCCAGCAGGTGTTGAGACCCAGCTGCTGGGCCCGCAGTACGATCTTCTCCCCGTAGTACCCGCAGGCTTCCTCCAGGTTCGGGGACTTCTTTCCGATCAGCGCGATGTAGTTTTTTACGCCGGAGAACTTCCCGTAGTGGGCCGGAAGCCCTCCGAATCCTCTGGGCTCATCCAGAACAAGCTGGATGTGAAGCCCGCCCTCCCGGTTGCACTGGGCGATGCACGCCAGCAGTGCTTCTCTCGCCTCCGGCGCGATGGGCCGGTCCTCGTAGGAGCGGACCGCATGCCGGTGCTCCATGGCCTCGAACAAATCCATAACTGTATTCCTCCTGTGATAGCCGCAGTCAATCCTCGCCGCTCTTGTCCGGAGCGTTTCTCAGGATCTGCAGAATGTCTGCGAACAGGCGCGCTACGTTTTCGATCCCACTGTCCTGCAGGGCCAGATAGTAGAAGACGCGAGTCGCTTCTTTTCGGGCTTTTATCACGCCTGTCTCCCGCAGAACCTGCAGGCGGGGGAGACAACAGGACGCGCAGCAGGTCCTGCCGCGTCTCGCCGCCAAAGGCGGTGAATCGGTTCCGGCACGGCTGGAACTCCCTCCGCAGATGTGCGGGATCTTGAGGCGTATTTTCCATGCCGCGGCCGCCTGACTCGTTCGCTGAGAATCC
>OLVV01000501.1_pt1 | contig 20923 bp, 21 predicted proteins | sample 1673581 | NCBI WGS metagenome assembly OLVV01 (sample SAMEA103958116, study PRJEB25191) | human gut metagenome | biome: human-associated habitat [ENVO:00009003]; feature: intestine environment [ENVO:2100002]; material: feces | place: Germany | collected 2013/2015
CCAGCAGCTCGTTCAGGGTTTCCTCCACGCTGCCGCGAACCAATTCCTTGATTTGGCCCTTGATTACTTCCTCGTTTAGCTGTACAATTTTCTCGGACATAGTTTGCTGTCTCCTTTCAGAATGGTGTGTCGTGACTTCATTCTACCAAAGCCTGCAAGCTATGTCTTCTTTTATGCTTTTTTCAATTTGCGCAACTTATTGTACATTATCACGAGGTTCGCCCACATCAGAGGCTGCAGTACAAGGCACATCAAGCGTTTAAGGCGGCATATTAAAGTAGTCATATCAAAAAACCGTGTTCATATAGCAACGCTGGCATATAAAAACATCTTCGCATTTTTGATGTTTCCCGATATACATAAGCTATACACAAAAAAAGCAGAAAGCCTTGTACCGCGGGGCTTTCCGAATAGGAAACCATCCGTGTTTCGATAAAAAATTTCGAAACACGGATGGTGTTCATTTTGGTACGGGTAGTGGGACTCGAACCCACACGCCTCACGGCAGAGGAACCTAAAGGTGATGTCACCTTGGTGAAAGGTTTGAAACAGCATAATTCACAGAGTTTACAGATACAACGCTTGACTTATACCGGTGAATGACTGCCAACCATTGCCGTTACAACGAACAAACAACGATTTGCATCATACGTCCACTCATAATCGCCATTATACTTTCGCAGCGTTTTTCGCACACTTTTTAATCCAAAACCATGTGCGCTCTTATTTTCCTTGGATGTAACCAGGTGAGTTCCGCTTGTCTTCGGCTGCGCGTCGCAGCTATTACTTATTACAATAACGCTATATGCGTTTCTCCTTGCAGTAGCAAGGGAAACTCGCTTTTCACGGGATTTTTCTGCAGCAGAAACTGCATTGTCAATCAGATTGCCTAGGATAGCAACCAAGTCGATATCTTCGACTTCGTTCAAATTACAAAGCTTTACATCATACTCGAAATGAATATTACGCATGGAGCAATCTACGGCAAACTTGTGGATCATTACATCCAACATTTTATTTCCACTGTGGCAGTTGCGTGTATAATCGGACAACTGTGCAGACAGTTTGGAAAGATAGCCACCGATTCTGGGGTCGTCACTTAGACTCCCAATTGCAGCCAAATGGTTTTTAGCATCATGCGCGTAGAGCATAAGTTGCTGATTTTGTTGCTCCAGAATATCATAATAGGCTTTTTCCGTTTGTAAACGCGCGAACTCACTTCGCATCTGCATTGCCTCATTTTCCTGCTCCATTTGATGCTGATAGGTTACGAAAAGAAGTACAGTGGAACAAAGAAGAATCATGCTTGCTGCAGCAAGATACTTTTGACCGTCAGCTGTGATTCCAGCGTGTGCACATACGATCCAGAACAGGACAAGACAAACTGTAACAGCAGCAGGATAAAGAAATAGCGCCAGCGGAAGCCGCTTTCGCTGCACAGTAGACTTTACAAGCCTTGAAAAAATCAAAACAGTGAAGAAGTACAGTGTTTTGGAAAGCGGGCATTCTAGGATAAAGAGGGCGAAGTCGCTATTATAGTCAAAAAAGTGACTTTTTGTTATTGCGCTCACTAGAGAAATTGCAGCAAATTCCCAAACAGCGTTGACTGCACACAGAATGAGCGAATAGAATACGGCAATAATCCAGCGGATCTCAAAGCAAAGTATAGCAAAAGAACTGTTGGCCAAAATCGTTGTAACAGTATTGACAACAATGTTATTATCCAGAAGAAGATTCCCAGCACAGGCTGCGCCAAATACTGCTGCGCCAATAACCAAGCAGCGTCCAGAAGGAAAACGCTTTTCTGAAACGTTGGAGAGAAAAATGTACGAGATCAACATCTCTGTCAGGTATACAACAACAGAAGTCAGTGGATTCAGCATACTCAGCGCCTCCGCAGATACTCAAACCAGAATTTATGGAATGCAGACTGCTTGCGGGGGGCGATTGGAACTCGATCACTGTTGATCAGAATCAATTCAGAATAGCTGTATTTCTGGACGTAGTGGAGGTTGACAAAATACGATTTATGAACAGGATAGAAAAATAGCGGCGGCAATTTTTCGCACAGTGCATCGTAATTTTCGTTGGTGAATAAGTTGGAATCCTTCGTTACAAGCACAACTTTACGGGCACTCCGTGTCACGTAGAAAATATCATCAACTACGACACGCTGCTGTCCGCCATCTCCGGAAAGAAAAATGTCCACATATGCGCCGTCAATATACTCCATCGCCTTATCCAGCCCTGCGTACAGCCGGTTCACATTGAATGGCTTTTCAAAAAAACGAAAAGCCTGCAAATCCATTGCATCGTCCTGATACTCATCGTAGTTTGTAACAAAAAACAGGGCAAGTTTCCTATTACGTTCCCGCAGTACCTTAGCAAGGGAAATTCCATCCATGCTGTCCATCTGAATATCCAGAAATGCAAGATCAAAACTCTGACCAGCCTGAAGAACATCTCTTGGTGAAGTTGTCGCCGTGATAGCAGCATCAATATAGCGGTTGCGCATATATTCCGAAACATGAGCAGACAGAATATCCAGGTATTGTTGTTCGTCATCACAAATCAGAATTCTCAATTGATCACCCCTGCAAAAATAAGCTCATAGCCGTTTGGCTATGAGCTTATTTTACCATTCGTATGAAGCTGCGTCAAATGAACTTCTATATGTAAATTCAGCAATTATGCAGGAATTATCAGCATTTTTGCATAGAAGATGACCGCTATTCTTTACACGTATCTAAATACGTTTCGATCAAACGGCATACAACTTTTTGGGAATTTTCAGGTAGCCGCTTAATCAAGGATGAGATTTCATCAGTTTCGGTGGTAATTTTCCCGATGAGGTAGAAATCAGGTGTCTCGCCAAGAACGGCACAAAGTCGAAGCACAAGCTGTGTTGTAGGCAAATACACACCACGCTCAATATTGGATAGATGATTTTTTGACAGACCGACTTGTTCTGCTAATTCTTCTTGTGTCATTTTCAACGCCTTTCGGCGCTGCATAATTCGTATTCCAATAAGTTTTTTGTTTATTTCCACATAAATCACCGTGCTGCAATGATATCATACCGCACGATTGATTAGAACAACGCAAGGCAGAACTGTTCTGCATAACAATTATATTTTACGGTTTTTCGTCGAAGTCATTGTAACACGACGATTTTCGCTCTTTTTCCTGTTTTTTCTTGCAGTTCTGCATGACCTATTGTTTTGGATAAAATTGATGCTATGATCGGGGCAGGAGGTGAGACAAAATGAAGTCCACAAAGAAAACACTGAGTAAAATCGCAAAGACCATTGCAGAAAAGGCACTCAAGAGAGACGCCAACAGCACTACCTGCATCTCGTTCTACCAGCCCAAGGCTCCGAGTGCACTGAAAAAATTCCAAGCAGGCAAAAAGTGATCAGTAAACTCTCTAAGCGAATTGTCCGAATGTTGTACGCTGAGTCAATGCTAGAAAGCGAAGATGTTGAGTTATATGAGTACGGGTTTTATATTCTACTCACACATTTGCTCTTTTTCTGCTTCTCAGCGATCTGCGGGCTGATTCTTGGCGTTCCGTTAGAAGCAGTTCTATTCTATGTCGCGTTTTCCTCCATTCGTACCTATGCAGGCGGTATTCATGCAAAGACTGAAACCGCCTGCATGGGACTGACGGCAGCGGCAATTGTTCTTTCTGTATGCGTCATTCGAATATTTTCGGTTCATTCACATGAACGGATTATTGGTTGTATGCTTTTATTTGGAACAGTTGCTGTAATTGCGCTAGCCCCGCTGGATTCTCCTGAAAAGCCATTGGACAGCGATGAAAAAAAGCGATACCGGTGTATTTCAGCATTAATTCTTATAGGCTTGCTTGCGGCGACGGGGCTGGCCGCTATCTTTAAGTTGTACCGGATTGGTGATGGAATTGCTGTCAGTTTAGCTTTAGAAGGAATCCTCTTAGTTATCGGGCGAATATGCCGCACTCGAAAAAATGAACGCATTCATTGACAAAGTACTTGCAGTTTTGCAGGAATAATCCGCAGTTCTACCACGATGCTTGAAAAAACAAACGCACTTCACTATGCTTCAGGTGTGATTGCGCCAGACTATTATTTCATTAATAGCAGGGTTGTTGCTGAATTACTATTTCAAATACGATCTGCTTTGGGTATGCCTGTATCTACCGGAGAGGTGATGCCTATGCGTGCGTAATGACGTATTTCAAGAAACACAAACAACCACCAAATTCCAAATGATCCACAACTTACGGCATATAAAAAGAAAGGATGAAAAGCATGAAAAAGACGAAACGTTTGCTGGCAATGATGCTTGCCTGTGTTGCTATTTGCAGTTTGCTGGCGTGCTCTGTATTCGCTGCTGGTGGCCATGGCCGGGAATACGGTGTGGTTAATTCGGATGGTACCCGTCTCAGAACAGCCGCAAATCCGAATAACTCCCAGAATATTATCGGCCTTCTTTATACGGGCGATATCATGCTGTTTGATATTAACAGCAACGGGGATTCTATTTATGTTCTTGGAACGGACAACCAGTACTGGGGTTATGGCGTAATGCAGAGCGGCGCAAATACAGGTAACCGTGGCTATGTCAATCTTCGCTGCCTTGATATTTATGTTGCATAAACCGTAGTGATTTACTGAAATCTCGTCGAGCAGGTGTTTCACCTGCTCGACACTTATAGGAGCATTTATATGAAAAAACGTAAGCCCGCTATAATTATCGTACTTATATTGCTTGCTTTGATACTATCTGCGTGCAGCCGTAAGCAGAAAGAAGAAGTAACCTCACTTACAGACGCATGGCCGCAGACTGAAAAGAGTTCAGAGCAGCCAAGCATTTCTTTCCCCCAAGACAGTCCCAAGCCGCAAAATAGCGAGAATGCTCCAGCGGAAACGGATGCAGTTGAAGGATATGAACTTGCAACACTGCCTTTACCGGAAGGTATGGTTATGGCAACAGCGCAGCTCGGCATCCGCGACAGGGTCTATACCGCTGGAATCGGTGCAACAGGGGCAGTATTTGGATATTCATGTGCCGACCATACACGGAAAACACTGGAACTTCCCAAAGAATATGAATTTGTATATGCAATGTGTCAGGATGGCGACAATTACTCGCTTCTGTGTGGCTCATATCCGATTGCATATTATGATTTTGAGGACAACTTTACACTGAATGATCCGCCGAAAGGCGATTTTGAGATCATTACGTTTGACAGCAATGATACATATATTTCCACATTGCAGCTTGCCGAGCGATATACCCAAAACGGATTTACTTTTAAGCAGATATACCGCATCAACGGCGGATACATTCTTCAATGCCGTGCAGCTATCATCGTGATCGACGATGACGGGAATGAAAAAGGCAAGATCACATTGGATGAAACACGGCAATTCGATTCTTTGCAAATGGTTGGAGACGAAGCCTTTGCCATATCCGTTGATGTGGCTTATAACAACGCAGAACTTCATACGCTGAATCTTGAAACATATGAGGTGGAAACGTCTCTCTTTTTCCAGAATACCAGAATATGCGGCATGGGACTTGATGCAGAGGGACAGCTTTTGTTGAATAACCAGACAACGAACGCCAATGCGCTTTGCTATGTTAATCTGCAAACGGGAAACTTACAGGAAGCGTTCTTATGGGCAGATGTCGGGCTTGCAGCGCAGGGCTTTTTGGAAATCCGCCCTTGGCAAGCCGGGTATGTGCTTTATGAACCGTATCAGAATTATATATCCTATCTTCGCAGAAGTGATACCAGCAAGAAACAGGAGCTTACAATTGCCTCGGATGGGAATGTGGCGATTGCCTCAATTGTCAGCGATTTCAATATGTCGCAGGATCGTTATCTGGTCAAGCTGGTAAATTACGGAACAGAAGATCGCAGCATGGAACTCCTGCGTACAGAAATCATGGCAGGCAAAGCTCCGGATCTTTATTGCTTCAAAAGTCCAAACGATTTTGGCGCGAATGCATATGCGGATTTACTACCATATCTCGACGCAGACCCGGAATATGGACGGGACTGGTTTATCAAAAGCCTGCTCACCAGCATGACAGAGGATGGTGGGCTCTATTGGCTTCCCTATACGTTTGCCGTCGATACCTGGGTTGCGGCGAATGATGATTTTGACCATGCCGGAATCAGTATCGAAGAATTGCAGGAAAGACTTCTGGAGCTTGGCAGTGAAAGACCTCCTTTTGAGAGTTTTGTTACATCCGAATGGCTAATTGGCTGGTACAGCAGATTTGCACTCGGCAAATTTGTCGATCAGACCAGCGCAACTTGCAGCTTCGATTCGCCAGAATTTTCTGCGGCGTTGCAGATGTGCAAGGATTGGGGCCAGAGCGGAGGTACAGAAACGCTTGGGCAGCGATGCGTACTGGAATTTGAAAATATTCAGGATATCATAAGAATTGGGACAATTGGCGAGTTGTATCATGATAACTACTGCTATGTAGGCTTTCCGACATCAAGTGGAAATGGCAGTATGTTTGAACTCCTGTCATGTTTTGCTATCTCTGCGCAGGGTGAGAAACAGGAAGCGGCATGGGAATTTATCCGTTTTGCATTAGGAAATCTTCAGCCGGACGGATTGCTGGGCGTTGGCATTCCAGCTTCTCAAAGTGCATTGGATGAACGGCTTCAGTTTTTGATTGAAACAGGTCAAACGTTTTTGGAGTTCACCCATAAAATCAAGCCATCTGATGCAGACGCATTCCGCGCTCTTATCGAGAATACCAGTATGGTCGAGAATTCAGAGCAAGGCATTTTGAAAATAATCACAGATGAAAGCGCCAGCTTTTTCGCCGGTTCTAAAACAGCAAGCGAAGCTGCTGCACTGATTCAGAATCGCGTGCAGCTATACCTTATGGAAAATCGGTAAATGAACGACTTCTTCCATGCACAAACGTCCGCAACCATTTTTGAGCAGACAAGGGATACGGAAACTATGAAAAAGAAATTGTTTGTTTTTTGGGTCGTATGCTTATGTCTCCTGTCCGCGTGCTCTGCGCGGCAGGAAACCCAAGGTGAAAACGTGCAAACGCCGCCAGAGGTTTCTTCGGCGGTACAGATCGACGTTCGCAATTTGCCGGATGGTCAATGTTACCGGCAGACGACATGGCCGCTGCCGGAGGGGATCACGCAGGCCGAGGGGCAATGCATCTGGGACGGCAGGATCTATTCCTATTCCAACGTTTCGTTGGCGCTTGGCTTGACAGGCGCGTCCGGCAGCGCCACGGCGCTCCCGCTGCCGGACGCGGAATATTTGTATGGTGTGTGCGGAACCGGCGATGCGCTGGCGTTGCTTGCGGGTACTTATCCAGCGTTCTATTTTGATGTAGATGGAGAACCGGTCACTACGGACGCGCCGGAGGGGCGCTATTCGATCACGACCTATGATGCTGACGGAGCGATCCTCGGTACGGTACCGCTGGCAGAAGTCTATCCGGAGGAGCCGCGCGGATTTGACGGCGGCAGCGGCGCATACTATCTGCTCTTTGCCGAACGGGTCGTCAAAATCGGTGCGGATGGGCAGCAGCTTGCGGAACAGGGCGCGTTTGACGGGCAGCTGCTGCAAATTCTGGCTACTCCGGATGCAGTCTATGTGCGCGTCGAAGGCGATACGCTTTATGAGACGGGGAAGGTCGTGCGGCTGAACGCTGAGACGCTTCAGGCGGAAGCGGAGTTCTCCTGCGCGGCGCTGGACGTGCATGGTATGGGGCTGGGTGTTGATGGCAGGCTCCTGCTTGTGAATCAGGAGTATTTGTTACAACCGGATTTTGAAACTGGGACTGTCGCGGCTGTTCTGAGCTGGAAGGATAACGCCAACACAGCGGCAAACAACTATCAGACGGTTCTCGGCACAGACGCGGGCTTCTTCGCGCTGAACAGCAGCATCGAGGCCGCGTGCTTCTATGAACGGCTGCCGGACGGCGAAACGCTGGCAGAGCCGACGGAGATCACACTATATCAGGCAGCGTTCAACGATCTGCCCTTGACGGTTTACGCGAGTGAATTTCAGAAACTATATCCGCAATACCGGGTCACGGTGATTGAAGCAAAGTCCCCCGAAGAAAAAGAACTGGCGCTGACCGAACTTGGAACTGGCAAGGGCTATGATATCTATCTGCTGAGCGAAACACAATGGCAGCAGCTGCACGATGCAGACGTTTTTGAGGATTTGCTTCCGTGGATGAACGCGGACAGCTCCGCGCCGCTGAGCGTGATGCGGACTAGTATCCGGCAGGCTCTGACCAAAAGCGGAAATCTTTACCGGCTTCCGGTTGGTTATCGTATCAGTACCTACGTCGTTGACCCAAATCGACTGGAGACATTTACACCGGAAGCTGTTCTAGCCGCCTGCACGAGCTCCGATGTCCCGCGTTATCCATTCATCGCAAACAGCGCTGGTGAGGACGGCTTTGATTATACGCCGTCGATGGCTGCGCTCTGCGCACGGGACTATGTGGATACGGCGCAAGCATCGTGCAGCTTCGATTCGGATTCCTTCAAGGCGCAGCTCCAGCTGTTAAAATTGCAGGAAGCGGCCAAGGCAGAGTCGTATCCGTGCAATGGGCTTTTATATTTGGATGTAATCACGGATGTGGGAACCATTGCATATAACGCGGAACGCTATCTGCTGCCGCCGATGGAGCAGTATGTATTCTGCGGATATCCCAGCGACCATGCAAACGGCAGCGTCCTGCATTTTTCGGAATTATTTGCTATCAATGCGAACAGCAAACAAAAATCCGGCGCGTGGGCTTTTTTGAGCTACCTGCTGACGCAGCCCTGTCAGGAAAATATGAAGCTGCGTCTGCCTGTCAACGATTCTGTCCTCCAAGTGCAGCTTACCGGGCTGCTGGAGAAGGAAACGATCACACAGCATGAGATTGATATGTTCTATCAGATGGTCGATGGTCTGCAAGCAGCAGACTACCCGACGACTACCGTCGAACAGATCATTCGAGAAGAGCTTGCACCCTATTTAGCTGGAGAAGCGGCAGAAGAAGAAACAGCAGGGAAAATCCAGTCAAGAGTACAGCTTATGCTCGCAGAACAGTTCGATTAAACATTAAAAGCAAAAAGAAAGGCGGTATTTATATGAAGAAAAGAAACATTGTTTGCCTTGTCCTTCTCGTGTGTATTGTGTCCAGTATGCTGCTCCCCGTCTGTGCTATGGGCATTGGCAATGATACTGTCGAGCCGCAGCGCTACTATGCAACAGGAAAAGTTGTTGCAGAGTCAGGCGTGAAATTAAGATCGACACCCGAAAAACTCGAAGACAACTCAAACTCGATGTATCTTCTGCCTAATAATCATACAGTGCGGATTATCCAGCAACTCTATTCCGATGACGGAATATCTTGGTATTATGTTATGACCTACTGGGCGGGGGAAAACCAATACGGTTATGTAGCGGCACAATACGTTAGAATTATTTCTGGCTCATGATATCGTTTTCCTGCTGTTTCTTCTAAAACATATGCTGCCCGTGCTATAATAGCGCGGGCAGCTTCCCTTATTGCTGGACGCACGAATGATAAGCCATTACATATACATATCCCGCACACTTTTATGGGGGATTTTTATGAGTTTAGTTCCAATCTGGCGGTCTACTATACAGAGTAGCTAAGAATCCCGTGTCAGTTAAGTGTGGGTAGCTAGGGATGTGGATGCATGGAAGGCTGATATGAAAAACTGACGCAAGGGTTATATAGAAATTCTTCTAGTAAACAGGTTGCCCTGCATGATGAACAAAACACTTCTCACCAACGATGCAAGGGGTGAATCGCGTTCGCACAGCGATTCACTCCTTTCTATCACTCTGCGTTGAGTGCTTCGGCAACTTCCTGCGCGATGCGCTGCCGTTCTTCCTCACTCTCCGCCTGCGCATATCGTTCCAGCGCGGCATCCCGCAGTTCTGCCGCCTGCCGGGACCACACCTCAAACTCGCCCTTGGTCATCAGCCCGCTTCTGATACGGGCAAAATATTTTTTGTAAGCCCGCTGGTGAACTTTCCAGATATCGTTATTCTCTACCTTGCTGCGGAAGCTGCTGCTCGCGCCGATCTGACGGCAGGTCTTACCGTCTTGTCCCGGTGCAGGCCCGGTGCAATAGGCGTAGGTCGCACCCGGTGTCTGCAAAAACCAGCGACCGCAGTTGGCGCAGCGTTTCGGTACAAATCCCTTCTGCAGTCCCTTCATGAACTCCACATAAACGAAACCCAGCAGCCGGTCAAAGTACATCTTCTCGACGATCTCGGCCTTTTCCTTCTCGCCGCGGATGCAGTACTGCGTCTTCACCGGCGGCGCATCTGTCTCAGGGTTTTCACCGAGACTGACGCCGCTGATAAAAGCTTCATATCCGCGCGAACAGATCATCGGTGCCAGAGGAATTTTCTTCTGGCCCTTTTTCTTTTCAAATATTGCGTCCGCAAAAACACCATCGAGGAACCACGCATATCGTTCCTGAATCAAACGAATATCGTCGATCTGCTGCTGCATGAATGCGGGCAGATCGTTATCTTCCTGCATCATGAATTCTACAAAGGCATCCTGTGCTTCTCCAACCACAAATTCTTCAACTGGCATATCGCCGAAGACGCGAAAATCCTCCAGATACAGCCGGTAGAGCGGCAGAGAAGCAAGCCCCTTCTTCATGTCCATGTAAGCACGCAGAACATCATTGCTTTTTCCTTGAACGGCTGTGTTCGGTTGATCCATCAATTTCTGAAATGGCGCGACGTCAAGGTTCAATATTTCCGTTAACACCGTTCCATACGGCTGCGGCTTCAGTCTATCCTCCACCCAATAAGCCGATGCGCCGAACTCGACCTTGGTGTTTGTCTGTGGCCGATGTAGATCAAATAAGTCTATACGCAAATGACTACCAGAACATCGGTTTGCTCAAGAAACTTGCGGACAAGCGGCACATCGCAATTTTGTTGATTCACCACCTGCGCAAACTCCACGACGATGATCCGATGAATATGATCTCCGGCTCGACGGGCTTAAGCGGCGCGGCAGATTCAACCTTTGTTCTCCAGAAAAGTTCTCGCCTAGCCAACATTGCCTCGCTGCATTGTACCGGTCGGGACATCGCAGATCGCACATTAAAACTCGAATTTGGCGAGGAAGATCACGTCTGGAAACTGCTTGAGGACAGCAAAACTTGCAGCGGTGCTTCTAAGATTTCAACGCTTCAACTCACAAAACTTCTCTCTGAATTGCTCCGTGCCGATCCTGAATACCTCGGTTCACCATCGGCACTGTCCGCAAAGATCGACCCTGACGGCAACCTCGGTATCACACCGAAAAAGGTCACGCGGTTGGTGCGGGAAAGCGTTGCGGCTCTAAGAGGAAACGGGATTCTGGCGGATACCTACCGCAGCAACGGCAAACGGTGGATTTCCCTTAAACGTGCCGATCGTGCCGATTTTCTGCCCGTGAAAACAATCGGCACGATCGACCCTGCGGGTGTGCCGAGCACCTGCACCGCGCCGTGGGCCGCGTGTCGCCACTGTGTGCGGCTTTCCACCCAGCCTGCGAGTGTGCGCGGCAGCGGCGCAAAAGCCAACATTGCGCCGACGTGCGAAAATAACAAAATCGCAATCCAGCAACGCGATTGCGATTTTGAGAGGAGGCGCAGCGGAATGGACGAGACCTGCCGCTTGCGGCGGGGCGAGGGATATGGAGCTTGTGCCGACGAGGGAGCCAGCATCGCATTTGGCTAGTCGCCGGTGTCCCGGCTCCCCGCCAAATGCCTCAAATCGGGCAGAAGCCCATACCCACTTTTACAAATGGGAATATGAAAAAGGTATGCAGATGCGTATGGAATGTGAAAACTCAAATTCACCGCTCGATACGATAGTATTTAAATGCTCCATCTTCTCCGACAAGGTGAAAGCCGACCTTTTCCAGCACATGCTGGCTCCGGGTGTTTTTCATAATGGCGTCTGCGTTCACAGCGGTCATTCCCAACTCGTCAAAGGCGATTTTTACCGCCAGATGTTCTGCCTGCGTTCCATATCCTTTCCCTTTTACCATGTCATTTTGCATATGGATACTCAGCGTACATTCCTTTTTATCATAGTCGATCTGTTTCAGCTGCAATTCCCCGATTGCCTGATCTCCAAGCATGATTGCAAACAGCCTACGCGAAGCGTCTGACCCCTTTGCATCAAAATATCGGTTTACCGCTGCTTCGTTATAAACATAGGGCCGGAATAAGCGCATGTCCATATAGATGGACGCATCATTCGTCCAGCGCCGGTACAGTTCGTGGCATAGCTCTCTTGTCATCGCTTTTAGCTGAATCGTCTGCATCATTGGCCTCCTAAATTCAATTTGCCAAGCTGTAATTCATAAAGTTTACCATGTAAAATACCGAATCTCAATGCCAAAACCAGAACAAAAGAAAGAAAATCTGTCTCTGCGCGTGAATCTCGATTACGGCGGCGATCTTGTGCGCGGCGCTGTGCGCCTTGGCCGTGCTGTGGAGCAGATGACGAATGATGCGCCGCAGCGGGACGGAACAACCACGTCGCTGCACATCGACAGCAAGCGCCGCAAGAAGCTCCGGCAAAAGAAAACCGCCCTCGGTCACGCCGAGGACGATTATGAGGACTGGACGATGGAACAAAAGATGTAAGGAGGGTTATGGTGAGAAAACGAAAAGAGAATATTTCGGAGGTCATGTTCAGCTACGTCGGTACGGATGCGCAGTTCGATGAATTTCTGAAAATGCTGGTGCATGACTACCTCTCGGTAGACCAGCCATATACAAAGTCGCAGGAGGATTTTGTTGATCATGTAGATTCCTGCTGCGCATGACGGATTGTTCTAGCTATTCGAAAAACAGTGTGCTATGGTGTGTGCTGCAATCGGCACACGCCATAGCGGAAAGGAGGAACCATGAAGGTCTGGCTGTATTACCGCCTGAGCCGGGACGAGGACGATGAACTGAACTCCCTGACGAATCAGCGAAAGATCATTTACGAATATGCCGTCACAAACGGTCACGAGGTCGTGGGCGAGTCCTTCGATGACAATGTCAGCGGTATGCACTTCAACCGCGAGGGCATCGATAAAATCTACGAGGTTGTGGAAGCCGGGAAAATTGAAGCGGTCATCGTCAAGGATCTGTCGCGCCTTGGCCGTCATCGGACGCAGACAGCTCTGTTTATCGACTACCTGCGGGAACACGACGTCCGCGTCCTCTCGGCAACGGAAAATATCGATACGTTCAACGAAAACGACGATCTCATCATTGGCTTCAAGGGCTTGGTCAATGACAGCCTTGCATAAAGCATGACAAGAACAACCGCGGTACGGGTGTAATCAGAAATCTACAACATAGGAAAGCTCTGTGCTGCGTGTTGAACGCGGCACAGAGCTTTTTCCGTTTCTGGCGGTTTGGGGCGGCATATTTGATGCCCTGTACGCAGGACGCACCTTTGCACTTCACGGAATCGGATAATAACCAGCCGAACCGCAAAAGGTCACGCGAAGCCGCGCACCGGCTGCACGATACCGTGAATCGCGGAACGATGCAATCCATACGCGCAGACGGCAGATACTTCACGAATCAGGCAAGCATTGATTTTTCTCACCTGATTTCACGCCAGCTTTGCCCGAAAATCTCTGCAAATCCGGTTCGTTTGGAAAGTGTTCACAGTTTAATTTGCAAAACCATCTTGGCAAAGCCATCTGGGGTTAAATCAATCTTGATGACCGGAGGTAGAAAATGTCTACCCCATTTCTGACTGATAGGATGGATTTGTATGCGATTTAGGGTCGAAAATCAAGGATTATTTCTCCTGTAAGCGGTTTCAGAAAATACAGACATATGATTTTGCATCGTACCTAAAGCGCAGCTTAGACGGTAAGTAGGACGGCTTTTTCGCCTTTTCAATTTTGCATAAAACAACTATTTCACAGCCCCTTTGATGAGGTGCAACCGCCGGTTGCTAATTTTTCAACCTCGCTTGGTGGATTTTTCGGGTCTCTTTTGATAAACTGGACACAGGAAATCTGCAAAGGAGAACATGCCCATGACACTTGGAGAGAACATCGTGCGCCTACGCACACAGAAAAACTGGTCGCAAGGCGATCTTGCCGACGCGCTGGAGATCTCGCGCCAGAGCGTATCCAAATGGGAGACCGACGCCTCTATCCCCGAGCTCGACAAGCTCTTAAAGCTCTCTGAGCTTTTTGGCGTGACGCTTGACGAACTCGTGCGCGGCGAGGAAGTACCGAAGACGGAAACAGCCATGCCTGCGGCACAAACTGTGCAAGCGTCCTTTGCACCGCAGGCAACACCCGAGCGTGAAAAGCGCCGTACCATCGCTGGAACAGTTTTACTGTGTACTGGTGCAGTCATTCTGGTTTTCTGCCTACTGCTCGCCGGTGATCTGCTGACAGGGCTGCTGTTCGCGTCACCGTTCCTCATCTGCGGCATCATCTGCTTTGCTGTGAAGCGGCGTGTTGGCCTCTGCTGCGGCTGGGCGGTCTATCTCTGCGTTGATTTTTACCTTCGCTTTGCGATCGACGTTTCGTGGACGACTATCTTCATGACGCACCTATGGACGTATGAGATGAACTATATGTGTCTTGCTATCGCGTGGGTGCAGTTTTTCGCTATGCTCGTGATGATCGTCTGCACGATGCGCTCCTACCGTGCGCTCAAGCTGCCCGCAACGAAAAAAGAGGTTACGTGGCTTATCGTCGGCTGGCTCGCCGCGCTCGTCGTGCTGCCGCTTTTGATGAGCTACGGCATCATGCCGCTCATGCCGCTCACCTACAGCAAGTTCTCCCCATATTTCTTCATCAACGTTCTGTATAGCTATGTGCGTTTGGCACTCGTCAACGTTTTGCTCGTGCGCACACTTGCCATCTGGCGCGTGAAGCGGGAAGCGAAGAAAGCGAACCGCAATGCGACGGAGACTTAGGAAAATATTACACATGGTCTAAATATGTCGCTTTCTGATCACCATATTGAAAAAACATGAGAACCAAGCCCCTTTACTGTCTGCATTATACCCGGCTTTCGTTCAAAATGCTTTGCAAAAAGGGAAATTCAATTTCTGTTATCCAATGGGTTTGGGACTATCCCCAAAATATAAAAACAGAGCGTTTCGGCAGTCAGCCGGAACGCTCTGTTTTTCCGGTGTGGGTACTCACCGGATTTGCTTGCTATTCTGCAAGAAAATCCCGGTTGACCTACGCTGGGCTGCTGACCTGTCAGGAATGCGGGAACGTGTTCAGTCCCATGATCCGTTACTGGAATAGCAGCTGCCGTGTGGAATACGTCTGCCGGGGCTACCACCGGAACGGGAAAGGCTATTGCAGCTCTCACCGGATTCATGAGGAGGTTCTGGATAAAGCTGTCTGGAATCACGCGAAAAAGCTGCGGGAACAATACGCAGCCGAACTGAAAAAGGTCACACAGTTGCAAAAACAGTGGGCGCCCCGGAAGCCGGTCCTCGACGCCCACTGCTTGACTTTGCAGAAAGAAATTTTGAGATTGGAGCAGGAGGTTGATGCGCTGGTGATGGAAAAGCTGAATGGCGACGGGCACTCATCTGCTCACGAAACCGGTACTTGAACACCGTAAATCAATCGCCTCAAAAACAAAATCGTGGTCCAGCGTCAGCGGCCACGATTTTGAACGAAGAAAGACCTTTGCTGTCGAGGCGGGCGCGCCCTGCGCGGCTGCCTGACATCCAAAGGTCATTTCTGAGTGGTGCGCCCGACAGGACTTGAACCTGCACGCTTACGCACCGGAACCTAAATCCGGCGTGTCTGCCAATTCCACCACAGGCGCGGGCGGCAGCCGGGGGCCGGGGGCCGGCTGCCGCTTTATTGTAGCATATCCGCGTTTCACTTGTCAATCGCGCAGCTGGCGGCTGGCGGCGTAGGCGGCGCGCAGCGCCTGCTCATACTGGCTGTCGTTGACGAGCAGCAGGACGCATTCGCCGCACTTGAGCAGCAGGTGCACCGGCACGCCGCCGGACTCGACCGCCTGCACAAGCGCGGGGACCGACGCCGTGCTGCGGCACAGCGCGGCGAGCACGCTCAGATTCTCCCGCAGCGTGCAGCGCTTCGGCTGCAGCGTCTGCTGCGCCTGCTCCTGCAGGCGGTGCAGCGCCTCGGAGCCGGGTGCCATCGGCAAAATGGCCGCCGTCTCGCCGCAGACGCTCTGCAGGGAAAACGGCGCGATCTCCGCCTGGCGGCAAAGCGCCGCCAGCCCCTCCTCCGCGCCCGTCAGGCGCAGCAGGGCCAGCTGCCGCCGGCCGGCAAAGCAGATCTGCCGCACGCCGGGCTCAAGCTGGGTGCGGACGAGCGTGCCGGGGGTCTCCGGCTCGAGTGTGCTGCAGATGCGCAGCGGGATCTGCGCGCGCTGCACCGGCGCGACGGCGTCCTCGTGCAAAACCTGCATGCCGACGCGCGAGAGCGTCTGCAGCTCCTCATAGCGCAGCTGCTCCACCTGCGCCGGGCGCTGCACGAGCGCGGGATCGGCCGCCAGCACGCCCGGCACATCCGTCCAGTTTTCGTACAGATCCGCGTGCAGCGCCGCCGCGGCCAGCGCACCGGTCACATCGGAGCCGCCGCGCGGGAGCGTATGGATCTGGCCGTCCGGCAGCGCGCCGTAGAACCCCGGCGTCACGATCTTCCGCCCGTCGGCGAGCGAGCCCAGCGCGGCATAGGACGCAGCCGGGCGCACGCGGCCCGCCGCGTCGAACAGCAGCCAGTCTTTCGCGTCGACAAAGTCGAAGCCCAGCAGATCCGCCATCAGCCGCGCCGAGAGGTATTCGCCCCGCGAGACGATCCAGTCCCGCGGCGTGCGGCGGTCCATGGCGGCGTAGATCGCCTCGAGCTCCGCCTCAATGGGCAGCGTCAGCGCGCAGCCGTCGCGGATCTCGCGGTAGCGGTCGGCGACTCTGCGCCACAGGTCCCAGCAGCTCACCTCATACTGCAGGTGCGCATGGCAGAGATACAGAAGATCCGTGATCTTATGGTCGGCCGCGTGCCGCTTGCCCGCGGCCGACACCACGACCACCCGCCGCGCCGGGTCGGCCAGCACGATCTCGCGCACGCGCGCAAAGCCCGCGCTGTCGCACAGCGACGAGCCGCCGAATTTGGTCACTTTCAGCATGAACTTCCCTCCTTCCGGGAATGATGACGTTCGGGGAGACCGGGCCGCGCTCGCAGCCAGCTCCCCTGTGCATCCTATGCCGCGGTGTCGAATTCTGTCCTGTCCGCAGGGGCGAAATTTTTCGGAAAACGGGAGCAAATTCTGCTTTACTTTTTCCATTTGGTATGCTATTCTAACAAGGTAGCGCCCTGCGCTTACGACCCGCTTCCCAGTTTCGGGACACTGCCTGCTCACACGCAGGTCTTCTGCCTGCCCGATACTTGGATCCCGGGAATATTTTGAAAGGTGGAAACACAACTATGATGCGCAAAGAAGAAAAGACTGCCATTATCGAGCAGTACGCGACCCACGCCGGCGATACCGGTTCTCCCGAGGTCCAGATCGCTGTCCTCACCGCCCGGATCAACACCCTGACCGAGCACCTGCGGGAACACAAGCAGGACAACCACTCCCGCCGCGGCCTTCTGATGATGGTCGGCAAGCGCAGAAGCCTTCTCGACTACCTCGCCAAGAAGGACATCAACCGCTATCGTGCAATCGTTGCAAAGCTCGGCCTGCGTAAGTAAGTCATAAGAAAGGGCGGTCGGGCGACCGCCCTTTTTTACATCAACCCATCCACATGCGTGGGTTCCATTTAGCAGTTGAAAGTAGCGTCTGCGGGCGGACGCCAGTTTCAAGTGCTAAACCTCCCACGCAGCAACACAAAGGAGGTTCTTTCATGATCACCCATAAGCAGTATCCGAATCACCACATTTTTGAGACCGAGATCGGCGGCCGTACCTTCACGGTCGAGACCGGCAAGGTCGCAGAGCTCTGCAACGCAGAGGCCATCTGCCGCTACGGCGATACCGTCGTGCTCGTGACCGCCGTCGCCTCTCCCCTGCCGAAGGCCGGCATCGACTACTTCCCGCTGACCATCGAGGTCGAAGAGCGGATGTACGCCGTCGGCCGCATCCCCGGCTCCTTCAACCGCCGCGAGGGCAAGCCCTCTGACCGCGGCGTGCTGATCTCCCGCCTCATCGACCGCCCGATGCGCCCGCTGTTCGACGAAGAGCTGCGCAACGACGTCGTCCTGACCAACACCATCCTCGCGCAGGACTATGACAACCCGGTCGAGATCGTCGCCTCCATCGGCTCCTCCCTCGTCATCGCCTACTCCGACATTCCCTGGAACGGCCCGACCGCGACCACCAATGTCTGCTATCTCGACGGCAAATATATCGTGAACCCGTCGCAGGACGAGCGCAGCGCCTGCGAGTGCTTCGTGACCATCGCCTCGACCCACGAGAAGGTCGTCATGATCGAGACCGAGGCCAACGAGGTCAAGGAAGACATCCTCATGGAGTGCATCAAGCTGGCCCACGAGACCAACGTGCACGTCGTTGAGTTCATCAACACCATCGTCGACGCCATCGGCAAGCCGAAGTTCACGTTCGAGAAGGCCGCCGTCAACCACGAAATGCTCGACGATCTGTGCGAGTACGGTCTGGACAAGATCGCCTACGCGCTCGACACCGACGACAAGAATGTCCGTGAAGCCCGTCTGACCGAGGCCGTCGTCGACTTCAAGGAGAAGTTCGGCGAGAAGTACGCCGACGACTGGGATGTGCAGATCGACGTCTGCCTCTACAAGATGCAGAAGAAGATCGTCAAGAAGTGGCTGCTCGAGGGCAAGCGCGTCGACGGCCGTACCCCGGACGAGATCCGCCCGCTGGACGCCGAGGTCGGCGTTCTGCCGCGCGTCCACGGCTCGGGCCTGTTCACCCGCGGCCAGACCCAGGTCCTCTCCGTCTGCACGCTGAACACGCTCTCCGCCGCGCAGAAGCTCGACACCATCTATGACGAGACCGAGCGCCGCTATATCCACCACTATAATATGCCGCAGTGGTCCACCGGCGAAGCCCGTGCGAGCCGCTCCACCTCCCGCCGCGAGATCGGCCACGGTGCGCTGGCTGAAAAGGCCCTGCTGCCCGTGATCCCGTCCGTCGACGAATTCCCGTACGCCATCCGCGTCGTCTCCGAGGTCGTCTCCTCCAACGGCTCGACCTCCCAGGCTTCCATCTGCGGCTCCACGCTGGCTCTGATGGACGCGGGCGTGCCCATCAAGCGCCCCGTCGCCGGCATTTCCTGCGGCCTCATCTCCGACAAGGAGACCGGCACCTGGCGGACCTTCACCGACATCCAGGGTGTCGAGGACTTCCACGGCGAGATGGACTTCAAGGTCGCCGGTACCACCGAAGGCGTCACCGCCATCCAGATGGACCTGAAGAACGACGGTCTGACCATGGAGATCATCGCCGACGCGCTCGAGCGCTGCCGCAAGGCCCGTCTTGAGATCCTCAACGAGATCATGATCCCCTGCATCGCCAAGCCGCGCGACCATGTCTCCGAGTTCGCGCCCAAGATGCTCACCATGAAGATCGACGTCGACAAGATCCGCGAGGTCATCGGCAAGGGCGGCTCCATGATCCAGAAGATCGTGGCAGAGTCCGGCGCGCAGGTCGACATCGACGACGACGGCACCATCCACATCGCTTCTCCCGACGCCGCCTCCTGCGACGCCGCCAAGAAGATGATCGACGACATCTGCTTCGTCCCCGAGGTCGGCAAGCTGTACTACGGCAAGGTCGTCCGCATCCTGCCGATCGGCGCGTTCGTAGAGCTCGCCCCGGGCAAGGACGGCATGATCCACATCTCCAAGCTGGAGAACCGCCGCGTCGAGAAGGTCGAAGACGTGCTGAACATCGGCGACATGACCTGGGTCAAGGTCACCGAGATCGACGAGAAGGGCCGCTGGAACCTCTCCCGCAAGGACGCTCTCATCGAGATCGAAGCCCAGCAGGCTGCCGCAAAGGCCGCCGAGCAGCAGTGAGCGGTTTCTCCCAAAAGCAAACAGAAAGCAGCGCCGAAAGGCGCTGCTTTTTTGCGCTTGCAGCGAAATCGGCAGCATGGTATGCTGGATGTGGAAAAGTTGAAAGCGTTACGGGGAGGAAACTTGCCCTATGAGAAGCGATAGTATGTTTGTCGAGGCGGCCAAAGAGGATGTGCCGGAGATCATTGCCCTGCGGCATCAAATTTGGGGCACTACTTACAGAGGGATCTACCCCGATGATATGATCGACAACTTTGATTGGGCGTGGCATCAGGAGAAAGAACTGCTGCGGATCAATGATCCGGCGTATTCTGTGTATCTGCTCCAAAAAGACGATCAAAATATCGGTTATCTGACGATGAGCAGAACAGATGGAGTCATCTTGCAATCCCTGTATATTCTCTCTGAGCATCAGCGGCAGGGGATCGGTCGGGCGGCATTTGATTTTATCAGGGCATATTGCAGGGAACACGGTGCGAAGTCTTTTACCTGCCACTGTGTTCCGGAAAACCTGAATGCCCGGGCATTCTATGAGAAGATGGGCGGCGAGGTGATCGGAGCAGACCTTGCGAACGAAGAGGCATGGCAGAACTCGGTCACCTATCGGTTTGCGGCGTAAGCGAATCTGAAAGATCGACAGCTGTCGGGCTGAGAAGTAAGGGGCGGCGCCCGCAGGGCGTGGAGAATTTATGAAATATCCGGGAGGTTCTTTCGATGGACTATATCCGAATCACCGATGAGAATATTGAGAAAGAGCACATCTGCTGTGCGATGTCCGGCAAGCAGGGCGTCATCAAAAAGGAGTGGCTCAAGCAGCGCTTTAAAGAGGGGCTGGTCTTCTGCCGGAGCACGGAGCGCGGCAA
>OLVV01000511.1_pt1 | contig 20494 bp, 19 predicted proteins | sample 1673581 | NCBI WGS metagenome assembly OLVV01 (sample SAMEA103958116, study PRJEB25191) | human gut metagenome | biome: human-associated habitat [ENVO:00009003]; feature: intestine environment [ENVO:2100002]; material: feces | place: Germany | collected 2013/2015
GTGACGGATGAGGGGGGAGCAGTTTCGTTTGCGCGGCACTGTCCACCGCATCAGTCGCCTCCGGCGACAGCTTCCCCTCATAGGGGAAGCCTTTGGACCGCTGCAGGGCGGTCAGCCCTGATACGCTTTGCCTGCTTCGACGGCTTTCATGTTGACGTCGAAGAGGTCGGCTTTGCGGGCGGGGATGACTTTGTGCAGGGCGGGGGCGATGGAATCAAAGCGGACGCAGCCGGTTTTTTCGACCAGCGCGCCGAGCAGCAGCATGTTGGCGAGCGTCGGCACGCCCATCTCGCCGGCAAGACCGGTGACGGGGATGTAATACGCCTCGACGTCGGTGCGGCGGACCTTGCGGCCGATGAGCGTGGAATCGACGAAGATCTTGCCGCCGGGGGCGACGGTATCCTCGTATTTATCGAGCGAGGGGTTGTTCATGACCATGAGCACGTTCGGGTGCTGCACGATGGGCGAGCCGACGGGCGTGTCGGACAGGATGACATTGCAGTTGGCCGTGCCGCCGCGCATTTCCGGGCCGTAGGACGGCAGCCAGCTGAGCTCGCGCCCCTCCAGCAGCCCCGCGTAGGCCAAGACCTTGCCGGAAAACAGCAGGCCCTGCCCGCCGAAACCGGCGATGACGATCTGAAAATCAGCCATTTTCTTCACCCTCCTTATCGCGGTACACGCCGAGCGGATAGTACGGGATCATCTTCTCGTCGATCCACTCGAGCGCCTTCTGCGGCTCGAGGCCCCAGTTGGTCGGACAGGCGGAGAGCACCTCGACCAGCGAGAAGCCCTTGCCCTGGATCTGATTTTCAAAGGCCTTTTTGATGCAGGCCTTGGCGTTTTTGACGTTTTTGACCTTGTTGACGGTCACGCGGGCGAGATACGCTGGCGCGTCGAGCGTGGCGAGCAGCTCGCAGATGCGGATGGGGTAGCCCTGGGTCTTGACGTCGCGGCCGTAGGGGGAGGTCTGCGTGATCTGTCCGGGCAGGCTCGTCGGGGCCATCTGGCCGCCGGTCATGCCGTAGATGGCGTTGTTGATGAAGATCACGGTGATGTTTTCGCCTCTGGCGGCGGCGCTGACGGTCTCGCACAGGCCGATGGAGGCAAGGTCGCCGTCGCCCTGATAGGTGAAGACGACGTTGTCGGGCAGCGACCGCTTCACGCCCGTGGCGACCGCGGGGGCGCGGCCGTGGGAGGCCTCGATCATGTCGCAGGTGAAGTAGTTATAGGCGAGCACGGAGCAGCCGACCGGCGCGATGCCGATGGTCCGGCCTTCGATGCCCAGCTCGTCGATGCACTCGGCGACAAGGCGGTGGACGATGCCGTGCGTACAGCCGGGGCAGTAGTGCAGAACGGCGTCGGTCAGCGATCTCGGTTTTTCAAAGACGGTAGTCATGCGTTTGCGCCTCCTTCGGCCATAGTCTGGATGCTGGCAAGCACCTCATCCGGGGTGGGGATCATACCGCCGACGCGGCGGCAGAGCGAAACGGGCTTTTTGCAGCGGACGGCCAGCTCCACATCCTGCTTCATCTGGCCCATATTGAGCTCGACGCACACAAAGCCCTTGACCTTGTCGGCTGCGACGAGCAGGGGCTTATCCGGGAAGGGCCAGAGCGTGATCGGACGGATCATGCCGGCCTTGATGCCGCGTTTGCGCGCTTCCACGATGGCGTTGCGCGAGACGCGGGCGGTGATGCCGCAGGAGACGATGCAGACCTCGGCGTCCTCCATCATGAATTCCTCCCACATGGTCTCTTTTTCGGCCAGGCGGGCATAGCGCTCGAAGCGCTCGATGTTCTTCTGCTCGAGCTCGGCCGGAGAGAGATACAGGGAGTTGATGATGTTGTGCGGGCGTTTGCATTCCGTGCCGGTGACGGCCCAGTCGGGTGCGCTTTTTTCCAGGACGGTCTCTTCGGGCAGGACGACGGGCTCCATCATCTGGCCCATCGTGCCGTCGGCCAGCAGCATGGCGGGCATGCGGTATTCAAATGCCAGACGGAAGGCCTTCTGCGTCAGGTCCGCCATCTCCTGCACGGACGCGGGCGCGAGGACGAGCACATGGAAATCGCCGTGGCCGGGGCCTCTTGTCGCGAGGAAGTAATCGGACTGCGACGGCTGGATGCCGCCGAGGCCCGGGCCGCCGCGCTGGACGTTGACGATCAGCGCGGGCAGATCCGCGCCCGCCAGATACGAGATGCCCTCGCACTTGAGCGCGATGCCGGGGCTGGACGAGGAGGTCATGGCGAGCTTGCCGGTGGACGCGACGCCGTAGACCATGTTGATGGCCGCGATCTCACTTTCCGCCTGGAGGAACACGCCGCCGATCTTCGGCATGCGCTTGGCCATATAGGCCGCGATCTCCGTCTGCGGGGTAATGGGGTAGCCGAGGTAATGGCGGCAGCCGCAGCGGATGGCGGCTTCTGCGATGGCCTCGTTGCCCTTCATCAATACTTTTTCCTGCATAGTCCGCTCCTTTCTCACTTTTCGACCGTGATGACGCAGTCCGGACACATCGTAGCGCAGAACGCGCAGCCGACGCACTGGTCCGGGTCGGTCAGCTCGACGGGGGTATGGCCCTTCTGATTGAGTCTCGTCCTGGACAGGGCCAGCAGGTGCTTCGGACAGGCGTTCACGCACAGCCCGCAGCCCTTACAGAGCTCTTCCTGAAATGTTAGTCTTGCCATAAGACACCTCCTGTGTGAGTTGATAATATAGTTTCTGAAGCTTCAGGGGGAACAGCCGGTCGATCGTCCCCGCGAGCTCGGGATACAGCGCTTCGGCGCAGCAGGTCATGAAGACCGGCAGGCCGGTCAGACGGCTGACGGCTTCGGCATACGGGACGCTGGACAGAACGTCCTCCGCCGCGGTCTGCGGGCCGAGGTTCGTGTTGTTGACGATGCCGGTGAACGGCAGGCCGCAGGCCGCTTCGATCTCGCGCAGGACCTGCACGGTATCCTCTGCCGTGCGCGTCAGCGGCCGCGCGCGGTTCACGACCAGCAGCATCTCGTAATTGCCTTCCTCCCGGATCTCCGGTGTGTACCGGCCGAGGGCCAGCGCCCCGCGGTCGTCGCCGCCGATGTCGAGAACGCCGTACTGCGTGCGGCTGCCGATGAGCGCGTAGGTCTCCTTCGGCATGGCCGGCACGTCGAGGTTGGAATTTGCAAACGGCGAACAGATGAGGCCGATGCCCTCGGCGGATAGCTGCTGCTCACTGTCCTTCGTGCGGAAATAGGGGTTGACGATGTCAAGATCCGCGATCGTGACGGGAAGCCCCTGGTCCCGGTGCAGGGATCTTGCGTAGTTCAGCGCGATATTGGTCTTGCCGCTGCCGTAATGTCCGGCAAACAGCGTCAGGCGTTTGGGCGTGTGCACGGTAGAGCCTCCCTGTCGGTATGATCACAGCTGGTTCCGGATGATCTTGCCGCTGATGGTCTTCGGCAGCTCGTCGCGGAAGACGACGATGCGCGGGTATTTGTACGGAGCCGTATGCTTCTTGACGTAGTTCTGGATCTCTTTTTTGAGCTCGTCCGTGCCCTCGGTGCCGGGGACGAGGACGATGGAGGCCTTGACGACCTGCCCGCGGATCTCGTCCGGCGCGGCGGAAACGCCGCATTCGAGCACGTACGGCAGCTCCATGATGACGTTTTCGATCTCGAACGGCCCGATGCGGTAGCCGGAGGACTTGATGACGTCGTCCGCGCGGCCGACATACCAGTAGAAGCCGTCTTCATCGCGCCAGGCGAGGTCGCCGGTGTGGTACCAGCCGTCGTGCCAGACGGCCTTCGTGCGCTCCTCGTCCTGATAGTAGCCGAGGAACAGGCCGCAGGGCAGCTGATCGCCGCTCGTCTTGATGCAGATCTCGCCGTTGACGCCGTCGGCGACGGGGTTGCCGTCCGGGTCGACCAGGTCGATGCCGTAGCCGGGGATAGGCTTGCCCATGGAGCCGGGCTTCATGAGATTGCCGGTCAGGTTGCCGATGCCGAGCGTCATCTCGGTCTGGCCGTAGCCCTCGGCGATCTGCAGGCCGGTAGCTTTGCGGAACTGATAGAAGACCTCGGGGTTGAGCGCCTCGCCGGCCGTCGTCGCGTGCTGGATGGAGGAAAGATCGTACTGCGACAGATCCTGCTTGATGAGCATGCGGTACATCGTGGGAGGCGCGCAGAACGTGGTGATGTGATACTTGGCGAACATGGGCAGGATCTTCGAGGCGTCGAAGCGGTCAAAGTCGTAGGTGAAGACCGCGCCTTCGCACAGCCACTGGCCGTAGAGCTTGCCCCAGAGCGCCTTGCCCCAGCCGGTCTCGGAGATCGTGAAGTGCAGGCCGTCGGGCTGGACCCAGTGCCAGTACTTGGCGGTCACAAAGTGGCCGAGCGCGTATTTGTAGCTGTGCATGGCGATCTTCGGATAGCCGGTCGTGCCGGAGGTGAAGAACATGAGCATGGGATCTTCGCCGCAGGGGGCGTCCGCCTCGCGGACATAGCGGCGGGAGAAGAGCTTGTACTCGTCGTCAAAGCTGTGCCAGCCCTCGCGCGTGCCGTTGGCGATGATCTTCGTGACGGGCAGGCCCGTCTCCTCGAGCGCCAGATCGACCTGATGGGCGGTGTCGCCGTCGGCGGTACAGACGATGGCGCTCACGCCGGCCGCCTGGAAGCGGTAGGTAAAGTCGTGCGCAAGCAGCTGGTTGGTCGCCGGGATGGCGATGGCGCCGAGCTTGTGCAGGCCGAGGATGGCGAACCAGAACTGATAGTGCCGCTTCAGGACCAGCATGACGCGGTCGCCGCGCTTGATGCCGAGGGAGGTGAAGTAGTTGGCCGCCTGGCTCGAGCCGTCCTTCATGTCCTTGAAGGTGAAGCGGCGCTCGGTCATGTCGTTCGCCACGTGCAGCATGGCGAGCTTGTCCGGGCTCCTTCTGGCGATGCCGTCGACGATGTCGAAGGAAAAGTTGAATTCGTCCTCATGCGCAAAATGGAGCTCCTTGAGACTGCCGTCCTCGTTCTCCACCGGCTGGACGAAGTGCGAACACAGAAGCTGCCCGGGCTGGACCTCCTCGACGGCCCGGGGACGGACGACGATGGCCTGCTCCTCCTCCGTGCTCGCCATGATCATGGCGAGGAAGGTGCAGTCGGCGCCGTCGACGGCGATCATGCCGTGGGGCGTGGAGCTCTTGTAGAAGATGCTGTCGCCCTCGTGGAGCGTCTCCTCGTGGTCGCCGACGCGCACGCGCATCGAGCCCTTGAGCACGAGATCAAATTCCTGGCCGCCGTGGGTGGTGGTGTGGATGGGCTGATGCTGCAGCTCCTCGGAATACTGATAGGTGACCCAATAGGGCGTGGCCAGCTTCTGGCGGAACAGCGCTGCCATGTTGCGGATGGTGATGCCGTCTTCGGCGGCGGTGATGAGGCCGCAGCCCCTGCGTGTGACGCTGTAGCTCGAAAGCTTGGCCGACTGGCCCTCAAGCAGATCGGTCAGCTCGAGGCCGAAGGCCAGCGAACACTTGTGCAGGAAGGTGAACGGCAGATCGACCGTGCCGGTCTCGTAGCTTCTGTATTCCGCTTCCGTCACGCCGGTCTTTTCAGCCATCTCCTTTTCGGTGAAGCCGGTGATGCGGCGCATCTCGCGGATACGGAGCGCGATCTCCATCAGGGGGCTTACGGCGGGGGTCGTTGTTGTCTGGGTCGTCATGGGGGATTCCTCCTTCAAAAATGAAAAACAAAAAGCTCGCCTCAAGAAACATCTTGAGGCGAGCTGAAAATCAAGCCCGTGGTACCACTCAAATTGCGGCAAAATTCCTTGCCGCCGCTTCAGATCCCGACAGATCCTATCCCTTAACGCGGGCAAACGGAAGACGCCTACTTGCAAAACGCAATGTGTTCGGGCCTTCGACTCGGAAGCGATGGGCCTGTGGAGGTCCTGCTGCCGGTTTGCACCAACCACCGGCTCTCTGAAAGCAGTCTGTCCGACCGTCTTCGTCATCGTCTTTGCTGATTTGAACTTGCCCCATTTTTTTATCACAGACGCTGCCGTCTGTCAAGACCCTGTAAAAAATTTATCGATTCTGCGGTGATATCCCCCTCAAGCCGGGCCTGGTTTTATCGAATCTGCTCAGCCGTCTTCGCCGTGTCGATCCCGGCCGCGCCGTCGAGCCCCAGCTCGCGCGTGGCGTCCTCACGCATCTTGTACTTGAGGATCTTGCCGGCCGCGTTCATCGGGAAGGCGTCTGTGAAGCGGATGTATTTCGGGACCTTGTGGCGGGCGAGGCTGGCCCGGATGTAGGCGAACATCTCGTCCTCCGTGACGCTGCCGGGCTCCTTGAGGATGATGCAGGCCATGGCCTCCTCGCCGTATTTCCTGTCCGGCACGCCGATGACCTGTACGTCCTTGACGGCCGGGTGGGTGTAGATGAATTCCTCGATCTCCTTGGGGTAGATGTTCTCGCCGCCGCGGATGATCATGTCCTTGAGCCGCCCGGTGATGCGGTAGCAGCCGTTTTCATCCCGGCAGGCCAGATCGCCGGAGTGCAGCCAGCCCTCCTTGTCGACGGTGGCGGCCGTGGCCTCGGGCATCTTGTAGTAGCCCTTCATGGTGTTGTAGCCGCGCGAGCAGAACTCGCCGTTGACGCCGTCCGGCACCTCCTCGCCGGTCTCGGGGTCAATGATCTTGCACTCGATGTGCGGGAAGGCGTAGCCGACCGTATTGCACCGCAGATCGAGCGGGTCGCCGCAGGCGCTCATGGTGCTGCCGGGGGCGGATTCGGTCTGGCCGTAGACGCTGACGATGTCGGTCATGTGCATCTCGTCCGGTTGGGCGGCCCGGCGCATGAGCTCCGGCGGGCAGCCGGAACCGGCCATGATGCCGGTGCGCATGTAGGAAAAATCGGTCTTTTTGTAGTCCGGATGGTTGAACATGGCGATGAACATCGTCGGCACGCCGTTGAAGCAGGTGATGCGCTCCTGGTTGATGCAGGCGAGCGAGACCTTGGCCGAGAAATACGGCATCGGGCAGAGCGTCGCGCCGTGCGTCATGCAGGAGGTCATGGAGAGCACCATGCCGAAGCAGTGGAACATCGGCACCTGGATCATCATCCGGTCGGCCGTGGACAGATCCATCCGGTCGCCGATGCACTTGCCGTCGTTGACGACGTTGTAGTGCGTCAGCATGACGCCCTTCGGGAAGCCCGTTGTGCCGGAGGTGTACTGCATGTTGCACACGTCGTCCGGCCGCACGCCCGCGGCCATGCGCAGGATCTGTTCGCGCGGGACCAAGTTGGCCCGGTCCATCGCCTCGTCGAAGGTCAGGCAGCCCGGCATCCGGAAGCCGACGGTGATGACGCTGCGCAGGAACGGCAGCTTGCGGCAGTGCAGGGCGGAGCCGGGCTTTGCGTCGGCCAGCTCCGGGCAGAGGGTCTGGATGATCTCACGGTAGTTCGAGTCCAGACAGTGGTCGATCATAACGAGCGTATGCGTGTCGGACTGCCGCAGCAGATATTCCGCCTCGTGGATCTTATACGCCGTGTTGACCGTGACGAGCACGGCGCCGATCTTCGTTGCGGCCCAGAAGGTGATGAACCATGCGGGCACGTTCGTGGCCCAGATGGCGACCTTGCTGCCCCGGCGCACGCCGAGCGAGACGAGCACGCGGGCAAAATCGTCCACGTCGTCGCGGAACTGCGCGTAGGTCCGCGTGTAGTCGAGCGTCGTGTATTTGAACGCGTACTGGTCCGGGAATTCCTCGACCATCCGGTCGAGCACCTGCGGGAAGGTCTCGGAGATGAGGCTGTCCTTCTTCCAGACGAACTTGCCGGTATGCGCGGCGTTGTCGTAAAGCGTCTTTTTCTTGCCGCGCGGGGAATCGAAGCGGTGCATGTAGTTGACGAAGTGCGGGAAGATGACCTCGGGGTCGGTCAGATCCGGCATCCACTCCGGCTTCCACTCGAGGGAGATAAAGCCGTCATAGTCGATGGAGGACAGCGCCTGCATCATGCTGCCGACGGGCAGCGTGCCCTCGCCGATGAGGTCATAGCTGCCGTCGTCGTCCGAGTCGCGCAGGTGGACGTGGCGGACGTAGGCGCCGAGGTTTTTGATGGTCGTGTCGGCGGATTCGCCGTGGTCCCGGTAGGGATGGTGCATGTCCCAGAGCGCGCCCAGCTGGTCGCAGGCGAACGCGTCGAGCAGCGCGCGCAGCCGGGCCGTGTCGGAAAAGACGCCGCTGGTCTTGAGCAGGATCGTGATCCCCTGCGCCTCGGCGGCGGGGAGGAGCGCTTCGAGCGCGGCGGAGATCCGCGCGTCGTCATCGCGCTGTGCGGTCACGGAGACATACGGACACTGCACGTCGTGCGCCAGCTGCATGAGGGCGGTCACGGTCTCAGTGCAGTCCTCGCCCGCGATGTCGCAGGCGGTATCGAAGCACGGGATGCACAGGCCCTTCTGCCAGAGCTCCCGCGCCGTCGCTGCGGCGGTATAGCGGTGCAGCGGGCCGCCGCGGCCGGTCAGCTCCGGCGTTTTGTGGACGTTATAGAGCTCGACGCCGCCGAAGCGCATGGTCTCGGCCATCTGCACCTGCTGCTCCCAGGGGATCTGCTGCCAGCCGCGTGTGGAAAACGATACATTCATGTGCTGCTTCCTCCTCAGGCGTTCGCCGCTTCTTCGTAGACGATCTTGTTGATGGCGTTGAGATACGCGTGCACGGACGCGCCGATGATATCGGTCGAGATGCCGCGGCCGGAATAGAGCTTGCCGCCGCTGCGGAGCTTGACGACCGACTCGCCCATGGCCTCGCGGCCCTCGGTGACGGCCTGGATCTGGAAATCATCCAGCTCGTAATGGCGGCCGAGGATCGATTCGATGGCCAGGAAGGCCGCGTCGACCGGGCCGTCGCCCAGGCTCACGCCCGAGAGCGTCTGGCCGTTTTTCGTGAGCTTCATCTGCGCCGAAGCGCTGATGGTGTTGCCGGTGTTGATGACGTAGCTTTCGAGCCGGTACGTCGGCGGCACCTGCAGCGCGGCGGAGGCGATGATGGCGTCGAGCTCCTTCTCGCCCACGGTCTGCTTCTTCGCCGCGATGCGGCAGAAGGCCTCGTAGACCTTCGCCCCGTCCTCCTCCGAAAGATCGTAGCCGAGGGCGGCGGCCATCTTCATGACGGCCTCCTGCGTGTCATGCACGGTCAAAACTGCGCCGGAGGAGGTCTGCACGCCGTTGTCAAACGGCGAGAGCTGGCTGCGGCCCGTCTGACACATCCAGGCGATCTGCGACAGCAGGCGGTTCATCTGCGTGAACTGCAGCGTGCTGACGACGCCGAAGTCCTGGGCTTTGGCCGCCAGCAGCTTCGCCAGGTGCGCGAGGTTCGCGGTGTCGACGCAGTAGGCCGCGGTCTTGATCTCGCCGGCCCCGGCGGCGATGGCGCTCACGGCGCACGCGTCCGCCATCGACAGCGCGTCCGAGCAGCTCACGCCGAAGCGCACGTCCTTCGTCTGCGGCACGGCTTCATAGATCCCGCGCACGAAGCTGCCGAACGCGTCCGGCAGCATGCTCCCCGCCGCGTCGCAGACGGTCACGCCGGCCGCCCCGGCCGCGATCGCGGTCTGCAGCGCCTCAGCGAGGAAGGCGGGATCGGCGCGCGTGGCGTCGTCCGCGAGGAATTCCACGTCCTCACAGACCGCCCGCGCCGCCGCGACGGTCTCGCGGATCGCCTCGAGCATGGCGGCGGGCTTTTTGCCCGCGAGGTATTCCATCTGCACGGCGCTGACCGGCGCGGGGACCTGGATGCGCGGGTGCTTCGCCTCTTTGAGCGCGGCCCAGACCAGCGAAACGCTCGCCGGGTCCAGCGCGACCGGCACGCACACGGCGCTTTCCTTCACCGCAGAGGCGACGGATTTGATGAGCAGACTGTCAATCTTCGGGTTTTCGACCACGTGCAGCTCAATGACGCTCACGCCCAGCCGGTCGAGGAGCTTGGCAAGCTCGATCTTCTCGCGGAACGAGAGCGTATAGCCCGCGGCCTTGCCCGCCTGGCGGATCGTGGTATCTGTCACGGAAATGTGTTTCATCGTAGGTTCCTCCTTTTTTCGGAAAACAAAAAGCCCCTGAAGCCAACTGGCTTCAGGGACGAAATAGCTTCGCGGTACCACCCTGCTTATCCCCCGCCTCACGGCGGACGATCCCTCTCGGACTCTGACAAGTCCATGGCCTGTAACGCGGCCAGACGGGCATTGCTACTGAACAAACGGCGTTCGCAATGCCTGCTCGGGAATCAGACTGCCGCCTGCGCATCGTTACCAGCTCGCACCAGCCGCCGGCTCTCTGAAACGTGCACTGCAGGGACAAATTTCCGTCATCGCAGTTGCTGTTTTCGGTTGACGCAATTATATGCACATCCGGGCGTTCCCGTCAAGCGGGTCTTCGCGCGTTTGCAGCATTTTCTATCATGCGGACAAATTTTTGCGCGTCTCACGCGCTGAGATTGCACAAAATGCCGGTGGCGATGCCGAGCAGAGCGCCCATGCAGACCTGCAGCGGCGTATGCCCCACGAGCTCCTTGAGCTTTTCCTGGTCGGACAGCGGCTGCTCGAGCTTGGCGAACAGGTCGATAAATTCGTTCAGCAGCTTCGCCTGCTTGCCCGTCTCGAGCCGGACGCCCATCGCGTCGTGCATCACGATGATCGCCACGATCACGCTGATGGCGAACGGGAACGAGCCCAGCCCGTACAGGATCCCCGCCGAGGTCGCCACGGCGCAGACCGTCGCTGAATGGCCGCTCGGCATCCCGCCGTCGCCGAAGATGCGCGTCAGATCCAGCGTATGGTGCATGAGCGCGTAGATGATCGTCTTGAGTACCTGTGCCGCGCCCCAGCCGACGAGCCCGCTGATGAGCACGCGGTTTGCCAGCAGCTCCTGCAGTGCCTGCATGGCCTCTCCCCCTTTTTACAAAAAACATCTGCATTATTTTATCACTGTACCGGGCAAATGGAAACCCTTTTTTCAGGAAAGTTGACATTGCCGCGTCTTTCGCGGTATGATAACAGTGCCGGAGACCCGGCAGAAAGGGCGAAAACTATGAGACTCGATAAATATCTGAAGGTGTCCCGCCTCATCAAGCGCCGCACGGTCGCCAACGAGGCCTGCGACAATACCCGCGTCACCGTCAACGGAAAACCCGCCAAGGCCAGCTATGACGTCAAGGTCGGCGACCATATTTCCATCGCCTTCGGCGCCCGGACCGTCACGGTCGAGGTGCTCGCCGTGGCCGAAGCCGTGCGCAAGGACGACGCGACCGCCATGTACCGCGAGGTGTAAGACGCAAAAAAATCTGCATAGGTCCTGCCTTCCTGCGTATATATGTAGGGAGAAGCCGGAGCAGTCCCGGCCAAAGAAAGGATGATACCATGCAGCAGGCGCTAATGGAAGCGAAGAGCGTCGAACAGCCGCACCGGCTGACGCTCGACTCGCGCAGCCGTCTTTCCGTCACAGGGGTTTTGGAGGTCGAGAGCTTCGACGAAACGGAGATCCTGCTCACCTCCACGCGCGGGCCGCTGTCGATCCGTGGGCAGGGGCTGCGGCTGCAGCAGCTGTCGATCGACGGCGGGCAGGTGCTCGTCGACGGCAGCGTCGACGCCATCGTGTATGAGGACGACGCGCCGCGCGGCGGCTTCTTCGCAAGGCTCTTCGGCTGATGGAGATCCCCGTTTCGCAGCAGGCCCTGACCTTCGCGCAGGGGACGCTGCTCGGCCTCGGGCTGTGCGTGTGCTATGACGCGCTGCGCGCCATCCGGCGCAGGTGCCCGCGCGGGACGCTTCTGGCGGACGTGCTGTTTGGGCTGCTGCTCGCCGCGGCGTTTTTGCTGTTCGCGCTGACATACGGCGGCGGGCAGTTCCGGCTGTATCTGTTTCTGGCGGTGGGGCTCACGGCGATCTTGTATTTTCTGACGCTGAGCCCGGCTGTGGTGCGACTGTTTCAGGCGCTTTTTTCCTTGCTTGGCAGGTTTGTGCAGGTCATTCTGACGCCCACGCGTTTTTTTCTGAAATTTCTCAAAAAAATTTTGAAAACCCTCTTTGCAAGATGCAGAAAATGGTTTACAATGACCTGTAAGCATATTTCCGATTGGAAACACGCACAACTGGAAAGGAGCAGACGCCGGAATGAAGTTCGTCAAGTCGTCTCTGCTGGTCAAGCTGGTGATTCTGATCCTCGTTGTGTACGCTACTGTTACCCTGGTGCGCCTTCGCTCCCAGATCAACGAGAAGGACGCCGAGGTAAAGGGGCTCACAAGCTCCATCGCAAGCACGCAGCAGGAAAATGACCGCCTGCAGAGCTCGATCGACGCGCTCGATACCCCCGAGGGGCTGGAGCAGGTCGCACGCGACCAGCTCGGCATGGTCTCGGAGGGCGAGATCGTCTTCGAGGACGTAGGTGATTCGTAAACGGGGGATCAGGATAGAAAGATGCAGTTAAAGGTAGGAGAAATTGTTGAAGGGACCGTCAAGAGCCTGACGAAATTCGGCGCATTTGTCGCGCTGGACGCGACGACCACCGGCCTTGTCCACATTTCCGAGGTCGCGCACGCTTACGTCAGCGATATCCACGACTATCTGACCGAGGGGCAGACCGTCAAGGTCATGGTGATCGGGCTGGAAAACGGAAAGATCAATCTTTCCATCAAGCGCACGCTGCCAGCGCCCACCAGAGAGCAAAGTCCGCGTCCGCGCGGCGGCTTCCAGTCCCGCGGCCCGCAGCCCGCACGGCAGCAGCCGTCTGCGCCGAGCCAGCCGCAGACGAAGTCGTTCGACGATATGCTCAAGCAGTTCATGTCGGAGTCCGACAGCAAAATGTCCTCCATCCGCGCCTATTCTGACCATAAAACGAAGACCAGAAGAAGATAAAACCCAAAACGCCCCGGAGCGGCCAGCCGCGCCGGGGCGAGACTTTATGAGGGAGCATCATGAAAACTGTCATCATCACCGGCGGCTCGCGCGGCATCGGGGCCGCGGCCGTGCGCGCGTTCTGCGCCCGCGGCGACCGGGTCGCCTTTCTCTATGAAAAGGAAGACGAAAAGGCGCAGGCCGTCGCCGCCGAGACCGGCGCGCAGGCCGTCCGCTGCGACGTGGCGGACGAGGCGGCGGTCCGGGCCGCATTCTCGCAGCTGCCCGGCGCAGACGTGCTGATCAACAACGCCGGCATCGCGGATTACGACCTCATCAACGTCATCACGCCCGCGCGCTGGCGCAGGCTCTTCGCCGTCAATGTCGACGGCGCGTTCTACTGCATCCGCGCGGCGCTGCCGCACATGCTGCAGCAGCAGTCCGGCTGCATCATCAACGTCAGCTCCATGTGGGGGCAGGTCGGCGCGTCGTGCGAAGCGGCGTATTCGGCGACCAAGGGCGCGATCCTCGCCCTGACCAAGGCGCTCGCGCAGGAGCTTGGCCCGTCCGGCATCCGGGTCAACGCCGTCGCGCCCGGCGTTATCCGGACCGACATGTGCGCGAGCGTCGACCCGGCCGTTATGGAGGATCTGCGGCAGCAGACACCCATCGGGCGGCTCGGCACGCCGGAGGATATCGCCCAGGCCATGCTCTACCTGGCCGACGCCCCCTTCCTCACCGGCCAGACCCTCCCCCTCAACGGCGGCTTCGTGATCACCTGAGTCCCTTGGCTCCCCTTCCAGGGGAGCTGTCAGCGCAGCTGACTGAGAGGTTGTCGCAGATTTGCATAGAAAAAACCCAAACCGCAAATTCAGTTTGCGGTTTGGAAAGGAAGAAACGAGCACAGAGGATAAGAAGCCTTGCTTGCAAGGATTCGTTCCGTCGTGGTCGTTTCTGACGCGCCTCCGGCGGCCCCATCTTTTCTCTCGCAAGAGAAAAGATGGGGGGGGAGAAAAGCGTGCTTGGGGACGCGTTGGGTGCTTCCTGCATCTGAATTTAGGCGAGGCCCTATTTTTTAGGCATCGTTCCACACGAGACTCACCTTACGGGCGTCTTGGTACGCGCCGCCTGATACGGAGGGCATCAGATTTGTAACTAGTTGCCTTAGAACGACTGCCATCAATAGAAGGTGCGACTGAAATTTTGATAAATGTTACTTTTTTGCGGGGACCTTGTAGGGGCGGGGCTCTGCTCCGCCCACGGGTGCTGATTTCATCGGAACAACGGGCGGAGCGGAGGCCCGCCCCTACAGGGTGCATCCCAAAGGCTTCCCCTCATAGGGGAAGGCTTTGAAGCGGCTGGCGCTTTATTTCAGAAAAGTTTTGCATGCTAACTAAAAATTTGTTAGCTACACAATATTTTTTTGTATTTTTCGTAGAAAGCGTATTTACAATTCCTTCACAAAATGATAGAATAACTATAGTTTTTAACTGAGATTCCCTGTTTTTTCAATTCCGTCCCGCGTTGGAAGGACAGGCTTTCCGCACAGTCTCCGGGCCGCCGGCGCGGCTGCCTGACAAGCATGCGGAGCGAATTCCAAGACAGAAAGGATGACTTGCTTGGCAAACGCAATCGAACTGAGAAACATCACCAAGCGCTTCGGACAGGTCGTGGCGAACAAATCGATCAGTCTGGAGCTGCATAAGGGTGAGATTTTGTCCCTGCTCGGCGAAAACGGCAGCGGCAAGACGACTCTTATGAACATGCTCTCCGGCATCTACTATCCCGACGAAGGCCAGATCTTCGTGGATGGGAAGGAAGTGGAGATCCGCTCCCCGAAGGACGCGTTTGATCTGCACATCGGCATGATCCACCAGCACTTCAAGCTTGTCGACGTCTTTACGGCCGCGGAAAATATCGTCCTCGGCCTGCCCGGTGAAAAGGGCAAGATGGACAAGGCCGCCGTCGGCAAGGCCGTACGTGAGATTGCGGACCGCTATGGCTTCGATATCGACCCCAACCAGAAGATCTACGAGATGTCCGTCTCGCAGAAGCAGACGGTCGAGATCGTCAAGGTGCTCTACCGCGGCGCGGACATCCTGATCCTCGACGAGCCGACCGCCGTCCTCACCCCGCAGGAGACGGAAAAGCTCTTCACCGTCATGCGCAACATGAAAAAAGACGGCAAGGCGATCATCATCATCACGCACAAGCTGCATGAGGTGCTCGCCGTGTCTGACCGCGTGGCAGTCCTTCGCAAGGGCGAGTACATCGGCGACACCGATACTGCCACCGCTTCGCAGCAGTCGCTGACCGATATGATGGTCGGCCGTGCGGTCTCGCTGAACATTGACCGGCCGCTCAACGAGAACCAGACCGAGCGTCTCAAGGTCGAGCACCTGACCGTCAAGAATAAAGAAGGCGTCAAGATGCTTGACGACGTCTCCTTCTCCGCCATGGGCGGCGAGATCCTCGGCATCGCGGGCATCGCCGGCTCCGGCCAGAAGGAGCTGCTCGAGGCCATCTCCGGCCTGCAGAAGCTCGAAGAGGGCAGCAAAATTACATACATCGAGCCCGACGGCAGCGAATGTCTGCTCAACGGCATGGATCCGCTCGATATCATCCGCAAGGGCCTGCTTCTCTCCTTCGTCCCGGAGGACCGGTTCGGCATGGGCCTCGTCGGCGGCATGAACATCATCCAGAACATCATGCTCCGCACCTACCGCCGCGGCAAGGGCCCCATCACCGACCGGAAATTCCCGCGCGACCTGTCGCAGAAGATCGTCGACGATCTTGAGGTCGTCACCCCCGATATCGGCCGCACGCCCATCCGGCGTCTGTCCGGCGGCAACGTGCAGAAGGTGCTCGTCGGCCGTGAGATCGCGCAGAACCCGGCCGTCCTCATGACGGCCTACGCCGTCCGCGGTCTGGATATCAACACATCCTACGTCATTTACAACCTGCTGACCGAGCAGAAGATGAAGGGCGTCGCCGTCATCTACGTCGGCGAAGATCTGGACGTGCTGCTCGAGCTGTGCGACCGGATCCTGGTCCTGTGCGGCGGCAAGGTTTCCGGCATTGTCGACGGGCGCAAGACCACGAAGGACGCCGTCGGCCTCATGATGACGAAGATTGGAGGTTAATTGAGTATGCATATCTCCAAACGAGACACAATTTCCCGCGGCAAGGCCTGGACGATCCGCGCCATTGCCATTCTCCTCGCGCTGATCGTCGACGGCATCATCATCTATGCCATCGTCAAGATGAACCCGCTGAAGGTCTATGTCTCCCTTGCCTCCGGCGCGTTCGGCACCAGCAAGCGTATGTGGTTCACCATCCGTGACTGCATGATCCTCACCTGTATCGCCATCGGCCTGGCGCCTGCCTTCAAGATGCGGTTCTGGAACGTCGGCGCCGAGGGCCAGATGCTCGTCGGCGGCATCGCCACCGCGTTCTGGATGATCAACTTCGCGGGCAAGATGAACATCGTGATGCTCTTCCTCTGTATGGCCATCAGCGCCATCGTCGCGGGCGGCATCTGGGGCCTCATCCCCGGCTTCTTCAAGGCCAAGTGGAACACAAACGAGACGCTGTTCACGCTGATGATGAACTATATCGCCATCCAGCTGACCTCGTTCGCCGTCTCCAAGTGGGAGAACCCTCCCGGATCGAACTCCATCGGCACCATCAACTCCAAGGGCGACGTCAAGTACGTCGGCTGGATCGGCAATATGTTCTCCGACGGCTACAACAAGGACTTCATGTGGACAGTCATCGTCGTCCTCGTCCTGGCCACGCTCGTCTACCTCTACCTGAAGTACACCAAGCACGGCTATGAGATCGCCGTCGTCGGCGACTCCGAGAATACCGCGCGCTACGCCGGTATCCGCGTGCCGCGCATCTACGTGCGCACCATGGCCCTGTCCGGCGCGCTGTGCGGCTTCGCGGGCTTCCTGGCGGTCTCCGCCGTCAGCCATACGCTCTCGACCGAAACGGCCGGCGGCCGCGGCTTCACCGCGATCATCGTGGCCTGGCTCGCCAAGATGAACCCGTTCGTCATGATCCTGATCTCGGCCCTGCTGTCGTTCCTCGACAAGGGCGCGGTGCAGATCGCTTCCGACTTTGGCCTCAACGAATACGTCTCGCAGATCATCTCGGGCGTCATTCTGTTCTTCATCCTCGGCAGCGAATTCTTCATCAACTATCAGGTCAAAGCCGGCGGCAAGCACAAGTAAGGAGGAGCTGAACAATGTTAGATTTTTTGGTGAAATTCCCTGACCTTCTGCATTCCGCCATCGTGTTCGGCACGGTCATTATGTTCGGTGCGCTCGGCGAGATCATCACGGAGAAATCCGGCAACCTGAACCTCGGCGTCCCCGGCATCATGTACTTCGGCGGCATCGCCGGTCTGACGTCCACCTTCATGTATGAAAACGTCTACTGTGCCAATGCCGGCGTTGAGCCAAACGCGGCGCTGTGCGTCATCATGTGCCTCGTCGCGTCGTTCCTCGCGTCCGCGCTGGGCGGCCTCATCTACAGCTTCCTGACCATCTCCCTGCGGACGAACCAGAACGTCACCGGCCTGACCCTGACGATCCTCGGCTCCGGCGTGGGCAACTTCTTCGGCGGCAGCCTCAACAAGCTCGCCGGCGGCGTCGGCCAGGTCTCCGTGGCCGTGACCTCGCAGGCGTTCCGCAACTACTCCTATTCCCTCGTCAACTTCTTTGACGGCTTCACCGGCAAACTCCGTCTGGGAACGCTCCTGTTCTCCTACGGCTTTTTGACCTACGTCGCGCTGATCCTCGCCGTTGCGATCTGGTACTTCCTGTCGAAGACCCGCACGGGCCTGAGCCTGCGCGCCGTCGGCGAAAATACCGCCACGGCTGACGCCGCCGGTATCAACGTCACAAAGTACAAGTACCTCGCCACCTGCATCGGCGCGGGCATCTCGGGCCTCGGCGGTACGTACTACGTCATGAACTACATCAAGGGCACCTGGGAGAACCAGGGCACCATCGAAGCGCTCGGCTGGCTGGCCGTCGCCCTCGTCATCTTCGCAACGTGGAAGTCGCTGCGCGCGATCTGGGGCTCGTACCTCTTCGGCGTCCTCTACTGGGCGTACAACTACATCCCGGGCCTGTCCCGCAGCACGCTGGAGCTGTTCAAGATGCTCCCGTATGTGGTGACGATCATCGTTCTGCTCATGGTCTCCATGCGCAAGAAGAAGGAAGATCAGCCGCCCCAGTCCCTCGGCATCCCGTATTTCCGCGAGGAACGCTGACAGACAAAAAACACCGGCGCACTGCTCTGCAGTGCGCCGGTTTCTCTGTCTTCATGCTTCCTCCAGCAGCCGGGCCAGATCGGAGACCTGCTTGCAGTAGTGATCGCAGTTTTTCCGCATGAACTGCTCGATCTCCGGGATGTCGTTCGCCCAGCCCGCGGCGGCGAAGGGCACGCCTGCGGCGCGGGCCATGTCGTGCCCGGGCTTCAGATCGTCCACGACCAGCAGCTCCTCCGGCCGGAGGGCAAAGCGCTCCATGATCCGCTCCAGCGGCCAGGGGTTCGGCTTGCGCTGCTCGGGCGGCTGCTCCCAGCCGAAGATGACGTCGGGCATGGGAAGACCATTTTCCCGGTAGTCGCGCTCGATATTCTCCCGCATGGAGTGCGAGACGACGGCGATGATCCCGCCCGCGGCCCGGTGCCGCTCCAGAATCTCCCGGATGCCGGGGTAGGCCTTCGGCACGCGCGTGCGCAGCCAGTCCTGCCAGAAGCGGAATTCGCCTTCCAGCTCCTCGTCGGTGAACCCAAGCTCCCCGGTAAAGAGCGGGAGGATGCCGGGGTCAAAATTTTTGCGGAAATACTCCTCCAGCGTGTAGTGCGCCTGCGGCCGCACGAGCTGCAGGTAGGCACAGAAGGATGGAAAATGGATGGTGGCGGTGCTGTTCACCGTGGTGTCGTCATGATCCATGACCAGACATTTACAGCGCAAAACGATCCCTCCCGTTTCGGTTTATCGACATCATACCAGTTCTGCCGCCAAGTCGCAAGGAAATTTGCCAAATCTTATTTTTTTATGAAGAATTGCTATTTGCGGAAAGCTGTGCTATGATAATTAAGAATATACTGCGCGGACTATCACTGTCCGCGCCCCGTCCGGATGTCATGTACGATGGAGGTATCATTATGAAAAAAAGAAGAAAGCAAGGTCTGTGGCTGCGCAGAAATCTGCCGCTGCTCATCGCGGCCGCTGCGCTGGTGCTGCTGATCCTGATCATTGTGCTGGTCGCAAAGGGCTGCTCGAAGACGAGCGACACGACGATCCAGGCCGAGGCCTTCTCCACGAAGACGACGATCGGTCTGCCGGTCTCGGCCGAGCTCAACAGCGCCGATTTCGTCTCCTACGGCGGCTATCAGTTCACCACGAAAAAATCGCTCAGCGCCATGAGCAAGCTCGTCACCAAGAATAACGACGGCGTCACGGCCGAGAGCTTTACCAACAGCTACGGCACCTGCGCCGTGTTCACCAAGGCAAACGAGTCCGGCGGCACCGATACCTGGTGCCTGTACGCCAAGGACCCGCAGAACACGAAAAACTGGTATATCTTCATGGGCGAGCACCGCGAGCTCGCGCTCGAGTCCGGCACGCTGGACCTGCTGCTGCCGCTGCACCTGATCACCGACGCGGAGCTGCTCGACACCATGTTCGCCACGCTCCAGCCCGGCACGCCCTACACCTGCGGGCTGGACAAGCTGCCAGACGGCCAGACGCTCTCGTCTTTGTTCCGCACGTTCTATGAGACCTCCGGCCTCTATACCGTCACCGGCAGCGACAGCGGCTTTACGCTCGTGCCGCGCGGCGGCGCGCAGGAGCTGACGTTCCAGTTCGACGAGCAGGACGGCAGCGGCCGCTTCATGATCTCGGTCCCGCAGGATACCGAGCCCCAGCCCACGGCCAGCGCCGTCGTGACCTACGGCAAGGACGATCCCGTCACGCTGCCGGAGGATGCATCCGTCGCGCTCTCCACCGTGCTGCTGCAGGCCAACTATAAAAAGACCGGTAAGACGGCCGATTACAAATACACCGTCGACCTGAACGGCCAGGTCTATGAGGTTGCGCTCGACTGGAAGGACAACACCTGGAACGGCTCCGTGCGCTACAACGGCCAGGTGGCCATGCTCGTCACGAAGAGCAGCTGCACCGTCGCCTCCATCTTTGCCTCCAACGGCCTCGGCGGCACCCCGCAGCGCGATACGGCCAAGTGGCCGAACGACGTGCAGGATCTGGTCATCACCCCCATGGCGGAGAGCATGGCGACCACGAACGACGTGAACGTCCGCACTGCCCCGTCCACCAACAGCGAGGTTCTCATGACCATGCCGACCGATACGGTCGTGGCCGTGATCGGCGTCTCCGAGGACACGGAGGACGGCGCCTGGTACGAGATCTGGTACAACGAGGTCTGCGCGTATCTGAACGCCAAATACGTCAAGTCCATCAGCAGCGCCGCTCCGGCGACGAGCGAGCCGACGACACCGGCCGAACCGACCGAATAACAACACGATATGCAAGCGGCCCGCCGGGATCTCCGGCGGGCCGCTTCTGCGTCACAGGACCAAACGGAAAAGCCGCCGGAAGGAGCTTCC
>OLVV01000530.1_pt1 | contig 19835 bp, 23 predicted proteins | sample 1673581 | NCBI WGS metagenome assembly OLVV01 (sample SAMEA103958116, study PRJEB25191) | human gut metagenome | biome: human-associated habitat [ENVO:00009003]; feature: intestine environment [ENVO:2100002]; material: feces | place: Germany | collected 2013/2015
CGGGATTAGCTATAATATACTGTGATTTAAAATCCAATATGGATAGATTTATAGGACTACCAAGAGCGGGATTAGCTATAATATACTGTGATTTAAAATCCAATATGGATAGATTTATAGGACTACCAAGAGCGGGATTAGCTATAATATACTGTGATTTAAAATCCAATATGGATAGATTTATAGGCAACGGATTTTTTTTAGAAATTAGAACTGATGAATTTAAAATCCAATATGGATAGATTTATAGCTATTGCTATACCGTCAATGGGTGAAGTGCACCCTTATTTAAAATCCAATATGGATAGATTTATAGATACATTAAATACATAAAATCGTTTAATCGTTTAGATTTAAAATCCAATATGGATAGATTTATAGCTATTAATTTTATGATGCTTAAGAATTAAATTAGCATTTAAAATCCAATATGGATAGATTTATAGTAAACCCGTACAAGCCATTTAAAAGGCATTTTTGCGATTTAAAATCCAATATGGATAGATTTATAGTATGACAGGTTATTTAAAAAAGCCGAAAAGGAAAAAATTTAAAATCCAATATGGATAGATTTATAGCGGCAACGGATTTTCTTTAAAAATTAGAACTGATGAATTTAAAATCCAATATGGATAGATTTATAGATTATCAAAAAATAAAAACAGCTTACTAATCTAATATTTAAAATCCAATATGGATAGATTTATAGCATATAAGTTAATTGCCTCAGCTAATAACATCTCAGATTTAAAATCCAATATGGATAGATTTATAGTGCAAGCGGCGCTGATATTGAAAAAACGGGAATTATATTTAAAATCCAATATGGATAGATTTATAGAATCTTTGTTTATTGTAAAAGTATGACTACCAAGAGATTTAAAATCCAATATGGATAGATTTATAGTATATTAAAGTTATACAACGATAAAACAATGTTAAAATTTAAAATCCAATATGGATAGATTTATAGGATAACTTTTTACCGCTGAAAAACGAAAAAACAATAAATTTAAAATCCAATATGGATAGATTTATAGTTTTGTTTTTGACGAACTCGGAAATAATTTTTCACTATTTAAAATCCAATATGGATAGATTTATAGCGAAAATCCTCGCACAACAAGTCAGTACAACGCTAAATTTAAAATCCAATATGGATAGATTTATAGTTCAAAAATTTCAAAAATGAAAGGAAACAAAACTAATTTAAAATCCAATATGGATAGATTTATAGCAAGCGTTATCCAAAAGCTAAGATATATACAAATTTATTTAAAATCCAATATGGATAGATTTATAGCGAACCATTCTGATTGAAGTCAAGTTCAGCTTCACTATTTAAAATCCAATATGGATAGATTTATAGCTGCTATCGACTCCGGTCTTAGTACTCTTGTACCTGATTTAAAATCCAATATGGATAGATTTATAGATGTTCTTCATCAATTGTTAGTTTTATATGTCTTTTATTTAAAATCCAATATGGATAGATTTATAGGCTGTTCATCCTCTGTCAGCGCACGGCGCTCTTTTTTATTTAAAATCCAATATGGATAGATTTATAGTTGTTATTGACATAATGCAAAATAAGTTGTATTATAAATTTAAAATCCAATATGGATAGATTTATAGGCTTTTGTAACACCATAAGCAGTATCATTTATGTTTATTTAAAATCCAATATGGATAGATTTATAGTTTTTGCAACTACTATGCTATAATACTGTACAGTAATTTAAAATCCAATATGGATAGATTTATAGCCGTGGGATAAAATGATAAGTAATCATCGGCATTTTTCTGTGCTGTTTTGTCGATATACCAAATATTTATCAAATATTACTGCCATTTCAATATATCAAAAGCAACTATACCGATGATTACTTGATTTTTAGGTTCTGTCAACCTGCCGGGGGTTTTGTGCTATGTCAGGTCGACAATAAAAGCGTTACAAAAAATTTGATGTTTTATCATCCGTTTTTCCAAGAAAATCTTTATTCATCCACCGTTCTTCACGGGTATGAAACATTATTACCGAATCCTTGTCTTTTCTGATATAAACATCAAGTTCTTTTTGCAAAGCAAGTGAGTTTGCTTTACTTAAGTTTCCTTCAAAAACAGAGTTTTGAATATGTACAAGATATTTTTTGCAAATCTTAAATACCTTTGGAAGTATTTTTCTGCCTTTTTCATCACATATTATATCATATACAAGAATTACATACAATATTTACCACCACATTTCAAAGCCTTTATATTCTTTTTCTCCTATAATGTGCTTTATCAGTTTATAAAGTTCAAGTCTGATTAAGAATTGATAAGAAACATTTTTATTAAGTTCTTTGTGAAAAATAGTTGTCTTTAATTTTTCGTCAAATTCAGATGTAATTATTCGTGACGCTCTTTCGGTAAGCTGCAAACCGTTAAGTCCTTCTACAAAACTGCTTTCTGTTATTTGTTTTCGATTAAGCAAAGAAAAGATCAGACGATCCGCAATCAGCGGTTTGAAAATTTCCGAAACATCAAGTGCAAGAGAATATCGCCTTGTACCCGGCTGATGAAGATAGCTTATTGTAGGATTAAGTTGGGTTTTATAAATTTCCGCCAGAGTTTTTGTATATACAAGAGAATTGACATATGAAATAAGGCTGTTAATCATATTGTCGGCAGGATGATAAACTCTTTTATCAAATTCAATATTCTGATCAATAATTACATTCCACGCTTTGTAATATTCCTGTCGAATATTACCTTCAATTCCCATCAACTCTTCTATGGTTTCTACATCTGCAAGTTTCCTCCTCAAATTTTCAATAGCAGCCATTTGCTCTGACACATTCTTGCCTCTGCCGTTGTAGTATCTTAAGTTTCTGTAAATATTATAAGACGCAGCAACTATAAATTCTCTTGCTATTGATAATCTGTTTGAATAGTCGCCGTAAGCAAGCACTTGCTTAACCAAAAGCTGACCTGCAAGTTTTGTTTCCTTTGGGCAAAAACTTCCTATGTAAAATTGATAGTAATTGAAGAAATGTACAAGTATTCCGTATTTTGAAAATAAGTTCAGCAATTTAGATGTAACCGTTATTTCATTCATAATATAAATTTCTTTAATATTTTCTATCGGAAGATCTTTTACATTTCCGTCAATTGCAGTAAATCTTAATGTGTTGTCTTTTTGAGTTAAATTGCCTGACGAATATATGTAATAACTTTCCTGCATTTTATCACCTCAAATACAGCACAAATCATAGTAAGCACATGATTTGCAAATTCTTTTACTTTTAAATTTTGGCGGCAAAGCAGCCGATATAATTTTTACTATATCAGCTGCCGCACTTTCAAGCTCTCTTTCATCTTCTTCGCTAAGTTCAACATTAAGACTTTGCTTTAGCAAAGGATAATCAATTCTGCCTTTTATTCCCTCTACCCCACGCTTTTTCAGATAATAAAGATAGTATTTAAGTTGAGCAATACCCGCTTCCTCTATCTTTCTGCTTTTCTTTACCTCATGTAAAAGTTTATGCTCGGTAATAAAATCAATATTGATTGTGTTGTCGATCATAATATGTTTTTTCTTTTGCTTATAAGTGGTTTCATCTATAAGTTTTCCGATTTTGACATTTTCGTTTTCACTTTCCATTGCCAAACCGTTTGAAAAATACCACAGCTTTCTTTTACAAACATAGTAATAATAAATATGCATACCCGAAATATTATTTTCGTCCATAATCATACCTCATATAAAATTATCAGGTTCTCCGTTATCATCAGATTTATCTTGCTTTTTGGTTTTCTTTTCCTTATCAAATCTGATGCCGCATTCGGAATCATAACTGCTGTTAATAACAGGTAATTCAGTATATGGCATTTTTAATTTTTTTATTTCGTAATCGTCTATTCTGAATTTAGGTACGGAAACCGTGAAACCAAGTATTTCTTCGTTTGCTTTAAGTTTATCATCTCTTGAATAAGTATCTGATTTTAAAACTTCCAAAGCTTTTTCTATGGCACTCTCATTTTGATTATAAACATCAATCGGCACAGCGTCACTTCTGTCAATACTTCTTATTCCATCTTTTTTAAGAGAGAGATAATCGACATTTTCTTTATAATATTTATAAATTTTACGATATTCTTGAAAATATTTTGATTTTTCGATTTTTTCAACCGAAAGGTACTCATCTATAAGTTCTTTTTTAAGAACTTCAGAGATAATTCCGTCAACGCTTAAAATCGCCTGTTTTGACAACGAATGAATAGCATCGTCAACGAAACGATGTGCATTACCTTGAATTTCAGTAAATACAAAACAATTGTAAGATGAAAAGTCTTTATTACCCTTTCTGTTTACTCTTCCAAAGCGTTGGAACAGGGAAAATAAATCCGATAACTCGGTAATAAGAATATCAAAATCAATGTCAAGACTTGCTTCGACTACGGATGTTGAAATCCATATTTCAGGTATATTCATACTTTCGTTAGTTTTTTCAGAGGCTGCCAAAATCGCATTTTCTTTAGTTTTTCTGTCATTTTTTGTAAAATTGGAATGAAACAGATTTACACTTGCGTTAATATCCGAATTTTTTATTTCGGTGTACATCTTATTTGCAATATCAATTGAATTGCAAACGACAAGATATTTTTTTACTTTATCGCATATTGTATCATCAAATATTTTTATAATATCGTCAGACTGCAAGTTTTTTTCATATACTTTTACATTATGCCTTAGCTTACCTTTATCAGAAAAATCGGATGTTTTTACATCTGTTCCGAGTATTTTTTCAATCTCGTTTCTTACAAACGGAGGCAAAGTTGCGGTAATTACAGCCACTTTACCACCCAAAGTATGAATCATCTCAATTGCATAAATAATTGCAGCCAAAACATCAGGTGAATACATCTGTATCTCATCAATAATAAACTTTGAATATGACGCTACCGCAAGTTTGTATTCATAACCTGCATATTTCAATGCAAAGTCAAATATCTGATCAGGCGTACAAATTGTAATCGGAAGTGCAAGCTGTTTACTGCATTGTGCATACGCAAAATCATAATTTTTTCCGCTAATTATTGAATCTTCCAAATAATAGGATTTCATATCGGAGTGAACAAGTGCCACTCTTTCCTTGTAATCTTCTTGCGAATTATCTCCGCAAAGTTTTTTAATTCTTTCGTACATCGCATTGATAGCTGTTTTTAACGGCAAAACGAAAAAGCATTTATTGTCCCCGCACCAAAGCAATCCCGCCTCGGTTTTGCCCATACCTGTAGGTGCTGTTACAATTAAATTGCTGTCGGTATTTTTAATGCAAAATTCTTGCAATTCATTGTAATGTATATTTCGGGCATTTTTCCAATTGTTTAAAGAATCAGTCAAAAAATCGTTGACCTTTTCGCAGTCAAGACCTGCACTTGCACTGTAATCACATTTATGTAAAAGACCTTTTAATAAAACAGCGTATTGTTTTTCTTCATCAGAAAGTTCGGTTTCAAATAAAGCTTTGATTTTCTTAATATTTCTCTTCATTTTATTGTAAGAGTTTGTATCAAAGCCAAATTCAGCAAGGAATTTTTCTATAAGCTCACGGTTTTCTTTAAACACTGTAACAGGAGAGTCTTTGTTATAGTGATGATAAAGCACAGCAAAATATACGCTTATAGGTTTTATACATTCTGATTTATCAATAAAAAAAGTCGAAAGTATACTGTGTGGAATTTCTTGTTCAGGTTGAAAATTTCCGCCTTTAGTAATTCTTTTTTGAAATTGAGAATTTGCCTTACCGTTATCATGTTTTAAACACGAAACAAGTAAATCAGAGTATAAATCATCAGATTTTATATAGCCGAGCTTATAGAGCAGTTTTGCCTGCTCTATAAGCTCATTTGAATGTTGTCCGATTGTTTTGTCGGGTTTTGCAAGTTTATCTTCTATATTCATTACAAATACCTCAAGCTAAAAACACTGAATATATACCGTTCTCGGTTTTGTCAAGCATTATGCCTTTACAACCGTTTTCAATATAGTTAAGTTGACAGAAAATAATAGGTACACGATTAAACACTCGTTTTCTCATACCGCCCTTTAACTGCACAGTTTTGTAATCCTTTGGCATTAAATATTTTGTACCGCCTGTGTATCCGCCTTCCGTTTTTGAAATTATATCCATATCGTCTTTATTAATTTCGAGATACTCGACAGGCATATAAACATCAAAATCAGCTTCTCCGTAATCGACATCTTCGTCAACATCAAAAAGCTCTGTTTGAGCACACTCAAGCACTTCTACAAAATCCTCTCCTCTGCCGATTGCAGTAAGATTTCCGATATTATCCATAATATCATTCATAGTATTTTCATCTGCAACTATATGAATGATAAGTTCAATATCGCAGAGAAGTTCATAATACTTAGGGCCTTTTGCAAGCGTTCTGAAATGGGAATACGGAATAGTATACTTTACCTTTTCGTACTCATCATACACAGCCTTTATATGCTTAATACGCTTATCAAAATCTTTTACTTCTTCGGCAGAAATATTTTCATCGGCTTTCATTTCTTTGAGCCGAGTTTTCATTTTATTAATGATTTTTTTATGCTTGTCGATTCTGCGTTTTGTATGCTTTAAAAAGCGGTATTCTTCAAGCAATTTTTCATTAATTACATTAATTGTAATGCCTTTTTCAAAGCTGTTTCCTTGAGCCTTTTGTGCAGTAGCCACAACCTGATATGCACTTGAAAGCATATCGGGATTTTTCATTTTCACAAGCAAATTTCTGTCATCATTAAGACTGTTAAGAAAACAATCGTCCTTATACATTTTTGTTTTTAGAGAACCGTACTTTCCCTGTACGCTTACTTGCATAGGATGATAAGATGTATAACCGCAAGCCTTATGAAGTGCTCCGATAACAGTTGAATACGGCGGTAAAGGAAATGTCATACGGTTTTGTACAGTTTCTTCTTTTTTGTAATTTGCACTGTTTTGTTTTATATGAAGTCTAATTGCTTTCATATTAATTCCGCCTTACTCCGAAAAATACTCTTTAACCTGACCTCTGAGATTTTCAAAAAATTCTGTCATACTTACAGGATTAAGTTCTCTTACAATTTCGTCCTCATTTGAAAGCTCGCCGTTACGCATAAGTGCACAACTGTAACCTTGAGCAAGTTTTTCCTTAATCGGCTCTATAATAAGTCTTTTGCCTGAAACAGAAACAGCATTTTCAAAAATATGTGTTTTTCTCGGCGAAAGACCGCCTACCACAAAAATCGGCTCTGCGTTATCAAGATTTCCTTTAACAACAAGTGAAAGATTTTCTACTGCGTCAATAAGAGCAATTACTCTTTCACACTTTTCGGCGTTATCTGCCTCTGCACTAAAGTTTTCGTCCTTACCGATTTTTTCAAGGTCAATTGTAAGACTGTAAATTTTAGATGACTTATCATATTCATACTGATAAGGCATAAGACCGCAATCCTTTGCATTGTTTTGAACATTTAAACCGTGTGCCATAGCATAATTGGTTGCAAGGTAAAGGTTATTGTGAAAACGGGCATCATTAATAAACGGCTCTGTAGCAACAGCGTCTGTAAGATAGAAAGAACTGTTACGGATGTATGTAACATCTTTTGTTGACATATATCCACCCTCAAGCGCACGGCAGGTTGCGGCATTTACATCTTCATTAACAAGTTTCTGCATTGCTCCGTCGATTGATGTCTGTAAATCATCATAAAAACCCGACTGAACACAGATAGCGTTTTTAAGGCTCTCACGACTTCTTGTAGCGTACTCTTTTCCGCCTCTGAATACCTTTTGTACACTTGAAATATTACCGAGGCTTTCGCCGTAGTTGCTTGTCATATTTGCGATTACAGTTAATGTTAATGCTTTATTTTTCATAATAAAATCTCCTTTATATTAGTTATTTTTTGGGCTTACTTCAATTAATGCGCTTGCAAAAGCAAATGCAAGATCTTTATTTTCTTCCGCATTTTCAAGAAATGTATAGAAAAATGAAAATTCCATTCCGACATAAGCAGACAAACTAAGTATAATCTCTTTTGCTCTGTCGTAATCATGTGCGCAAAGAGCACTGATTATTTTTTGCTTATATGAATTAATTTTATTACTGCTTTTCATTTCAATTAGTTTTTGGGAAGTTAAAAATCCACAACTTTTTGCTGACTTAATTTCATCCATAATTTCATTTCCTTTCCAAGATACATTTATGTCTATTAGCATATCAGTTCTGCTTTTTATATAGCCTTTAACGGCATTATCATCAAAATAAAACTTAAGCATCATTAAAATTACATCGTCAAGCAACACATTGTTAAGACAACGCATATAAACTTCTTTCTCAAGATTAAACCAATAATCATCATTGATTTTTTTGACAAAGTTTAATGATTTTCCCGATAATTCTCTTAACTTTTTTAATCTTTCAAGTCGTACAAAGAATGTTTCGTAATAAGCCTTATCCTGTGATTTTGATATAATTTCAACATCATAGCTTATATAATCCTTTGAGTTTTGCAAAACAAGCATTAGTTTGTTTTTGTCATCTTTATTTTCTGTACTGCTAAGTTGATTTGAAAAAGCATAGTTTGTTTGAGTTAAAGACTTAACAGAAAAATTGTTATTCACAAAATAAGTTTCTCTCATATCAGAATTTGAAAAAGCAAACGGTATAAAATCAAATTCTAAAATATCATTGCTCTCAAAACTTTCCTTTGAAAAACAAAAGCCGAGATTACTTGTTTTTCTGTCTTTGTCAACATTGTAGCCTCTAAGTCTGCAAGTGCTGTTATCTTCGGTAAAAATAAGTCGTTCATTGCAGTAATTCTTATAAAGGTTATTGCCGTTTTTAAAGATATTCTTTATAATTTCCGCCCTGTTTTCTTCAATGGTTGAAATAAAAATATCTTTATTTGTTCCATTAAATTTTATTTTGTCAAATAGCCCTTTAAGAACTGTTTTGCTCTTAACAAGGTCATTTACCAATTTAATTTGTTCTTCACTGAATTCTTGACTTTCGAGAATGTTTAAAATATTTTTGTGAGTCATATATTTTTCAAAATAGTTCTCTGCAAACTCAAGATATTTTTCTTCTGTTATATCTTCACTTTTGTAAATAATACCGTCAAAGCCGTGGAGATAATTATCGGGCTTTTCTTCAACATCACAGAGGACTTTGTAATCAATTCCAAAGTAATCAAAATATTTACATAAACCGACAACGGCTGCTGCAAACCTCCAATCGGTAGGCTGCAGCAAAGTGTCATAATCAAAGTAATCAATCTTTGTTTTCATTAATTCGGTTCACCTCCCTCCGATAAAAGCTCGGCAAAGCCAAATCCTGCGGATTTTCGTGAACCTATACCGCTTTTCAGCAGATAATTAATAACCGATTTATCGGCATTAATACTAAAACTGCCTAAACTGCATTCAATGTAGTTTTTGTAGTGATAAACCACTGTTTTTTTTGCGTTTAACGGTTTAATTTCAAACTTTGAAATTAACTTTTCATCAAAACCGCTTTCAACAAGCTGCTCTTTAATTACCTGTTTTGCAATCTCCGTAAAATCCGGATTTGCAACCGAAATATACCTATCCGAATTATTCTCGGCTTTATGTAATCTGATACACAAAGGGCTAAGCATTTTCACAACAGCGGATGATGAAGTAACATTTTTTTCCGGCACAAGATTAACACTGACAAGTTTCATTTCGTTGCCGAGCGGAGCGGGAATCGGCTTGTCCTTTTGCTTTATAAAAGCAGACATAAAAATACATCCCGTATTATAGTCAGCTGTTGAAAAAGTAATGTTTAGTTGATTTTTCCCGAGTTGAATTTCCGTTTTAGAAAACTTCGGCATAGGCAGATTCACCGCAAAAGTAAAATTTCTGCGTTCCGGTGTAAAATAATATTTTTCATAATATTTTCCCTCGGCAATATCTGACAGTGACCGTTTAAAAAACGAAAGCATAATTCGTCGATAATCAATCGGCAGCTTATTGTTTTGCAAATAAAATCGCAATAAGATTTTCATATTTACCTCCATTTATTATTTTAATAGTATTAGATTTTGTTATTAGAGTTATGATATTTCACAACTCTAATTACAGTATAGCGTTCACAATTTTGTTTGTCAATACCTAATATATATTTTCTAAGAAAAATTTTTATAAATAAGCTTATAAATACATTTATTTTTATAAATTTAGTACATTTGATATTTACAATTAATTATGATATAATTTAATAAATCTTTCCAAAATGGATTTTAAATAATATTTATTTACACCACCTTTTTAATCTATCCAAATTGGATTTTGTCTTTACCATACTCTTTTGTCAAGGTGAACCCGTGGTATTTCTCGTTTTTTCCTCAAAAATCCGAACTTCACTTTGGCAATTTAGGTTTGTCTTTACCATATTATAACATTTTCACTGTACCATAATCCGTACTTTGAATTTGATTTATAAAAAAGATAAAAGGCTCTCGATAAAAATTCGAGGGCCTTTGATTTTTAAAATCATATTTCGTTATATATGTTGGAGTATCGTTAAACTTAGAGTTTAATATAAAACAGTTGAAATTTTCTTAAAAATTTTATAATCTGAAATTAACGCTTGACAAATATTATCTGTAATGATATAATATTATTTGTTACAGAGATAAGCGGATGTAGTTTAGTGGTAGAACTTCAGCCTTCCAAGCTGATCGTGTGGGTTCGATTCCCATCATCCGCTCCATTTTATTTTTTTGGGTATTCAAAATCATACCTTCCTCGACAATGAACGAGTGCAGGTGTATAACGCTTTAAACACTCTACAATCTATGGCACACTATCTCCCGACAGGGTGCTTGCTCTAATGGCGGTTTATGCGAACTTTCACAAGTTGGCTCGAATAGAAATTTATTTCCTATTCCTTCACACTTTTGTCTGGCTCATTATTTCGTGAGGTAGCAATCATTATTTGCGGTAATGATTGGCTCGCTCGCTACTGCTGCTAACGCACAATAGGTTGTGGCGTATTTAATAAAGACAATACTTTCACTGTTACACTTGATAATTGTCAGAGTAATGTGTATTCTTTGATTTTGAATATGTGTATTTAATTTTTAATCTCATAACAAAAAGACTTTAGTTTGCAACCTTTATTGTCGGCTGGAGTCTTTTTTGTTATGTGTTTCCATAAGATATATTATATAACATATACAATTTTGTTGTCAACAATAAAGTTGCAAATCAGGCAAATATTAACAAAGTGATACTTTGCTTTGTTAATATTTGCCTTTTCCCTTTTAAGTAACTATATGTATTTATATGAACCGAGAGGGTACAAATTTATACCCTGAACAGAGCTTTAATCTTAAACGAGGGTATAAATTTATACCCTGAATGGAGTTTCAACCTTAAATGAGGGTACAAATTTATACCCTGAACAGAGTTTTAACCTTAAACGATGGTATAAATTTATACCTCAGTTATAACAGAAATAACAAACTTGCAGCTCTCCCCCACTTCTTTTAAATATTTATAAAATAAAAAAGGCAGCACCAAAAGCATTTAGCTTAAAGTGCTGCCTCATATAGTTGTGTAATCTGTAATTTGGCAGAGGAAAGATAACCTTTTCCTCTGCCTTTTGTTTTAAATATTTGCATTTCTGACTTTTAAGTATTCATCAATATCGTTGACAATATAGTTTTCACCAGATCGGCAACGATTACAGAAAAAAACGCTTGGTATTGTAATTCGTTCATAATACACCGCCCTGTTCAAGTGTGGATTTCATATCAAGCACACGCTTTTCGCCATTTTCGTATGTGAGCAAAAGTGAAAAATTCTCTTGTGGAGCGACTGCAACAAGTTTTTTCTGCCGGTTGAAAAGTATTCCGCAACAAGACGGTCAAAACCTTGCGAAAGATAATACTCAACTGACTTTGGCATAAACTCTTCAAACTTCTTTTTTAAGCAGAAAATCAGCAAGAGGCAAGTCTTTTAAGTTCCTCATCAATTTTGGCAATTCGTTCAAGCAATCTTTCTCTTTCATTTTTGAGAGAAGCTTCGCTTTGTTCTTGCCTCATAATTGTGTATGTAACGCCTTCAGGTAGTGTTTCGGTTTCAATAATCGGTTTTGGTACATTACTTAAAACAATAATTGATCCTGCTTCTACCATTACAAACGGATATTTGCGACTACCGGCAGCCCTGCATTTTCCTGCTCGGTAAACCACATCACTTGGCAAACTTGCTACGGAGCAGCTTGAATAAGCTCGTGCGACTGTTTTGCCAAAAATAGTAACACACATATCTTCCGATTTAACATCTTCGCTAAAGTCAAGAGCAACTTTAACTTTAGGTGTATCAGATATATCTGTTTCGCCAAAATGCTTGAGCATAAGCTCTCTAACAGAGTCTAACGCTTCTTCGGGTGCTGTCCAACAATTTTTGTCCATATCCCATTTTCTACCGCCTATGCTGCGTTTTAGGTCTTTTACAAAGTCCTCGTTGTATGGTGTGTAGATTTCAATGCGTCCGTTATTATCATTTGTAATTTTCATTTTGCGATCTCCTTTAAATAAATATAATAATTTATGTTAAGTCGCAGAGTTTAGTCCCTGCGACTTTTTGTTGTATCAGCAAATAAAATTAGCTGAGAAAATTAGCTGAGCATATTGGATTCATATGGCAGTCAGGCTCTCCTTCAAATTCATTGTTATATGCGGAATAAAGAGTATCCTGCCTTTCAATGCACTTCTCTCTTGATGAGAGGCAGTCTATATGCTTCCAAAGCTTACCTTTCTGATCCTTATAAACATATCTGCCCCAAGTATCTCTGCCTATATATTTGAGCTTCAGCGTGATTTCTTTAACAGCGATCAATGCAAATTGCTCATAATCGTAGTAGTCTACACACTTAGAACAAGTTACATAGCCATATGCTATTGACATTATTTCCTGTACAAAGCAAGGCTTGTCAAACATATGTACCTCAGTAACATTCTTAATGCTTTTGATTTCTTCTTTGCTTAACGGCGTGCTAAGATAGTATTTCATAAATAAACCTCACTTTCAAAATTCAATTTTTTCAATATTCCAATAAATTGTAGTAACATTACTACATATAAGAGCCTCTCCATAGCAATAGTGTTCAATAGAGAAGCTTTTTATATTGCCTTTTCCAATTTCAATGTCAAAGCAACGATTAAAATCTTCTTCCATACGAGCATAAGCGTGTTCTTCAGTATCACAAATAGCAATTATTTCAGAATGATGAATATTATTTTCAACTGAATAACAGTAACATAAAACAGCATATTTAGTCATAGTAAAACTCCTTTAATTAATGGCTGAATATAGTTCACGAATATATCTGCTATCCTCTTTGCCCAAGTTGGATAACTGCAAATAATGCAATCATTGAGGCTTTCAGTTTCAAAGTCAAGCATTTCACTGTAAAAATAATCCTCAAGTGATTTATATACTTCAACTTTATTTTTGCTGCAATGACAAACATACAACAGTTCATCTTCGTCATCGTTTACATCAGTATCATCGCCGATGTACTCTTTGACAGCCAAATAAGTGGCGTCACAATCGACTTCTGACTGTTTAGCAATTTTAGATAGCAAATATCCTTTGCTTATACTTGCCAAAAAGCTTAGAAACGGCTTTGTATCAGAACACCAGCCATAAGCATAGTTACCACAATCAGATGTAATGAGCAGCTTACAGTTTGTTGTATCAAAATAGAACTTAGCCCAAAGACAAGAACCATAGTATTTATCTGTTTTTTCTTGAGTATATTCCAATACAGTAATATCTGGATTAATGACTTTTACATTTGCCATAATTTTTCAATCCTCTCATTATGTTTAGAATTCTTCTTCTTCATCTTCTTCGTCGTCAAAGCATAGCTCAGATGGTGTATAACCGATGTATGAACCACACCTCTTGCCATACTGACAGACAATATCACTATTGTGATAAATACATTCGTAATTACTGCAATAGCTACTGTAATACGAATAAAAAACGCAATTAATATCGCAGTTGTCTGAATGATTACAGAGGTCACAAGGGTGTTTAGAGTTATTTTCCATAATAAAATCTCCTTTTAAATTAAATTAGCATAAAATAAATGAGCAGAGGATTTTATTTTCCTCTGCTCATCTTTAGAAAAATGATTATATTTTTTAGTTCCAATCAATTTCCTCTATACCGATAACATCTTCTTCGGCTTCTTCAAGTCGTTTCCTCTCATTTGGAGTAAGTTTTGTAAAATAATATCTGATACAAAACTTGTATGTAATGAGTGTTACATTCCGCTTGCGAGCAACAAAGCATTTTCAGGCACAACAGGAGCAAGATAGTAATCTTGTTCTGCAAGAACTTTCTCGTAGCTTTCCTTGCCTTCATAGCTATCAATAACTTCTCTTTCCAGAGTGTTCATATCAGCATAATGAATCTTACCGTATGCCGGTGGTAACCAATTTTTATGCTTGCATACATAGATATTAAATCTATCAACCAACTTTTGGTCTTTAAATTCAATATGGACTGTGCCTTTTTTGAATACTGACACATAAAAATATTTGAACTCAATTTTACGAGTATTTCCGCCGTTTAAATTAAGTTCAAGAATACTTGTAACATTTGAAAAGATTTCATTGTTGCCGCCGAAATAGTCAAATACTTTTTCAACATCTTTCAGCATATTTGCAATTTCAAATGTATTATATCTTCCACTGCCGAAACTATTGGAGTTATAACAATAAAAAGGCACAATTACTTTTTTGCCAATTTTGTGTGCCTTATTTGTTACCCAGCCATCAAAATAGTGAATGGTTTTCTTGCATTCGGGATAATAAGAATGTTCCTCTGTGAATTTATCAAAAAGCCTTACAATGCTTTTTTCAATACCTTCATAGATTTTACTATTCATTTCCGCTATCAGGGTTTTGATGTTAAATTCAGAAACATCATAGTCCGAAAGATCAGACACCAAATTTATATAATGTTCTCTAAGTTCTGTCGTAAACTTAGACATAATACTTTCGTTTCTGAGCAAAGCATTCCAATATTTTATACGAACCGACTTTATGTAGCTATTTACATTTGTATCATTCTCAGGTGTTTCGAGAGTCAGAAGTGACTTTGAGTAACGATTTTGCTCATCAAAACTACCTTTAAGATATGGCTCAAGTGCTTTGTACTCTTCTATCAGCTTAACGCCCATACTAACATCAAGATTATATCTCTGTACTGTCGATAAGATGTAATCATTAATTGTGAGTTCATCAGCTTCATACTCTTTCTCTTCATATTTATTAGCTTTTTTCATACTGTCTAAAATATCACTATAACAGTATGACTCATCAGCAATACAACAAATATACACAAGTGCAACCTCAACATCTGTGCTTCTCTCAGCGTTTGAGAACGCACCGCTTATGTATTCAATAGTTGCATTAAGCTCTTCCAGCTTCTTAACAAGCATTTTTCTCTCGTTAGTGAAGGGATTAAGCAATGTTTGAGCATTGAGCAAGCAAACTATCTGTCCACCGTTTTTCTGCATTTCTATGGCTTTTAACAGGTGCTTTTCGCCACAAGAAAAAGGTGGATTCATTATTATGAGGTCATACCTTTTATAGGTATGAAAGCTAAGAAAATCGTCACCAACAATATGAATATCACTCTTAAAAAAGTGCAGCTTTTCCTCTTTGTATTTTTCAAGCTCCATTTTTTGAACTTCGCTGATTTTCTCAGTAATATACTCGTGGATTTCACTGTCCCAAGTCCTTTTCGGAGAGAGTTCATTAATTTTTTCACAAACGCTTCTTTTTTTCTCCTCTGAAAAGTTATATTTCAATATCTGCCTGAGATTGATGTCAATCTCAATACAATCGACATCAAATCTATCACTATACGGCGATGTTGAACACTCTTTTCTTGCAAGAACTTGCAAGATGTCGCCCTTGCCTGCACTCGGCTCAAGAATGGTCTTTACTTTTTTGAAGTCAACACATTCAAGCATTTTCTGCACAAGCTCTGTCGGTGTAGGATAAAACTCACTTTCAGTTGGATTTTCTGTAAGATTTTGAATATTAGTCATAACTATATCTCCTTTAAATATAAATAAATAGTTTTTGTTTACCTTACGGCTCTTGCTTTTGCCTTATGTTTGTAAATATCAAAACCGTAATAATCGGCAAAAACATCGCCAAGCCTGTTAGTCATTCTTGTTATGTCAGCTCGTGTAACCGTTCCGCAATAAATTTTATATTGCAAATTTTCTATTTGTGTATCGGTTACATCGTTCTTAAAAACACGATACAAATAGTTATTTCTGCCATCGTGGTGTATTGCTGTTGCTCTAAGGTCGCCTAACTTGTCAATATACCACTCTGCGTAATCACAGTCGGTATAAAAACAGTCTTGTATATTACAAGAATTAATCATCTTGTAACCCGAAACTCTGCCATTCCATCTGCCCAAATCAGCGATAACGATAATTGGCATATCACAAAGCATATTGAAGGCAGTTCTGAGATCATCTAAGTATTCATTATTTAGATGATAAATGAACTCAAAAAGTCCCCTCTCGTAATCCTTTGAATTTTCGGGTACTTGCAACTCGTTATCTTTCAAATAACTTTCATATTCGACTGCACATTCTTTTTCATTTGGAACATCTATATCGCTCCAAATAATATATTTGTTCATACTATTTGTTCCTTTCTGAAACTGAAACAAGAATATCCATTGTTTCTTTAGTCCTTCCAATGCAGACTGCTTTTGTCTGTGAAAACATACTCAGACAATCATCAAATGCAACAGTTCCTACATCAACAAGACCTATCTTTGCATTTTCATCAAGATATTCAAAAAAATCTTTTACGCCTGCCGTGCTTTCACTCGCTTCGATTATGAGGTCAAACGGCAGGTGCAATATTACAAACTGACCGCCTGCTGTTGAGTCAGGATTGTAATATACTCCAATGAACTCATATAGGTCTTTTCTTATGAAATAATAATCATCTTCACCAATAGGTGTTGTGTTCGGATTAAGTTCCGATTTTACTTTTCTATCTTCCACAAAAAGTCACTCCTTAATTAAAATGTAAAACACGCAAGCCATACTTTCAGACTTGCGTGTTACTCATTTTTATAAAACAGGCTCTACGATAACGCCATTCTTCTCACAAAGTTCGGCAAATTCGCAGATATGATACAGATTTGTGCCGACTTCCAGATGGTAGTCGTCAATATATCTGCAAAACTTCTCCGTTCTTTCACCATTACTCTTTGTAATTGAAATTTTTCCGCCATCAGCTATGCGAAACATCTCGTTATAATTTGAATCAATAAAACGGATACCTCTTTCAGCTCTTTCAAGATGACTGTTAAGCCAATCTTTCTTGTAGCAATAGCAATACAGATTGTATTCGCCTTTATTGGGATTAAGCCGCATAAGGTAACTGTATTTATCTGTATCAAGACGAATGCCGTAATGGTTGCGGTCGTCATTAAAGGAACTGTCGGGATTTGAACAGCAGTAAGAGGACATAGCCTTTCTGTCTGCTAAAAAATCGCCGTCACGCAGACTGTTTATTAAATTATCAAATTCATCCTCAAACTCACCGGTTTTTAGGTCATCTCTAAAATCGTTCCAAGTCGTCCAAAATTCCTTTCCGATTGAACCGAAATCACCTCTCAGATACCCGATAAGACCGGTCTGTGAAGATAATTGGTAGCTCTGCTTAAAAGTGTATTTCTGTTCAGACTTTGTTATTGCTCTGTATTCCATAGTCATTTCTCCTTGTGTTTGTGTTTACTTTTTATGTTCTACCTTCGTGCAAGTGCTTATGCGATACTGAAAGCTGATTGTAATATATGTAACCCTGAAATTTCTAATAGGTACAAGTAGTAAATACTAAGCATAATGCAGACACCACAGATATAAGCCGCCTGCAATGTTCTTACCTTTGCAATATTTAGTAACACCCATATTGTTATCACCTTTATGGGAGAAGTTTATCAGCTTCTATTTCAGCAATCAAGTACAGTTGCTCGTTATACTCAGAACAATCAAGCTTTGAAAAGCTACTGTATATCGCTTCCAAAGGGAACGGTAATCCGATAAGTGCCTTTAACTGCTCATCTGACAGATTACTATTCTCCATAGCGAGAACAATATCTTTCTTTACTGTATATTCATAGCTATGCTCAATAGCTTCTTCGCAGGGTAAAGTTAAGAGATATTTTCTATATCTTTCTAACTCTTCCTCAAGCTTTTTTAAAAGAGAATTTAGCACAATGATTAATCCTTTCTTATCTTAATTTTTTAAAATCAAAAGAGCCAAGCTGAAATTCAATCCAACTTAGGCTCTTTTTTTAAAATATTCATTTTTTCAGAATCAGTCGTTCTTCGCCTCTTTATTACTGTCAATAATACGCTGAACCTCATCAGCACTTATACTCAAGGCGTCGGAAATCTCATTAATACCAAGCCCATACTTATGAAGTTTCAAAATATTGCGTACTCTTTCTTTTTCAATGCCATCTTCAAAGCCATCTTCAAAGCCATCGTCATAACGATTAATATAATCAGCCTCAGCTCTTTCACGCTTGAAAGCTGCCTTACGCTTTATATCGTCCTGACTGATACCTTTCAGATCTTCATCTGCTCCGCAGAACAAATCCTTGTTTTTGCTTTCCAACATAGCTAAGTCGCTCTCCTTTCTTACATTAAAAAATTTTCCCCAAAGTTCTATATCGGTTTTGGGGTCAATATCCTTTACCTTCGGAAGCTCTATATAGTATGTAGTATCAAGTTCCAAAATTTCCTTGCACACATAATATTCAGACCCCTCTGTACCTAATGTATCAACATTCTGATACCTCGACACAAACTCTGGCTTATCAAAGCATACAAAATTTACAATGTTAATGCAAATTGTCGGTTTAAGGCTGCTGTACTTATCGCCTTGTTTAAAGTTATCGGTATAAAGCTTTGCCCAATAATACCTACTTCTTTTGTAAAAGCCTTTTTCTTTGCATATCTGCATTTCAATGTCGTACTTTTCGTTGCCAATTAAAACCTCAATGTCAAGCCTTGCAACTTTACCGTCATATCCCTCTGAGGTAATCTCATTCGGTACAACAGTAATATCTTCGGCTTTAACCTTCCTGCCTATTACAGATGAGATAAGGCTCGCCAAAGCCCTTTTATTCTTTGAAAAGATCTCCTTAAACACTATATCCGTTTGTGGATTAACAAGTGTTCGGTCGCCTGTCTTTTCATTTTCATTATACATTGTATAATTTTCATTATTATTCTTTTCAACCATTATAATTCCTTTCTGTCAATATAAATTTTAAAATACAAACATATAATCATTGACAATATCTCTTACAATGTTGTTAAGCGATAAATCACTACTCATATATCTTGCAAACAACGACTCTAAAGTATTTTTTGGAGTTGTAAGAGAAAAAATCAACTCATCGCTCATAGTATCAATCTCTGATACTATGTATCCTGTGATACACTCTTTAATACTCGTCTGATATGAGGCGAGCATTATTTCTTCTTTTGAAAGCGACATAAGATGATTTTTATATTCATCTAATTCTCTTTCGACCTTTTCTACAAGGTATGTTCTTTCTTCCATAACAAAATCCTTTCTGAAATTCTTTACAATCAAGCAGATTTTTTGCTTGAAGGCTTTTTGCTTATATATAAAAATAAAAAAGCGACCGGCAAAGAATTTTAAAAAGCTATAACTATTCTGAAAAAACGGC
>OLVV01000553.1_pt1 | contig 19336 bp, 17 predicted proteins | sample 1673581 | NCBI WGS metagenome assembly OLVV01 (sample SAMEA103958116, study PRJEB25191) | human gut metagenome | biome: human-associated habitat [ENVO:00009003]; feature: intestine environment [ENVO:2100002]; material: feces | place: Germany | collected 2013/2015
TTTCCCAGTATACCGTTTTGGCTTTCTTGTCACACTTCCTGTAAATTCCGATTTGTCAATCTGTTTCACTTTCCGCTTCCGGCTTATAGTTCTTTTCAATATATTCCTCTACAGCCTTGATAAACATCTGATTCATACTCATGCCCATTTCAGAAGCAATAGCTTTCAGTTTTTCACGCTGTCCCTTTGGAACACGAATCTTGATGTCATCAAGGTGTGTTTTCACATACTTTGCCGTAATCGCTTTTCGTTTTTCATTGTAGTACATAGAAATCAATCCTTTCATATTGTACCCATTACTATAATTATACTATCTTAGAAGCTTTTTGTCAATTCATCTTATAAAAATTATCCGGATTTTTTCAGAGAACTTTGTGCGCATTGCGGCTTGAAAAAGCAAGTGCAATAATATATAATAGTATTGTACCCAATACTAAAACATGAAAGGAGATTTTCGAAATGATTCAAAAAATAATTCCCATTGCAGCAAGTATTACGTTGATAGGCTCAGCAAGTCTGACAGCCTATGCTGATAATATGCTTGATAAAGACTATATCGTCAGAGAGATTTGGTCTGATTGCTGGAACGGCAAGGGAGATGACGGACTTATCTTTCCCGAAGCAAGCTATAAGCACCATATTCTGACCGAGTGGGTCAATGACAATTATGGTGATGATAATTATGATTGGAGCAAAGTCGGTCAGCTGAACTACAATTTCAAAGACTATTATGATGAACTCACAGATAATTGGAATTTCAATGATGATCGTGACGGAAATTGGACAATTATTACCGATGAAACCACATATCATTTCAATTTGCAGAACGGCAAGTGGCTGATGAGTGATGATAACGGCAATGTAATCGACAGCTTCATGCCATTCAGTACTTTGACAGAAGATACAGCGGAGGAAATCGTAATTCAGTTATCACTGACGATGGAAAAGGTACTGCTCACCGTGTCGGAGAAAATTTGAAAATTGAAGAAGATTCCACGGTTGGTGTATCAGAAGAAGCAACAAAACCAACGAGTGCGGAAAAGTCCTCAAATGGTTTGATTTATGGAATTGGCGGAATTATTCTCGCAGGAATCGCTGTTCTTGCAGGATTTTTGATAAAGAAGAAAAGAGGTTAAGATTATGATTTATAAGCATGATTATCAGAGAATGGCACTTGACACCGACAGAATGATGATTACGCAGTGTGGCAATGATTATCACGATTACAGCAACAACAAACTTGCGTGTATCTATATCAAATGGGCAGAGGAACATTGTCCTGAACGTTTGCAGGCAGAAACAGATAATGGCAGAATCTATGTTCATATTGACGAGCGTATCACTGAGTGTGAAAAAGAAAAGTGGAAAATCTGGAATAAAATGCGTGCTACTGATCCTGAATATGCACTTGCGATGAAAAATGCCGACACGGCTAAGGTTTGGCAGCTTGAATATCTCTTCGAGCTGCAGGCTGAGGAGATTGCGATTAGGGAGTGGTTGTTAGCTTGATATGATAAAAACAGCGAGTGGTTCATTGTGTGAAGTCACTCGCTGTTATTTTGTAAGATTATGCTTTGAATTTTTCAGAATTTTTTCACAGTATTGTTCGACAACATCAAACCATGATTGATACCAATACCATTGTTTTGCTATTATTGTTCCATAATGAAATTTTGGATTTTTAGCATCTTTTTCTTTCCAAAGATAAGTATGATCACTGATTTTAAATTTTTTATATCCTATTTCTTGCATTCGCAATACAATTTCACCAGGAAGATACTTTTTCTTTTCAGTTTCTTTCAATATTGCATATGATTTTTCTAATTCTTCAGCTAATGGTGAATCACTGTTTATAAATTCAACTACTTGGTCGGCTTGCCCTTTTCTTTTTGCAGAAATAGGAACAAAAAGCACTCTATACGCATACCTTGAATTCTTTAACGTATCTTCGGAAAGAACATCTTCAAAATCAACAATAAAATTTTGTATATTTGTTGTTATATGGCTGTTATCTTTTAAATCTTTTGTTTGCTCAGGAGAAAGAGGAGAAAATTGAATTGCAAGCGAGAGTGAATTACTCAGATTAATGAGGATTTCTCTGCGGTTATCATTTTCAATCTGCTGGATCTTATTGATCATCTGCATCTTAACCAAATTTCCGTTATCAACAATTAATTTCAACGAATTGGTCAAGTCGTCGATTTTCGATTGCAAATGATCCTGCATTGCACTTGTATTAGCTAATGCGATCATACTATCCAACTGAAGCTTCACGCTCCTGATCTTCCGATTAATCATAATGTACTGCCATAAAAACTCTTTACCTGTCAAAATAGTATACCTCCTGCATTTTCTGTATATAATATCTTCCGTCAAGTCCGGACAGCAGTGCAAACCACTCCGACAGAAAAAAGCTTTCCAGTTCTTCCTTTCACCTGAAAACAGAATAGCTTCTGGTATGATTTTTGACAGCTAAGAGCGTATATTTGTAGCTTTCTGCTGCCACAGAAACAATGGCATGAGCAAGCAGTATGTAGCCGTCAAGAAAAGCTGACATCCAGTTCACCGCTTTTCAGCTGCTGTTTCAATTCGTTTATCATAATTCGATAGACAGAATCGCTGTCGGCTGACACATATCGAAGCATTTCAAGGAAATTTCGGATTCCGAAAACTTCAAGATTGACATCGAACACCGCTTTCTTGTCCTCTGCGAAAATGTCCAGAATGATTCGGATGATCTCTGCGGTGTCTGCATCGTTAAAATTGCCGATGTTCACCATTTCGCCGCTGTCGAGCAGTGCGAACACTGCATAGGGGATCACTTTGTTCTCTGCAAGGTACATCGTTCTCTGTACAAACTCCTTGACCTTGTTCAGCATAATCGGTCTGCTGTACTCTGTTACGATCATTTTTTTCATAGTAAAAACCTCCGTTATTTTCTTTCTGTCATGGTGTAATAGCTGCCAACATCGTAAACAAGCCAGTTTTCCAGCTTGTATCTGGCATAATCACGTTCTTCTTCCGTTGCATAAACTGCAAGGACTATCTCATCTCCAAATGTAGTAAATGCAGTCACAGCAAATTCCAGGTTATCCGGATCGAAGCCGTCATCGACCATTTCGCTGATGCTGCCGGTAGTGATATTCATGAAAACCGACTGAATTGTTGCAATCACATCGCAGTTCATTGTCATGCCCTCATAAGTTTTGATCATTCTCATTTGTGTTTCTGTCCTTTCCAATTGTTTCTTCACTCAAAAGCAGATCTTTGAGTGTTTTGTAACTTTTCTGTGCCTGCTTCATACGATAGGACGTGCCTTTCATGGCAAAGACAAATGTTGCAGGGAGAATACGGTCAAATGTGCGTTTCTTTTTCAGATCAGCACAATTGCCCATATCCGTAATATCGATATTGGTGGTTACGATCATCGGCTTGTTGGCTGAGATGCGAGTATCCACAAGACTGTGAACACGCTCTAATGCAAAATCTGTGCCACGTTCCGCTCCCAGATCATCGATGATCAGCAAGTCGGGAGCGGTAATGCTTCGGGTATACTCAGCATATTCTGATTCGCTGTAGAAGCAGCTGCGTTCCACGATCTGCATAGCGGTCAGCCATTTTACGCTTACGCCCTGATTCAGCAGAGCGTTTGCAATACAGACTGCCAGAAATGTTTTGCCCGTTCCTACATCACCATAAAGGAGAAGCCCGATTCTGCCCAGTTTCTCGAAGTTTTTGATATAGTTTCTGCCAATTCGTTTGGGTTCAGAAGATTCTACCATCGCCATATCAGCTGAAAGATAATGTTCGGGAATATTGGCGATTTCCTTGTTTTGTCTGATAACAGATGCAAGTCGTTGTTTCGCATTTTCCCGTTTTTCCTTTGCAGACTGACAGGCACAGCAGCAGCCGACAATTTCAGGCATTCCCATTTTCAGAAACCTCTCAGGCAGTCGGAACTGCTTTGCTGTACCGCATTTTCCGCAGTGCCACAAACCGTCCTCAGCGAGATAGTCCTCTGCGTTTTTGTTCTTGATGAAATTTTCTTCTGCATTTTCAGAGAGCGTCTGAAAAATGCTTTTCAGTGTATCATGCATTGTGTTTCCTTTCTGCTGTCAGATATTCCATGATATGTTCAGGAGCAGCGTCCCAAAATTCCTTTGATATGCCGTATTTCATCTGCATAATGGCTTCCAGAGGGGCGGTATCCGGTTCTTTGCCATATTTCAGACTGAGAAGATATTCTTTTGTCAGCTCCGAAGAATATTCCTGCAATATGCTGTCCGCTGCAATGTGATAATGCTCGCACAGAATCAGAAATCTGTCCCAGAAGCGGAAAATATTCTTCTGTTTCAATTCTTCCAGTGTATAAATTCCCGATGATTTCGCCATTTTACGAACTGTTTCCGCAAACGAATGATTTTCAATTTTGCTGACAAATCCAAATACATCACCACTTTCACCGCAGTGAAAACAGGTGTAGATCTCATCATGGAAAAGATTCAGAGAATTGGTTTTGCTGTGACAGAATGGACATTTACAGCAAGCATTTGTTATCACTTCGTATTTCCCGATAACAGAAGAAAGGGGATTTTTCAAGCGGATAAACTCCAGTTATTCCGTATTGATAAACATTTTCTTACCTCACAAACTGGTCGAATGGATTGACGTTGACATCGTAAGCCAAACTTTGTGCAGGCGGTTTGTCCAGCTGAGGATAGTCTTTGGAAACTCTTTCGATGACCCAGTTTAGAATGGTGTGATAATCTGACTTGTATCGTTTTCCGCTGGAAAGCTTGTAGTTGTTGAGAATCTCAATGCACTTATCCACGAATGCCTTGGAATGCTGTTCCGACAGCTTCTGATATTTTTCTTCCGTCATGGTGACAGCTTCTGCATATTTCTTCTTATCCGCCTTTTTCTTCGGCGGAGCAGAAGCCGTTTCATTTAATTCTTTCATATTTAATTCTTTCATACTTGATATGTAAGTATTTAATTGTCCCTGGTTTTCTACATCCTGATTTTCAAGATACAGGTTTTCTGTATCTTGTTTTTCTGTATTTGGGACATCTGCGTTTTGATTTGTTTCAGACTGCTTTTTGAGAAACAGTTCCGGACATTCCAGACCATCAGGAATATTCTCATATGGAATTTCATAGATGTGATAGACATATTCAAACCGTCCGCTTTTGGAGTAGTTCGGCGGAAGCTTCTCCAGATACACATACCGCTCGTCGATCAGTTCATGGAGGGCAGCACGAACTGCCGTTTCACCCTCTTTACAGATTTTCACCAGTCCGGCAATGGAATAGTTCCAGTCACAGGGCAGACCCAGTATTTTGGACATCAGCCCAATTGCTTTCAGACTGAGTTTCTGATTTCTCAAATGATGATTGCTCATGATCGTGAAGTCGGTGTTCTTATGCACTCTGACAACCGATGAATTTGATTCATTTGCCATAATAACCTCCGAATAAATAGAAAAAGCGTTCCTCACTGATATATCAAGAACGCTTTTCGTTATCTATTCAATTTTCTTTACAAATTTAAGCCTGTCTGTTTGTCTTAATTTTTGAATGTAAATAAATTATAAACAATGTGGTTCCCTTAGTTGGGTACGACCACATAAAACGAACATTCGATATGCTGACGACCTCAGGTCGTCCCTACAAAAAAAGAACGGACAGACCTGTCCGTTCTTTGATAAACATATTTGCAGACTATGGAAGAAGTCTGTTGATATCTCTTGGAAACAGTGATGTTTCCCTGATGTTGTTCTTGTTAAGAAGCTTCATGAGAAGTCTTTCAAGACCGATACCAAGTCCACCGTGAGGTGGCAGACCATACTTGTGAGCCTCAAGATAGTTCTTGAAGTCAGCAGGGTCAAGTCCCTGAGCCTTCATCTTCTCTACCTGCTCGTTATAATCGTGTATTCTCTGACCGCCTGAGGTTATCTCAAGACCTCTGAACAACAGATCGAACTTGTATGCCTCTCTTGGGTCTTCTCTGGAGTTCATTGCATAGAACGGAGGCTTTGAAGATGGGAAGTGTGTAACAAAGATAAAGTCTGAATCGTACTTTTCCTTGGCATACTTGCCGAGGTTTACCTCGTCCTCCGGATCAAGATCGAACTTCTTGCCGCTTCCCTCGCCGCCTCTCAGCAGTTCGATAGCGTCAGCGAACTTGATAGACGGAACTTCCTTTATCTCAGGAACGTCAGCCTCAAGTATCTTCAACTCGTTCTGATAGTTTTCCTTGATATACTCGAAAATGGACTTGAGCATTGCGATCTCCATTTTCATAACGTCATACATACTGTCGATATAGCCCATTTCAAAGTCAAGACCGATATACTCGTTGATATGACGTGAAGTAGCGTGCTTTTCAGCTCTGTATACAGGTGCTATCTCATAAACTCTGTCAAAGAATGCCACAGCCATTTGCTTATAGAACTGCGGTGACTGGTTAAGGAACGCAGACTTGCCGAAGTAGTCAAGACGGAAGATGTTAGCACCGCCCTCTGCACCCTGAGCAACAATCTTTGGCGAGTGTATCTCAGTAAAGTTGTTTGCCTGCATGAACTTGTGCATACCCTGAACAAGACCCTCCTGGAGCTTGAATATAGCCCTCTCATAAGGGTTTCTCAGTGAAGCCGCACGGTTGTCAAGATTTACTTCTATTGTGCAGTTAAGTCTGCCCTGTGATATTTTTAAAGGAAGCTCAGCGGCGTTTGTGGAGATAAGCTTGATAGAATTAAGCTCTATTTCAAGGCCGTTGAAGTCCTTAGGGTTTTCCTTAACGGTACCCTTTACGTTTACAAAGAAGCCCTCTCTCAGACCCTCGATAGAATCCTTGCAGTTGTCGGCAGAGTAAACTGTCTGTATAACATCTCTTGAGGTTCTTACAACGATAAATGCAATGCTTCCCATGTTCTTTATTCTGTGAACACAGCCTGAAAACTCAACTTCCTTGCCCATATTAGCCTTAGCATCAGCAAGCATAAACTCTTTCTTGACGTCAGCCGTATCTATCATAAGCATTTTGCCGTCATTTTCAGGTACATACTTATCAGCGTTCTCATACTTTGTGAGCTTTGAAGTGTCGATAACGTTGTCCTTTACGTCCTCTTTCTTCTCAGTATCAGAAGCAGCGCTTGCAGCGGCAGCTTTCAGCTTGCTTTCAAGAATTTCCTTGATTATCTTAGGTGTTGCAACGCCCTTGAGAGCCTTTGTGCACTGACCCATGATAAAGCCGAATACCTTTGTTTCACCGTTCTTATACTGCTCTACCTGTGCGGCATTTGCAGCAAGTATCTCGTCAACGCCTGCCTCAACCTTTGCAGTATCCACAGTGATTATCATACCCTTACTCTTTGCAATGTCCATAGGCTTGCCGCCCTCTTCTACCATTGCTCTGAACACGGTCTTAGCGTCGTTCTTTGATACCTTCTCTGTATCAGCCATTTCAACAAGCTCTGCAAACTCCTCAGGTGTGAAGCTGATATTGTTTATATCTATCTCGCCCAGATTTACTCTTCTCATAAACTCGCCGAGAATGAACACAGCCACGCTCTTAGGATTGTTATATCTCTTAAGTGCATTCTCAAAGAAATCTGAGATTATCTTTGTTTGGATAAGCGTTTTTGCGTCTATCTCAGAAATACCGTATTCCTCAGTGTATCTCTTGAATCTGCTGCTTGGCATTTCAGGGAGCTTAGCCTTTATCTCATCAAGCTGAGCGTCCGTAAGGTTTACCTGAAGAATATCAGGTTCTGGGAAATAACGATAATCGTTAGCGTTTTCCTTTGTACGCATTGAAGTTGTCTTATCTCTGTTTGCGTTGTAACGTCTTGTTTCCTGAACGACCTTTTTGCCTGCTTCAAGAAGAAGCGCCTGTCTTTTTTCCTCATACTTGATAGCTCTGCCAACAGACTTGATAGAGTTGATGTTCTTTATCTCCGCACGAGTACCGAACTCAGTTGCGTCAGGTCTCATAAGAGAGATATTAACGTCACATCTCAGTGAGCCCTGCTCCATTTTACAGTCGCAAACGCCTGCATACTGCAAAAGCAGAGATATCTGCTCAACGAAAGCCATTGCTTCTTCTGCTGACGCTATATCAGGCTCAGTAACTATCTCGATAAGCGGGATACCGCATCTGTTATAGTCAGCCATTGAGATTCCGTTGAAAGCGTCATGAACGAGCTTACCAGCGTCTTCCTCAAGGTGGATATGGTTTATTCTGATATTCTTTTTCTGACCGTTCACCTCGATAGGCACATAGCCAGGGCCTACGATAGGTCTGTAAAGCTGTGATATCTGATATGCCTTTGGCAGGTCAGGATAGAAGTAGTTCTTTCTGTCGAATACTGAAAACTTGTTGATGCCGCAGTTGAGCGCATATCCTGCCTTTACAGCATACTCTACAGCCTGCTGATTGATGATAGGCAGAGTACCAGGCATACCTGTACATACAGGGCAGCATCTTGTATTTGGCGCACCTCCGAACTCAGCGGAGCAGTTACAAAAGATCTTAGTTTTGGTAAGCAGCTCGGCGTGGATCTCAAGGCCGATGACCGTTCTCCATTTTTCCATTTGTCTTACCTCCCTTAAAGCTTTGGCGCAACAGGCTTGAAGCCCTTTTCGTATGCGTCGGCAGTCTTGATGATAGTTGCCTCGTCGAACTTTCTGCCTATAACAGACATACCGATAGGCATACCCTTGCTGTCATAGCCGCAAGGAGTTGATATTGCAGGCAGACCTGCGATATTTACTGTAACTGTGCATATATCAGCCTGATACATCTGAACAGGGTCGGAAGTCATCTCAGGGCTGTATGCAACAGCAGGAGTTGTCGGCGTAAGAATAACGTCGCACTTCTCGAATATATCATTGTATTCTTTTCTGATAAGCTGTCTGAGAGCCATTGCTTTTCTATAGTAAGCGTCATAATATCCGCTTGACAGGCAGTAGTTTCCAAGAAGTATTCTTCTCTTTACTTCCTCGCCGAAGCCCTCTGAACGTGACTTGATTATAAGCTCTTCGTAGCTGTCGGCTGTGAGCGTTCTGTGACCATACTTGATACCGTCATATCTTGACAGGTTTGAAGCCGCCTCAGCACAGGCAAGAAGATAATAACAAGGAACAGCATACTTAAGCGACGGCATAGAACACTCGATAAGCTCAGCGCCCATTGCCTTATATTCCTCAGCAGCCTTTAAAACGGCAGCCTTTACCTCATCATTGATGCCCTCTGCATAGAACTCCTTAGGGAGTGCTATCTTCATGCCCTTCATTGACTCGCCTATCTTTGCAGTGAAGTCAGGCACTTCAAGCTTTGAGCTTGTGCCGTCATGGAAGTCATAGCCGCATATCTCATTAAGAAGGATAGCGCAGTCATGAGCGTCAAGACCGATAGAGCCTATCTGGTCAAGAGATGATGCGAAAGCCACAAGACCGAATCTTGAAACTCTGCTGTATGTTGGCTTGATACCTGTTACGCCGCAGAAAGCAGCAGGCTGTCTGATAGATCCGCCTGTATCGGTACCAAGAGCAACAGGTGCAAGTCCCGCAGCAACTGCCGCAGCAGATCCGCCTGATGAGCCGCCAGGTACACGGTCAAGATCATAAGGATTCTTTGTCTTTGCAAAAGCGGAGGTCTGTGTAGAGCCTCCCATTGCGAACTCGTCCATAGAAGTCTTGCCGAGCATTACGATATTCTCAGCGTCGAGCTTTTCCATAACGGTCGCATTATAAGGCGGAACGAAGTTTTCAAGCATTTTTGATGCACAGGTGGTCTTTACGCCCTCTGTACAAATGTTGTCCTTTACTGCCACAGGTATACCTGTGAGAGCCTTTGCTTCGCCCTTATCGATAACGCCCTGAGCCTTTTCAGCCTGCTCCAGAGCCTTTTCCTCAGTAACAGTGATAAAGCTCTTTACCTTATCGTCATATTTCTTTATTCTCTCAAAATATGTCTGTGCAAGCTCTTTAGCGGAAATTTCCTTACTGTCAAGAGCCTTACGCATATCACGGATTTTCATTGAAGAAACGTCCAAATTTCACACTACCTTCCTGTTAAATTTACTCTACGACCTTAGGCACTACAAAGCAGTTGTTTGTATTCACTGCATTTGAAAGGACCTTTGAAGTAGGCATAGATTCGATGACCTCGTCTTTTCTCAGATCGTTGAGGTAAACATCGTGATTGTCCTTGAGATCGTCATAGGTAATGTCGATTTCCTTTACGGTATCCATAAGATCAATAATATCAGTCATCTGCTCGGCTGTGGCTGCAAGCTCTTTATCGGAATATTCCAGCTTGCTAAGCTCTGCCAGATACTTGACCATGTTCAAATCCATATATAATCCCTGACCTTTCTTAATATTAAGGCAACGCCTTAGGTGCAAAAATACACCAATTCAATTTAATATTATACTACATCTCATACTATTTTGCAAGCAAAAATCACATAAATTCCGATTTTTTTAATATTTGCTCACCAAACGTCCAAAAACAGCAAGACCCACAGAGAAATTCCCTGTGGATCTAAGCGTCATTACTTATTATTCTTTGTATATTTATCGAAAATATCAGTGAAATCAAATGTTGCGAAATAGTCAGCAGGAGTTTCGGCACGTCTTATCATATCGAATGAGCCGTCCTCGTGGAGAAGTATCTCTGCTGAACGGAGCTTTCCGTTGTAGTTGTAGCCCATTGAGAAACCGTGTGCGCCTGTGTCGTGGATAACGATGATGTCGCCTGTGTCTATCTCAGGCAGCATTCTGTCGATCGCAAACTTATCGTTGTTCTCGCAAAGACCGCCAGTTACGTCATACTTGTGGTCGCACGGAGCGTTCTCCTTGCCAAGCACTGTGATGTGATGATATGAACCGTACATAGCAGGACGCATAAGGTTGCAGGCACAAGCGTCAAGTCCAACATACTCCTTATAAGTATGCTTGTGATGTGTGCAGGTAGCAACGAGATGACCGAACGGAGCAAGCATATATCTGCCAAGCTCTGTGAAGATAGCAACGTCCCCAAGACCAGCAGGAACCATTATATCCTCAAATGCCTTGCGAACGCCCTCGCCGATAGCGAAGATATCGTTCTGTGGCTTGTCAGGCTCATATGCTATACCAACACCGCCTGAAAGGTTTACGAACTTGATGTCTGCACCCGTCTTTTCATGAAGCTCAACAGCAAGTTCAAAAAGTATTCTTGCAAGCTTTGGATAATAAGCGTTTGAAACAGTGTTTGAAGCAAGGAAAGCGTGAAGTCCGAAATGCTTTGCGCCTTTCTGCTGAAGTACCTTGAAGCCCTCAAAAAGCTGCTCTCTTGTGAAGCCGTACTTAGCCTCACCAGGGTTGTCCATTATCTGAGTTTCTATCTCGAAATGTCCGCCCGGATTGAAACGGCAGCAGATAGTTTCAGGAATACCGCAAAGGTCGTCAAGATAATCTATGTGTGTGAAATCATCAAGGTTGATATAAGCGCCAAGCTCTCTTGCCTTGAGAAAATCCGCCTTTGGAGTTACGTTTGAAGAAAACATGATGTCGCTTCCGCTGAATCCGCAGCAGTCGCTCATCATAAGCTCAGTAAGAGAAGAACAGTCAACGCCGCAGCCCTCTTCCTTGAGTATTTTCAAAATGAATGGGTTAGGGGTAGCCTTTACAGCGAAATACTCTTTGAAGCCTTTGTTCCAGCTAAATGCCTTGTAAAGATCTCTGGCTCTCTGTCTGATACCCTTTTCGTCGTAGATATGAAAAGGTGTAGGATACTGCTTGATTATCTCCTCAGCCTTTTCCTTGGTTATAAATGGTGTTTTCATTATATATCAATCCTTCTGCAAATAATATATTTTATAAAAATACATATTTATCATACCATTTTAATACGGATTAGTCAAGTGAAATATCTGATTTTAAGAAATAAAATACACTTTATTGTCATTTTTCAATACAGCCACACCACTGTCACACCCATTTTAGTAAAAAAAGCACAAAGCACACAGCCGTAAAAGCCGTGTGCTTTGCATATAAAAGCCTGCTTTATGAAGCCTGATCAAACTGGCTGTTATAAAGCTCGGCATAAAATCCACCCTTTGCCATAAGGGTTTCATGGTCGCCGCTTTCTATTACGTCGCCGTCACGCATAACAAGTATCAGGTCTGCGTTTTTGATAGTCGAAAGTCTGTGTGCGATAACAAAACTCGTTCTGCCCTTTGTAAGCTTATCCATTGCCCTTTGGATAAGAAGCTCCGTTCTCGTATCGACAGAAGATGTCGCCTCATCAAGTATGAGCATAGGCGCATTCTGGAGCATTGCCCTTGCGATAGTGAGAAGCTGTTTCTGCCCTGCGGATATTGCCACGCTTTCAGAAAGCACTGTATCAAAGCCCTCAGGGAGCGTATGAACGAATTTATCCAGACCGCAGGCTTTGCACACTCTTTCAAGGGACTCGTCGCTTATGCCCTCCATGTTGTAAACAAGGTTTTCTCTCACAGTGCCCTCAAAAAGCCATGTGTCCTGCAAAACCATGCTGAACATATTGTGGACAGTTTCACGGCTGAGCTGTGATATAGGCGTGCCGTCTATGGAGATACTTCCGCTGTTTATCTCGAAAAATCTCATAAGCAGATTTACCATTGTGGTCTTGCCTGCACCGGTCGGTCCAACGATAGCCACCTTCTGTCCTGCCTTTACCTCTGCGGAGAAGTTCTTTATTATCACCTTGTCAGGAGTATCAGGATAGCTGAAACGAACATTTTCAAAGCTTACATTGCCCTTTACCTCAGGCATTTCACTGCTCTTGTCGCTCTCGTCTGAAAGTTCTTCGCTTTCGATAAAGTCAAATATTCTCTGAGCCGAGGCGGAAGCTGTCTGCATATTCGTCATGCCCTGAGCTATCTGACCAAGAGGTGATGTGAAAAGTCTTACATAAAGAATGAACGATATTATTACGCCGAATGTGATAGTTCCGTTAAGGGCGAGCATTGAGCCGAAAACGCATACTGCAACGTATGCAAGATTTCCGATAACGTTCATAAGCGGCTGCATGATGCCTGACAGAAACTGTGACTTCCAGTTTGCGTTGTATACAGCTTCGTTAAGTCCACCAAAATGTTTCTTTACATTATCTGCTCCACGGGATATCCTTACTACCTCGTGACCTGAATACATCTCCTCAACATAGCCATTGAGCTTACCAAGGCTTTCCTGTCTGTCGATGAAGAACTTCTGTGATTTTGACATTATGAAAACTATCAGGAAAAGTCCCAAGAATGTGATGAACAGTGAGATGAGTGCAAGTCGCCATTCTGTAACGAACATCATTATAAGACAGCCCACAAACTGTGCCGCCGCACTGATTATGGTCGGAAGACTGTTTGTAAGACCCTGTTGTAAAGTTGATACATCATTTGTGATACGGCTGAGTATATCGCCCTGTGAATGTGAGTTGAAATACTTCTGTGGAACGCAGTTTATCTTTCTTGAAAGGTCGCTTCTCATTCTGTATGACATTTTCAGGGTGACTGTCGCCATTATATACTGCTGAATGAATGTGAACAGTGAGCTTAAAATATATATCGCTCCAAGGAATATTCCTACCCTTGCCACCGCTTTAAGGTCAATGCCTGTCATAAGTCCGTCTGCTATAAGGTCGGTTATCTCGCCCACCTTGTCAGGTCCTATGATAGTCAGCACCGCACCAAGCGCCGCAAGAACCAATGCCACGGCAACGATACCTACACTGCCTTTCATATACTCTATTATTTTTTTCATAGCGGACGCCATTTCGCCCTTACTAGCCTTTTCGTATTTTCTCATTGTGCAGTCCCCCTTTCTATGCAAGTTCTGCCGCACTTAGCTGTGAAAGTGCTATCTCTTTGTATACGTCGCAGCTTTTCATAAGCTCCTCATGAGTACCCATGCCCACGGCTTCGCCACGGTCAAGGACTATTATCTTGTCTGCATGACGGATAGTGCTTATTCTCTGCGCAACGATTATCTTTGTTGTGTCTTTAAGTTTCTCGTTAAGACCCTCTCTGAGCTTTGCGTCTGTCTTGTAGTCAAGGGCTGAGAAAGAATCATCAAATACAAGTATCTCAGGCTTTCTTGAAAGCGCTCTTGCAATAGACAAACGCTGCTTCTGTCCGCCTGAAACGTTTCTGCCCATTTGAGATATCATATGCTCTGTGCCGTCAGGAAGCTTATTCACAAACTCCTCCGCCTGAGAAAGTGCTATGGCGTTGCTAAGCTCTTCGTCTGTTTCAGGTGCACCGCTTTCGCCGAAAAATACGTTTTCTCTGATACTGCCTGCAAAAAGCACAGCCTTCTGTGTGACATATCCAAGCTTGTCATAAAGGGTGTCAAACTTGTAGTTTTTTACGTTTACGCCGTCCACGAGGACTTCGCCCTCTGTTGCGTCATAAAATCTTGGTATAAGGCTTATAAGCGTTGTCTTGCCGCTTCCTGTTGCACCGATTATGGCAAGGGTCTGACCCTTTTCTATCTTGAAACTTATATTACTCAGCTCGTCCTCAGAGGCATGAGGATATCTGAAAGAAACGTTTTTAAATTCAACAGTACCATGCTCTCTTCCCACGCTGACGCTTCCCTCTTTTATGTTCACGTCACGCTCAAGCACTTCGTTGATACGCTCTGCTGATACCTGAGCCGCAGGGAGCATCATGAATATCATAACGAGCATCATAAATGACATTACAACATATGTGGCATATGTGCTGAAAACAACGACGTTGCTGAAAAGCGTTATCCTGTCCTGAACGGCCGTCAGGGCTATCTGCTGGATAAGCACTGCACCAAGCCAGTAGATAGCAAGGGTCAGACCATTCATTCCGATATTCATAACTGGCATCATAAGTGCGAACATTCTCTGGTTTTTAAGCTGTGTGTTCATCATATCCTTGCTTGGAACATCGAACTTGTCGTTCTGATATTTCTCAGCATTGAAAGCATGGACAACGTTTATGCCTGTGAGATTTTCTCTTGCCACACGGTTTATTTTATCAGTTAGCTTCTGAACGATACGGAATCTCGGTATGCAGGTCGCCATAACTGCAAGAACGAATACGCATATCACCACAACGAACGCCGCAGTCACCGCCGAAAGCTCCCAGCTCTTGCCCAGTATCTTTATAACAGCCCAAACCGCCATGATAGGCGATTTTATTATCATCTGAAGTCCCATTGACACTATCATCTGTATCTGTGTGATGTCGTTTGTTGTCCTTGTTATAAGGCTCGGTATGGAAAAGTCCTGCATCTCCTCGCTGCCCATATCCATAACATGGTTGAACAGCTTTTCTCTTATTGTGTAGCTGAATCCTGAGGCAGTCTTTGCGGAAAGATAGCCGCAGACGATAGCAAGAGCGGCACTTGCAAGGGTACAGCCAAGCATTTTAAGTCCGACGTTCAGGATATCGGAAGTTTCACTGCCTGCCGTGTTGAGCATCATGGTCAGGTCAGTCATATAGTCAGGCAGCGTCAGGTCAAAATACACCTGTCCCAGCACCAGAAGTGCACAGAGAACAGCCATAAGCACCTCACGCTTGCCCATCTTTTTAAGCAGTTTTATCATAGTTGCTACCTCCTTCTACAAACATTCTTTAAGAATGCTGTCTATATTGTCGCTAACGATATGCAGGCATTTTCTGAAATGTGCCATGTCATCGTCCGAAAAGCCAGCGATAAGCTTTTGTGCAAACTTTTTCTGTAGCTCTCTGCCCTCTTTTATAACAGGCTGAGCCTTTTCTGTGCAGACCAGACGGCATTTTCTTCTGTCGCCCTTTACCGCCTGCCTTTCAACAAAGCCTGCTTCCACAAGCTTTTCTACATGAAAAGACACAAGCGCCGCCTTGATATTCCTATATCTACACACATCACCCGCTGTGTTGAACTCAGGATTGTTCGCAAGGAACATGAGCACGTCAAGCGCCGTCTTTGGCATATCGAGCTTTTTACAAAGGGGCTGCATGACTTTTTCATATGCTTCTGCAAGCTTTTTTGAATGATCAAACATATGCGTTGCTGTTGTCATATTATCGTTCATTGTCAAACCTCCAATATTAGATATTTCAAATTTGAACAATCTAATATTAACACTTTTCCAAAAGCTATTCAATGAACATTTTGTAAATTCAGCTTCTTACAATGTCGTTTTTGTAACAATGCAACAAAAATCAAATATATGGACTATAATATTTGTACAGCAATAAAACCGCCCTCTCCGCTATTGCAATAAAGGGAGAAATGTGTTATAATAACGATGTATGGGCAGAGTATTCGCTCTGCTTCACCTTTTAAGAAAGGAAAGTGGTGCAAAATGGATATTGTAAAAGGCGATATTCTTGTAATGAAGAAAAGTCACCCCTGCGGCAGTAACAGAATGATAGTTCTGCGCTCAGGCATGGATTTCAAGCTGCGCTGCGAGGGCTGCGGACGAGAGTTCATGATAGTACGCAGCAAAGCCGAAAAGAACGTAAAAACTATTATCAGAGAGGCTGAGTCATAGCTATTCTCGCAATTTATGATATATAACAAATGTATGATATGAAATAAAAATGACAGGAGAATATAACTATGTTTGAAAAACTCAAAGCACTCGAAGATAAATTCAATGAAATAAACGAAAAGCTCATGCAGCCTGAAACTGTAAACAACACTTCACTGTATACGAGCCTTATGAAAGAATACAAGACACTTACGCCGATAGTTGAAAAGTTCGGCGAATACAAAAAGGCAAAGGCTGCCAATGACGAAGCCATCGAGCTTCTTGACGCAGGCGGAATGGATAAGGACTTCAAGGAAATGGTGCAGATGCAGCTTGAGGAGTCCAAGGAAGATATGGCTAAGCTTGAAGAAGAGCTTAAGCTTCTCCTGCTGCCGAAAGACCCTAACGATGAGCGTAACGTTATCATAGAGATAAGAGGCGGAGCAGGCGGTGAGGAAGCTGCACTGTTCGCAGGCTCTCTTTATAGAATGTATTCAATGTATGCCGCTTCAAAGGGCTGGACTATAGAAGTCATGAACGCCAACGAAACAGAGCTTGGTGGCTATAAGGAAATAACCTTCAGCGTTTCAGGCGAGGGAGCATATTCAAGACTGAAATACGAAAGCGGAGTACACAGAGTTCAGCGTGTACCTGAAACTGAGTCACAGGGCAGAGTTCACACGTCTACTGTTACAGTTGCCGTCCTCCCTGAGGCTGATGAGGTGGAGCTTGACCTTAACGAAGAAAAAGATCTGAAAATAGACGTGTTCCGTTCATCAGGAGCAGGCGGACAGCACATCAACAAGACATCTTCCGCTATCAGAATAACTCACCTGCCTACAGGTATGGTAGTTGAGTGTCAGGACGAGCGTTCACAGTTCAAGAACAAGGAAAAGGCTCTGAAAGTTCTCCGTTCAAGACTTCTTGATCAGAAAGTTCAGGCACAGAACAAGGAGATCGCAGACAACAGACGTTCACAGGTGGGAACAGGCGACCGTTCCGAAAGAATAAGAACTTACAACTATCCTGAGGGAAGAATTTCCGACCACAGAATCGGTCTTACTATCTACAGACTTGAACAGGTGCTTAACGGCGCACTTGATGAAATAATCGACGCACTTGCAACAGCCGATCAGGCTGCCAAGCTTGCAAGTCAGGAAGAAGAATAAAAAATGTTTGACACAAAAATACTGGGCACTGACGAGGACAGCATAGCATATGCCGCAAAGCTGCTCTCACAGGGTGAAGTCGTTGGTATGCCGACGGAAACTGTATATGGTCTTGCGGCGAACGCTTTTGATGAAGCGGCTGTAAGAAAAATATTCGCCGCAAAGGGCAGACCTGCCGACAATCCTCTTATAGTGCATATATCTGACATTTCTCAGCTTGAGGGACTTGTGGATAAGATACCGCCCCTTGCTGTAAAGTGCGCAGAAAAATTTTGGGCAGGACCTCTCACCATGATAATGCCAAAGTCTGAAAAAATACCAATGGTAACGAGCGGAGGACTTGACACGGTGGGCATAAGAATGCCGTCACATAAGGTGGCAAGAGCGCTTATCTCAGCCTGCGGCTTCCCTATCGCCGCACCGTCGGCAAACCTTTCAGGAAGCCCGTCACCTACAACAGCACAGCACGTCCTTAACGATATGCACGGCAGGATACCTGCCATAATAGACGGCGGAGCTTGCGGAGTGGGCGTTGAATCAACTGTTATAAGCTTTGAAGGCGAGGACGGAATAAGACTTCTCAGACCGGGATTTATCTCAGCCGAGGATCTTATGGAGATCACTCCGAACGTTCTTATCGACAAAGGCGTTTTGGAAAAGCTGGGTGAGAACGTAAAAGTTCGCTCACCTGGTATGAAATATAAGCACTATGCCCCAAAGGCTGATGTGACTATCATTGACAGCAGTCTTGAAGCTTTCAGAGAATATGTGAAAACTCACGCTGACAATGATACCACTCTTATGGTGTTCACTGACAACGATTGCGAGGGGCTTGATATCCCTCATATCTGCTATGGCGCAAATGACGAGGAACAGGCAAAAGAGCTTTTCGACGTTCTCAGAGAGCTTGACGATATAGGTGCAAAGAAAGTCTATGCACGCTGTCCTAACAAAGACGGCGTGGGGCTTGCAGTGTATAACCGACTTTTAAGAGCCGCAGGCTTTCAGGTGGTGAAACTGTGAAAAAAACAGTAGTAGGGCTTACAGGTCAAAGCGGTGCAGGCAAGACAACTATATCGGACGCTTTCAGAGAAAATGGCTTTGAGATAATAAACTGCGACCTTGTTGCAAGAGAAGTCACAAACGCTGATAGCGAATGCTGTAAAGAACTTGCAAAGCTTTTCCCAAGCTGCTTTGACGAGAACTATTCTCTTGACAGACAGAAGCTCGGGGAGATAGTTTTTTCAGATAAGAATAAGCTTCAAATGCTCAATGATACCATATACCCTTTTATAAACAAGCTTATTGACAAAAAGATAAACGCTACAGAGAGCGAGTTTGTTCTTCTTGACGCACCGACCCTTTTTGAAGCAGGTGCGGATAAGCTTTGCAGTGTTATCGTAAGCGTTGTGGCAGACTTTGGCATAAGGCTTGAAAGGATAACCAAAAGGGACGGCATTTCGGCGGAGCTTGCAAAAAAGCGTTTTTCTTCTCAGCATACTATGGAATTTTTCAAGGCTCACAGCGATTTCGTCATTGAGAACAACGGCTCTGTGAATGACACATTCCAAAAGACCTGTGAGGTCATAGAAACAATAAAGGAAAGATATAATGGCGGCTAATGGAAAAAACAGCAGGCGTAAAAAGAA
>OLVV01000591.1_pt1 | contig 18436 bp, 8 predicted proteins | sample 1673581 | NCBI WGS metagenome assembly OLVV01 (sample SAMEA103958116, study PRJEB25191) | human gut metagenome | biome: human-associated habitat [ENVO:00009003]; feature: intestine environment [ENVO:2100002]; material: feces | place: Germany | collected 2013/2015
ATGATGGGCAGTCTGATGGCAGACTTGGAATCCAATCTGGAGTCCATCAACAAATACAAGGCAAAACGCAACCTGCCCTTCATGAAGCAGGATGAACTGCTCATCAAGTTGTTCAACGAAGTGGCATATGTTTGGCCGCGCGTGGGTTATCCCCCGTTGGTGACTCCGTTCAGCCAGTACGTCAAGAACCTTTCCATGATGAACGTCATTGCTATGGAGAAAGGCAAGGAACGCTGGGGTATGATTGCCGATGACATTTGGGATATGCTGTTGGGCAAGGCAGGTAAGCTGCCGGGTCAGCTGGCTCCCGAAATCATAGAGAAGGCCGAACGCGAAGGACGCAAGTTCTTCACCGGCAATCCGCAGGACAACTATCCCGATGCTCTGGACAAGTACCGCAAGCTGATGAAGGAGAACAAGTGGGAACTGGGCGAGGACGACGAAGAGCTCTTCGAATACGCCATGCACCCGGCTCAATACGAGGCTTACAAGAGTGGCAAGGCCAAGCAGGACTTCCTGGAGGATGTGGAGAAACGCCGTGCCGAACGTGACAAGTCTCCGCTGGACGATGCCAAACCCAAGACGCTCACTGTGCAGGTGGACGGTCAGGCTTACCGCGTGACGGTGGCATACGGTGACATCGACCTGCCCGCTTCGGCCACCGAAAAGGTGACAGCTCCCCCCGTAGGCGAAGGTCAGGACGTTCCGGCTCCGCTCGAAGGCAAGTTCTTCCTGACAAAGAATGCGCAGGAAACCCCGTTGAAAGTGGGTGACAAGGTGAAGAGTGGCGACCTCCTCTGCTATATCGAAGCTATGAAGACATACAATGCCATCCGCGCAGACTTTGATGGAACGGTTGTTGCCATCTGTGTCAATCCGGGTGACTCTGTTTCTGAAGATGATGTATTAATGAAGATAGGATAATGGAAGATATATTTGCAAAACTCTATGATATGACGGCCTTCAGTAACATCATTGCTGATCCGTCGTTCCTCGTGATGTATGCCATCGCTTTCATCCTGCTTTATTTAGGTATCAAGAAACACTATGAACCATTGTTGTTGGTACCCATCGCTTTCGGTGTGCTCATTGCCAACTTTCCCGGCGGCGAGATGGGGGTGATTCAGGCAGATGAAAACGGAATGGTAATGGTAAATGGGGTATTGAAGAACATCTGGGAAATGCCGCTCCATGAAATAGCGCACGACCTGGGATTGATGAACTTCATCTACTATATGTTGATTAAGACGGGCTTCTTGCCGCCTATCATTTTTATGGGTGTGGGTGCTTTGACGGACTTCGGACCGATGCTTCGCAACCTGCGTCTCTCTATCTTTGGTGCTGCTGCACAGTTGGGTATCTTCACTGTGCTGCTATGTGCTGTTATGATAGGTTTCACTCCACAGGAGGCAGGTGCACTGGGCATTATCGGTGGTGCTGATGGTCCGACGGCTATCTTCACGACTATTAAGCTGGCTCCGCATCTGTTGGGTCCGATTGCTATTGCAGCCTATTCTTACATGGCGTTGGTGCCGGTGATTATTCCGTTGGTAGTGAAGCTGTTCTGCTCTAAGAAGGAACTGATGATCAATATGAAGGAACAGGAAAAGCTCTATCCTTCGAAGACGGAAATCAAGAATCTGCGTGTACTGAAAATCATTTTCCCGATAGCAGTAACTACAATTGTCGCTCTCTTTGTACCGACGGCAGTGCCTTTGATCGGTATGTTGATGTTCGGTAACCTGATTAAGGAAATCGGTGCGGACACCAGCCGTTTGTTTGATGCGGCTGCCAACAGCATTATGAATGCGGCAACTATTTTCTTAGGACTGAGTGTAGGCGCAACTATGACAAGCGAAGCATTTCTGAACTGGACAACCATTGGTATTGTTATTGGTGGTTTCCTTGCATTTGCGCTTTCTATTACGGGTGGTATCTTCTTTGTGAAGCTGTTCAACCTGTTCAGCAAGAAGAAGATAAATCCGTTGATCGGTGCAACGGGATTGAGTGCTGTGCCTATGGCAAGCCGTGTGTGCAATGAGATTGCTACGAAGTATGACCCGAAGAACCATGTGCTGAATTACTGTATGTCCAGTAATATCTCCGGTGTAATCGGTTCGGCTGTAGCGGCGGGTGTGCTGATTTCGTTCCTGGGATAAGGGGAATAGATACGAAGACGGCGCGGATTACGCGAATTACACGGATTCTTTTGTTGCAATTTGTTGCAATAAAGCTGATCTGCGTAATCCGTGTAATCCGCGCCTGATTTTTTATTCACTAATCACTTTTCTGTATTCTGCCACTGCCATTTTTTCTGCCAGATATGCATTAATCAGGTTCGTATGCGCCTGTGTCCACGACAATTGTGCGGACAAGACATCTGCCATACTGGATTTTCCTTCATTATAAGAGAAAGTCACAAGGTCCAGGTTCTCTTCGGCAAGAGCCATATTTTCCTTTGCAGTCTTTACTTGCTGCTCCGTTTCCGTCAGTTTCGTAGTGGCGGCGGAGAGCTCTTCAAGAATAGTATCAGTAATATAACTTTGTTGTAGCTTCTGGATGCCAATGAATGCTTTCTGTTGTCGGTTTGTCTTGAAACGGGCTCCCCAACGGAAGATGGGGATACTGACGTTTACTCCGGCTACAGGAGTATGGGGGATTTCCTGTCCCATATATGTGATACCTGTATCCCAACCTGTGGCAAGGAACATACTTACCTGGGGATTATACTTGCTGAGGGCGGCATGGCGTTGTGCTTCACTTCGGGCAATGTTTACTGTTGTACTGGCATAATCGGCACGGCGTGGAAGTACATCGTCAAGTCCAAGAATGTCGACGGGGTCACTGGCTATACTGATTTCACTTAGACTATCAACGGGAGTATTGGGTGCTGCTCCCATTAAAATGTTCAGTTGTTGCAGGGCAAGGGTATAATTCTGGCGGGCTTTGATATATTGCAATTCAGCTTCTTTCTGGCGGGTGGAAATCATCAGCAGGTCTGTACGGCTGATAGCGCCATCGTCGAAACGATCCTGAATAATATCGTGCTGCTTCTTTATGATATCCTGAAATGTAGCAGCAGCCTCAAGACTGGCATAAGCGGCTGAAGCATTCCAGTAAACGGCATCACTTTGATAATGAATTTGGTCGAGAGTAAGTTCGGTGGTGAGTTGGCTTAACTCTTCGTCTGCCTGTGCCATACGTTTCTGGGCTATCAGAGAACCACCGGTATAGAGGGGCTGTGCCAAAGTTGCGAGTGCCTGATAGGTGTAGGGGCGGTATTCACCCTTCGGACTGTTCCACTTATCCAGATGGTTGAGGTTGGCGGTACCTTCGGCAGTGATGTCTATTTGTGGCAGGAAGCCGGTATTTGCTATTTTTCGCGCTTCGGTGCTTGCCATGGTTTTCAGGCGCTGCTGTTTCAACACCTGGCTGTAGGCTTCTACTTTGTCACGATATGCTTCACGGCTGAGATACTGTTGGGCTCCGGCTTTCAGGCCGAAGCAACAGAGTAGTGTGACTATGAATATCTTCTTTTTCATGATTACTTGTATTTCTTCTTTTCACTTTTTAATCTTATGTATCGCACAATATGCCACTGGAAGAACGAACAGAGTTAATGCTGAAGCCACCAGCAAACCACCCATGATTGTTGCCGCCATACCACCGAACATAGCGTCGAATAGCAACGGTAACATACCCAGAATCGTGGTTCCGGATGCCATGGCTACAGGTATGATACGACTGGTTGTTGCACTGATTACCGCATTCAGTGGCGTTTTTCCGGAAGCAGTTTCTATATCGATCTGGTCTACCAATACAATTGCATTCTTGATATTCATACCAATCAATCCCAGTAGGCCAAGGACAGAGAAGAAGTCGAATGATTTACCAAGCAAGATTAATCCCAGTACGATGCCAATAAAGATAAGCGGCAACATCAATAGGATGACAATTGGCTTGCGGTAGGTTCTGAACAGGAATAACAGGGTAATGAACATCAGGAAAAAAGTTAATGGCATGTTAGCTGCCAATGCTGCATTACTTTCTGCCTGACTTTCCTGTTCACCAAAATACTTCATGGTGTATCCTTCCGGTACCTGAATTTCTTCTCGCACTTCTTTCCATATCTTATTGAATGCTGCTATGGCATTTACTCCCCGGCGTGGATCGGCTTGCGCCATCATTACCATCTGGCGGTTATAATCTTTCACATTCGAGAACTTATATTGGAAATCAAATTCACTGACTACTTGTTCCAGTGTAGTGGTCTCCTGTGTTGTACCGAATACGGGTAGCGTACGCAGATCGTTGATACGGAAAGAATCGACCGTGTTATCTTTTAGCAGGATAGGCAACACTTGGTCGCCTTCACGATATTCACCTAATGTCATACCGCTTGTGCCAATCTGAATACTCTGTGCCATGCTCTGTCGGGAGACACCTAACGGTTGGGCACGTTCCGGACTGTAAACGGGTTTCCATACAGGAATCTTATTCCCCCATGAATTTCGTACGTTAATGAGATCGTCATCCCGATGCATGATTTCCAGGACCTTATTGGTCAGCATCACCAGTGAATCGACATTATTACCGATGAAACCGATTTCAATGGCAGCATCTACCGCAGGTGATAGTTTAAACAAAGTGGTACGGGTAATGGCATTCGGATAGTTCGCCTTCATATACTGGTCGAAATTCTCTTCGTATTCCTTTGTATATTTACTGTCGGTTAGTTCAATGAGTATATTGGCAAAGTTGGGCTTGGGACCCACGGAAGTAGATGCTAGATAGTAACGTAATGGCGTACTGCCGAAAGTAGTGGATATCCGTTTCACTTCCGGTTGTTGCAGGAGGTGCGCTTCCACCTGTTTCATTTCCTTTTCCACGTCACGGATGCTGTAACCGTCCGGATAGAATATATCGGCACGGAAATAGGGCTTATCCAATGAGGGGAAGAAGTTTTGCGGCATCATTCCCATGATGATCAGTGAGATGATAAACAGGACTACCATACTACCTAGTGTGAGCGTTTTCTTTTTGATAAGTACTCCGAGGATAGATGCGAACTTGTGATAGAAAGGTTTATCATACGGATCTTTATTAGTATCGCCGGATTTGGTTTTCAAGATAAAATTGCCGAAAGTGGTGGTTTGCGTGAGTGCCAGTACCCAGCTTAATCCCAAAGAAATGGCAAGTACGACAAACAGAGGTTTTACGATTTCCGCTACGGCAGAAGGGGCGAGGTACAGCGGGAGGAATGAACAAATGGCGATGAACGTGGCGCCAAGTAAGCCCCATTGTGGTCCGGTAGCTCCATCTATCAGTGCTTTTCTACGGTCTATTCCTCGGGCAATGGCTATTTGTGCATTGTCCGTCACTACAATGGCATTATCCACCAGCATACCCATGGCAATGATGAAACCTGCCAGGGAAGTACGGTTCAGTCCTACCCCCATGAAGGACATGATGAGCAACGTGCCGCCAATGGTAAATAGCAGTGAACTTCCTATAAGTATACCAGCACGTAGCCCCATCACCAGCATGATGATAACGATTACAATGAGGAGGGATTCTATCAGGTTAATGATGAAACCATTATTTGCTTCCTGAGCTATGACATTTTCCGGATACAGACTTTCCAGCTCCAACCCTACCGGAATAAGGGGAAGAAGTTCAGCCAGTTTCTGATCTACCAGTTCTCCGGTCTTTACTACATCCTTTGTCGGGTCGGTGGAAACGCCGATACCTATGGCACGCTTCCCATTGACATGCATGATGTTGCCGGGTGGGTCCATATATCCTTTTTCGATAATGGCTATATCACCCAATTTTACTTGCCCTCCCGAAGTTGTAATCACTTGGTTCCGGATGTCATTGACGGTGGTGTAAGTTCCGTTGGCTACAATACGCAATTGTTGTTCACCGGCGTTGATTTCACCCGTGTTGATAATCTGGTTTTGCGATTGCAACAGGCTTGCCACTTGCTTCGGGTCTATCCCCATACCGGCCAGTTTATTGACGGATATAAAGATATTCACCACTTCGGTTTGCGTGCCGAACAGGGCTACTTTCATTACCCCGTCAGCAGTGATAACCTGAGTTTTGATACGCTCTGCCCAGTTGCGCATTTCTTCGTAAGAGAAACCGTCATCGCCTACCAGACCGTAATAGATGCCGAATACATCACCGAAATCGTCCGATACCGTGGGAACGGAAGCACCGGCGGGTAGTTGCGGTTGTATGTTGAGCACCTTGCGGCGAAGTTCATCCCATTTCTGCGGAATAGACTCTGCGGAAAGGGAAGGTTGAAGCTCGAATGTTATCTTGGATAGTCCGTACATGGACTCCGATTTAATTTTATATGCACCACTCATCGACTGTATCTCGCGGGAGATCGGTTCGGTGATCAGTCGTTCTACTTCTGCCGGTTCTGCCCCCGGATAGCGAGTCATAATGACCGCTGACTTGATGACGAAGGGTGCATCCTCTTTCTTTCCCAACCGGCCGAATGATAGTATACCGCCGATTAGCAACACAGCCAGGAAGAAATAAACAATCTTGGTGTTGTCTAATGCATATTTAGCTAAATTCATATGATTTATATTTGGGCGACCTCAAGGTCGCAGTAGTTGGTAGTCTAATTGATAACTTTCACCGTTTGTCCGTCCACCAGTTGGTGCACTCCGGCAATTACAATAGTTTCTCCCGGTTGTATACCAGCAGAGATAAGAGCATTGGCTTCTCCAGTGGGAGAGTATACGGTTACTTCCCGCTTGCTTACCTTATTATCTTTTACTACCCACACATAAGTTTTCTGGTTTTCGCTTTCACCGAATATGGCACTGAGCGGAATATTCACAAGCTTTTCTTCCAGGAAGGGAGCTACGTCCGATGCCAGCTTGATTTTACACGTAAATCCCGGTTTCACATCGTATAAGGAACGATTAAAAGCAGGATCTTCAATCGTAATAGTTACCGGGATACCTGTTCCGGCTGTAGAAATGTCCAGATATTCTTCCAATTGTGCGTTGAACACCATGTCCGGATAGGTGTCGAAAACCACTTTGAATGTTACATCTTTTGCACGAAGCAGATACAGATAATCATCCGGCACGGTGAATTTGATGCGGAGCTTTTGTGTATTCACCAATTGTACAATGCCTTCTCCGGAATTCACGCGCTGATAGTTTTCCACCAGACGCTTTTCGATGGAACCGTCGAAGGGAGCAGTCAGTTTGGTATCCCGCATATTATTGCTGGACAATTCATAAGCGGACTTTGCCTTTTGGTAATTGGCAACGCTGATTTCATATTCCTGCACGGAGATAGCCTGGCGTCCCAACAGGCGCTTGTTACGTTCCACCTGTGCTGCGGCAGTCTCATAAGCGGCTTTGTCGGCGGCGTATTGCAGGGAAATGTCGCGTGGATCAATGGCGGCGATCAATTGTCCTTTCTTTACCCGCTGACCTTCTACCACAGGCAGATTTATAACCTGTCCGCTGACACGGAAGGCTAGTTTCACGTATTCTACGGCTTCTACAATACCGGAGAAGTCTTTCCGGATGACCGATTGGGAGCTGGCACTAGCTGTCTTAACAGGTCGAATCAGGGTGGCATCGCCCTCTTTCTTGTGTCCGCATGATGTGACAAGCAGCATCACGCCGATGGTGAACAAATAGATTCTTTTCATACTAATATATAGTTGTTCGTTTAGATATAGAAACATAAAACCGGAAAAACAGATAATTGTTCTCCCGGTTTATTTTGTTACGCGTTGTTAATGATAAAGGCTTCTACTCCTCTATTCTGAGCAACAAATCGGTGCCCAGTTTGAGCTTATAAACGTTTTTATATACTTGTATGTTCAGTTCTTCTCCGGTAATAAGTGAAATATTTATTTCTTTGCCTACGCGCATCTGAAGTGTACGTCCCTGATAATTTATCTGGAAGGAATAACTGCTCCATTTTTCGGGAATGACTGGGAAGAAAGAGAGTATGCCCTCCAGGATCTGCATTCCGGCGAAGCCTCGTACAATGGCAAGCCAGCTGCCCGGCATACTGGTGATATGCAGTCCTTGGTGAGTTTCGTTGTTGTAGTCATCCAGGTCAAGACGGGTGGCATGCAGAAAGAGTTGGTAAGCCTTTTCCACTTCGCCAATGCGGGCGGCAAGAATGGAGTGGATGTGCGGGGAAAGTGAAGATTCATGTACCGTCATTGTTTCATAGAAATCAAAGTTACGGCGGACAGTTTCCTTGTCGAAATTGAAGTAATACAGATATAATCCCAGTAACACATCACTTTGTTTGATGTAGCACGAACGAAGAATACGATCCCAGGACCAATGCTGATTGATGGGGCGTTCTTCGGGTGGAATGGCATCGGTACTGTTCAGTTCCTTATCCAGGAAACCGTCATTTTGTACAAAGATCCCCAGTTCTTTGTCTTCCGGTAGATACATACGGTTGATGATGTCGCGCCAGCGTTCAGCCTCTTCTTGTTGGCGGAGGTTGGTGACACGGCGTACACGCGCATATTCGTCGGGGTATTCTCCGGCAATGATTTCAAGATAGTTAAGTGTCATCTGCAGGCACTGCACACACGAGTAATTGGTGTACCAGTTATTATCCACATTGTTTTCGTACTCATCCGGTCCGGTTACCCCCAGTATGACATATTTCTGTTTTGGTTTTGAGAAAGATACACGTTGGCTCCAGAAGCGGGAGACGGCAATCATTACTTCCAGTCCGTATTTGGCTATATAATCTTTGCTGCCTGTGATTGCGGCATGTTGTGCAATGGCATAGACGATGATATTGTTGCGGTGTATTTCTTCAAAAGTAATTTCCCATTCGCTGTGGCATTCCTCACCACTGTAAGTGACTTGCGGAAAGAGAGCAGCCCCCTCTTTGAATCCCAGTTTACGGGCATTCTCTATAGCTTTCGGTAGTTGGTTATAACGGTATATCAACAGATTTTTTACAATCTCCCTCGGAGTAGAAAGCAGGAAGAACGGTACACAACAAAGTTCCGTGTTCCAGTATGTGTTTCCACCGTATTTTTCACCAGTGAATCCTTTCGGGCCGATATTCAGACGCGGATCATCACCGCGGTACGTCTGGCATAGTTGGAAGATGTTGTACCGGATACCCTGTTGTGCTTCCGGGTCCCCTTCGATAACCACATCCATTTCCTTCCATATATTAGCCCAGGCTTGTTGATGATTGTTTTCCAACTTATCCCAGCCGTCTATTTTAGTCTGACGGGCTTTGGTGATGGAATGTTCTATCAATTCCTGGCGTTCATCATAGAGCGACGAACTTATAACGGTATATTTGATGAGCATTACATTGTCTCCCGGTTTCACATCTGCCCCGATGCTGAATCCGGTTTGTTTCTCTTTTTCAATGCGTATCGGGTTCGAGGAGGCTTCTTTGCCGTTCTTGAAGAACTGATAGGTCATGGCGTAGCACACTTGCGCATCTTCCCGCCGGGTTTGCGTCCATAGATAAGCACAATCCTTTGTGACGCCGGAACGGAGGATATTCCATATCTTCTCGTTCGGATCATCATCCTTATTGACTATGATTGCATCCAGAGAGGGAATCAGTGATATTCTTCCTGTATAATTGATGGAGGTGACGCTGTATTTTATTAGGCATAAATCGGGGTGGGCCATATTGTTGATATGCTCCACATGTACCCGTATTTGATGTCCTCTGGGAGATGTGATTTCGAAATCCCGGTAGGAGATACCTGCTTTCATATCAAGTCTGCGGCTGAAGCTGTTTACGTCCCATTGTGCCAGGTCCAGTTCTTCATCGATGAGACGCAGGCTGACACGACTCCAGTCCGCTGCATTGGGAATACGCGTGTAAAAAGCAGGAAAGCCGTTCTTCCACCAACCTAAACGCGTTTTATCCAGAAAAGTGATACCGGCTACAAATGAACCGCGATAGGAATCGCTTGAATAAGGCTCTTCAAAATTTCCCCGTTGTCCAAAGCGTCCGTTCCCCAAGCTGAATATACTTTCGGACATTCTCAGGTTGTCGGCGTGAAAGTTATCTTCAATAATATTCCATTCATCGGTTCTAAGGTATCTTTTCATGGCGTGTATCTCAATGGTGATTATGGCGGTAAAGATAAACAAATAAACGGATAAACGGCAAGAAAGTATGACAAAAGTAGATGAAAGAGGAGTGATAAGGTGATAAAGTGGTAAGGTGATAGGGTGATAAAGTAGCTGCGTTATATATCACAGAGTGTTGTTCCACTATCACTTTGCCACTTCATCACTTTATCACTTTATCACTCTTTTTATAAGGATTATGCTTTTGTTTGTTCTCCTTTGGTCTCTTTGATTAAATATACACAAACTGCGCCGATAATCAGCATGACACCTGCCATGACCAGCATATTGATTTCGGGAGGCAACATACCTTTGGGAGTGAACAGGGCAAGAATGCTCCCGCCGAGTGAAGCCGCCACAATCTGCGGAATACAGATTGTTCCGTTGAACAAGCCCAGATAAGTTCCCATGTGTCCGCCGCTCAGTGCGTTGGTCAGGATGGTGAAAGGCAACGCCAGCATAGCAGCCCATGCGCAACCTATCAGTAGGAAGGAGATGAACAATACATATTGATTATGAACAAAATAAGTAGAGATGAAACCCAATCCACCCAGCACCAGACTGAGAGAATAGATCAGTTTGCGATCCTTGAACAACGGGATGCAGACAGCCCATAGTACAGAACCGATAGCCTGTACGGCAAACAACACGCCTACCCAGTCGGCAGCATCCTGATATTGAATACTCTTGGTGTCCAGCATAACTTTGCTGACTCCGTTCACTGCGGTTTCCACTGTAGGAGCATCGAATACATTGGCGGCTACACTACCATTGGTATACGTCCACATAAACATGAAAGCAAACCAGCAGAAGAACTGTACCAGTCCGATAGTCCAGAATGCTTTCGGAGCCTTGATGAGCAGCTTCAGCATGTTGGTCTTTTCATGTTCCTCTTCTTCGGTGATGCCGTGATACTCTGCATATTCGGCAGGCGGCATCTCTTTTACTTTGACCGAAGTGTAGATGACGCAGAAGATAAGGATGGCCGCTCCGATGTAGAATGAGTAAATCACCGAGTCGGGGATTACTCCTTGGGGAGCTGTATTGCTGATGCCAATCCATGCAAAGATGAACGGGAAGAGATATCCCACCAGGCTGCCTGCATTGCAGAGAAAACTCTGGATGGAGTAGGCGAGGCCTTTTTGCTTTTCGTTCACCATGTCGCCTACCATCATCTTGAATGGCTGCATCGCTATATTGATGGAGGTATCCAGGAACATCAATGATACTAATCCGAATATCATTGCCGTGCTGACTGCCATACCGAAACTACCGGCATTCGGCAGCAGGCACATTACCAATACGGCTACCAGTGAACCGACAAACAGATAAGGAATACGGCGTCCGAAGCGCGTCCACGTCTTGTCGCTTGCAGCGCCCACGATGGGTTGCACGATGATGCCTGCCAATGGTGGTAATATCCAGAAATAACTTAAACTATGCGGGTCTGCACCCAGTGTTGCAAAAATACGACTGATGTTTGCACTCTGCAAGGCGTAGGCAATCTGTACGCCAAAAAATCCGAAGCTGATGTTCCACAACTTCCAAAAGCTCAAATCGGGTTTTACTTTCATTCTTAATAAATTATTAGTTACGAGCTACGAGCTACAAGCTACGAGTTCCTTTCGGCATACTGGCAATTCCGCGTAGCCTACTCGTCACTCGTAGCTCGTAGCTTGTCACTCATTTATTTCGTTGTTCCCCTCACTACAAGATTCGTTCTCACAATCTTGTTACTACTCTTGTCATCGCCCCCTTCCAGCTTGCCTATCAGAATGCTGAAAGCACTTCTTCCGACTTCTTCTCCATGTTGTTCCACGGTGGTCAGTTTGGGATCTGTGCTTTGGGCAATGGCTCCGTCGGTAAATCCACAGATCGATACTTCATCGGGCACTTTCTTTCCAACCAGTTTACAGGCATACAGAATGCCCGAAGCTGTTTCGTCATTGATGGCGAAGAAACCATCGGGATGACCGGGACCTTCCAGTATGTCAGGGGTGATGGATATGGCGCGTTCCCTTGTATCACACAGCATAATCATGCTGTCGTCCACGGGAATTTTGTATTTCTTCATGGCATCCAGATAGCCATTCCGACGATTCTTGGTGATTTCCAGATGCGGGGCTGCTCCATAAAACAGGATACGCTTGCAACCTGTCTGTATCATATACTCCACGGCGGCAAAAGAACCGGCATAGTCGTCCACTACCACCCGTTCTGTTTTCAATCCGGTGCAGATGCGATCGTAGAACACAATGGGGACATTATTATTCAGCAGGTCCTGATAATGATCGTATTGAGAGGTATCCTTTGCCAGAGAGGCAATCACACCACAGACGCGGGCGGCAAGGAATGAGTGTACGATTTTCACTTCCTGTTCATAAGATTCATTGCTCTGGGCTACCAAAATATTGTATCCTGCTTCGGCAGCAGCCTTTTCAATGCCACTCAGCACGCACGAGAAAAAATGATGTACCAGTTGCGGGACAATTACACCGATTGTATTCGAACGGCTGGCACGAAGGTTCACTGCAAGTACGTTAGGCTTGTAATTATGCTCCCGGGCATACGCATGTATAAGGTCACGGGTCTCCTGGCTGATATCCGGATTGTCTTTCAGCGCCCTCGACACAGTGGATGGCGAGACGTTCAACGCCCGGGCAATATCCTTGATGGTTATCTGCGGTTTATTCATGGTATTTTCTAAATATTCCCAAAGATAATGCAAACCGAAAGCAGTACAAAATAAGCTTGCTTATTTTTATTGCTGAGGTGCAGCTTATCTTAATCAAAGGTTATTCAAATGAGGATAGCTGCCAAACTAAAAAAATGTAAGCCAACTATTCCGATTGCAAAAATAGCGGAATAGATGAGAATAAGCTTCTTCGTTGAGAATTATCGGATTATAGAATAGCGCAAACGTTTGCAGACATCCATTGACTTTGCATCTGAATGGGCGTTGCACGTTGCTTTCTTGCGAGACGCTTTGTTTCCAGATGAAACTGTCGGGACTGCATAGATTCTCGGAAGTAAATATAAAACGGTTGACTAAGCTTTCAGTCATTATAAATAATAACTGCGATATACCCCTTCTATAAGAACTTTTGTTATCTTTAGATAAGATAAGCTGCGTTTCGGCATAACTTTTTCATGCTTGCATGAAAGTTCTGCACTCAATTTGCATTATCTTTGTGTCGTTATCCCGTCATAAAGCGACGGATTAAATATCCCAAAAACAGCAGGAGGACATTATATGGACCCATTAGAATACTTAGTACCCGGCAGAAAGAGACTTCCCTACGGCATGATGAACTTCGCGGTCATCCGCCGTGAAGACTATTATTACGTGGACAAAACCCGCTTCATTCCCATGATAGAGCAGGCGGACCGCTTTTTCTTCTTCATCCGTCCGCGCCGTTTCGGGAAGAGCCTGACGCTGAACGTGCTGCAACATTACTACGATGTGCGTACCCGCGACAAGTTCGACGACCTCTTTGGCGACCTCTACATCGGGCAGCATCCCACACCGAGTCGTAACACTTATCTTGTGCTCTATCTCAATTTCTCCGGCATCACCGGTGCACTGAACGACTATCGCAAAGGGCTGGATGAGCACTGCCAAATCCGCTTCGACTTTTTCTGCGAAGTCTATGCCGACCTTCTGCCGGAAGGCATCAGGGATCGGCTGGACGAGAAGGACGGAGCCGTCAACCAATTAGACTATCTGATTTCGGAATGCGAACGTGCCGGACAGAAGGTGTACCTCTTTATCGACGAGTACGACCACTTCACCAACGCCATTCTCTCCGACCCCGAAAGCCTGCACCGCTATACCAACGAAACGCATGGCGAAGGTTATCTGCGCGCCTTCTTCAACAAAGTGAAAGCAGGAACCTATTCCAGCATCGAGCGCTGTTTCATTACCGGTGTAAGCCCCGTGACGATGGATGACCTCACCAGCGGCTTCAACATCGGAACCAACTATTCCCTCTCACCGGACTTCAACCAAATGATGGGTTTCACAGAAGAAGAAGTGCGCGAAATGCTGACCTACTATTCTACCACCAGCCCCTTCAATCATACCATTGACGAACTGATAGAGATAATGAAGCCGTGGTATGATAACTATTGCTTCGCGCAGGAATGTTACGGCGAAACCACGATGTATAACTCCAACATGGTGCTTTATTTCGTCAAGAACTACATCTCGCGTGGCAAAGCACCGCTAAGCATGGTGGAAGAGAACATCCGCATCGACTACGAGAAACTACGCATGCTCATCCGTAAGGACAAGGAGTTTGCCCACGACGCCTCAGTCATTCAAACCCTCGTGAGCCAGGGCTTCATCACCGGCGAACTGAAGAGTGGCTTCCCTGCCTCCGGTATCACTAATCCCGATAATTTCGTGAGCTTGCTCTACTATTTCGGCATGCTCACCATCAACGGCATGCACGAAGGAAAAACTAAACTGACCATCCCTAACCTGGTGGTTCAGGAACAACTTTATACCTATCTGCTGAGTACGTACAACGATGCAGACCTCAGTTTCAGTAGTTACGAAAAGAGCGAACTCTCCAGTCGCCTTGCTTACCGAGGCGATTGGAAAGCCTACTTCGACTACATTGCCGACTGCCTGAAGACCTACGCCTCGCAGCGCGACAAGCAGAAGGGCGAGTTCTTCGTGCATGGCTTCACCCTTGCCATGACCGCACAGAACCGTTTCTACCGCCCCATCTCCGAACAGGACACGCAGGCGGGCTATGTCGATATTTTCCTATGTCCGATGCTGGACATCTACTCCGACATGACGCACAGCTACATTGTAGAGTTGAAGTATGCCAAGTACAAAGACCCCGAAACCCGTGTGGAGGAACTGCGTCAGGAGGCTATCGCACAAGCCAACCGCTACGCTGATACCGATACGGTGAAGCGTGCCATCGGCAGCACCCAGCTACATAAGATTGTGGTGGTGTATAAAGGCATGGAAATGCGGGTGTGCGAAGAAATACAGTAGTCCGGACCTTTAACGTAACCCGGCGTATGCACAGACCAGTTCTTTTTCTTTTCATTCTGTTACAGATATGGCTTCCTTGCACTCTGGTGGGGCAGAAGTCCGATTACAGGCTGTTTGATAATATCAGTCTGGGGACGGAAGCATCCGTCATCAGTTGCTTCCTGCAAGACACGCAAGGACTGATATGGATAGGTTCCAACAAAGGACTGTTCAGTTACGACGGCTATTCCTCACAACCGCATTTCACTTTCGGCGAGCGCAGCAATACGCGCATTTATTGCGGTACGGTGGTGGACAGCACCTATCTTTATATAGGTGCGGACAATGGCTTACTGATTTATAACTACCGAACAGACACTTACCAAGAACCGGAAGCGGACTTCCCGACCGACATCCGCACACTGGCATTGCGTGACGGCGTGCTGTGGCTGGGGACACTAAACGGCCTCTATACCTACTCACCGGAAACCCGGCAACTCTCCGCCATCACCGAAGGACTTCCGCACCAGACCATTTATTCCATTATCCGCGCCTCGGACGATAACCTCTACATTGGTACGTACAACGGCTGTTGCCGCTACATCCCCGCCACCGGACGCTTTGAAACCATAGACCTGCCCGTCACCCGTGGCCGAAGCAATCAGTTTGTCAATTCACTCCTGGAAGATACCGCGCGTGGTTGCATCTGGATAGGCACAGAAGGATGTCTTTTCAAATACACCCCTGCCGACGGGCATACGCAGCGGATAGATGCTTTCCATGATAACTCCGTCAAGTCTCTGGCACTGGACGGGAACGGTCAATTGCTGGTAGGCACCGATAATGGTCTGTACGTCTATCAGGAGGACGAGCCCCTGTTGCACGTTGTTCATGACTCCCGAAACCTCCAGTCCCTTTCTAACAATATCATCTGGACCATCTTTGCCGACCGCGAGCATAACGTCTGGCTGGGTACGGATTACGGTATCTCCATGTTCCGCCATAACAGTGTGTTGCGTCATATCCCTATCTCGCAGATTACCGGAACAGGGGAGGGCAACCAGTTCTATTCCATGCTGCGCGATACGCACGGAACTTATTGGTTTGGCGGCACCAACGGCCTCATTCGCTTCACCGCTCTTATGGATGGGGAACAGGACGTTGCCTGGTACAAGATGGGAGACCGGAAATATCCTTTGTCCCACAACCGGGTACGCCATCTTTACGAAGACCGTGAACAACAACTTTGGGTGGCTACGGATGGCAGCATCAGTCGTTACGACCCGGCGAAACGCCAGTTTATACATTATAACATAGTGGACAGCACCCGCCGCTACAACGCCAATTGGACGTATAGCCTTTTTGAAGACCGTGACGGACAACTTTGGATAGCCACCTGTCTCGGCGGTATTTTCGTTGTAGATAAGGAAAACCTCATGCGTTCTTCCGGCGGACTCTACATGGCGGAGAAGACTTATTCCATCCACAACGGCCTGTCCGGCATGTTCATCAATCAGATGATTCCCGACCGGGAAGGGAATGTATGGGCATTGCTCTATAACAGTCACAACAGCATCGAAAAGATAAATCCCCGTACCGGCGAAGTCACCCATATTGCCGCCGATGAACTGAAAGGCGAGCGTACTCCCAACTTTATCCTTTGTGCCGAAGACGGCTACATCTGGATAGGTTTCCCCGGCGGAGTGATGCGCGTGACTCCCGAAAACGACAGTATCCGCATGTTGCCCTTTGATGCCTATAATCATTACGAGGTGCTTTCCATGGCCGAAGCCGACGGCCGCATCTGGATCTCTACCACAGATGGTTTCTGGGTAGCCGACCAACAGACTCTGGAAGTCCGCCGACTGAATATCACCGACAAGCGTTTCACCAGCATGTTCTTTGATAAGACAAGCGGAGAACTCTATCTGGGCACCGCAGACGGTTTTGCCATCTCCTCACCCGAGGCCTTGCTGGCGGAACACCTTGAACAGCCTTTGATATTGACCGCCCTTTATGTCAACAACCAACTTTACCAGTCTGGGGCGGGGCAGGCGCTTGATGCAGTGCAATCCGCACAAAGCATCCGTTACTCACAGCGTATAAATCTGGACTACGACCAGAACAATCTTGCTTTTGAACTTTCCGACCTGCCTTATTCCCTTGAAGAGAAAAGCAAACTGTTGTATCGCCTGGAAGGTGTGGACCGTGAATGGAACTTGTTGAAACCGAATACGAACCGGATTACTTACAACAATCTGAACTACGGTGACTACCGCCTGATAGTGAGTAAGCTGGATGCGCATGGCAAGCCGTCCGAAAAGACGTATGCATTGGACATCCACATCATTCCGCCCTGGTACTACACCCCGTGGGCAAAGGCCGTTTATGTCTTGCTGTGCCTTGTCCTGATACTCTGGACAATCAACTTCTTTCGTGTGAAGAACCGTCTGAAACTGGAGCGTCTGGAAAAAGAGAAAATCCTGGAGCAGTCTCAGGCTAAGATGGAGTTCTTTACGAATCTCTCCCACGACCTGAAAACTCCGTTGAGCATGATTATCGCGCCTATCAGCAAGTTGCTGCCCGGCATCAAGGATCAGCAGGAGAAGAAACAACTGGAACAGGTGCATCGCAATGCCATGAAGTTGAATTCGCTTATCCATCAGGGGCTGGACTTCAACCGGGTGGATAGTGGAAACAATACATTACTGATACTTTCTCAAATCGAACTGGTGTCTTTTGCGCGTGGCTTATTCACCTTGTATGCAGAGGAGAAGGCGAAAGAGAAGAAGCTTACTTTCCATTTCCATGCCGACCGTGAAAAGATATACATACAGATGGATGCCATAAAACTGGAATCTATCTTGGATAATCTTTTATCCAATGCCGTGAAGTATACTCCGGAAGAGGGTGAGATAACGCTTCGTTTGCAGGCTTCTGATAAAGAAGTGCATATCTCTGTATCCGATACAGGTATCGGTGTTCCCCGTCAGGATCAACCGTATGTTTTTCAGCGTTTCTTCCAGTCTCCCAAGACGGCAGGCACGAAGGAGGGAACAGGTATCGGCCTGTATTTGGTAAAGACTTATACGGAACTGCATGGTGGTAAAGTTCAGCTTTCTTCAGAAGAGAATAAAGGTACTGCCATTACGCTGACCCTTCCGGTGATTGCTATGGAACAGCCTGTCGTAGAGGTCTCTCCGGAAATTGTATCTTCTGATATCGAACCTGTCGCTGCCGGAGTTACAGTTGTGGTTCCAGATACAGATACGCCCGCTCCGGATGCTCCATTGCTTCTGATTGTGGATGATAC
>OLVV01000592.1_pt1 | contig 18426 bp, 9 predicted proteins | sample 1673581 | NCBI WGS metagenome assembly OLVV01 (sample SAMEA103958116, study PRJEB25191) | human gut metagenome | biome: human-associated habitat [ENVO:00009003]; feature: intestine environment [ENVO:2100002]; material: feces | place: Germany | collected 2013/2015
CCTTTCCATCCAGTCCGATGATTCCTTCCGGATTCACTGCCACGATCTCGATCTTGCTTCCTTCCGGAACTTCCGGCAGAACCAGAGTTTCTGTTCCTGCTTTCACTTCTGATGGAATCTTATTGTTTGCCAGAATGTCATCTAAGATTTCCTGTGCACTCGGAATATGCGGCACTTCCACGGCTTTGAATTCTCCGGTCAGCTCGATGTTCTTTGTCACTTTAAACTGATATTCTGCATCCTTCGATACATATTCGGTCTGTCCTTTTTCTTTCCAGCCCACAAATTCAAATCTTTCTTTGGCTTCTGCCTTCACAGATGCTGTCGCACCCTCTTTGTATGTGCCATCCTCTTTATCCATGGAAACCCTTCCCATGTTCTCATCATTGGACTGTACCACAACACGGTAGTATGTTTCCGGAACCGGAGCCAGTCTAAACTCGGCACGCAGTACACGGTCTGACTCTGCATGAAATTTGTATTCTGCCTGAGCGCCTTCTACTGGTGTCAGAACTTCTTCTCCATCTGCTTCTGTCACTTCCAGCCACTGGGTAAACTCATATCCATCCTTCGGCTCTGCTTTCACCGTGATCTCTGTTCCCTCTTTGTAGATGTTTCCTTCATTTGCAGGATCCATTGTGACCGTTCCCATCTGCGGATCCGGTGACTCTACATAGATCAGGTAGGAATGCTCTACTTCTTTAAAGTTTGCAGTCAGTTCCATATTTTCCTGGATCTGGAATACGTACGGATTCTCCTTGCTGACAATCTCCTGGGTTCCTTTCTTTGTGAATCCTACGAATTCATAATCCTCGGATGCCGGCACTGCACTCACCTTGATCTCGGTTCCTGCCTCGTAGGTATCCTGCTGCGGTTCTACTGCAACGCTTCCCATCTTCTCATCATTTGCTGCAACAGAGAATGTATATTTTTCTGCAGGGATCTTTTCAAAGTTTGCAGTCAGATCCAGATCCTTTGTCACCTCAAATACATATGGATTGGACTCACTGATCACGTTTCCTTCTGCATCGGTCCAGTTTACAAAACGGAATCCTTCGTTTGCCACTGCGATAACTTCTGCTTTTTCTCCTTTTTTGTAGCTTCCGTCTGCTGAATCAATGGTTACAGTTCCCATTGTATTGTCATTGGCTTTGATCGTTACATGGAAGATTTCTTCTGGCACTTCTTCTTTCACAAAGTTTGCAGTCAGATCTGTATTTTCTGTGATTGCAAACTTGTATGCTGCTTCTGTGCTGACTTCTTCCTCTGTTCCGGTCTTTGTCCAGTTTACAAAGCGGAATCCTTCCTTCGCTTCTGCTTTGACTGTTACCTCAGTTCCTGCTTCATAGGAATCCTGCTGTGGTTCTACACTCACGATTCCCATTTCTTCTGCATTCGCTGCTGCCTTCAATGTGAAGTTCTCTTTTTCCGGCTCTGTAAATGTAAACTTAAATGGAGCTGGAATTGATTCATTTCCTGCGTTATCTACTGCTGTAATACGTACCTCATAAACAGTTCCGACTTCCAGTTTATCCATTGTAAATTCTGTGTTCTTACTGTCCCCGATCTTCACACCATTCTGATAAATATTATAGCTTGCCACGTCTGTGTCAGCCGGTGCTGTCCATGTCAGCTTTGCTGAATCCTCATCAACAGGTGTTGCTTTGATTTCTGTAACGACTCCCGGTTTTACCACATCTGTTGTTGTAATTCCGTGAATTTCAATCGCATTTTCAGACGGCACATCTTTTGTATTCAGCGCAAAAATGTTAAAGTCATAAGTCACACCCGATTCCAATCCTTCAATCCGGATTCGCGTATCTGAGGTCTTGACTTCCTGATCATTCCATTTTACAAGATAAGATGCTGCACCCTTTACCTGACCCCATTCCAGAATCACAGCTGAACTTTCAACATGTACTGCTTCTCCTTGTACTTCTCCGATTTCCGGAACATTTGGATCTCCAAGTGCTTCCATCGCCGCATTCAGAGCTGCTGCTGCTTTTTCAACCGCATCCTGATCTGCATCCGCATTATTCATTACTTCTACTGCCACTTTGTATGCTTCCTTAAATGCTTCCCATTTGTCCGCATCATATGCGCCCTCTATGAGTCCGGCCCCGCTTTCGATGGCTGTCTGAAGATCCGCTTTATTCACCTCCGCTGCCTGTACCGGTGCGAAGATTTTTAAGTAGTCAAGGTTTGCCTGTGTTTTTCCGTCACGAGCTACAATTGTGCATCTGATTGTATGCTGTTTGTTCTCAAGATTTTTTGCTTCAAAAATCTTCTGCTGTGGATCTCCTCCACCGGATCCCGCTAATGATACATTTTCAGCTTTTCCACCATCAATGCTTACATCATAACTTGCAAAGTTTGCATGTTTCTGTGCATAAACTTCAATTCCAGTTCCTGTAAACGTATATTCAAAATATTTACCTGCCTGGTTTCCAGTTGAAGGAACTTCTGTCTTTGTCTTTCCATGATGTTTCTCCGGCTCTCCAGCCCATGTAGACCATTCAGAGCCGCTCCAGCTAATCGCATCATTTCTCTTTCCATCCTCAGATGCATCTTCTACGATCGTCTCTCCGGAACCAAGGTCTCCAAAGAGTGCCACAGTCAGTTTACAGCTTCCGCTCACTTCAGAATCGGCATTTGCTGTTGCTGTGATCGTCACTTCTCCGTTTTTCTTGTGAACTGTCACCAGTCCGTTTTCATCTACGGATGCGATGCTTGTATCAGAAGAAGTCCATGTAACACTCTTGTCTTTTGTATCTCCCGGTGTTACTTTTGCCTGCATCTGTACAGTGCCTTCTTTTCCGATCGTTGTAATTCCGGAAACTGTAGATACTTCTACTTTCTCCGGCAGTGTGATCGTATTATCCAGAATATTCAGAACATCCAGTTCTACTTTTGTACCAGAACTTGCATCTACTTTTTCATTGAGCACTTTCAGCTCTAATGTATGTGTACCATGCTTCAGATCATCCTTTTTAAATACAACCTGCTGACGTTTTGTAGTAGAACTGTATGTATCTACCTTTCCGCAAGACTCTCCGTCAATAAATACTTCGTATTTTCCACGGTCTGTATTTGTACAAGTAATCACTTCGATGCCTGTTCCCACAAACTCCAGTTCTACAGTCTCTTTTCCTGTCGGTTTGTTCAGATACTTGATCGTATCCTTGTAGTTGCCTTCGTTTGCTGTGTCCCAGTCACCCCATGCACCTGTATACACAATATGCGGATCCTTATTATCAATCTTTCCTGCTCCAAGCGGCTCTGTCAGCTCTACTTTTTCACTGAGCTTTGTCTCTTTGCCATCGACTACTGCTGATACCTGATATCGGATCGTACCCAATGCCTTATCTGCATTTTTATCAATGTATTCTGTTTTTTCTACACCGCCTGCAATTTTCTGTACGTCTCCGGACTCAATCTGACGATATACATTGTAAGTAATGTCTTTGTCTTTTTTCGTCTTGACTTCATCCCATGTCAGTTTTCCTGTATTATCATCTGTACGTTTTGCAGATAATCCTGTCGGTGCCTCCCCTTTCACAGGAACATCTTTGACATAATACGTCTGTCCGGCCTGTGTCTCAAAGGAAACTCTGTCCTGAGATTCTACTTTTACATCTACAACATTTCCATTTGCATCTGTAATTGTTGCAAAGGAAGCATTTGGAACCTGAACAGTTGCTGTTCCTCCGTTATTTGAAAGAATCTCTGCGCTTGTCAGATGTTTGTTCTTCCAGTTCATGGATACTTCAAAGTTTCCGCGTGCAACCAGTCCGCTGACACTTCCTGATGCCCATGCATCCGGCAGTGCAGGAAGCATATTGATATATCCCATGTTGCTCTGCAGAAGCATCTCTGCAACACCTGATGTCATCCCAAAGTTTCCGTCGATCTGGAATGGCGGATGCGTATCCCAGAGATTGGTCATAATTCCGTTTTTAAACAGATCTGTGATCAGCTTATATGCACGGTTTCCATCTGCCAGTCTTGCCCATGTATTGATTCGCTGTCCCATTCCCCAGCCGGTACTTTCATCTGTACGGTTGTTCATGGACACTCTTGCTGCCTCAAAGTACTCCGGTGTATCAGATGAGATCAGATCTCCCGGGAAAAGTCCCAGCATATGGGAAATATGTCTGTGCCCGTATCCCTGTCCCATACTGTTTACAGTCGTTTCTTCATACCACTCTTTGATCTGTCCGCTATCGCCAATCTCGATCGGTCCTTTTAACCTGGACTGATGATCTTTCCATGTTGCCACCAGATCCGCATCAACACCAAGAGTTTCTGCTGCTTTGATAGTATCCTCATATAACTGCCAGATCAGTGTCTGCTCATAAGTATTACCTGCCGTTCTTGGTCCATGCTCCGGTGAATAACTTGGTGAAGATACCAGATGTCCGGTTCCATCATCTATCAAAATATTATCGTAGAAAATTGCCTCTTCCTTCATCATTGGATAGATGTAATTTTGCATATAGGATACATCACCTGTAAATTCATAGTATTCCCAGCAATTCTGAAGAATCCACGGTACCGCTGCCGGTGACCATCCCCAGTCAAATGACCATCCCGGACAAGTCCATCCAAACGGATTGTTCTGGGTATGTGCCATAAATCCCTGATCCACACCTGCATAAATTTTTGCAGTAACACGTCCTGGTTCTCTTAAAGAATCTACGTACGAAATCAACGGCTGCGCACACTCTGCCATATTCGTAGAATAGGTCGGCCAGTAGTTCATCTGCAGATTAACATTCATATGATAGTCAGAATGCCATGCTGAGCTGTTCGCTCCAACCCAGATTCCCTGAAGGTTAGACGGAAGTGTCGCTCTGGACGGATCATCTTCCGGTGTCTCTCTGGAAGACTCAATTGTCAGATAACGGCCGTACTGGAACAGCATCACTTCCAGGTAGCGTCTCTCCTGCTCGCTTGCTGAACCATCATTATAAGCTTTCAACAGTTTATCTGTTGTCTTCTCAGAAGGAACCTGTCCAAGATCCAGATTGACACGGCCAAAGATAGAAGAGTAATCATCCACATGTGCCTGTTTCAAAGTATCATAAGAATCATTTACTACAGTATCTGCTGCTTTATCTACATAAGCACGCACTCTGGAAGCGACCTGCTCCTGGCTTTCCCCTGTGCGATATACCGGATAATCATTCTTGTAATCTGTTCCAATCGATGTAATAATCGTAACAGCCTTTGCATCCTTGACTGTGACCTTTTCGTCTCCGTCTTCTGTTGTTCCGCCTTCTGTCAGAACCTTTGTCTGAGAGCTGAATCTCATCTGATTGTCTTTCAGCTGTCCGTCGATGGAAATCAGCGCATCCTTAACTGTTGTTTCCCACTCTCTCTGGTAAGACTGCGCCTGTATTGTATTTTTGTTGCTTCCACCGCCTGCTTCATTATCCGGCTCCACTCTGACATCCAGATTCAGCTTATCGCCACCTTCCGCAGTCAGTCGTGTCACAAGTACATTGTCCGGATAACTTACAAAGTTCTCACGAGTATAATGTGTATCCCCGTTATCATACTCAACTCCGGCAATTGCCGTATTCAGATCCAGTGTTCTCTCGTAATTTTCAACGTCTTTGTCCGAGATACCTTTAAAATCCAGATACATATTTCCGTAACTCAGATAATATCCGTATCCGTTTACTCCTGCATCATCACTTAAACCTACCAGTTCTCCACACTTACTGCTTGCTGCATCATTGTCCCCATTAGCAAACAGTTGCTGAATCTCTTTTACTGTCTGTCCGTTTCTTCCTTTTTCTTCCAGGTTTCCTCCGTTATAATCCGGACGGCTTTCGCTTGGTCCGCCGGACCAGAGTGACTTCTCATTCAACTGAATACGCTCTGTCTGCACACCACCAAATACACTTGCCCCGATTCCACTGTTTCCGATTGGAAGAGACCATTTTTCCCATCCATCATAACTATCCGGTGCTGCGCTTGTATATCTCAGCTTTAATTCGCTCCTGTCCTGAGATTCTTCTGCATGAACGACTGAATTGGAAACCGGAACTGCAGATGCTGCAACCACTGCTGCCAGTGCACTGGCCAGAACACGTTTTGTCTGTTTCTTTCTCCTTGTTTTCATGTATACCCTTTTTCCTCTCAAAATTTAAAATAAAATCTTACTGACTATACCTCTCTTAACCTCCTTCTTCACCTTAAACTGAAGATTTGTAATGGTTATAACATAATCAATTCGGAAAGTAAATTTACAAAACTACTACTTTATGTCATTATTTTACTGTTTCAGAAAAATGTGGCAGATTTTTAACCTTTTACACAAAAGGGACTACTCTTTCGAATAGTCCCCTGTCTCTTATTCTAATTCTTCTCCGTTGGATGCAATGACCTTCTTATACCAGTAGAAAGAATCTTTTCTGCTTCTTTCCATAGATCCGTTTCCGTCATCATCCATATCTACATAGATAAAGCCATATCGTTTTCTCATCTCTCCGGTAGATGCGCTGACAAGGTCAATACATCCCCACGGTGTAAATGCGATCAGTTCTACTCCGTCATCGATTGCCTCTGACATTGCTCTGACATGATCCTTCAAATATGCGATACGATAGTCATCATGGATGCTTCCATCCGCTTCTACAGTATCAATCGCACCGAGTCCGTTTTCTACAATCATAATCGGCACCTGATAACGTCCATAGATCTCATTCAGAATGTATCGCAGTCCGTCCGCATCCATACCCCATCCCCAGTCAGAATACTGGATGTATGGGTTTTTATATCCGAGTACCAGATTGCCTGCCCCGTCTTTTGGTGCATCTGTATGTGTCGTCTCACAGCTTGTGCTGTAGTAGGAAAAACTGAAGAAATCGGCTCTTCCTTCTTTTAAAATCTCCAAATCCTCTTCCGGGACTTCAAATGACACGCCGTCTTCTCTCCACATTCTCTTCGCAAATACCGGATAATGTCCGCGGATCATCACGTCCCCGCTGTAATAGAAATCTTCCTGCATCTTATGCTGTGCACGCAGAACATCCTGCGGATCACAAGTCAGCGGATATGTCGTCATACCTGCGATCATGCATCCTACCACATATTCCGGATACTGCTCATGAGCAAGCTTTACCGCTCTGGCGCTTGCCACAAACTGATTGTGAAGTCCTGCATACGCATTTTCCAGCATCTGTTTCGGAGCATTCGGAACGAAATTCTTCATCATCAGCTGACTGTTGATCTCATTGAATGTAAGCCAGTATCTGACCAGTCCTTTATATTCTCCAAAGATCACTTTTGCATATTTTTCAAACGCATCCACCAACTGACGGTTCGTCCATCCGCCTAACACTTCCTCCAGATACAGTGGTGTATCATAATGGCACATCGTCACAAGCGGCTCGATGTCGTATTTTCTCAGTTCTGTAAATACATTCCGGTAAAATTCGATTCCCTCACGGTTGGGCTCCTCTTCAATTCCCTTCGGGAAAATCCGGGACCAGGAAATCGACATACGGAACATCTTAAATCCCATTTCTGCAAATAATGCAATGTCTTCTTTATAATGATGATAAAAATCAATCGCCTTGTGGTTCGGATAATAATATCCGTCCAGCACTGCATAGGATGCACCTTCCGGTATCCGGGAAAATCCGCCCACCATACCTTCTGTTCCGTCCGGCATGCGGTACGTGATCCCTCTTGATTTCTTTGCGGAACCACCTGTTGTCACATCTGTTTTGGCCGGTCCTCTTCCACCTTCGTTCCAGCCGCCTTCACACTGGTTCGCGGCTGTAGCGCCGCCCCAGTAAAAATTCTTTGGAAAACTCATTGCTCTTTTACTCCTTTCATCGAATCACATGCAGCATGTCCTCACCATGTACATGGCGGTCATGATCTTTTTCTACAATATCCAAATACTCATCCGTGTTTGTTATGATCACAGGAATCTCACAGCTGTAACCTTCCTGTTCGATTTTTTCTTTCTCAAAGGATACAAGAAGCTGCCCTTTTTTCACGCAGTCTCCCTGCTGTACATGAGTTTCGAAATATTTTCCATCCAGATTCACCGTATTGATTCCGATGTGGATGAGCGCTTCACATCCACCCTCACTGGCAAGCCCGATCGCATGTTTTGTCGGGAACAGCACACGTACAGTACCGTCAAACGGTGCATATACATTTCCATTTTCCGGGATTACAAGACAACCCTTTCCAAGCGCTTCATTCGCAAATGCCTCATCTGCCGCTTCGGAAAGTGGCTTGATCATACCGTCTGCCGGCATTGCGAGCATCTCTTTTTCTTTTAAAAGCGCCGGAGCAGCTTCTTTTTTCTCTTCCGTCTTCTCTTCTTTTGACACTGACTTGATGTCTGTTTCTACTACATCATTCAAATATTCATAATCGGAATCTTTGTAAACCAGCATACCAAGAACAAAAGATACCACAAACGGAACGATCGCAGATAATGCGATTCCGATAAAGTTCGGTCCGTCCGGATTGACAAATCCAAGAAGACCGATGATTCCCATTCCCGCATAGCTGTACATCGCCAGGTTGCTGAGTGCAACTACAACACCACTTGCAGCACCACCGATACAGCAGATGGCAAACATCTTCTTACGAGGAAGTGTCACACCGTAAGTTCCCGGCTCTGTCACTCCGAAGATTGCAGAAATAAAGGACGGCAGTGCCACTTCTTTGAGTTTTGCATCTTTTGTCTTTAAGATGATTGAGAGCAGAACTCCGCATGTAGCAAAGGATGCACCGTAGGAAAATGCCAGCAGCTGGCTTGGATTTCCTGCGAGCAGATCCATAAACGCAAAAATTGTAAGAACACCATGGATACCGAACAATACAAAAATCTGCCAGCATCCGCCCAGAATCAGTCCTGCAAGCAGCGGTGAGAATTCACAGATACTTGTGAGAACAACATTAAGTCCCGCACCGATCATATTTGCCAGAGGTCCGATCACAATAAAGGTCAGCGGGAAAATAATGATCAATGTAAGCATCGGTGTCATAAAACCTTTGATCATCTTCGGAAGCACTTTGTCAAACCACTTATACAGCGGAACTGCTGCCAGAAGACCAAATAAAATCGGCAGGAATGTAGAAGTATAGGTCGTATTTACGACATATCCCCATAAATTGATGTCTACATTCTGAATTGCCGGATAACACATTGCAGCTGCCAGGATCAGTCCGAAGAATGGATCGATCTGGAATTTTTTTGCAAAGTTAAATCCAAGAATCAGCGGCAGGAAATAGAAGAAACAGTCTCCTGCTGCATTCATCAGCATATAAATTCCATCTGTCGGTTTGATTCCGACAAATGTCAGAAGGACTAACAGCCCTTTGATAATACCGCAGGCACAGAGCAGATGAAGAGTCGGTCCCATACCACCCATGATTGTTCCCAGAACTTTCTCGAGGGGACTCTTCTTTTTCGCATTTTTCTGTTCTTTGTTCTCTGCCTGCATGGCGTCTAAGCCAAGCTGGCTGCATACTTCATCGTATACATCCGCCACGTGCTCCCCGATGACTACCATGTATTCTCCCATGGCTTTCATCACGGTCACCACACCGTCCATATTTTTGATGACCTCATCATTTGCGATGGATTCATCAATCAGACGGAATCTTAATCTTGTAACGCAGTGTCTTAAACTTTCAACATTTTCTTTTCCACCGACATTTTTAATAATGTCTGCGGCTAAACTTGAGTATTTACCCATGTCATCCTCCTTATATACAGTTTTCATTGTATAAAGGTGTAGCCAACTTAATGTTACCATCCTGACAAAGCAGAAACACTCCTCATCTGTGCGCGCTTCAGATGATTCGCTAATCTCTGCTCTTATATATAACGCGTTCAATATGAATGGTCAGATATAATTTTTCTTCATCTGAAAGTTCCTTTTCATATTTACGCGATATAAACTCTGCGATTTTTTCCACACACTTATAAGAAGTGCGGTACTTTTGCCGAATTGTATTGAAAAGTTCGTTGTCCTGATCGTCTTCATACTCTTTATCTGTCAGAAGACGCTGTGCAAAGAACTTCAAATGGGTAATAAAACGATAATAATAAACCGATTCTGTATTAAACTCTACGGAAAAATAATAACGGACAATATTGGAAATCTCCTGCATCAGCTTTGTAACTTCCATCGTCTGCTTCAAATTCTCATTGTCCATCTCTGCATTGACAATGTGCAGGGTAATAAAACCAATCTCATCTTCCGGTAATTCTACCTTGAACGTCTGATTGATCATCTTCCAGACCTTCTTCGCCGCCTGATATTCTTTCTCATAAAAACGCTTGATATCCCACAACATGGAATTCTTCACCACAACACCGTCCAGATATCTGGTGATTGCCATATAAATATGGTCGCTTAACGAAATATAGATTGCTTCATTTAGTTTTCTTTCCAGTGTTTGTGTGAGCATCTCCACAATCTCTGTCGTGATCTGAATATATTCCACAGGAATCTCAGAGATAATCTCCTGAAAATGCTGTTTCTGAGCAGTGTCCTTCAAAACAAACACTTTGTTGATCAGCTTTTCTGATAAAAGGTCTCCCGCCTTTTTCTTGTAGGCGATTCCTTTTCCGCAGACAACCTGCTCTTCTCCATTCTCATCTTTTATGATCACGACATTGTTGTTCAATATCCTGTCTATCCGCATCTTTTCCCCTTCTTAATACATAATAAAAACCTATCTGCACGAAAAACCAGTCCTGTCTCTGCTGCAAATAGGTTTTGTTCTTATTTATTCTATTATTTATATTGTTTACATGTCAACATTTCTTCTGCATAAATATTTTGTGCAAAATAACTATTTCAAGAATGTTTTTTTGTGTATATTTTCAGAGATAGAAAGTAGCTGATCACCATCAACACTGCTGCCATCACCAGACAACCAATGATCCAAATACTTTTTTCCACCTGCATGATTTCCTCCAGCCCGATATTAAACACGCTGAGCAAAAACGCAATTACAAGTCCTACCATCGCAAGAAATGTAAAAATCACACCTTTCAAATTACCAAGCCAGAAATATGCTACATAGCTCACTGCAAAGTAAATCACACCTCCGACTACACCGATTCCCCATGTCGGAAGTGCGTCTTCCAGGGTGATCGTCCGATATCCATACACATAGATCAATACAAACACAAATGAATAAAGTGTCATACCTCCCTGTACGATCAGACCGCCCAGATATTTGGACAGAACAATCTCGCTTTTGCTCAGCGGATAGGTGAGCTGAATCCGGTCAAATTCTGCCTTTTCATCCTGTTCCACCGTCATCTGAAGCAGTGTACTTCCCATCACAGGAAATAGGAGTACTACAATCAGCAAAAATCCATAGGCACCTCTCATAAATTCACTGATCGCTGTCAGCGCAGACGTAAATATCATAGAAGCCAGCCAGTTGATCAGATTCTTCTTAATACAGAATCCCTCATATAAATCTTTTAAAATAATCCCTCTCATGCCACTTTCTCTCCTCTCACGCAGTACAGCATCACGTCTTCGATCGTTGCCTGTTCAATCTCCAGATCTGAAAATACCTTCCGGATTCCCTGCTTATTGTTGACCAGAACCCGATATCCATAGGTATCCTTTCTGTATGCCTCAATATCCTCCCGGTTCAGTGCGTCAAAGATCCGCTGTCCACAGTTTAAGACGCCGTAATTTTCCTGAAGCTCATCATAGGTCTTTGTAAACAACAACTCCCCAGCATGAATAAATGCGATATAATCCGAAATCTTATCCAGATCACTGGTAATATGAGAGGACATCAGAATCGTATGTTCTTCATCCTCTGTGTACTCTCTGAGAATATCCAGAATCTCGTCCCGGAATACCGGATCCAGACCGCTTGTCGCCTCATCCAGAATGAGAAGCTTCGGATCGTGGCTTAGGGCTGCGGCAAATTCCATTTTCATCTTCATTCCCTTGGAAAATTCTTTTAATTTCTTTTTCTTCGGCAGTTCAAACCGATCCAGATACATATGATATTTTTCCATATCCCAGTTGGAATACACATTACTCAATATCTTTCCGATAAACAGCGGTGTAAAATTCAGATCATAACAGGTCTTGTCAAAGATCACCGCAATCTCTTCTTTGATCTGCTTTTCATTTCCTGCATACTCTTGTCCAAAAATCCTTAAAGACTCATAGTCGCATTCAATCAGCCCGAGAATCGCATTAATCAGAGTAGATTTTCCGGCGCCATTCTCTCCGATCAGCCCGAGCACACAGCCCTTGGGCAATTTCATCGAAATATTTTTTAATCCAAATTCTTTGTATGTTTTACGCAGTCCTTTGACTTCCAGTGCAAATTCCATCACACATCCTCCTCTTGATACAATACGTCTAATGTGGTTCTCAATTCCTCAAGTTCAATTCCATTTTCCTTTGCCAGCTCTACCGCATCTGTTAAAAGCAGTTCTACCCGTCTTCTGTTCTCCTCCCGGATAAAGTCCTGGTTCTGTGCAGATACAAAGGTTCCTTTTGCCGGAACTGTCACGATAAATCCGTCCTTTTGCAAATCATCATAAGCTCTCTGTGTCGTGATCACACTGACGTGAAGCTCCTTTGCAAGCTTTCGCATGGACGGCATCGGGTCTCCTGCCTTCAGCTCTCCGTTCATGATCATGGCTTTTATCTGGGAAGTGATCTGCTCATAGATTGGTTTCGGACTGGCATTACTTAAAATAATTTCCACTTCATCACTCCTTCTGTCATATCTGTACTTACCTTGTAAGTACAGTATATCTCAAATTGTAATTACTGTCAATATCAAATATGTACAGTTTGTAAAATAAAATGACCACTCCGGAAAAAGATCTCTCACTCTCTCCGGAATGGTCCTCTCATCACATGGATTTCCACAATGTTTCTTCAATTCGAAGCAACTGATTATATTTTGCCACACGTTCCGAGCGGCACGGTGCACCGGTTTTGATCTGTCCGGTATGAAATGCCACCGCCAGATCTGCGATCGTGGTATCTTCCGTTTCACCAGATCGGTGAGACATAATCGTCCGATACCCTGCCTGATGCGCCAGTTCCACCGCTCTTGCCGCCTCTGTCAGTGTCCCGATCTGATTCACCTTGATCAGCACCGAATTAGCTGCTTTTTTTGCTATCCCCAATGCGACTCTCTCCGGATTGGTCACAAACAGATCGTCTCCCACAAGCTGTACTTTCTCCCCAATTTTTGCTGTCAGTCTGCTCCAGCCATCCCAATCCTCCTCATCCAACGGATCCTCAATGGAATAGATTGGATAATCCAGAATCAATCTTTCATAGTATTCCATCATCTCATCCGATGTTCTCGCGATCTTTTTCCCGCTCTTTTTGCTTTCCCCCACAAAATAATACCGCTGTTCTTTTGCCCGGTAAATTTCTGAAGCCGCCACATCTAAAGCAATCCCTACATCTTTTCCCGGCTGATATCCCGCCTGATGTGCTGCCTCGATCAGAAATTCAATCGCCTCTCTGGAATCTCTCAATTCCGGTGCAAATCCGCCCTCGTCCCCGACAGCTGTAGTCAATCCTTTTTGCTTCAAAAGTGTTCGCAGTACGTGATAAATTTCTGTCCCCATGCGCAATCTTTCTTTAAAGCTGTCCGGTCCATAAGGAACCAGCATAAACTCCTGAATATCCAGATTATTGTCCGCATGAGCACCGCCGTTTAACACATTCATCATAGGAATAGGCATTACCTTTTCTCCTACATTTCCAAGATAGTCATACAGCGGAATCCTAAGTGCAGCCGCAGCGGTCTTTGCCGCAGCCAGCGAGACACCTAAGATTGCATTTGCCCCCAGATTATGCTTGTCAATGCTGCCGTCGAGTTCCTTTAAAATATGATCGATCTCCGTTTGTGCCAACACATTTTTTCCAATCAGAGCCTCGGCGATTTCTTCATTGACGTGACGCACCGCCTGCTCTACCCCTTTTCCTCCATACCGCTTCTCCCGGTCACGAAGCTCTACTGCTTCAAATTTTCCCGTTGATGCGCCGGATGGAACCGCTGCTCTTCCCACGATTTTCTCCCCGGCAAGTATCTCCACTTCTACCGTCGGATTGCCCCGGGAGTCTAAAATTTCTCTTGCGTAAATATCCTGAATCGGTAAATCCTGATACATCTTTTTTCACCCTCCTTGTTGAAAGTTAGTATTTCCAATAATCCGACGATAATTCATTGACTTTTGAGAAAGCACAAGCTACAATTTTCTTATCTTATTCGGGGGTATTCGACATGAAAAGTAAACTACGACATTTTTTCCTGCTGACCTTCAGTACACTGGTGATGGCGGCAGGCACTTATTTTTTCAAATTTCCAAATCATTTTACATTTGGAGGAATCACCGGTCTTGCGGTTCTCGTTGCCAAAACCGGCGTGATGTCCGCAGGAGATTTCAACTTTATCACTAACATGATTCTGCTGATCATCGGATTTTTTATTCTCGGCAAAAAATTTGCCGCAAAGACTGCCTACTGCAGCATTCTGTTGTCAGTTGCGCTCTCCGCACTGGAGCGGATCTATCCGATGAGTGCACCACTGACAAATCAGCCGATGCTGGAGCTTTGTTTTGCCATCGCGCTTCCGTCTCTTGGTTCCGCGATCCTGTTTAACATCGGCTCTTCCAGCGGCGGTACGGATATCATTGCCATGATCCTGAAAAAATATTCCAGCGTAGATATCGGACATGCTCTTTTGATCACAGATGTGCTGATCACCGTTGCTGGTTGTTTCATGTTCGACATTGCAACAGGGCTTTATTCATTCCTTGGACTTGCAATCCGCTCGTTTATGATCGATACTTTTATTGAAAGTTTCAATCTTTCCAAATACTTTAACGTAGTATGTGACAATCCAAAGCCGATCTGCGACTTTATTGTACAGGAATTAAACCGAAGCGCTACTGTCTGCCATGCACAGGGCGCGTTTTCCGGAAAAGACAAATACGTCATCTTCACGGCACTGAACCGCCCGCAGGCTGTCCGGCTCCGTAATTTTATCAAAGACGAAGAACCTTCCGCATTTATTCTCATCTCCAATACAAGTGAGATCATCGGAAAAGGCTTCCATAACGTCTGAATATTTTAAACAGAAGAAGGAGAAACACTATGAAGCATCTCGTCATTGCAGAAAAACCTTCCGTGGGCAGGGACATCGCCCGGGTTTTACACTGCAATAAAAAAACAAATACTTATATAGAAGGAACAGACTATATCGTCACATGGGCGCTGGGTCACCTTGTCACACTGGCTGATCCGGAGCAATACGACGAACAGTACAAGACCTGGAACATGGATACGCTTCCCATGCTCCCAGAGCACTGGAAGCTGGTAGTCATCAAACAGACCGGCCGCCAGTTCCACGCTGTCAAAGAGCTGATTTTCCGGAAAGATGTCTCTGATATCATCATTGCAACCGATGCCGGCAGAGAAGGGGAACTTGTGGCACGCTGGATCCTTGACAAAGCCGGAAATCAGAAGCCGCTGAAGCGACTCTGGATCTCCTCCGTTACAGACAAAGCCATCCGGGAAGGTTTTCAGAATCTGCGTCCCGGCAAATCCTACGAGCCACTGTACCGCGCTGCTGTTGCCCGTGCACAGTCCGACTGGGTGGTCGGGATCAATGCCACCAGAGCGCTGACCTGCAAATACAATGCACAGCTCTCCTGCGGACGTGTCCAGACCCCGACACTCGCTATGATCGCTGCCAGAGAAGAAGAGATCCGCACCTTCAAGCCGGTTCCTTATTACGGACTCAAAGCTGCGGTTGGCGGAATCACATTTACATGGACAGATGCCAGATCCGGCTCTTCCCGCTCCTTTGATAAAGACCGCATCCAGGCGATCAAACAGGCCTCCGCTCCGTCACTGCTTGTAACGGATGTACGCAAAAAGCTGAAAAAAACATTCGCACCTGCACTGTATGACCTGACTGCACTTCAACGGGAAGCCAACCAGAAATTCGGATTTTCCGCAAAACAGACCCTCAATATCATGCAAAGACTTTACGAGAATCACAAAGTACTCACCTACCCTCGTACCGATTCCCGTTACCTCACTACCGATATCGTGCCGACTTTAAAGGAACGCTTAAAAGCCTGCGCAGTAGGTCCTTACAGCAAGATTGCCGGACGGCTTTCCATGCAAAAACTTCAGGCAAATAAATCCTTTGTCAATGACAGCAAAGTGTCTGATCACCATGCAATCATCCCGACCGAACAGTTTGTGCAGCTTGACCACATGAGCAATGAAGAGCGCAAAATTTACGATTTGGTCGTGCGCCGGTTTCTGGCGGTTCTCTCTCCTGCCTGCGAGTATGAAGAGACTTCCATCAGCGGCACCATCGGCGAAGAACGCTTTAGCGCGAAAGGCAATTTTATCAAATCTGCCGGCTGGAGAGAAGTTTATGAGTCGGGCTATACTGACGGCGAAGACGAGGACGAAGAACAGACCACATTCTCCCAGATTTCCCTGCCGGATGTGCAAAAAGGCGAGACACTTCCTGTCACCGCACTGACGATCACAGAAGGCAAGACCAAACCGCCAGCCTGCTTCACCGAAGGTACTCTGATCGCCGCCATGGAGAATCCGGTCAAGTATCTCAAACATAAGGATAAGGATGTCGTAAAAACGCTGGGAGAGACCGGAGGACTCGGTACAGTCGCCACCAGAGCAGATATCATCGAAAAATTATTCAACAGTTTTCTGATGGAGAAAAAGGGAAATGAGATTCACATCACATCCAAAGGAAAACAACTGCTCTCCCTGGTTCCTTCTGACTTAAAGAGTCCGGAACTGACTGCCTCCTGGGAAATGCGCCTGCAGGCGATCGCAAAAGGAAAAGAATCCGACAAAACCTTTATGAAAGAGATCGACAATTACACAAAGGCTCTCATTCAGGAGATCAAATCTGCAGACGGTACCTTCCGCCACGACAATATGACACGCACCAAATGTCCGGAATGTGGCAAATTCATGCTGGAAGTCAACGGAAAACACGGAAAATTGCTCGTCTGTCAGGATCGGGAATGCGGACACAAAGAAACCATCTCCCGCCATACCAATGCCCGCTGCCCGGTATGCCATAAGAAAATGGACCTTGTAGGAAAAGGCGACGGACAACGATTTGTCTGCGTCTGCGGACACAAAGAAAAACTGAGTTCTTTTGAGGAACGAAAGAAAAAAGAAGGAAAAGGCGCAAGCAAAAAAGACGTGAATCATTATTTACGGAAACAGGCAAAAGAAGCAAAAGAGCCGATCAACACTGCCTTTGCGGAAGCATTTTCGAAGATACAGTTATAGGGTCTGCTTTGGCAAATGAAGTTGATATCCAACTGGACAGACGCCCCCCCCCACGAGGTTGCAACTCGTGGGGGCGTCTATTCCGTAAAGCGACTTATTCTTTTCTATCTTTATTCAATTTTTAATGGAAGAAATGATCTCCAATCTGAATTCCATAATTTCCATTTCCAAAATACAGACAGTCTCCGATCGGATTGACTCCCGCCATCGCATCTGCCGCTGCCTGCATAGCAGTCTGCGTATATCCTTCCGAGCTGCGGACAGTATCCAGCCATCCTGTCATCGCCGGGCCAAACTGCCCTGACTGATAGATTACTTCGGAAATACTGTTCGGATACACACCACTTCTGACACGGTTCATGATCACTGCTCCGACCGCAACCTGTCCTTCATAAGGCTGATTTCCTGCCTCACAGAAGATGATCGATGCCAGAAGTTTCTGATCTTCTGCAGCGATCTGTGCCCGTGCAGCTTCTTCTGCCGCTTTTCTCGCAGCTTCTTCCTCCGCTTTTCGTTTTGCTTCTGCTTCTGCCTGCTCTCTGGCTTCCTGCGCTTTCTGCGCCTCGGCTTTGGTAAGTTCTACTGCCTCTGCCGGAATACTCTCCATCGCAGCAGCAATCGCCCCTGCCCCTGTTGTATATTTGCTATTTTTTTCCTGAATCATCTTGGAACCGGAAACGGATGCCTGACTCGTGAAACCTGCTGCAAATAAGAACGCTATTGTCCATACAGTAAGTACTGCCATCCATCGTTTTCTCTGTTTCATAAATAAATAACCTCCTGATTATTGCAATATTATTACGTAGTTCTTGTAAATTATATGAACTAAATTTCGTAAATATTACAAATATTACAAAAATGTTACGTTTTGTATTCTAATATAAAACAGAAAAACTGTCAACCGGAAATTTTTCCCGTAAAATTCTCATATTTTTCTCTATGGATTAAAACCGGTTTGTTTCTGTAAGATGTATATTCCTTGACAAAATCAGGATGTACCTTTATGATTTCAAATGAAAACTATAAATGAGCAAATTTGAAAAATTGCACAAAACTACACTGCGAATTTCATAAA
>OLVV01000616.1_pt1 | contig 17904 bp, 8 predicted proteins | sample 1673581 | NCBI WGS metagenome assembly OLVV01 (sample SAMEA103958116, study PRJEB25191) | human gut metagenome | biome: human-associated habitat [ENVO:00009003]; feature: intestine environment [ENVO:2100002]; material: feces | place: Germany | collected 2013/2015
CCGACATGAAGTCGGGCGAAGAGAATCAGGAGCCCAGACGGTAGTTCGGGGACTCTTTAGTAATGGTCACGTCGTGAACGTGGCTTTCCTGAATGCCCGCACCGCTGATACGTACAAACTCCGCTTTAGTACGCAGTTCGTCGATAGTACCACAGCCGGTCAGGCCCATACAGGAGCGCAGGCCGCCCATCTGCTGGTGAATGATCTCTTTCAGGCGACCTTTATAGGCCACGCGACCTTCGATACCTTCCGGCACCAGTTTGTCGGCAGCGTTGTCGCTCTGGAAGTAACGGTCAGAAGAACCTTTGGACATCGCACCCAGAGAGCCCATCCCACGGTAAGATTTGTAAGAACGGCCCTGGTAGAGTTCGATTTCACCCGGAGATTCTTCAGTACCCGCCAGCATGGAACCCACCATTACCGCGCTTGCACCTGCGGCGATAGCTTTGGCGATGTCGCCGGAGAAGCGAATACCACCATCTGCGATAACCGGAATACCGGTGCCTTCCAGGGCTTCAACTGCGTCAGCAACGGCAGTGATCTGCGGAACACCTACGCCAGTAACGATACGAGTCGTACAGATAGAACCAGGGCCGATACCGACTTTAACCGCGCTGCAACCAGCTTCTGCCAGAGCGCGTGCACCTGCAGCTGTTGCCACGTTGCCGCCGATGATTTGCAGATCCGGATATTTAGCACGAGTTTCACGGATACGCTGCAAAACGCCTTCTGAGTGACCGTGGGAGGAGTCGATCAGCAGAACGTCAACGCCAGCGGCAACCAGCGCGTCAACACGCTCTTCGTTACCCGCACCTGCGCCAACTGCAGCACCAACACGCAGACGGCCTTGCTCGTCTTTACAGGCGTTCGGTTTACGTTCCGCTTTCTGGAAGTCTTTCACGGTGATCATGCCGATCAGGTGGAATTCGTCATCAACCACCAGCGCTTTTTCAACGCGTTTTTCGTGCATTTTTGCCAGCACAACTTCACGGGCTTCACCTTCACGCACGGTGACCAGACGTTCTTTCGGCGTCATGTAAACGCTAACCGGCTGGCTCAGGTCGGTAACAAAACGTACGTCACGACCGGTGATAATACCCACCAGTTCGTTTTCTTCGGTAACGACCGGGTAGCCCGCAAAGCCGTTACGCTCGGTCAGTTCTTTCACTTCGCGCAGCGTCGTGGTTGGCAGAACAGTCTGCGGGTCAGTCACCACGCCAGATTCGTGTTTTTTCACACGGCGAACTTCTTCCGCCTGGCGTTCAATGGACATATTTTTGTGGATAAAGCCGATACCGCCTTCCTGAGCCAGAGCAATAGCCAGGCGCGCTTCCGTTACGGTATCCATTGCTGCGGAAAGCATAGGGATATTCAGACGAATAGTTTTCGTCAGCTGGGTGCTGAGGTCAGCAGTATTCGGCAGAACGGTAGAATGAGCAGGAACGAGGAGAACGTCGTCAAACGTCAGAGCTTCTTTAGCGATACGTAGCATGGGCAATATCTCGACCAGAGTGGTTAATAAATATTGCCGCGGCATTATACAGAGCGTAACCGATTGCATCTACCCCTTTTTGCAAAAAATGCTTGCTATCCCCGGAGGGCGGGTTACTATCGACTGAATAACCTGCTGATTTAGAATTTGATCTCGCTCACATGTTACCTTCTCAATCCCCTGCAATTTTTACCGTTAGTCGCCTGAATCAAACGGTTCGTCTGCTGCTTGAGCATGAGATGGGACAGGTTTGGATCAGCGGCGAAATCTCTAATTTCACACAACCGGCTTCCGGTCACTGGTACTTTACACTCAAAGACGATACCGCCCAGGTGCGCTGCGCGATGTTCCGCAACAGCAATCGACGGGTCACCTTCCGCCCACAGCATGGGCAACAGGTTTTAGTCCGCGCCAATATTACGCTCTACGAGCCGCGCGGTGACTACCAGATTATCGTCGAAAGTATGCAGCCTGCCGGTGAAGGGTTGCTGCAACAAAAATACGAACAGCTTAAAGCGAAATTGCAGGCAGAAGGTCTGTTCGATCAGCAATACAAAAAACCACTTCCCTCCCCTGCGCATTGCGTCGGTGTGATCACCTCAAAAACCGGTGCTGCGCTACATGATATTTTGCATGTGTTAAAACGTCGCGATCCTTCTCTGCCGGTGATCATCTACCCCACCGCCGTTCAGGGCGATGACGCGCCAGGGCAAATTGTTCGCGCCATTGAGCTGGCGAATCAGCGAAACGAGTGCGACGTGTTAATCGTCGGGCGCGGCGGCGGTTCGCTGGAAGATTTGTGGAGTTTTAACGACGAACGCGTAGCGCGGGCGATTTTTGCCAGCCGCATTCCGGTAGTAAGTGCCGTCGGGCATGAAACCGATGTGACGATTGCCGATTTTGTTGCTGATTTGCGTGCGCCAACGCCGTCTGCCGCCGCTGAAGTAGTGAGCCGCAATCAACAGGAGTTACTGCGTCAGGTGCAGTCTGCGCAGCAGCGCCTCGAAATGGCAATGGATTATTATCTCGCCAACCGCACGCGTCGTTTTACGCAGATCCATCATCGCTTACAGCAGCAGCATCCACAGCTCCGGCTGGCACGCCAGCAAACCATGCTTGAGCGCCTGCAAAAGCGGATGAGCTTTGCGCTGGAAAATCAGCTTAAGCGTGCCGGGCAACAGCAGCAGCGATTAACACAGAGGCTAAACCAGCAAAATCCGCAGCCGCGTATTCACCGCGCACAGACGCGAATTCAACAACTGGAATATCGCCTGGCAGAAACGTTGCGCGCGCAACTGAGCGCAACGCGAGAACGGTTTGGTAATGCAGTAACGCACCTGGAAGCAGTTAGCCCGCTTTCGACGCTGGCGCGTGGTTATAGCGTCACCAGCGCCGCAGATGGCGCAGTGTTAAAGCAGGTGAAGCAGGTGAAAGCGGGCGATACGTTGACCACTCGACTTGGTGATGGTGTGGTGATTAGTGAAGTTAGCGCCGTAACAAAAACGCGTAAACCGCGTAAGAAAGCTGCTAATCCATAAGATGCGCCAGCATCGCATCCGGCACTGGCTCCCAGGCCACGCCAGATGCGCCATGCTGGTTACTGGAAGCAGGTCACCAGACCCGGTTTATTCATTAGCGTGATACTACAATCCTGTGCTCCAGTGCCTTCGTCCATCCCACACTGTTGAGAGGACAAATAAGGAAAACTTGGTGAAGACGGCCATCCCAGTGAATTAAAAACAGTGTGCAACAACTCTAATTCATTGTATGTCGGTGCATTTTCTATGCTGCCACACTGCCTTGCAATATCCCATTTACTGGCATCAATGATATGTGCAGAAGCCCAGTTTTCGTAGTTAATAATCGGTGAGGATACGGGATTAGCCCCGGACGGCAATTCTGTCGTTAACAACGGTCGATGTAGCGATTTACCATTCACCACTACAGTGTCTGCCATATGTCCCCAAAAGTGCGCCGAGGAAACATTCGGGCTGGTTGGTACCGTAAAAATAGCGTCCAGCGTGTCTGTCGCGGAAGCGTAATTAGCCAGAGTAACCGTCAGTGGCGTTTTATAACCAGGGGTATTATCCTGGCGGAGCGTAAAACTTGCCGTCCCATCCGCGCCTGTCATGCCACTAATGGTATTACCGCTTTCACTCAGCGTAACAGCCGAACCAGATAACGGCTGAACGATGAGATCGTCCATCGCCACCACATCACCATACAACGTCGCCCCAGCGTTACGCGGCGATGCATCGCCACGTTTCAAAGTAAATTCCACATTCGGTACCGTATTCCCGGCGCTGTCTTTCACCGTCACGGTAACGGGCATGGCTTCGCCTTTTTTCACTTTCGCCGCCTGGCTGTCAGCATCAAACGCTGTTGAGGTCAGTGTGACGCTGGAAACCGTCGCGCGCGCAGACACCAGACACGCCTGATAAGCGGCATTACCATTCAATGTCGTTGTGCCATCTTTCATATTGAGCGACTGATTTTTACCATCTGTAGTCTTATCCTGCGCCCACCAGTAATAATAAACTGACCAGCCAGTTTCCGTCGTAAGGGTGTTATTGGGATAACGTTGATACAGTGACTTCATATCGCTGAGCAACGGTTGCCGGGCTTCCTCACAAGGGCTGAGGCTGGAATTTGCTTTAGTGGTTGACGAAAAATAGGGCCAGTCCTCATTATTGTTATTGGTTTTATTTACCCCGGAGGTCGATGGCAGCTCCTTCCACAATTTCGGTCGTTCAAAGACGGTTCCATTTGCCGCTGTCACCGTTTCTGGCATATGACCCCAGTAGTCGGCATCCTGGGCGTCAGGGCTAGTGACCACGGTAAATATCAGGTCCAGGTTTGACGTGATCTGCGGATCTTGTGCAAGCGAGACCGTAAACGGCGTTGCCAGGCCGGTGGTGGCGTTTTGCGTAACATTGAACGTCACTGTGCCATCACTGCCGGTAAAGCCAAGCCATTTTGCCGTATCCTGAGTAAAGGGAATGCTGACCGCTGTCGGTGTGATGACATCTACAATAAGATCATCTGCCGACGATGAGGGCCTAATTCCTGAACGACTTTTCGCCTGTGCCCGCTGAAGCGTCACGCTCTCGCCACTCAGCAGGTTGCCATTTTGGTCTTTTACTGTCACGACTAACGGGATTGTCTCGCCCTTTTTCGCCGATGCCGAAGGTGTACCGCCGTTACTTGCGGTTCTCGTCTCATCAAATGCTACTGAAGTCAGGGTAACGCTTGACGGCTTAGAGTGAGGCTGTGCCAGGCAGAGCATTAGAGCAACCGGAGAGAGTGCGGATGATGCTCGTCCCGTGCTTAGGTTAAAGACCTGATAATACCAGGAGCTACCATTGGAGTTAAGTAATTCATAAATCCACCAGTTTCCTGACGCTATCGGCAACCCCAGATCTTTCGTTAACGCTCCGTTTGGGTGATCGTCATATAACCCCTGCAATTCGCTGAGGCGCGGTTGATATTCCAGCGAACAATCTGCCGTCGCTTTTTGAGTACTATATATATATGACCATGTCTCATTATTACCGTTTACCGAGCTCCCCGTAGTCGCTTCCGCTGCCAGTAATGGGCGCTTGAAGGTCACGCCTGCCGAACTGGTAAACGTTTCCGGCATATGGCCCCAGTATTTCGCTTTTGGCGAATCCGGGCTGGTTATCACCGTGAAAATGACATCCAGCGTGACGCTTTTCGAGGTATCGCGCATGAGTTCTGCGCTGAGCGGCGTTGACAGCCCATAACTGCTATTCTGGCTGACCTCAAACGTAGCTTTACCATCGCTCCCTGTCTTCAGGAGAGCCTGCGTCCCATCCCCATACAAGATTGACGTTACCCCAGTAGGTTCCACAGGTATGATGGTAAGATCATCTGCAGAGGCATCGTACGCAGCTTTAGCGCGGTTCAGCGCAGTCCCTCGTTTAAGGTTAAAGCTGGCACCTGGCAGTGGATTGCCTGCGCTATCTCGCACCGTAACCGTCATCGGGATAACCTCTCCCTTCTTCGCTGTTGCGCTGGGCCTGCCATCATTGCTGGCCGTTTTCGTTGCATCCTCCGCCGTTGAGGTCATTTCAATAGAAGCCGCCTCTGGATGAGGGTTTACCAGGCACAGCATTAATGCCGAGGTGGTTGAAGACGCTCTTCCACTTGATCCATTTAACAGATAAATATATTGATCGTACCAGTTACCCGCATATGCCACCATGTCGTAAGCCCACCAGTAGCTATTTACCGGAATACCCAGATCGGTCTTTATCGCACGACTTGGGTGTTCGTCGTACAATGCCTGTAGTTCGCTTAACAGTGGTTGATAATGTACATCGCACCCGCTTTTATCGATATCCCCCTTTGTTGCCGATCTCAACACGGCCCACTCTTCATTGTCTTCTATAAACGACTGGCCCGACGATCTTTCAGCAGAGAGTAAGGGGCGTTTGAAGGCAGTACCAGAACGCGTAGTGAACGTTTCCGCCATATGCCCCCAGTAACTTGCCAGGGGGGTATCCGGGCTGGTTATCACGGTAAACATCACGGGTAATTTGTTGGATTCCAGGCTCGACTGATAGGCCTGAGCGTACACATTGGTTACCAGGCCTATAGAATCATCCTGCTTTACCGTAAACGTGGCTGTCCCGTCTGCACCTGTCACCGCATAAAGGGAGATTGATGGAGTATCCACTCTTGCCGACGTTCCCGCAGCGTTGATTACAGTGATAGTTCTGTTCGACAACTGTACATTCTGGCGATTTGTCGATCCTTCACGTTTGAGAATAAACGGAACATTTGGTACGACATTTCCCTGCGCATCTTTTGTCACCACGCGAATCACCGCGTCGTCACCTTTTTTCCGTTTTAGTGCGCTGAGGGTTTCGTCAACTTTGACAAATTGTGTCGCATCGTTCGCTTCAACAATAATGTGGCTGGTCACCGCCACTGGGGTAGCCCGACAACTTAGCAGTCCTATACTGCTTGACATGACCTCCGTTCCATCACCCGTTTTTAACGAAACCGCTTTAAAATTAAATGTTTGAGTGTAATAGGCAACAACCGTACTGGAGATATAGGCGCGTGATACAGGCCATCCCGTAACGTCATGTATTGGCACGTAACCTTCATCGGCATACAGTGACTCCAGCTCACTTTCAACCGGGACATATCCTGCACCGCAACCATTTACAGATGTGTTGTTCGACTGGTCCGGCGAGAACAGTGACCAGCTCTCTCCATCTTCCTGAAAAGAGCTTCGACTGGTTGTAACGGAAAGCTCATCTTGCAATAACGGTCTTTTATAAATAAGCCCGCCTGCACCGGTCATCGTTTCGGCCATATGCCCCCAGAATTTTGCTTTAGGGGTATCGGGGCTGGTTATCACCGTAAAGACCACCGGAAGCATTGATTTTACGTTATTATCTGTATCCAGCATGGCGGTCAGTTCGGTTTTTAAACCCGTGGTATTGTCCTGTTTCAGTGCAAGTGTTGTCGTACCATCTGCGCCGGTAACACCATAAATCAGTGCTGTTGTTGAGGAAAAATTACTCTGCGTGTTACCCCAGGCATCCGTCACGATGAGCGCGCCTGCTGTCACCGTTGTAGACGCATTTGCCCGATTGACGCTGAGGTTACGTTTAAGCGTAAACGCGGTATTTCCCACCGGGTTACCCTGCGAATCTTTAGTGGTCACGCGAACCACGACTTCTTCCCCTTTTTTCGCTTTGACAACATTATTCGTACTGTCAAATTTCGCGGGGTCCGCAGCCTCAAGAACGATTTGGCTTGCCTTAACGATCGGCGTCATCTGGCAGGTAAGCAGTTCTTTTGTGGCAGATGGAATTATCGAACTGGTGCCTGAACTGAGATTGACGGCCTTGAAGTCACGCTGTTCCAGGCTACTGCTGCCTGTCGTGCTGGAAAGGTAACTTGAGGCGACGGGCCAGCCCTGAACCGTTTTCATCGCATTGCCGCGGTTGGCTTCATACAATGACTCCAGCCCGGCCTGGGAGGGAACATATTCACTACCACAACCATTAGAGGATGTGCTTGTCGCCTGAGTTTGGGTAAATTGCGCCCAGTCCTCATTATCTTCTGCAATCGCTGTTCGACCCGACGTACTGGATAACTCTTTCAACAATAATGGGCGTTTAAAGACCGTTCCATCCACAGCCGTCACCGTTTCAGGCATATGCCCCCACATTTTCGCCTTATCGCTGTCCGGGCTGGTGACAACGGTAAAAATGGTATCGAGGGTCGCTTTTTTCGTTGTGTCTGAATAGAGCGCGGCGGTCAGCGACGTTTTTGTGCCATGGGTATCCGGGCGGGTAATAGTGAGAATTTTAGTGCCATCGCTGCCGGTCATCGCGCTGTATGCTGCGGCGGTATCATTGAGCGAAGTTTCATCCGCCAGGCCACTATTGATCACAACCGGCGCAACCAGCGCATCACCGCTACCGGCAATGTGTTTTTCGTTTGATCGGGTATAACCATCGCCACGCTTCAGCGTAAAAGGCATATCACCCAATGGATTGCCCTGAGCATCTTTTACCGTCACCTTCACCTGTAGCGTTTCGCCTTTTTTCAGCTTCGCCGCATTTGCTGCCGCGTTCCACTGCGCCGGGTCCACCACTTCCAGCGTAATGCTGCTGGCAGGATTGTTAGCCGTCGTCAGGCAACTGACATAAACCGCCGTGCTACCGCCAATGGTCCGCGCGCCATCGTTGAGGGCTATGGTGTAGTAATGCGGCACCTGATCCGCGGGCGAACTGCTCCAGTAGGGCTGACGCTGCGTTGGCCAACCGTGTACCGTTTGAACGGCGTTACCACTGTTAGCATCATAGAGCGCGTTAAGCTGGGAACGGCGTGGGAGCATATTGGCACCACAGCCACCTTTACTGGTGCTGGAAGTGTTGGCCTGGCTAACGCGCGACCATACTTCGTTATTTTCCGTTAATGTGCCGTCCGGGCTGGACACTTCCGCAGCCAGTCGGGGTCGGGCAAAGGTTAATGCATCGACGGTAATCGTCTCATCCATATGCCCCCACATCTGCGCGCCAACCGCATCCGGACTGGTGAGCGTAGTGAAAATCACATTGTAATTAACAGTATTGGGAATATAGGAGTTTACAGGCGCAATATTCAGCGGCGTCGCTAAGCCCACACCTTGCGGTTGCTTAATTTCCACAGTAGCAAAACCCTGCGCATCCGTAGTACCTGCATAGACTAAAGACGGTTGCGATGTTCCGTAGAGCGTGCCATTCATCTCGATTGCGCCGCGGGTTGGATCATCGAAACCCGTGGTCTGCCCCTGACGATTTTTCCCCATATCTTTAGTGATGGTGAACGCGGTATACGGCACGGGCGCATTATTCAAGGCATTAAAGGTGCGTACCGACATGGTAATCGTTTCACCCACTTTAGCCTGCGCTCTGCTGCTTGTGGAAACATCATGATCGGTGGTCGCAGCAATCTGGGCGACCATCTCATTGCCCGAACAAGAAAGGTAGTTTTGCTTAAAGCCGGAATAGGTGTCGATGTTGCCCGTGGCCAGGTTCACCGACGCGTGCGACGTCTCTTCCACCGCACTAAGATACGCTTTTTGCAACGTTGGCCAGCCATATTCGGTGCCGATGACATTGGCTGGATGTGCGGCAAACAAACTGTGCAATGAGCTTTGGCTCGGAATATGACCTAAACCACACTCAGCCTGCATACTGCTATTCTGATCAAACAGCGCCCAGTCTTCGTTATTTTCCCGCACTGCTCCCAGTTCGTTGTCGGTTTCATCTGCCAGCCGTGGGCGTTTAAAGATATTATTCGCTTCAATAATGTCTAACATATGTCCCCACATCCGCGCTTTGTCGGAATCAGGGCTGGTGATCACCGTAAAAATAACGTCTTTCTCATCCGAGGCGGTAAAATCACTGCGCATTTTCGCGGTGATGTGTGTTTTCACCCCCACGCCGCCTGGCTGGGTCAGCGTCAGAGAGGCCTCTCCGTTAGCATCAGTGATCCCTTCATAGGTATGGGCGTCAACTTTGCGAACGTTACTGCCACCATCAATTTGTACCGGGTGCGTCTCCCACGCAGCGTCAGTTTGATTCTTACGGTTAACACCGTCATCCAGATGCAGCGAAAAGTAGTAGTAAGCCAGCGGCTGATCGTTGTTCTTGCTATCGGTAATCGTCAGGCGTAAAGAAGCCTCTTCCCCCACCTTTACTTTCATCGCTTTTATCGTCGAATCATAACTGCCCGGCGTCAGTACCAGCTTCGGTTCAACATCGGGCGCTTCTTTATCGACACAGCTCACAATAAACGTCGTATCGTCCGGTTTTTGCGCTTCGCTGCGGTTCGAAACATCCGCCGCATGGTGCTGGCCACTCATCCCCGCCAGTGATGACCAGTAGAAATTACCCTGCATCGGCCAACCAGCCACATCCTGCACTGACGTTGGCACCACCGTCGCCAGCGCACCGAACTGACGCATTCCGGGCAAAATGTCGCAATGTTTATCCGCGCCGCTCCAGGTAAAGGTGGACCAGGTTTCATTGTGATCGTTAACCGTACCGTTTTCATTATCGACTTCCGCCGCCAGTTTTGGTCGACTAAAAGTGTAATCACGGGCCTTCAGCGTATCGGGCATATGACCCCACATTGTAGCCTGCGGGACATCCGGGCTGGTGAGGACGGTAAAGATCACTGCCGTTTCACTGGCCTGAGCAATACCCGCGAGGCTCGCGACCAACGGCGTTTTTACACCAAGGCCGTTGGCCTGGGTGACCGTAACCGTGGCAACACCATTCGCATCGGTAGTACCACGATATTCCGTCGCGGTGGTGGTTAATTCGGTCGTGCCCAGTTTTACCGGCGCAGTATTGTTCACTACACCCTGGCGGTTTTCAGCATCTTTGCGTTTGATAACAAAAGGAATATTCCCCACAACATTACCGACGCAATCTTTGGTGGTGACCGTTAACGTGATACTGCCGCCAACCGTCGTTTTCGCCGCACCGGAGGATTCGTCATAGCCCGCGGCGCTGACGGAAATAAGGTCACCCTGCGCGGGCGCAATCTTCAGCGTCACTTTCTGATCGGCGAGCGTCAGAACACTTTCATAGGGATAGCCCGTCGAGGTGAGTAAATATAACAGCGGCATGGTCTGTTGGGGATCAGGCTGCGCCCAGGCGACCAGCGAACGCCCGGCAAGTCCCTGAGCGCAAAACGAGCGATCTGCGACTGGCTGTGGGTCCAGTAAGGTGTCCGGCGTCGCGGCATCCGCCCAAACTAAAGATACTGTCGGTGGCGTTTGGTTTTCCCAACGTGGGGTGGAAATGATATCGCCTTCTCTGTCTTGCGGATTGGTGACGAGCAATTTAGAGACGCTAATATCCGCGCTGAATTCACTCGGTTTAGCGGTAAACGCTACCTCATGCGTCTTTGCAGGATCCAGAAAGACACTGCCCTGGTAGACGGGTATGCTGGCACTGTCGGCGGTGGGCACGGTACCGTTAAATTCGCCGACCGTATCTGAAGAGTCTTGCCATGCAGATTCTGCCCATGACCACCCAGGCAGCATTGCGCTTATCAGCAATGCGCATAACACAAGGATTTTATTCAGGGTCAGGGACATGACAGAAACTCCACCGGTTGTTAAACGGACGCTTGTCGCATCAACATATTTTGCTTAATCCGGGATTAAGCAAAATATGCGGAAACAGCATTCCCTTGCGGGAATGCTGCTGAGTACGCGTTATTTGTGTTTGTAAATAATGTGAAGTTTGTACCCCTGTACCCCGTCGCCGTTGGTCGGGATGGTAAGAGCTTCTTTACCATCGCGCGCAGGGCCGTTAAGGTTGGTTCTGGCGTCTTCGTTGGTCGCAGGGATGACCAGATTGTTATTATCGAAGCTTGAGTTAACGATACCACCCGAGGTGCCGAGCTGTTGGCTGCTGCCAGAAAGTACCCAACGGAAGTCATAATTGGCGGTAACGTCAGCATCGGTACCCGCATCAAACTTGCCGTTTTTGTTCTCATCCGAGTACAGTTTGGCCACGTAGGTTTTGCCAAGTTCGATTGGCGTGCTGCCGTTGATAAGGTTGATACTGGTACCATCAACAAAGATGGCGACTTTCAGGTTCTGGTTAACCACCGGCCCTGGCGCAACGTTATCGCTGTCGCTTCCGCCGCCGTCGGCAGTAGAAACGTCATAAAGATGCAGCGCAGTCCCGACGTTTGGCGTACCGGTCTGCGTGGTTGGCGTAATTTCAATACCGATATAACGACCACGGTCGTCATCGGTAAGAGTGTAACTGGTCACCTTCGTTGCCAGCTCTTTTGGATCGTTACCCTGAGCGTCCTTGTAGCTCATCCAGCGGATAGTATCGATAGTTTTCGCGTTATCGCCCAATACCCCAAGATCCACGTCGCCTTCGGTATCACCAATTTCCCAACTTACGGTTAATTTATCACCCGAGTAAAGACGCTTGTCCGTTTCACTGCCTGTCGGGCGAGCGCCTTTTAGATCAGAAGTCAACGTTACATGGTCGGCATCTGTCGTAGCGCTTCCCCCTTCCGAATAGAGCCACGGAATGGTTCCCTGGAAAATATTGGTTTCGCCGCTGTCGACCCAGGCGCTTTCTTCCGCCAGCGCCACAGGTGCCACACAATAACCTGCCAGTGCCAGCGCCAATGCGATCCGGGTCAGACCGCGTCTATTATCCTGCTTCATTGATGCTCTCCTTAATGAACCTTCAGCGACTGGCCGACTGGCCTTACGCCAATCTTATTTTTTGGTATACAGCACGCGTAAACCGTATCCCTGCAAGCCATCTCCCGCTTGTGCGCCATAGGTTTGCGCTGCTTCGCGGTTAGTGGCCGGAATCACAATGTCCTCATTGGAAGTGTTCGCCTGTGCACCCACTTCACCATTGATGCTCTTGCCGGTAAATTCCCACTTGTAGTCGTACTGCGCCATCTCTTCGTCAGTCAGTTTTTCGACCTGCTGGAAGACACCGTCTTTATTGCTGTCACGCCACAAAACAAATCGATAAGTGTTGTTGAGCGGCAGCGGTTCTTTATCTTTACCTATCAGGTTGCTGGGTTTAGCTGCCCCCACACGATAGATAAATGCATTTAGCCCACCAATTTCTGCCCCGAGGAAAGTGACATCCACATAGTTACTGTCGTCGTAGGGCGCAGCTTTTGCTTTCCAGCGATAGGTGCCGGGTAAGGTACTGGAGAGGGTGACAGTGCCCTTTTCTTTATCTTGTTTAGCGATAAAAACGCAGGGGTTGTCGGTCGAGCAAGGCTTGTTGGTTAACGTCACTCGTTTGTCCTGCGCGTCGTAAAGCTGCGGCGTGAGGTTATCTTCCGGCAGCGCATCGCCATTGCGGTCGGTGTTATCGCCAAAGCTGTCGGTTACATCGAGATCCATCACCACACCATCAACGCCATCTGCCTGAGCGCTGGCTTCGTGGCTGTGGTTGTTCTCTTCTGGCACGTTCGCGATGTTATTAACAATCAACTCTATTTTACGGTCCTGCTGAACGGTGATTTCCACCACACCAGAGTTCTGTCGGTTGCCCTTTTCATCTTCCAGTGCCAGACGTACTCGCCAGGTATTGAGTTTTTCTTGTTCGGCTTTGTCAGAGCTGTACTGCCAGGCGGGCAGCACCAGGTTCCAGTGGTTATTGTTACCCTCTGTCAGGGTATTCTCTTTGATAACCGGCATAACCAGCGTGCGGGCAGCATTGTTTTTCGCCTGCCATGACGCAGCGACAATTTTGTAGTGGTGGTTGATAAGCGCGTTAATGGTCCATTTACATTTTTCCAGCCCGACGGCCGCTTCGGGAGTGTCCTTAATGACGCACTCAGGGTGCTCGTTGGTGGCATCCGCTTTTAACCACAGGGTGACATCAAGCGGATCTTTTTCTTTGTATTCCAGAACAATAAAGTTATTACGCTCAACAAAATCATGACGACTGCCCATCAACGAGTGAGCCGCTTTCACTTTATCGCTATCCAATTGATCTTTTAGCGGAACGCCGAACTGATAATTAAGAGTGGCATTAATGCTGACATCGCTGTTATCTCCGGTCCCCGCTTTATAGTCCGCCCCAACGGTTAGTAATGGCACCGGTTGATAATTCAGTCCAAGTGTTACCGCGTAGGGATCTTTCTCCAAATTATCCGTACCAAAAAGGGCGACTTCATCGCCGTAATATTGCTCGAAGACAACTTTGCCCCCCAGTTGCGGATAAGAAGGTAACCAGGCTTCGGCACGAATATCCCAGCCGCGCGCAGGGCGTTCTTCATAAAAGTCGAAATCTTCAGAGTCTTTCCAGTCAGAAAGCGGATGATAATAGTTGCCAGAGAATTTTAAATAATCAGTCCACGCTTCGCCGCCTAAACCTAAACGGCGATGTCCTCGGGTAAAATCATAATCATAAAATATATTTCCGCCCAATAACCATTCATCAAAATTATATCTTACCCCAAGACCAATATTCCCGATTGTACGATCTTCTTTTCGCTGCGCAGAAAATTGACTGAAATAAACAGTGGTTTGATTATCGTACCAGGGAACAAAATAATCGATGGAGCTGCCATCCAGATCGCCGTCCTGGCCAATGGAGAGGTTCGAACGGACCTTACCGTAGGGAGAAAGTGTGTCTTCAATATAAGATTGTGCGGTTGAGGTGATTTGACTTTGCAGATAGCTTCTGGCCTGAGATTCCAGCGCCTCAGGGGTCAAGTTTTCAAACCCTTGCGTGGCGGAGTTGATGACGTAATCGGCTCCGCGCTCTTTCAGCGATTTACCCTTGTTGGTTTGTTCATCCTGCTGTGCTGCCTGGCTACCTAAATCAGGTAACGATTCGTTTTGCTTAACATTTATCTCTGGTGCCGCGAAAGCAGCACCAGAGATAAATGTTAGAATAATACAGCGTTTCCATCGCAGCATGCACTTTCCCTGTGACAATGATACAGTCAAAAATAAGCTTTAATATTGTATCCCTGATTATTCAGAAAGGCATGTCATAAAGAATAAATATATTCTTAATTATTTAAATTAGTGATTTCACTCAATTACATTAGTTATTCCACTAATAACAGATTGTTTTACCATTCACATATTAAATATAAATGATAAAACAATATATTCACATGATATTAAGCAATAACAAATTCAACGCGTTTTTTAGATATTAAACCGTGCCCATGTTGGCAGAAATAATCCACAGCACCACAAGCTTTTAACACTTGTAACGGCTGATGACACTCAGGGCAAAGTGCCTGGACGGTAAAGTCTTTGTCGCAAGTTGCACAGTGGGCAGTCTCGCCATTGCGTTCGAGAGGGGTTTTGCAGGTTGGACAGTTGAGTGCCATAAATACTCCTCGCGTGTTATTCGGTTTCCCTCTCCGTGTGGAAAGGGAAACCAGATAAGTGATTACTTACTTTTCTTGATATGCTTCATCAGGCGCTTACGTTTACGCATCTGGGTTGGCGTCAGGGTGTTACGCTTGTTCGCATACGGGTTTTCCCCTTCTTTGAACTGAATACGAATCGGCGATCCCATTACGTCCAGCGATTTGCGGAAGTAGTTCATCAAATAACGCTTGTAGGAATCAGGCAGGTCTTTCACCTGGTTACCGTGAATCACCACAATCGGCGGGTTATAACCACCAGCGTGGGCATATTTCAGCTTCACACGACGACCGCGTACCAACGGCGGTTGGTGATCTTCAACAGCCATCGTCATGATGCGCGTCAGCATAGAGGTCCCCACACGACGGGTGGAGCTGTCATACGCTTCACGTACTGATTCAAACAGATTACCAACACCACTGCCGTGCAAGGCTGAGATAAAATGCACACGAGCAAAATCGATAAAGCCCAGACGGAAGTCCAGCGTTTCTTTCACCTGCTCTTTCACTTCCTGGCTCAGGCCATCCCACTTATTCACTACAATGACAAGTGAGCGCCCACTATTGAGAATAAAGCCCAGCAGGGAGAGATCCTGATCGGAAATACCTTCGCGCGCATCAATCACCAACATCACCACGTTGGCATCTTCAATGGCCTGCAACGTTTTGATTACCGAGAATTTCTCTACAGCATCGGTGATTTTGCCGCGTTTACGTACGCCAGCGGTGTCAATGAGCACATACTCACGTCCATCGCGTTCCATTGGAATGTAGATACTGTCACGCGTCGTACCAGGCATGTCATAAACAACAACGCGCTCTTCACCAAGAATACGGTTAGTGAGTGTAGACTTACCTACGTTCGGACGACCCACAATCGCCAGTTTGATCGGCAGACTTTGCGGGTCGAAGTCGTCTTCCTCTTCTTCTTCGCCGTTCTCTTCCGCTTCAAATTGCGCCCAGTATTCGGCGTCTTCGTCGACTTCTTCTTGCGGTGCGAGATCTTCCATCCACGGCAGCAGCACGTGCTCCAGCAGACTTAATACGCCACGACCGTGAGACGCGGCGATCGGGTAGATTTCCCCTAAACCAAGCGAGTAGAAATCAACCACTGCCTGATCGGGATCCAGACCGTCAGTTTTGTTTGCCACCAGGAAGGTCGGTTTTTCACGGGAGCGCAGATGTTTAGCAATCGCTTCATCCGCCGGCATCAGGCCCGCGCGCGCATCCACCATAAACAGTACGACGTCCGCTTCTTCAATCGCCAGCAGCGACTGTTCCGCCATGCGGGTTTCTACACCGTCTTCTGTGCCATCAATCCCGCCGGTATCAATGCAGATAAACTCACGGCCTTCAATTTCTGCACGACCGTACTTACGGTCACGAGTCAGACCCGGGAAATCCGCAACCAGCGCATCTCGGGTGCGAGTTAGACGGTTAAATAACGTGGATTTTCCTACGTTAGGGCGCCCGACAAGCGCGACCACAGGTACCATGTTTAAAGCCTCATTTTTATAAATCATCAGACAACGCACGCTATATTCGTGTCGTTGTTAAAAACAGGAAAACGGCCCCTGTCCAGGAGCCGTTTTCAAAGTGAACGACAGAGACGATTAACGTGTAATAGAGTACACGGTTCCGTCTTTTGCCTGGATCAGCAGTTTGCCGTCAGCGGCAACCGGTTCAGTCTGGAAACCGGAACTATCAACTTTTTGCTGGGCAACGAAACGACCATCTTCGACGTTAATCCAGTGCAGATAACCTTCGCTGTCACCTACCACCAGGTTGCCATTATACAGCACCGGAGAAGTCAGCAGGCGATGCAGCAGATCGCTTTGTGTCCACAGCGTAACGCCGCCATCAATGGTCAACGCCATCACCCGGTCATTTTGATCGACCAGATAGATGCGATTGCCGTCGACGATGAAATCATTCACCGAACCCAGTTCGCGTTTCCACATAATCTGACCACTGCGCAGATCAAGCGCCGTCAGGTTACCATTATAGGCCAGCGCGAAAACAACGCCGTTAACAACGACGGGAGTCGTGTCAACATCGCTCAGACGGTCAATTTCGGTAGAACCGGTCGCCTGGGAAATACGCTGCTGCCAAATCATCTGGCCCTGTTCCATCAGCACTGCGCTGACGCGACCATTATCACCACCCACGACGGCCGCACCAAAAGCCGTTGCCGGCGCAGACTCGCCACGCAAAGAGAGCGAAGGCATATCGAGGTTAACTGTCCATTTGACAGCGCCGTCAGCTTCGTTCAGCGCTTGTAACTGACCGTTACTGGTGTGGATTAACACCAGACCGTCGCTGACCACCGGACGCGAAAGTGCTTCACCCGCGACTTTAGTTTGCCATGCCACAGTACCATCGCTGGTATTCAGCGCGTAAACCTGCGCCTTTTCGCTGCCAATGTAGACATGCCCACCAGACACGGTCACACCGCCAGAAAGTAATGCAGGCTCTTTAGAGAACCAGCCATCTTTCTCGGCCAGGCTGACAGACCAGATTTCTTTGCCATCATCCGCATTCAGCGCTTTTACTAAACCAGCGCGGTCCGCTGCATAGACAACGTTGTCCGCCAGTGCCGGATGAAGATTGGAATAGAAGTTGCCAATGCCGCTACCAACGGAAGTGCTCCACGCCGTGGTCGGCGTAAACTGGTTTTCAACGGTTGGCAATGGGGACATCTTTACCACATCTTCTTCGCTGTTAAACAGCGAACAGCCGCTTAAAAGGGTAACGGAAAGCAGTCCTGGCAGCAGTAATTTACGCAATTGCATCGGGTCCCTCTCAGATGGACAAATTATTAATTTTCATCTGCATCATTTCGCTCAGTGCCGGAGTAACATCGCTTTTCACGCCTGCTTCCCATGCACTACGCGCACCTTGCTTATCACCTTTGCTCAGCAATGCTTCACCACGCAGGTCGGCAACAATGGCAGCCCACCCTTCACCTTTGATGGTAT
>OLVV01000642.1_pt1 | contig 17244 bp, 12 predicted proteins | sample 1673581 | NCBI WGS metagenome assembly OLVV01 (sample SAMEA103958116, study PRJEB25191) | human gut metagenome | biome: human-associated habitat [ENVO:00009003]; feature: intestine environment [ENVO:2100002]; material: feces | place: Germany | collected 2013/2015
ACAGCTCCATCTTCTCTTTGACGGTAGCCTTGATAGCCTCGAAGCCGGGTGCGAGAAGCTTTCTGGGATCGAAGCCCTTGCCCTCGAGATCCTTGCCTGCCTCGATGTACTTTCTGGTAGCCTCGGCAAAAGCAAGCTGGCACTCGGTGTTGACGTTTATCTTGGAAACGCCGAGGGAGATAGCTTCCTTTATCATGTCTGCGGGAATGCCAGTGCCGCCGTGGAGAACGAGGGGCATCTCGCCGGTGAGCTCCTGGATGTTGGCGAGAACGTCAAATCTCAGACCCTTCCAGTTCGCGGGATACTTGCCGTGGATATTGCCTATGCCCGCTGCGAGCATATCGACGCCGAGATCGGCAATCATCTTGCACTCCTCGGGGTCTGCGACCTCGCCGCCGCCTATAACGCCGTCCTCTTCGCCGCCGATGGCGCCGACTTCAGCCTCAACGGAAATGCCCTTCGAGTGAGCGAGAGCGATTATCTCCTTGGTCTTCTCGATGTTCTCCTCAATGCCGTAGTGAGAGCCGTCAAACATGACGGAGGAGAAGCCCGCCTCGATGCACTTGAGCGCGCCCTCATAGGAGCCGTGATCAAGGTGAAGCGCAACGGGAACGGTGATTCCAAGCTCGTCGACCATAGCGTCAACCATGGCGGTGACGGTCTTGAAGCCGCACATATATTTGCCCGCGCCTTCGGACACGCCGAGGATAACGGGGGAGTTGAGCTCCTGAGCGGTGAGAAGGATTGCCTTTGTCCACTCAAGGTTGTTGATATTGAAGTGACCGACCGCGTACTTGCCGGCCTTTGCATCTTTGAGCATTTTTGCTGCGGAAACTAACATAGTAAAAACCTCCTAAGTTTTATGGCTTTATTATACACCATGAGTTTCAAAAAATCAATATTATCGATCCTCGCGGAAGTAAGAAAGTCCGAGGCTCGCGGGCGGCAGATTCTCGCGCTTGCGGCGCATGCTGACCGCGACAAGGACGATTATCGTAACAACATAGGGAGTCATCATGAACAGTTCCTGCGCGCCGAAGCTGAGGTTCGGGATGTAGTTGTGAACGACCATGAGACCGCCGAAGAGGAACGAGCCGAGGATGCCGAGATCGGGCTTCCAGACGGCGAAGATAACGAGCGCGATTGCAAGCCAGCCGCGGTCGCCGAAGCCGTTGTTCGACCAGACGCCGTTCGCGTAGTCCATGACGTAGTAGAGACCGCCGAGACCCGCTATAACGCTGCCGACGATTGTCGAGACATATTTGTATCTGCCGACGTTGATGCCCGCCGCGTCACTTGTTGCGGGGTTCTCACCGACCGCGCGCAGCTGAAGTCCTGTACGCGTGTGCTTGAAGAAATAGGCGGTGATGAGCGCGATGATTATCGCGGCGTAAGCGAGGAAGCTATAGGAGAAGAATATATCTCCGACCTTTCCGAGCTTTGCGGCGAACGGGAGCGTTGTCTTGAAGCAGTTGCTCGTTGCGCTCAGCGCTATCGAGGGAATGTCGCTGCCGGTTATCTTTATCAGCGAGCCGCCGAAGAAGTTGCCGAAGCCGACGCCGAAAGTTGTCATCGCAAGACCAGTGACGTTCTGGTTTGCACGCAGAGTGACGGTCAGGAAGCAGTAGAGCAGACCCATGAGCGCCGAGCCCAAAATGCTCGAGAGCAGGGGAATGAGCACTGCGAGGAACGGGTTCACCGTCTCGACGCTCTTCTCATAGAAGAACGCGCCGATAACGCCGGAGATGCCGCCGACATACATGATGCCGGGGATACCGAGGTTCAGGTTGCCGCCCTTTTCGGTTATCGTCTCGCCCGTTGAGCCGAAGAGTAGAGGAATGCTCTGCATTATAGCACGCTGAATGAATGTGATTATCATTATGCCTTCGCCTCCTTGCTGCGGAACTTGACAGAGTAGTTGATGAAGAACTCACTGCCGATGATGAAGAAGATTATGATTCCTGTGATGATATCGGCAAACGAGTCGTTGAGTCCGAGGCTCGTCGATATCTGAATTGCGCCCTTCTGGAAGAAGACGATGAGCAGTGAGGTGAGGATCATGTAAGCGGGGTTGAACTTCGCGAGCCACGATACCATTATCGCGGTGAATCCGCGTCCGCCGACTGTGTTTGTCGCGATGGTGTGGTCGGTGCCGCTGACGAGCAGAAGTCCGGTGACGCCGCAGAGCGCGCCGGAGAGGAGCATCGTGCGCATGATAACCTTCTTGACGTTGATGCCTATGTAGCGCGCGGTGTTTTCGCTCTCGCCGACAACGGAGAGCTCATAGCCGTGCTTGCTGTATTTGAGATAGATGTACATGAAAACGGTCAGCGCCGCAACGATAAGTATGTTGAGCAGGTAGTCCTGACCGCCTAGGCTTGGAAGCCAGCCGTTGTGGCTTACGCTGTTGATGACTCCGATGTGACCAGAGCCCTTGGGGTTCGACCACTTGTAGCAGAAGTAAGCGACTATCTGCGTTGCAATGTAGTTCATCATCAGCGTGAAGAGCGTCTCGTTGGTGTTCCACTTCGCCTTGAAGAATGCGGGGATGAAAGCCCATATCGCGCCCGCAACAATGCTCGTTATAATCATAACGGGGAAGAGAAGATAGGACGGGAACTTGTCGCCGAAGAGGATCATGCATGCCGCTGTTGCGAAGCCGCCCATGAGAGCCTGTCCCTCTGCGCCGATGTTCCAGAATTTCATCTTGAATGCGGGGGTGACTGCGAGCGAAACGCACAGGAGCATTGCAAGATTCTGGAGCAGGCTCCATATACGCCTCGGCGAGCCGACCGCGCCGAAGATTATCGCGGAATAGACCTCCGCGGGGTTCTGTCCGGTGATGACGACGGTCACGACCGCGCAGACGAGCAGCGCAAGCACGACCGCGCCGATTCTGATAAGCCATGCCGCCCATGAGGGAACGGCGCTGCGCTTGACTATGTGGAAAAGAGGCTCGCGCTTCTGTCCGTTTGACTTACTCATGGGTTTCACCTCCGTCGGTTTTGGTCATAAGCAGACCGAGCTCTTCCTTTGTGGAAGTCCTCGCGTCAACGAGTCCGGTTATTTTGCCGGAGTTTATGACGAGGATTCGGTCGCACAGCTCGAGCAGAACGTCAAGATCCTCGCCGACGAAGATAACGGCGACGCCCTTTTCTTTCTGTTCGTTGAGCAGGTTGTATATAAGATAAGATGAGTTGATGTCGAGTCCGCGCACGGGGTAGGCAGCCATAAAGACCGTGGGGGAGGAAGCAATCTCACGGCCGACGAGCACCTTCTGCACGTTGCCGCCGGAGAGACGGCGGACGGGCGTATTCGCGCTCGGGGTTACAACTTCGAGGTCGCTTATAACTTTTTCTGCGAGCGTCTTGGGCTTCTTGCGCTCAAGGAACGCGCCCTTGCCCTTGCGGTAGCTTCGCAGCATCATGTTGTCGATTATATCCATGTTGCCGACGAGTCCCATGCCGAGTCTGTCCTCGGGGACGAACGACAGGCGCACGCCGAGCTCGCGGATCTGCATAGGCGTCTTGTCGCGCAGGTTGTCCTGGCCGCCGGTCTTGGGGTTGTTGTACATAATCTCGCCGCTGTTGAGATGCTGAAGTCCTGCGATGGATTCAAGCAGCTCGCGCTGACCGCTTCCGGCGATGCCCGCGATGCCGAGAATCTCGCCCGAACGCGCGGTGAACGAGATGTCGTCAAGAAGCTTGACTCCGTCGCGGTTGATGCAGCTGATGTCCTTGACAATGAGCCTGTCCACAGGGTCAACCGGATCGCTGCGGTCGATGTTGAGGCTTATCTTCTTGCCGACCATCATCTCTGTAAGCTCTGATTCGTTCGTCTCTGCGGTGTTGACCGTGCCGATGTATTCGCCCTTTCTGAGAACCGATACGCGGTCGGAGAGGGAGAGCACCTCGTGGAGCTTATGGGTGATGATTATGATAGCCTTGCCGTCGTCGCGCATGCGGCGCAGGATGTCAAAGAGTTTGAGCGTCTCCTGCGGGGTGAGAACGGCGGTGGGCTCGTCAAGAATAAGGATGTCCGCGCCTCTGTAAAGCACCTTGATTATCTCAACGGTCTGCTTCTCCGAGACGGACATTTCGTATATCTTCTTGTTCGGGTCAATGTCGAAGCCGTACTGCTCGCTTATCTTTTTGATGCGCTCGGCGGACTTCTTGACGTTGAATTTGCCCTCGTCAAGTCCGAGAATGATGTTCTCCGTTGCAGAGAACACGTCCACGAGCTTGAAATGCTGATGGACCATGCCTATTTTGTAGTCGAGCGCGTCCTTGGGGGAGCGGATGACTACCTCTTTGCCGTCGATGAAAATCTGACCGTGATCCGGATAGTAGATTCCGGCGATCATGTTCATCAGCGTTGTTTTTCCGGAGCCGTTCTCGCCGAGAATGGAGAGTATCTCACCGCGGTTGACGGTCAGACATACATCCTTGTTGGCGATGATGCTTCCGAAGCTTTTTGAAATATTTTTCAGTTCAATTGCTGCGTTCAAGCCCACTTATCCTCCTATTTTAAATCTCAAAAGCCGATTAAAACAGGAAGGATAATCGGCTTTTCAAACTTAAAAATCTTGTTTTTTGAACTGCTTCAGACGGAGCGGCTTTCGTCGCCCCGTCTGAATGAAAGTTATAGCTTAATTATTTGTTGAGAAGAGTGATGCCGTCGATGTCAACATCGAAGTAAGGAGCGGAACGCTTCTCAGACTCGTGGAAGTAACCGTTGGAAACAACCTCGGTGTCGGGGGTGTAGTTCTCGTCGGTGTCAACGTCAGCCTTGTAGCTGGTGAGAACCTTGCCGCCAACAGTGAAAGTGGAGGTGTCAAAAACATGAAGAGTGCCGGCCTTGAACTGCTCTTCGGCAGCCTTGATAGCCTCGGCAGTGCCGGGAGCTGCGACCTTATCGTTGATAGCGGTCAGCTCAACAGCGCCCTCGTTGATGCCCTTGCACCAGTCGGTGTCGATCTCTTTGCCGTCTCTGACGCACTCGATCATGTACTTCATGTAGGGAACCCAGTTGATTCTGGACGAAACGATGAAGGTGTTCGGGCAAGCGTCAAGAGTGGAGCCGTTGTAAGAAACGTTGGGGACACCTGCGTTCTCGCAAGCGGTGGGAGCGCCCATGGAGTCAGCGTGCTGGCTGATGAGCTTGCAGCCTCTGCCGATAAGCAGGGTAGCAGCTTCCTTCTCCTTGGCCTCGTCGTACCAGGAACCGGTGAACTGGACTTCCATGGTAGCCTCTTTGCAGACGGATCTTACGCCGAGGAAGAATGCGGTGTAGCCGGACTTAACCTCTGCATAGGGGAATGCGCCGACATAGCCGATCTTAGCGTCCTTAGCTTCGAACTTGCCTTCCTTGATCATAGCGTTGAGCTTCATACCTGCGGCAATACCTGCAAGGTAACGGCCCTCGTAGATGGAAGCGAAAGCGTTGTGGAAGTTCTTGAGACCCTTGGTGTGAGCCTGGGTGCCGGTAGCGTGGCAGAACTGAACGTCCGGATACTTCTCGGCAGCCTGGATCATGAAGCTCTCATGGCCGAAGCTGTCAGCGAAAACGATTGAGCAGCCCTGATCAGCAAGGTCAGCCGCTGCATCGTAGCAAGCCTGAGTTTCGCCGATGCCGGTCTTCTTGACTATCTCAACGCCAAGCTCCTTGCAAGCTTCCTCAGCTGCGGTGATGAAGTTCTTGTCATAAGTCGAGTTCTCGTCGTGAAGGAAGATAAAACCAACCTTCATCTTCTTCTCGCCGCCGTCCTTGCTGCTGCAAGCTGCAAAGCTGAAAATGGTGGCGAGCGCAAGAACGATCGCGAGGATTCTTGTGAATTTCTTCATTTTTTGACTTACCTCCAAAAAATTTTTTTATATTTATCCCGCAGTCCTGCACGGGAAAAAATAACTCAGTCGTCCTGTTCTTTGAATGTTATTGTTCCGTTGCCCATCTTCTCGATGATGGCGAGGGATTCGACTCTCGCGCCCTTCTCTTCGAGAACCTTTCTGCCGGGCTGGAAGCCTTTTTCAATGGCGATGCCGACGCCCTCAAGCTCGGCACCCGCCTGGTTGATTATATCGATAAGCCCCGAAACGGCGGCGCCGTTTGCAAGGAAATCGTCGATGATGAGTATCTTGTCGCCCTTGTTTATGTAGTCTTTCGACACTGTAACGTTGCTGTCCGTGCCCTTTGTGAAGGAGTGGACAACGGAGGAGTAGACATTGCTGCCCACGTTTTTATGCGCGCCCTTTTTGGCAAAAACAACAGGCACAGAGAAATATTGCGCAGTTATGCACGCGATCCCTATGCCCGATGCTTCGATAGTCAGAATTTTATTTATATTACACCCGTCAAAACGGCGCTTGAACTCCTTGCCGATCTCCTGAAGAAGGTGCACGTCGATCTGGTGATTGAGAAACATATCCACCTTGAGAATATCGTCCCCGATCACTTTGCCGTCAGCAATTATGCGCTCCTCAAGCAGCTTCAAATCCTCGTTCCCCCTAAAGAAAAGTTCGGTGAAAATACAATAATAGTATAGGGCTTTTTGGGGGTAAAAGCAAGGAAAAGTTTAAAAATCTGCATTTTATACAAACGCCGTCGTAAAAAAGCGGATAAGTGTATGAATATGTCAATTTTGTGTACAAACTGTGTCAGTTTCTCTTGATGTTTCCTGCAAAAACGTAACCTGTTGTGTTTTTGAATTCTATGGCATACCACCCGTTGAGTGCGCCGGTTATTTTTACGGTGCGTCCGTTGGGGAGAGTGCCGATAACGGCGGAGGTCATATTCGGTGCGCGTCGGACATTCAGAACCCCGCCCCGCGTGCTAACGGTACCCGTGGCGGGAAAAACGGGCGGATAGTACTGCACGCCGAGAAAGTCCGCGATACTTATAACAAGGTTTTCGGCTATCGCGTCAATGTTGTCGGCTATCCACCGCGCGTCCTGCTCGTTGTCGTGGTAGGCGAGCTCGAGATAAGCCGCAGGGGCTTTCGAACGTTTTAGCTCGAGCAGTGTTGTTGAGGTGCGTGTGTTCACAAGCTCGGGCTCGGGGTAAATCTCGCGCAGCCCGTTTGCGATTATATCGGCAGCGCGCTTTCCCTGTGTGCTCGTCGGATAGTAGTAGATGTCCGGTCCGCGCAGAGTGCCCTCATATATGGCGGGCGCGGCGTTTGAGTGCAGGGCGAGATAGAGCCGATAGTTTCCTCTATTTCCGCGTGCAACAGCCGCCGCGGCGTTGCCGTTCGGGTCGTTCCTGCCGTAGCTTATCCCGCTTGAAGAGAGATACGGCTCCATTGCGTCGGCGAGGAGATTCATGTAGTATTTCTCGCTCCCGCCGATTATGTAGGGGTTATAGTCCTGAGTTGAAGGACTGAGATAGACATCGGGCATAAAAATACCTCCGTATATTCATTTACTATAAGAATATGCGGAGGGAGTGTTGTTGGTTAATTGCCTCGCTTGCGCCCAATAATAAAGTCTGATTTTGTAGGGTGCGGCGACCTCGACGCACCGCTGCCGCGCGAGCGGCACAAAAGCTCTAACAAACTTATCGTAATACAATAAATCCCACCAAATTGCTGTGCGGTGCTGTTGATTAATGGCTCGGTTTGCCGATTATTTATCTAAGAAAAAGCAAATATATTAAAACGAAGGTCACGGAAAGCAGAAAAATAATTATATGTATTTGTCCTCTGATCATGTAACGCTTTCTATATTCACGCAAAGCTGAAAGATCTTCATCCGTCAAAAAGCGAGTTAAGTAAACATGATACCAAACATCAACGGCAAGATAATCGCATTGCTCTCCGTTGCCCTCATGAAACTGCGGATTTCTTCTTTCTAAAAATGCGACATCATCCCATTTTCGTTTCTTGTATTCCAAATTGTATCTATAATGTTCTGTCAGAATAACATATTTTAAATCTTCTCTGATTTCCTGCTTTTTGAAAACGAATATACAACTATACCTTATTTCAACAAGCTTGTAACCCTTTTTGCGCATTTTCTCCAAATATTTCGCCATTCGTTCGGGCATGGCTAAAGAAAACAAAAAGAATTTATAGACAAATGTATGGTCGTTTTTCATTTTATTTCTCCGTTTTATTTTGCTGATTTGTTTCTCGATGGTCGTTAGTCTAAATATAGCATATTCAGCAGATTTAGGCAAGTTCGTTATTAAACCGTGTGCCGGAATTACAGGCTTATAGATACCCCAATAAAAAACAGGGGAAACAGATATCATCCGTTTTCCCTGCATGATTTTTATATATCCAGCGCCGACGCGTCCTCGGTTATATCGCTCTTTTCAAAGCCGTTGTCCTTGTCAAAATAGAACACGCTTCCGCCGTCGTTTCCGCACATGGCGGAGAAATGACCGTCTTTGAATATGAGCGCCGCGCCGTCCTCAACGCCTATGCCGGAGTCGCGGCAGCCTTTTACGGCTGTCCCGAAGCTCTGCCAGCGTTCGCTGATGAAGTGCGGGCAGTAGCAGTAGGGGAGAAGCCCGATGCAGTCGACGAACATGAAGCTTCCGTTTTCGCCGCAGTCGTCATATCCCATGTCGAACCAGCACATTGCGCCGGAGCTGAGCCCCGAAAGGACTTTTCCGCGTTTATACGCTTCTCTGAGCGCCTCGTCCGCGCCGGTCGCCTTGAATGTGTTCATCATGAACTCGAGGTTTCCGCCGCCGGCGTAGACAATGTCCGTGTTTACGAGCGTATCATATATGTGTTCGCGGGTGTTCGCGGGGTCGGTGAGCTTGAGCGTCTCAACCGTGCATCCGAGCTTTTCAAAGCTCTCCCATATGGACTCGTCGCCCTCGGTGTCGTCGTGCCCGGCAGTCGGCAGGAACACGACATGAGGATTTTCTTTGCCCGATTCGCGGACTATTCTTTCAAATATCGGCATGACCTCGCCGTCGTCATAACGGCCGCCGCCGAGTGCGATTATCGTTCCCATTCGTCCTCCGTCAGCCGATAACGGCAACATCAAAGCCGTTGTCCTGCGCGTATTTCTCGGCGTCGCTTCCGCTCTCGGTCGAAATCGTGAGCTTGCCGACATCCTTGAATATCTCGCCGCCGAACACGGTGACTCCGGAGTGAATGGTTATCTCGTCGAGTCCGGTGCAGTTGTAGAACGCATATTTGCCGAGCTCTTCCATGCTCTCGGGCAGGACGACTGTTTTGAGCGATTTGCACTCTTCAAACGCGCCCTTTTCGAGCTTTTTGACTCCCTCGCCGATGTTGAGCTTCTCGAGAGAGGAGCAGCGGTAGAATGTGCTCACCGCAATGCTCTCAACCGTGCCGGGAATCGATATCTCGACCGCTCCGGTGCACTTGAGGAACGCGTGGTCGTCAATTTGAGTGACGCCCTCGGGGATAATTATCTTCTTTGCGCTGAAGCACTTCGCGAACGCCCAGTCTCCGATGGTCTCAACGCCCTCGGGCAGGACTATTTCGGTCAGCGCGGAGCAGAAGTAGAAAGCCTTTTCGGATATGGTCTTGGGCGCGCCGTTGAAAACAACGGTCGTAAGCTTGCTCTTTCCGGTGTAGGCGTTCTCCTGCGAGCCTTCGAACGCGCTGATGCCGATGTGCTTGATGTTCTTGCCGATGGTTACTTTCTCAAGACTGTCGCAGTACATCGCGGCATAGTTGCCGATTGCCTCGACAGAGTCGGGGAGTATGAGCTCCTTGAGCGTGCTGCTGCTCTTGAGAGCCTTGTTCTCGAGACCGACTACCTTTGCGCCGTCTATCTCCGCGGGAATGGAAACAACGGGGTTGCTCCCTGTGTAGCCCGTGATGCAGGCGGTGTTGTCGGTATATAATGTATAGGTGAAGTCGCCGCTCTTGACGGATTCCGTCTTGACGGTCTTGTCGAGTATATCCTCAACCTTGATGAGCGCCGGGTCGTCGACCGTGACATCGAGGGAGAGGGCGGAGATTATCGCGTTGCCGAGATTGCCGCAGCCTGTGAAAGAGAGGCAGACAACGAGCATCAGCGCAACAACGGCTGCTATTTTACTGAATTTTTTCATCGTCTGTTCCTCACTTTCCGTTCTTCTTTGCCAGGCGCTCCTGCTTCCTGCGCTCGAGGTCTGCCTTGCGCTCCTCTTCGAGTCTCTCGATCTCGACTCTGCGCGCCTCGTACTCGGCGTCGGTGTTCGCTTTTGCGTCGGCGTATCTTGCGCGGATATCGTCAAGATGCGCGTAGTTTTCTTTTTCCGTCAGCTGGCGTCTTGCGTCGAGAAGAGGCTTGACGCTTCTGATGTACTTCGACTTCTCGTTGACGAGCTTCTTGACGGTTCTCTTCTTCTCGAGCTGATGCGCGAAGGTGTCGTCCGGCAGAGCCTCTGCGGCCTTGAACGCATCGTCTGAAGGCTCGACGATATTTTCGGGCGAGCCGTAGAACTTTATCATTGCCTTTCTGGCGTTCTTGAGCGCGCGGGCGCGGGTTATGGCGTCGCTGCGAATCTCGCGCTCCTCGTGAGTGGACTTCGGCAGAGCCTTGGCTTCAGCCATGTCCTCTTTGCTGTAGTAGAATATTCCGTTGTATCCGGCAGCCTCAAGCGCTCGGGAACGCTCGACCTGCTTTTGGATACGCGGGGTGTTGTATTTGTTCATCTCGTCGATGATGAAATCGCACACGGAGATGTCCGCATTGAGCTTGTTGAGCTCTCTGTTCTCTTTCTTCGCGGCCTTTATCGCGGCTTTTCTCGCCGCCTTCTCGGCGTCGGTGCTCTTGGGCATGGCCTTTGCCTGATTTATGCGGTCTTTCTTTATGCCGCGGTTCTGAGTGTTGAATTCTTTGTAAGCGGCTTTCAGTCGCTTGATTTCGTTCTTCTTGAACTCTTTTTCCTCGGGCGTTCTCGCGGGCAGTCTCTCTGCCTTCTTGATGTCGTCCTTTGTGGTCATGAGGGTTCTGTCTTTGTAGAGGAGATTTGCTTCGTCGATTATGTCTATGGCTTCAACGATGCTCTCGTCGCGGAGAATACCGTTGCCGTAGTCCTCGAACATCGCGCGTATCTTGAGCACCTTGACTATGCCGCGCTGCTTGGTCTCGGTCAGATCGTAGAAGAGGTAGGGGACGAAGTTGAGCGCCGCGCCGATAACTGCGGCGATGATGAGCACGTCGAACATATCCTCCCTGAACGAAGCGACTTCGAGCACGTCGTAGTTGTCCTCAAGGCCGAGCATCTGATAGATGGTCGGGAGCACCATGCCGGTGAACATTCCGATGAACGAGCCGATTATGCCGACCGCGCCGAACATTCCGTCTATGCGCTCGCCGGTGAAATACTGCTGATAGTCACGCATGTCGGCGTTGATGCCGGGGTTGTAGACTATCGAGAAAGAGTTGATAAATCCGTTGAGATAGTAGAGGACTATAAGCGCGGGAATGTTGTTGTAAAGGGGATAGAGCAGTCCGATGAGCACGACGTTTGTAACATTGCACCAGATAAGCAGATTTCTCTTGCCGAGGACTCTTATCGCTATCGGACAGATGAGCATTGCCCAGAGCGCCGCGTTGCCGATAAGCGTTGTCGCGACTCCGTAAAGACCCATTCTGTCGGGGTAGGCATATATAAATGTCCAGCCGATGATAACGCCGACTGCGCCCTCAAGGAAGCCGAGCCAGCCTGCAAGGGAGGTTATCCAGAAATATTTGTTCTTTGCAACGGCGCGGAATGCGTCGGAGAATTTGAACTGGGTAACATGGCTTTCCGCCACGATTATTCTCTCTCGCGTTCCCGCGTATGCCACATAGGACAGAAGAAGTCCGACAACGGCGACGAGGGGATGGATTATACGGTAGGTGGTGATGGAGTTCAGACCGCCGGTGAGCGTCGAGAGCATCGGCACGAAAAGACCCGTGAGGGACGGCGCCATGGAGTAGATGATCGACGAGACCGAAACGATATCGGTACGCTCATGGGAGTTGGGCGATATGACGTTTGCAAGGTCTGTGTATGCCTGCTGGAAGAAAGGATAGAAGCACTGCAGAAGGTTATAGCAGAGGAAAACCGCAATGACTTTCTGCATATACGACATCGTCTCATATGGCAGCCAGACAAACACGACCGCTATAATAACGGTGGGAATACCGGTTATCGCAAGCCAGGGACGGAATTTTCCGGATTTAAAGCGGGCGCTGTCGATTATGTAAGAGCGTCCGATAGTGATTCCGAAGCCGATAATAGTCGATGCGACCGCCATATACTGCAAGTGCATCGGCTTGATGCCTATCGTGTTTCCGACAAGGAAGCTCGTTGCGGAAAGCGCGATGAGCGAGCAGAAGAACATGACGAACTGAACGCCCATTCCTCCGACGCCGTAGGCAATTATCTCTTTGTAGGAGACATATTTGCCCAAGGCGGGTGTTTTCCAGTGCAGTACGACATTGTTCCATGTCGTGCTGACCTTTTCCTTGAGATTACTCTTTCCCATTTCAACACTCCTTCAGGTCTGCGGCGAAGCAGGGAAAATACGCCCGCAGACAGTTGTTTTAGCCCCCCGATATGAAAAAAATTCAATCGGGAAGCATCGACAATTTGCATAAAAGCTCTTATCATTATAGCAAAAATATTAATAGCTTGCAACAGCGTTTTGGACTTAAGTACAATAAAAGCAGAAATTTAATAATTATTTCAGCGTTATCACATTCCTGTTGAATTTTCAGCGGCGAAGTGCTATAATGTCCTCAGAAATTTTTCAGAGGTGAACAGTGTTGAATAAGCCAAAGATAATCGCACACCGCGGTGCTAACCGCTATGCTCCCCAGAACACGATACCCGCATTTGAAAAAGCAGTCGAGCTCGGAGCCGACGGAACCGAGACCGACGTCCATATCACCAAGGACGGGCATATAGTCATCTGCCATAACGACACCGTTGACGAGATGTCCAACGGCACCGGCGCTATCGGCGACTATATGTTTGACGATATCCGCAAGCTCGATTTCGGCAGCAAGTTCTCAAAGGACTTCGCCGGCGTCACTCTACCCACCGTCGAGGAGTACCTCGAGTGCATGAAGAAGAGCGACAAGCTGAGTGTTATGAATATCGAGATAAAGCCCAACAAGTCCGAGCGCGAAGACATAGTGCGCAAGACGATAGAGGCAGTCAAGGACTACGGACTTTTCGATGAGCTTCTCATTTCGAGCTTCGACTATAAGATGCTTGTTGAGGCGAAGAAGTACGATCCCAAGTGCAAGACGGCGTATCTCTATCCGATTTACGGCCAGGTAGTCAGAAGATGGTTCTTCCAGCCTCTGCACCTCGCGAAGAAGATCGGCTGCGACGCACTGCATCCGCATAAGGCGTTTGCGACAAAAGCGCTCGTCCGCCGCGCCCATGCCGCCGGCATTAAGGTCAACGCATGGACGGTCGACGAGGAAAAGGATGTTATCCAGATGCTCGAAAACGGCGTTGACGGTATCATCACCGACCGCCCCGATTATGTCGAGTCCGTCGTGGACAGATACCTCGCCGAGCATAAATAAAGCCTGAAATCAAAGTACCGCAGAGCAAAAGCCCTGCGGTATTTTTGCTGTTTGCTGATGCTCAGTTTGTAGGGTGCGGCGACTCGACGCACCGTTGCCGCGACAGCGGCATGAAATCTTCTCAAAGATTTATCCTACCGACCGTAGTGGCGAACTTCGTTCGCCTGCCCTTGAAATCTATATAGTGGATAAAGCTACTGAGGGATTGTTTCGCTGACGCTCAAAGTAATAAGTAAAAGTGAATAGTGAAAAAGTGCGCAGTAGGGATTATCATCCGCCCGCGAAGTTTGCACGATTTTATTGGTGCGAATCTCTTCTGCGCGGCGACTTGATGCATCACTGCCGCATCTGCTTATGTGTGATAAAGAAGTAATAGAAGTGTAAAAAATTTTGCCGTTCCTATCCGGCACTTGCGCAGGGTGTCGGATAGGTCGGGCTTATTCTTCGGGCAAGTCAATCTTGCCGACAAAGCTATAATAAATATCAATGCGCTGGTGGCGTACTTCGTTCTCGTCATACTCATATTCATAGACAACGATTTTCTCCACCATTTCACGCAAGAGGGTGTGTGTCAGTTCCTCGATAGAAAGGTACTTGCGGACAACGTTCATAAACTTTTCAGCGTTTACCGTGGCTTCCTGTGCCTTGTCCAGTTCGCCCTGCAATGCGGCGGCTTTCTCCTTCAGTTCCCGCTGCTCGGCTTCGTAGTCTGCGGACATTTCCATAAAACGCTCGTCATTGATTTTCCCGTTTACATTGTCCTCATACAGACGTTTGATATAGCGGGAAAGTTCTGCAATGCGGCTCTGCACCTGTTCAAGCTGCTTGGCTGCCGCCGCCAGCTTCCGCTTGCCGCCCATTTCATTCTGCTGGATAAGCAGCTTCACGAACCGGGCTTCGTGCTTCTGTGCATAGGCGGTCACTTTCCGCAGATTGTCCAGCACACCCGCCGTCAAAAGGTCGGTGCGAATGAAGTGCGCCGTACAGTCGGCGGTGCGCTTCTTATAGCTGCCGCAGATGTAGCAATCCTGCTTTCTCTTGTCGGTCTGATACCGCTGCTGGTACATCACATGACCGCAGTCGGCGCAGAACAGCAAGCCGGAGAACAAGCCCACATCATCGTAGCGGTTGGGGCGTTTGCGCTGCTTGCGTAACTCCTGCACCCGTTCCCATGTCTGCAAGTCGATGATTGGCTCATGGTGGTTCTCGAAAATCGCCTGTTTCTCAATGGGATTGTCTATGCTGTGCTTCATCTTGTAGGACGGTTTTTCCGTCTTGAAGTTCACAAGACAGCCTGTGTATTCCCGGTTTTCCAACAGATGAACAACGGTATTGGTCGCCCACTTACATTCATAGCCGGGGTGGTAGCGGCGTATGCTGCCTGTGCGCTGGTATTCCAGCGTTCCCGGCGTGGGGATTTCCTGCTCGGTCAGCATACGGGCTATCTTGGTCGGACCGTTCCCGGCAAGGCAAAGCTGGTAAATCTGCTTGACTACCGGGGCGGCTTCCTCGTCAATGATGAAATTTTCGTCCTCGTCCATGAGGTAGCCGTACACGGGCTTGCTGGTAACAGGCTTACCGCTCATGCCTTTTGCTTTCTTAACTGCCTTGATTTTTTTGCTCGTATCTCTCACCATCCATTCGTTGAAAAGATTACGCAGCGGGGTAAAATCGTTGTCGCCCATTGCGCTGTCCACTCCGTCATTGATAGCGATAAAGCGGACGCCTTTCTGCGGGAAAAGCATTTCTGTATACATTCCCACTTGAAGATAATTTCGCCCTAAACGGGACATATCTTCTTGTGTCAAGTAGGGACTAAAAAAATTTTGAGAATTTACAAGCCGTTCATAGGTGGACAACCACCCGTGAACGGCTTGCGTTTTCTCTATGCTCTTGTGCCGTTCTTTGTGCGACGCTTCTTATACGCCGCCGCAAATGCCTCCATCATCGGAGTGACCGGAAGCTCGTTGTCAGGCTTGGACAGATACTCGAACCGGATGCCGTTCTCCCGGAACTTTCGCTCAAACCTCATGAAAGAGGAAGTGTCCCGGCTGATTCGCGAGGTGTCGCGGGTGAGGATCGTACCGATGTCCTGACGCTTGGCTTCGTTCAGCAGGAAGTTCATGATACCTTCCGTATGGACGCCGGAGATGCCGTCTGCCGCCACAGCAGCAGCCACCTCATAGCCTTTGTCCTTCGCATAGCGTTCCAGCTCTTCCCGCTGGTCTGCTGCCGCAAGCTGATCCGCACAGGCAACGCGGATATAAAGAAATACTTTCATTTGGCTTCTCCTTCTGATGTAGTGAGGAAGTCCTTGAACTTCCAGACGATTTCTATGTTGTCAAGATCGTAAATGTAGACCGCAGAAATGAATGCGTGGGTCAGCTCATAGGTCAGAGCTTTGCAGTCGGCGTACTGTTCGCAGACCGCGTCCAGCTTTTCATCTGAACAGGCGGTCTCGGAGTCAAGCTCCTTCATTCGCTCGTGACTGCGCTGGATTGCTCCATCGTTTTCAGCAATCTTCACATCCGCTGCCGCCTTCTGCTGAATGTACGCCTCCTTCGTGATGCTTCCGGCTGCATACTTCTCGTAGAGCCTCAGCTTGGACGCCTTGTGCTGCTCGTTCTGCTTTTGCAGAGTGCGGATTTTATCAGCACATTCCTTGATGGCAGATTTTCGCAGATCACCGACTTCGCGGTTCTGTATTGCTTCCTTCTGTGCCAAAGCAAGAAACTGAGTAAGGGCATGGAAGACAACCTTCTCAATATCCATTTCCGGAAAGCTCCTGCCAACCGGACAGTCTGTGTTTCCGTTGTTGACCGAGTGAATGCACTGGAAGTATCGAATGCCAGCCTTGTTCTTTCGGCGTGTCATAGCACGTTTACAGTTACCGCAGCGGACGAGTCCCTTGAGCGGATAGTCATGCTGCTTGCGCGTGGGATTCCGTCCTCCGCCTCGAATGACCTTCTGAGCAAGCTCAAAGTCTTCCTTGCTGATAATCGCTTCATGCGTTCCTTCTACGATAATCGGCTCATTGACAACACGCTTTTTTGAGCCGACACCGCAGGACTTCATTTTGCGGCTGACCAGTGTTCCGGTGTAAACAAGGTTTTTGAGGATGTTATAGACCATCACGGTTTCCCAACTGATTTTCTCGCTCATGTTACTGAACTTCTTCTTGTCGGGATGCTTGCTCTTGAAGTATTGCCCCGGCGTCGGGATGCCGTCATCATTCAGGCTGCGGGCGATCTGAGAGGTGTTGCTGCCTTCCAGCGCCTCGCGGAAAATACGACGGATCACATCAGCCGCCTCCGGGTCTACGGCAAGTTTGTTCCGAATGGTGGGATGCAGGACGTAGCCGTATGGGGCGTAGCCACCGACATACTTGCCCTGCTTCATCATCTGGATTTTTGCCGATGTGGTCTTTACGGAAAGGTCTTTGCTGTATGCGGCGTAGATGATGCTGCGCATAACCACTTCCAGGCCGCCCGTTGTGCCTTTGTAATCGTCACTGTCATAGCCGTCGTTGATGGAAATAAAGCGGACGCCCATGAATGGAAAAGTGCATTCCAGATAGTTTCCCGTTTCAATGTAGTCACGAGAAAAGCGGGAAAAGTCTTTGACGCAGATCAGGTTAATCTCGCCGCGCTTGACCTTCTCCATCATCTGCGTGAACTGAGGACGGTGAAAGTTCGTGCCGGTATAACCGTCATCCGCAAACTCAGACCGCTGACAGTGAGAC
>OLVV01000657.1_pt1 | contig 16879 bp, 24 predicted proteins | sample 1673581 | NCBI WGS metagenome assembly OLVV01 (sample SAMEA103958116, study PRJEB25191) | human gut metagenome | biome: human-associated habitat [ENVO:00009003]; feature: intestine environment [ENVO:2100002]; material: feces | place: Germany | collected 2013/2015
ACATCATAATACATGCTTTAAGTGTCTCTTTGTAAACTTTCATAATACTACCGCCAGAAATACGCCTAATGCAAGGCCTACAATAGCTGCAATAAACAATATTATACCGAAAATTGCACGAAAGTATACAAAATCTGTAACCATCATTTCAAAATCTTTGCGTTTCATCCTTCATACCTCAATATTCCATTCCAAGGATACGAATAATAACCATTGGTGCAAATCTCTCTACCTGATTGATCTCCAGACCTGCCACCTCTAACTGTTCCTTTTTCATTTATATGTGCACCCACGTTCATTTCATTACCAATATATATTTCAGTGTGGTTTGCTGTATTCAGGAGTATATCACCTCTTACGCATTCGCTAGCTGAATTTCCTTTTCCAGCCAACCACTTGAATCCGATAGCTGTAAAGTCTCTAATCATCGAATGCGTGTTTCCTGTGTGCACAGGTAGGTCGAAACCACCACCAACGCGGAAAGCTTCATACACAAGCGAAGAACAGTCGTAGTCAGGCCCCCAACGGTAGTCCCAATCATAACCATGGGATGCATCCTCTGCAACAGCAATAGCCCACTTGATTGCCCCCTCAACTCCGATTCCACCCGGTGCAACGCTTCCTGCGCCAGCGTTAAGATTCACGGCTGATATCTTTTCGAACATCGTGCATTTAGCCCACGAATACCGCGACCGGTTCAACACGTACACGTTTTGTTCCCATGTTCCTGTGGGCTTGAACCTATAGAACATGGAATCGTTGAAATACACGTAGCCGTCATCACCGATTGTTCCTATATAGGCGTTTTCCACCCCTGATCTTCTGATTGCTGTTATGATCACAGGTTCTGCCATTATCTCAACCCCATTCTCACGATGTCCCTGAACCATTTATAAAGTTTCTGGCTTTCATAGAACAGACATCCAGAATCGTAAGCTTTCTTTAGTTCCTTCAAATGGTAGTTGTTCTTGAATCCACGTAGAAGGAACGTGTTAGGTTCCTGCGTTTCCGTGGTTACAGCATACACCGTTCTGCACTGTTTGTCAACGCTTTCGCTTATGTAGAACTTGCAGTTACGGTAGTCTCTCCACACACCTATTAGGTTATCGTAGTAGATCAACGTGAACTGGTATTCAGCGTCCTTTGTTTTCTTCTCTATGAACGTTCGATTGTCTCTCAGGAACCTGTTCTCAACTGCGTAAGCTGCGTATTCGGTTCCTGCGATAGCCTGATAGAACCTTGTTTTCTTTTTTGCCTCTATCAGGTCTGGGGGTGCGCACATCTGAACCAGAAACTCGCCCTTCTTGATTATGTCGCTTCCATAGGGCAAGTCAAGGTTTAGGAAGTCGAAGTAAGGATTGGACGAGGATATGGCATTTCCTAAAAACCACACCGTCACGTCGTAGTCCCTCGAGCCCGGCCTTGCAACGGTTTCGTAGAACTCGAAGAACGCCGTCACCTCGTCTGGCAGGTACCTTTGCTGCGAAGTCGTGTCGTCTATGACGTACTCGTCAAAGATGATGTCCGTCACGTAGTCCAGCGCATCCGATTTCAGTTTGCGGGCCGTTGAGAGGGCTGCCGCATAACCGCAAACCTCCTTGTCGATGTGCAGCAAGTTGGCCTCGCACCATAGAGCATGCCCTTCGTACTCGGTCTGCACGTGGTTGAAAAGGCGGCCGGACTTCTGCGTGGTCAACGTCTTTAGTTCTTCCTCGCTTCTACGCAGGTAGATGAACCGCCCCTTGCCCTTCATGTAGCGGTCGATGTCGTCTTTCAGCTTGCCATAGGTCTTGCCGCACCCACGTATGCCGTTCACGAAGTTGAAAAGGCAGTTATGGCTTCTCGTCCTGTCGAAGTCGATGTACTTCTGCATTTTCGTCTCCTTATGAAGCGAGCGCCCCATCATGACATGCAAGCGGGGCGCTCGAAACAGGGGTTGCTACCGATAGGGAAGGTACAGAGCGGGCCTTTCTCCGTTCGACCTGTGCATCTTTTCAGGACGTGCCCCACAGAATCGAGAAACCAGCTTACCTAACGGCGCATTCACATTATACATCAAAACGTTCCGGCGTTCAAGCGTCTTTGCATTTCCCTCACGCACTCTGACGGGCGAGACAGCACGCCGTCCTGCTCGGTGCCGAGGTAACGCTGCAAGGCGCGGCACGTGTTCGGCCCGAAGTAGCGGTCTGCCTCCACGCCCACCTTGGACTGGAGCGCGGCGATCACGTCGGAGCCGCCCCGGCCCACCTGCCAGGCGGTGGAGGGCACTCCGCCGATTGCCGACATGTCGCGGCTGTCCTGGTTGGACACCACGCCGTCCTGTTCCGTCCCGAGAGCAGCCTGCAAGGCCCTCACCGTGGCAGGCCCCCACCATCCGTCCACGTCGATCTTTCCCGGCTGCGGCCTGCTTTCCGAAGCGGTGTCCCAATATGGGGACACCACGCCCGCAACGACCGAGTAGTCCCGCGTGCGCCGCCACACGCCGTTGCCGTTGGACTGCTTGCCTGCTGCGGAGCCCGAAGTGTTGCCCTCGATGGTCTGCAGGTACGTGCCATAGTTCTTCTCCACGATCCCCACATGGTCGGTGGCCGCGCTGGAAAAGTTCCAATCGAAAACAACGATGTCTCCCGGGCCCGCATGCCCCGCGTCGGTCACGCGCCCGACCTTGCGTGCGGCTGCCAGGGTAGAGTCCGTGTTGTACGATGGTGCTCCGGGAAACTCCACGCCTGCCTGCGCGAACACCCAGGACACGAAGATCATGCACCACCACACCTCGGTGGACGGGCCTGCAAGCCAGGATTCGCCCGTCACGTCGGCCATCCATCGCCCGTACTTGCTGCCGGGCTCCGGGTCGTCCGGAGCATAGTACCCTATCTCTCCGGCAGCGATGCGCAGCACGTCATTCGGCGTCCCCATGGTCGATCACCTCCACTTCCGCAACGTCTTCGAAAGAAACCGAGTTTTCCGGGTTTGGCAGGTCGTTCGGTCTTTCCATGCCTCAATCCTCCTTTTCCGAATCGAAGAACTTCAAAAGCCTGCTGCCAGCAAGCGCCGGGCTTATCTTCGCCACGTTCTCCATGACGCTTGCGACCTCCATCAGTATGACGATGACGCAGACGGGAATCAGAAGCGGCATGTCGAAGCCAAGACCCGGCACATGCCTGGCCGTGAACTCTACCAACCATGCCACGAAAACCACGATCAAGAGCGCGGCCTTGTTGAATATGCCGTCCCTCATCTTGGAAGAGTTGACGCACCGGTTCTTCAGCGCGCCCACGAAGCCCGACACGATGTCCAGCAACATGAAGACGCACGACAACCCCATGGCCCACAGTTGAGTTCCATCCACGAATTCCATTCTATCCCTCCAAATACCAGTTGTCCGATATGCTGAACATGTGCCCGTTCGTGTAGTGCAACACCCCAGGCTCTCCGGATATCGTCCCGTCAGGCATCACCGTCACGACGGCGAACGTCGAACCCGGCGTGTCGGGAACCTTTATGGTCGCCTTCTTCGCGTTCGGCATGCCCGTCACCTCTATGCTTCCGGACACCGCCGTCGCAGAAACCAGGAAGTCACCTTCCTCCGTCTGCAGGCCGGCGCCTGAAAGCACTTCCCCTTCCGCCGTCTGCAGGCCGGCGCCTGAAAGCACTTCCACTTTCGTCTGCGTCATCGTCGCCGACGAAAGGGCGGACGCTCCAACCAGGTCGTCGTACTGTCCGGCCGTCAGCCCTGCTCCATTCATGGGCGACGGGCTCGAAACGAGGTTCCCCACCTGACTGGTGGACATCTCAACGCCATCGACCGCATTCGCCGTTTCCGTGGACAGCGTGGCCTGCGTCAACGCCTTGGACGTTTCCGTGGACAGCGTGGCCTGCGTCAACGCCTTGGACGTTTCCGTCGACAGCGTGGCCTGCGTCAACGCCTTGGACGTTTCCGTCGACAGCGTGGCCTCCGTCAACGCCTTGGACGTTTCCGTGGCCAGCGTGGCCTCCGTCAACGCCTTGGAAGTCCCCGTTGCGATTCCCGTGACGACCTCCACCGCCTTGCTTTCCGCCGTCACGTCCACCACGACCTCGTAGGACGCACCAGGCACGTCGCCCGTCGGCTCGATCGGGCACATGAAGCGGACGGGGTTCTTCGGCCTGCATTCCTCCGGAAGAACCCACATCCTGCCGTCTGCTCCCGCCGTGCAGTCCCCGAGGAACTGCACGGTGTTCATGGAAGTGAGCATGAAGACGTTCGAGGTGGAAGACGACCCTGCCAGTTCCGCAACGTGGCTTCCGTTGAAAAGCGTGAAGAAATTGGGGTTTCCTCTGTCTGGAACTTCCGCCATGGCCATTACACGCTTCTAACAGCCTCGAGAAACTTCTCTTCCGGTGTGTTCATCATTGAAGTCAGTTCCTCCACCCCCATGTCTCCGAAGTCCTTAAAATAGATAGGAATGGCAAGTATGTCTATTTTGACTTCTTCATCAGTCCACGGTGTGGACATGGAAGAGAAGCTACACGAACCATCGGGTTCCAGCCACATGTCAGCAATGTTTATGCGTTCTATGTCGTTCGTCCCAACACGCGTGCATGACGTGATGCCTATGAACGTCACCTTCACGGTCGAAGACGGTTTCTTGAACGGTATGCTGCCCGCTTTCAACGTCACGCGCTGCCCGCTGTCGCCGGTCTGCGTGGTCACCTGTATGCGCCCGTATACCTTGCCGTATGTCCCATCCTGATTGAGGGCGTAACTGATCAATGAATTCCCAATAGTCAACCCACTGGATGGCGTCATCAGCGCCTGTGTTACCTGCCCGAACTTCACCAGTTCGAACCGGCTTTCCAACGAATTTGCCTTTGAAAGCGCCTGATTTGCGTCTGTCTGGGCGTTCGATGCTGCGGATGACGCGGCTGCTGCATCTTGCGTGGCGCTTTCAGCTACGGAAATCGCCTTGTTGGCCGTAACACTTGCATTCTCCGCCATTTTCTGGACGGCAGCGATCTGTGCCGTCTGTTCCGTTATTTTGTTGTTGTTGGACGCAACGCCCGTGTCGATCTTGGACATTGCGCCGTTGAAGTCCCCAAGCCATGTCGGCTTGTCCGTCGCAGCGAATTGCGGCAGCTGCAAGAACTGCGTTGTGTTGGTAGCACTCATGTCGACACTCTCCTTAGTTTCCATCCTGCACAGGCAGGTCTCTGTTGCCGTTCAGAAGAACGGCGTTGTACAGATCGTCGGTGTATGCCGTGGCATCGTAGCCGTCGATTTCCTGCGCGGTCTTCTCGAACGAATCCATCTTGCCGGCATTGTAGGCATAATACCTCAAGAAGTCGTATTGCCTGTCAAGTTCCTCCTGCAAAGGGCATATGCCCCCACCTGTCTGAGACCAAACCAAGACCTTTCCCACGGTCGCATTCACTATCAGCGATTCGAGGTACTTTTTCAGGATATCGTTCTGGTCGTCCGAATAGTCCTTGGCTCCCTGCACTTCCTTGTCAACGTACACGTACAACGCGGACAGTTCCTTCTCTATGTCCTTTATGACCTGCTGAATCTGCTCGATGGTGGCGCTGTCGCCAACCACGTCTATGAGTTCGTTCAGCTTGTCGACGACCTTCGCCAGGACTTCGTAGTAAGACAGTTCGTCGGTGTACACCGCAGGAAGCACCCTTTGCGTGAAGAACCTCAAAGGCGGTATCCTTACGTCCGTCGCCATGTTCCCTCCTTTCACCATATTGTCATGAAGCATTGGGCCAGTTCACGGTCATGCACCACGTCGTTGTCGATGTTGAGGAACGTCTCGCGGTACAGCTTCAGAAGTTCGGACTGCGGGCGGGAATATCCCGTCTCGTCCCTCTGAACCATGTTGTCGTAGCTTCCCGTGCTTTCGTTGGACGCCTTGCCGCTGGCCGTTTCCGTGTCGAACGTCGCGTTCGTGGCGTATTCCAGGCTCTTCACCTGCTCCGGTATCATCTGGCTTGCCGGCGTGTCCTGGTAGACGTTCTGAGTGTCGGTTGACGATTCCGTGGTTCCCGAGCCCATGTTCTCGGCCGTCCCCCACGCATGTTCTACGTGGGACAGGTTGCGATCGCCCAAAGGCTCCATTCCAAGCGCAAGCAATTCGGATTCGTAAAGCTGATTGTAATACGGCATTATCAGATGCATGGCGTCTCTCACGAACATGCGCCATCTCGCAACCGTCTCGGCACCTATCTCGCGAGTGTAGTAGTGCCGTATGATCTTGTCGTTCAGAACCTTTCTATGGGCTTCTTCGAATATCGGATAGTCTGCAAGCCCCACTTCCGAATACACGCGCTCCCACATGGATTCCTCGTGCGGAGCGCCGATGTCGTCAAGGGCCTGTTCCACCACCCATCTAAGCTGTGTCGTGTACCTGCTCATCTTCCACCCTTCAATGCCGCCTTGAGCGCCTGCCAGAGATTTCCTCCACCATACCCTGTGTTCCCTCCCTTGTCAACAGCCCCGCTCTCCATTCCTGCGACGGGAACCGTACCCTCCTTGTCGGTCCTGATGTACATGCCGCTTCGGAAGTCAACGTCGATGTCCAGCCCGAACATCTCGTTCACTTCCTTGCAGAACTGTTTCCTGCTGTTCAGGCGAGTGAACCTCTGGGCTTCCACGTCGCCCATGTTGCCCATGACCTCGGGGGACACCATGCGTTCCTTCTTGTCCGTGTTCGTGTTCTCGATGCCCAGGTACGTGAGCGCCTCGTTCCAGATCTGGTGCTTGACAACCTGTATCTTGTCGGCCACGTAGGGCGAAACGGTGTCCAGCACCTCCACCCCGGTCAAGTCCAGGTCCTTGTCTGCCCAGCACACCGGCATGAACCCGTCCACCTGCGCGAAAAGGTTCAGCAAGGAGAGGCGCTGCTTCTCGGTGCATTTCACGATGCGCGGCGTCTTCTGTTGGGCTATGTTGGTGTACACGCTGCGCTCGCACTGCCAAAGCATCTTGGCATACAGATCGAGTTGAAGGAAGGTCGGCGTGCCTATGTTGTCGTTGAAGCAGATCACCGAATTGGTTATGTCGAACCTCATCGTGGCATGGTTGGGGTCTACCGTGTACGCCCAACGCTCCTTGGGAATGTTGTAGATGTCGAAGGGGCCCGCCATCACCATCCGCAGCATGGCATAGCCCTCCGGCGAGCGCTGTTCGGGGTCTTCCTTGATGGCCTCGTCGTACACGAACAGGCACATGCCGTTCGCCAAAAGCCACCTCTCCACCATCCTCTCGTTTATGCCCTTGGGAAGGTTCTTCCATTCGAACACGGAAACCGCCAGGTCGTAAAGACGCCACATGTAGGACAGGTACGTCTCGTCGTTGAGCCAGTCGTTCTCACGCTGGACGGCGTTTCCAGCGACTTTCTTCGGCACCCTGCCGTCGGGAAGCCTGAATCCCTCGTACATTCCAGGGGTAAGCATTGCATGTCCTCCATCAGACTATCGAATTGTCAAGCGCGTAGTTGCCCACGTCGTTCACGTGCCAGAAGGTGATGCCTCGGTCGAACAGGCGGTTTATCTGAGCCAGCGTTCCGGCTGGAACCTTGCCGACAACGGAAGACCCGTTCGTCTTCACGTAGTTCCAAGACCTGCGGCCCACGACGTTGGGAACCTTGATTTCCGAAACCAGATAACCATACATGCTGTAGTAGTCGTCTATCTGCTTTGCCATTTCACGACGGCACGTGTACTTCCTGAACCCCACCGTGTAACTTCCCAGGTTCACCAGCGAAGTAGTGGAGTTCATCCCTCCCCTGGACGTGTTTGGCGTGCGGGTGGCTTTTGAAAGGGATGCAAAGGCGTTCACCTGATCTTGTACGGTGTCAACTGCATCGTTCGCCATTCCAAGCAAATCCAGCCTGGTTGCCGAGCCCACAAGCCTCTGAGAACCATTCATGGCATTGTTCATGAAGGGCAAGTCGGTCTGCGAGTTGAACTTCAAACCGAACAGGTCTACCTGTGATTGTCCGTACATGTTCGCCCATGCCTGGTACACCCACATGCATGTGGGAAACGCCTCCATGTAAACAGCATGTTCCACAGACCTTCCAGCATTTCCGTTGTAGTTCTTGGGAATGTACGCCAACGTCGATGACATAGAGCATCCTCCGGTCTTGTCGAACGATGCCGTTCCCTTGGTTCCGAAGAACTCCAAACGGAACTTCTGGTTCCCTCCGTTGAAATTGGTCACCTCGAAATACTGATTGGGGTAACAAAGGGTTTTGTTGTTCTTCGGCACGTAACCGTCAAGCGAACCCATCCCCACGTTCAGGCTGTAGTCCTCCGTAGGAGTTCCTGCCGAGGCGTCCACCCAGTACCCCCACCCATTGTCCTTCTTAACTTTGTTCTGCACGCAGAAGTCAGGCACAAGGTATATCGCGCTTATAGCGTCCTGCTGGCCGTTGGAAGAAAGCGCGTCGATGTACGACTTGAGTTCAGAAATGGTGGTGAACACCGACAAAGAGCAACCAGAGTATACACCCATGTACTTGTCTCCCCCGACGTTCACGTAGGTTCCATCCTTCAAGGGCTCCGCTGCAGAGGCCACCACGGTATAGAGGTACTGGTTCTGATTGTCGAAAGAATAGTAATCAACGATGAGTTCCCCCGGGTCTAACCCTTCGTCCTTGATATGCATCCCTATAGTGTCGTCGTCCACATGCTCCCTTTCCACCATGCACGCTTTCACGGTGCAGTCGGGAAACCACGTCTGCATGATGTCAAGGGAAAGGTGCAGCCTTGACGAGTTTGGATTCACGTATTCGACGTCCGTTATGAAGGAGTAGAACCACCTTTCCCCGTAGTTCTCGTTCTTGAACATGCAGTAATTGTACCCGTACAAGGTCTCGGCATTGAACGGCACCACTATGGAATCGTCGACCCGCTGGTACGTGTAGTCCTCTCTCCTTAGCGTCATGGGGCAGAGGGCGGCGAAATACTGCTGTTGGGCTTCCCTGTCGGAGAAGTACCTCACATGCCTGTACGACGGGTCGAAGGGAACGGCTCCTATATAGATATTGGTTGACGGTTGAAACGGCATGAAGACCTCCCGAATGCGAGGGACTTGGAACAGTCCCTCGCTCTCAGACTATTCGGATACGGTGATCGCCGCGGAAGCCGACTTCGTGGCGTCCGCAATGCTCGTTGCAGTCACGGTAAGCTTCGTGGCCGTCTCGTCCTTGGCGACGTGAACCTTGCCGGCGTCGGAGACGTAGGAGCCGGAAGAGGCGTTTCCTGCAAGCGTCCATTGCACGCCCTTGTTGATCACGCCGGTTCCCTTCACGGTCGCCTCGATGGCCAGGTCTGCTCCCCTGGGAAGGGTGGCAGCCGTGGGCGAGACGGCGACGGAGGTGATGGACGAAGCCACGTCGGAAAACGCGACGGCCTGGCTGAACGGGCTGATGGAGAACGTCTTCCACACATGGTAGTTGTAGTTCCAGTACAGGCCCTTGCCGTTGTAGTTCTCCGTCATCTTCTCGAAGTTGTCCCAAACCTGCCAGAAGTCGCGGGAAGTGGTGATTGCCGGGACGCCTTGAAGAACCGTCACCTCGTCTTCCGTCCAGGGGGCGAACGACGGGTCGGTGACGCCGTTCTCGTCGGTGAACAGGTCTTGCAAGCGCTGCCAATCCATGTCCACGAAGGAATCCACGGCAACCACGCGCCCGATGAACTGCGCGTAATCCAGATTGTACGCCCTTGCCAGGACGTTCAAGTCCATAACGGCCTCGAACGATGCGGTGACGATGATGTACTGGTCTTCGATGTTCGTGTGCGTGGTCACGCCGGACATGGTGTATTTGTTGCTCTGGAACTCGAGCAGCCGCGCCGTCTGGCGGAAAACCGTGGCCACGTCAACGGCGTTCTCCTTGGTGGCGCTGGGAATGGGCACCGACTGGACGTACCCGTTGAGAATGGCACGCGCCAGCATGTACTTCATGACCAGGTACTCGTCGGTCTGGGCCGAGGTGTACACGCTGTCCACGATGGCCGCGATGAGGTCTGAGATTCCCTGCCAGGACAGGAACGCCTGACGAAGCTGGTCGTCGGTGATGGTGATGGGGTAGTACTTCTGGAAGTTCATCGTGTGGAACGCCGCGCGCACGTCCGGGATGGTGCGCTTGAACACGTCCTGTTCGGCCTTGGAAGGGCTGAACTGGTACGGACGCGCCAGGTTCACGAAGATCTCTTCCACCGTCTCGCCGAACTCGAGCCGGCCCTTCTTGAACGCCGACCACGGATTGGTGTACATTTTGGACGAGATGATGACGAACCCGATACGGTTGACGAGCGCGTCCAGGTACGCGTTCGCGGCAGGCGTGTAGTTGAGGATGTAGTCCCCGATCTTGTGGATTGTCTCGGTGGTTCCCGAAATGCTGATGGTCCCGTCCCCGGCCTTCTCGATCACTCCGCGTGCAAGAAGCGGTTGTGCCAGTTCCGGGGTTTCCTCCATCAGCGCGGTGGTCACCGCCACCGGGTCGATCTTCGTTTTCGCCGGCACGGTGCTTGTCTTGGTAGGCATGTGTGTCCTCCTTTAGTTGATTCTGTCGTCCCACAGCGCCGCGAAGCCTCGCGGGCGGGATTCCTTCCGAATGTCCGCCGCGTGGCGGTCGATGACGTCCTGGCGGTCGGTGATTCCCTCGCCGGAATCGAAGAACCTGTCCGCGTAGCGCTCCTTCCAGGAATCGCGGTCGGCAATCGCGTCGTCGCGCTCCGCCGCAAGACGGTCGCGCTCGGCCTCGAGGCCCGCATATGCGTCCCGGTTGTCCCACCTCTCGTCCAAATCCGCGGCGTCGTGGTCTATCTCGGCGGCCATTTCGAGGCGGCGTTCCTCGTCCGGCTCCATGGCCAGTTCGCGCAGGGCCGGTTCGTACCTGCTTGCCATTTTCCGTCCTCCTATTCGTGAATCGTGAAAACGTCCTCCACGAGTATTGTACCACCTTTCACGTCCTTGGGGCGCAACTTCCCCGCAAACTGTGTGCCGAACGCGAAATTCTCCATCGTGACCCCTGAATGGCAACGCGACGGCATCCCGGCGCAATGCACGACCAGTTCCCCGCCTTCCTCGAAGCAGTAGGACTTGGCGCGCAGCGCCTTGAACCTGTCGAACCGGTGTTCCAAAGCCCATTTTCCAAGTTCCACGTCGTCCACTTCCATGCCCTCTGGCATTTCTGTGCCCAGGAAGTAGTTGGAATCCGTGTCCGAGTAGAGCCATCGATGCCTGTTCGCCTGCGCCGCACGCACGGTGAACGCGCGTGCATACGCGGTTATGAACGCACCGACGGGAAGGTAGACGGCCTCTTTTCGTTCCTCGTCCAGCAGCGCGTACTTCACCACCCCTTCGTCCAGATACGGCATGCGGGACTGCTTGACCGGATTGGTCGCCATCTTTCCGTAAAGGGAGTTCAACTGAAGCTTCGCAATGGTTCGCATTCCAGGGTTTCCCTCTACCGTCGCCCTCTGCTTGACCTCCGTCCACTCCCTCACGTAATCCTTGAAAAGCAGCGTGGAACCCTTGAACTTGTAGCCCCTCACGTAGCGCACGTCATGAACGTCGTACTGCTCGAAAAGCATTTCCAAGTCCACCGACGTGAGGCACAGGGGCTGCAGCCCGCCCGAATCCCTTATGTACTCCGTCTCTCCGAAAAGCCTGTTCCCCTTGAGTTGCATGCAGGGGATGTGACCTTCCTTCACCGTGAAGTCGGCTTCCAGAAACTGTATGTAAAGCGGCATTTCTGGGTCTTCTACGTAAGAACCCTCATAGGCTTCAGGCTCCCCATACGGAAGCACTTCGCCATGCACCGAAGCCATCACGGAAGGATACAGCGAGTTCACGTCGAAAGACAGGCCTGGGCCGACGATCTTTCCCGCGAACTCTGGATTCGCCATCACGAACCCTCCCTTGTAGCACCCTCCCTTCCTCAGATCGAGGTCGTAGTCGGGCTCGGGGTACCAGTCCCGGAACCGCTTCTTCCCACCTATCGACTTCACGTAATGGTGGAACGCGTTCGACCCTGCGGTTATGCGCTTCATGTCCCTTTCGTACATTTCCTGCAAGGCCAAAGCCACTATCTTCACGTCGTTGGCTACGTAAGCCCTTTCCTTGTCGGTCAGGACGTGTCCCGGTTCCCGGTCTTCCAGATAGTCTATGTCCAATTTCTCGATTGACAGGCCGAACGCCTTTGGAATGGATGCGACCGGAAGGGGTATCACCTTGAGGGAATCCAGGAACTCCACTGCAGCTACGGGGGTGAAGTAAAGCTTTATGCTGTAGAACTGGCCCATGTCGCTTATAAGGGTCGTGAACGTCTTGTGTCTGGCATCGTCCTTTCCTGCAACCCACGTCCACCCGTTGGACAGAAGGTGGTGCAGCACGAACTTTCCGTCGAACTTGAGGTTGTGGAAATACACCCTCGAGCCCTCCACCGCCCTGCACCACGAAACGAACGATTCGATGTCGTTTCCGAAACTCACGTTCTCGGCGTCTCCGACCTCGCTTGCAGCCCATGCCCATACCCTGCAGTCGTCCGGATCTGCCGTGGTTTCGAAGTCAGCCGCATACGTCGGCACATTGCAAACCTCGCTTCCATCCCATAATCCACCGTCCCAAGTCAAGGCCCATATGTCTTTGTACTCCATCACACGGCCCCAACGTTCGTCCAGTAACCCAGTATTTTCTTCATCTTTGCTTCCCTTTCCTGCGGGCCGTAGATGTACGAGATGCTTGGGGAATCCTCGATGGCCTTGACGAGGGCCTTCCAATCGTCCTTCGCCATCGCCAGTATGGTTTCCTGGATACGTTCGATATCGGCATCATGCTCGGGAAAGCCTCCGAAAACGCTCCACAGGGCTTTCATGTAATTGGTATAGTAACGTCTAACCTGTTCCTCGTTGCTCATGTTGAGTAGATGCGATTGCGTCTCTATGAAACGCCTTATCGCCCCGGCTCCCAACGTTGACGCCGGGCGTGTGTCCCTGGAAAGGGCAGCCTGCTTCAGATTTCCGGCACCCGCCGTTGGCTGAACAACTCCCAAGGCCTTGGCCCTCATGCTCTTTTTCCTCTCCCGCACGCTTTTCAGCACGGCGTATTCGTGCCTCTCGTAACGGGTTACGATGGAGCCGTCCTTCTGCTGCACCGGCTCCAAGGCCTTGGGCCTCGTCACCCTTGTCAACCTGTTGACAGTGTTCTTCAACGCATGTGCGGTGGTGATGGACGACTTAAGTTCCTTGTACGAGACTTCCTGCGGAAGGTAGATGTGCGCAAGAGGGTCGGCTTTCGCAGCCCTGCGAAGGGCGTTGTTGTACCTGCGCACAGCAGAGTTCAACCTCCTTAATTGATTTTCATTCCATGAAATTCTATACTCTCGGGACATTCGTACACAACCCCCGTCGATTCGTTGATTATCAGAAATCCCCGCGTCTCTATCTTCCTGTACAGGCTGAAGTCGGCAAGCAGTTCCATGTCCATATCGAACTTGAAACGCCTCGTCATGGAATCGTTCAGCCACTCCCTGTTAGCTTCCAACTCTCTTCTGAACTTGACAAGATGCGCAGGACTTGAAAAGAAGAACTTGTAAAATCCCACGAAACAGAAATACGGGGAATTTTTCAGGTCATAGCATATCCCGTTCTTGGTGAGCGTCATTCCGCACCTCCTTTCAATATGGAAAAGCCCTGTGCTTGGAAACCACGGGAACCATGCAGGAGTTAAGGTAGTAGACCAGGCCGCCCGCACGCACGTTCCCATAAGCTTCCAGCAAGGGAAGAACCTCGTCAATGTCGTCTCGCCTTACCGGATATTTCGTGTCCTTGGTGAACATGTACTCGAACGTTCCCGTATCGGGATGCGCGACGAAAACGCTCACCCCTTGCGGAACCGCCCCGTCCCAAAAGGACACGTTGACGTTCAGAACACGGCACATGGAACGGTAAAGAAACTCGCTCAGCAAGTCCTTGTCGGCCATCGACAGCATGTTTACTTTGTACATCGGCGCTCCTTACAACTGGAGCCGCCGAAAGTGGCGGCTCCTAGTCTGCTTGATATGCGGGTAAGCCCTAGAACTGGACGGAAAGCGTAAGCATAGAGCCGTTCGCTACCTTCTCCTGCTTGACAACCACAGGAATGGGCTGCTCCCAAGTAGGTTCGCCGAAAGTGGCAATCAACTTCTTCAAAGCGGAGAACATACCGACGGAAACGCACTCATAGGCTTCGCCCTTATCGTCAATGAGGACGATTCGCGGTGCCCTGTCACATTCGCCAGTCTCCTTGTTGACCAATTCAAGGGTTTCGGCGTACACGTCGCGCAGCATGATTTTCTTGTTGATGAAGTCCGCGATTTTATGCTGCGGGTTGTTGGCGGCGTTGAACACAAGCGCCTTGTCCTTCATCGACTCCGCTTTTACGGAACAGAAAGCAGCAAGGTTGCCGCCTTCCAACTCGCGCACGTCGTATTCGCGCATATCGCTGGTAACGTCTGCGGTGGAGATTGCAACGATTTCGTTAGACATGATGAAAAACACCTTTCTTTTCTGGTTACTGAACGTCAGCGGTCGGGACTTCGGGTGCAATGCCCTCGCGTTTGATGATGATAGCAAGACCCTTCGGCATAGCCTGACCCTCGTTCATTCTAGATCTCCTTTTCCTCGATCACGACGCTTTCGGCCAAGAACTTGTCAATAGGCATGGCATACTTCGTTCTCTTTACCGGCTTCCAGACCACCGTGCATCCTCGTGGGACGGCCGTTCCCGTGGCCTCCATCAGGGCCGCACGGGCCTCCCCCTTGTTCATTGTGGTGGAAAGGACGGTGCATTTCGCAGTGGCGCTCAATCCCACCTCTCCGTCGGATTCGCACACCGAATACGCGGTGACCTCGTATTCGGTCATGGTTCGGGTAACGTTTTGCATTTTCATTGATCCTTTCTATTGGGTACGTCCTACGGTTAACACTTTAACATAAATGAGAATATGGATGTTCGGAAAATTCAACTTTTCATAAAATCTTCACCGAACCGATGAACATGGCCATGAATTATCCTTAAATCGCACACAAGACTATGACAACAGCACCCATCAACATTCCCAGAAACCTGATCAAAGATTTGAGAGGTTTAGGCATGTAAAGCCATGCCTCCTCAATAGTCAGTTCGCGTACTCTCATCAGTTCGCCTAACAACGGAACATATTGGGGTCGCATTCGCTGTGAACGACGGTGCAATAGTAAAACCAATCAAAACGTCCACAATCATCTATACCCGGACATTTGTAATCCCGCTTATCAAGTTCGCATCCGTCTACCACCTTTACAATAGTGTCTACGTCTATAATATCCAAAGGCACAATAACACATCCGCCGACACACACGCCGTATTCGCATTCGGTGTATTGAGTAGCAGCACCTCCACGGCCGAAGAAAAAGTATTCGCCGTTTCGTTTCCGGTAAACACTTTCAGTATAATGGCCCACTCCCTGTGTCTCTGTTTCTTTAAAAGCCACAAGCTTAGCCGTATCGGTATTGTATTTCCGTCCGAAAATTCGCTTTTCCATGACCGATTCCTTTCTAAAATTCATCCAATACAGCATTCGCAAACTCGCTGTAAACCTCGTTACGAGTGGCGAACATCGTAAATGTAGACCTTATGCGATTCCGAAGCCGCTCACACTCAAGGATGCGTGCCGCGCCGTAATCGCTTACAAAATGCGAGGTTGTTGCGTTCCTCTCTTTACCAAGTAACGACTCGATGGGTGAGTGCGCACAGACGCGAACATTCGGCGTTTCCAAATAGCACGCAACCTTCGCAATTGACATTTTCAACGGGTACCCCCTCTACGATGCCTTCCGCAAATGCGTATTCCTTCTCAACATCATCAACGCCAAGCGCCGCTATCTTGCGCATTTCGCGCGCGTTGGTGTCCCAAACGAATCTACAATAATCTTGAATGAACGCGTGAACGTGCTTCCACGTGGTGACGCTGTAATCATAGCGAGGGAGCAGATAAACGCGCATCTTGCAATACACAGCGACGCGGCTAGAATAGCTGTGAAGAACAAGCGCGTTTTCAAGGTTCAGAACCTCGCCGCTTGCAAGCACAATGGTGATGTTCTTTTCCTCAGTGACGTATGCGTTCATGTTGCGGAGTTTCATTGTTAGCCCTTTCATCGATAACCTTTCACTAATTTCTAAATTCTAAAAATAATCAACCCCAAATGCTGCTTCAAAGGAGTCAATCATAGTTGACCACCTACTAATCATTCTTTCGTAAACCTGGTCAACCCTCCCAACACATTCAAGGTAAATTTTAGCGGAATTCTTTTCCCGTCTTATTCTATTCTCAAGCTGTGCCATGCAATAAGCAATATCAATATTATCAATCATTGTTAATCCTCCTACTATTTTATCCATAACTCTTAGAAATCACCACTAATACTAGACTGTAAGCACCACCTATCCATTAAATCAATAGCCTTCTCCCATCCATTAACATAATCTATACTGCTAACTATGCCCTCCATTTCGCAATCATAATTGCGACATTTCCGGCATGCGTCATTGCATACGGATCCGGAGTAACAAATACCCCATACGTCTCCTTCCTCGAAAATGTATATAGGAGTTGCCCGAACGCTGGCAAGTCCAGCGCTCGATCTCAATGTGTCCAAAAATCTTCATTAATCCTCCTTTATCATATTCATATCACAGGTGCACTCACTGTATGCACCTGTGATACCATAATTAATGGCGTTAAACGCCCTCGTTAAAACAGCCAATTCATCAGCTGCCTCTTCTAGGCTGTCAAACCAAAACGTGTGGGCTGCCTTATAGCAATCCCTCATGAGTATAAACCTATATTTCATAATCAACACCACCCTT
>OLVV01000660.1_pt1 | contig 16816 bp, 16 predicted proteins | sample 1673581 | NCBI WGS metagenome assembly OLVV01 (sample SAMEA103958116, study PRJEB25191) | human gut metagenome | biome: human-associated habitat [ENVO:00009003]; feature: intestine environment [ENVO:2100002]; material: feces | place: Germany | collected 2013/2015
TAACTTATTTCTTCAGGGAGATGGCAGCGCCGGAAACCAGAGCAACAACAGCCAGGGCAGCAGCTACGCCAACAACATCGTTAGCGCCGGTGCCGGGGTTGGTGGTGGTGCCGGGGGTGGTGGTGCCAACGGTACCAGTAGTGGTCAGGGTTTCGGTAGTGACGATAACAGTGGTCATAGCGGGAACATTGAAGGTCAGAACGCCGTCGTTGTTAGTAGCAGCAACAGACAAAACCTTGCCGTCAACACCCTTTGCATATACCTTGTAGACAGTGTTAGCATCAACGCCCAGAGCAACCTCACCCTTTGCGGGCATATTGTAGAGGTTAGCGAGGAGAGCCTTGGGAGCTACATTACCGGAATAGCCCTTATCCTTGGTTGCATCAAAAGTGATTGCAGTATCCAGGGCATAGAACTTCATGCCTTTAGTAAGAGTATAAGTCATGCCGTTAACAGTAACCTCAAGAGCAGCAACATCCTTGCCGTTCTTATCTTTCAGAGAAGCAACAACATTCACCTTGCCGCCAATGGGAGAGAAAGAGCTGCTGTCGTTTTCAACAGGATTGAGCTCTTCCTTCTCATAACCGAAGGAATAACCGAGGATTTCATCGGGTTTAGAAGCCTTCAGCAGGGTAACAGCATTATAGCCGGTAGCCTTGAAAGCTACACCAGAAATCTGGATCTCGGGAACGGTAGTATCAGCAATCTTGTTCAGATCGCTCTTGAATTTAATCTGATACTGATAAGCGTTGGCAAGATCACCAGAGCCAGTCTTAACCCAACCCTGGGACTCAACATATTCAGCACCCTTTGCGAAAGTAACAGTGACTACATTGTTAGCAGGAACGAACTTACCATCCTTGGTATAGTAGAGAACTTCGGTACCAGTGGCATCTTTCAGCTCAAAGGTAACAGTCTCAACGGTATTACCTTTTTCCCACAAGAGCCGCCTTACCTCTTGTCCATCACGATATATCGGAAAATTAAACTCTATCGACTTCAAAGGCATCTCTGACTCTCCATTAGGATATATCTGAATTTCCTTTATTAGATAAGTTATAAGGCTTTTCTTTTCCTCGTCACTTATTATATCATAGAGCTTTCCGAAATTCAGCATAAGCTTGTAAATATTGTCCAGAGTGATTGTTTCCATTTCGATAGAACTTTTTCTCAGCTTTGCATCTTCAATCCGTTCTTCCAACTCTACAATCGTATCATACAAGGCATCAAGTCTTAAAGTCATGTCGTGGATTTTCCTTTCTCTGAAACGAGCATCAATAGGCAGATTATCAATCTCTCGTTCCAGACGGGCTTTATTCAAATCTACTTCTTTCAGCTTACTCTCGTAATTGGCAAGTTCCTTATCAATAGCTGTTGTATCGGTCTGTACGCCAATACGCTTTTCAATCTCTTTTGCAAAATACTTATCGCTTACCAATTCCTTAACAGCTTCAATTACAAGTGGCTCAATATCTATTTTTCTTAGCGATGCTTTATAATCACAATGATGTCCTCGCTCCTGCTTATTTCTACCACAAATATAATAGTAAACCTCTTTGTATGTGCCGTCTTTATTTGTCCAAGCGTGTTTGTTCGTATACATTGAACTTCCACAAAGGGGACACTTTAATATCCCCGTCAAAAGGTGTGACCTATCCTTACCGATTTTGGATGGCTGTTTAATTCCTGTTGCCATACGCTTTGCGTGAACCTTTTGCCACAATTCCTCGCTGATAATTCCTTCATGTTGTCCATCTTCCAGAATGTAATCCTCTGCATGAACCTGCTTATATTCATTTTTTGTACCTTTTACCTTTTCTCGTGTTCTTCTGCCATAAGCAATCTTACCACAATAAACAGGATTATCTAATATCAACCTTATGAAATGGCTGCTCCATGTTTCTAACGTTCCATTCTGACGAGGTATCTTTTTTATTCCTTGCAGATTAAGATATTTTGCTACTCCGCCAAGTCCTATATCAGAATTAGCAAATTTATCAAATATAATTCTGATTGCTTCAGCTTCCGTTTCTTCTATCAAGAGCTGATTGTCTTTCAGATAATATCCGTATGGTGCAAATCCACCATTCCACCCACCTTGTCGTGCTTTTTCTCTCCGTCCATTCATTGTCTGTTCAATGATATTTTCTCTTTCTATTTCTGCAACCGCAGACAAAACAGAGATTAAAAGTTTTCCACTTGTCTGTGACGAGTCAATTCCTTCTTCAATACAAATAAGATTTATTCCATACGACTGCACAAACTCCAATGAATTTAGAATATCTGCTGCGTTTCTTCCAAATCGTGAAAGTTTATAGACCAGAATATAATCTATCTCCAATCCGTTTTTTATATCGGAAAGCATTTTCTTAAATGCAGGTCGTCCCTCAATAGATTTTCCTGATTTACCTGCATCCTCATAGATACCGACAATCTCCATTTCTTCTCGGTCAGCAAATCGCTTTAATCCGTTTTTTTGTCCTTCAAGACTGTATCCATCTACCTGCATCTCGGTACTTACTCTCGGATACAGGACACATTTCTTTCCTTCTCTGTTCATCGTACCACCTCCATAATTTTATAGGGAAATGTGATATGTAAGGCTGCGTAGCTTACGCAGCACAATCCAATTCTTGCAAAACTGTCTTTCCGTATTTTTCAACTATCTGCACCATAACATTGATAAATGAATTAAATACTTCATTTTCATCTTTCATCTGTTCATTTTGCAATTCTGGATTTTGGATATAGTTTTCATTTCCCATAATGAGTACCTCCGCTATAAAACAAGCGGCTGTACTCTAAATTATAGAAATACAGCCGCATTTTTACCAATGTGCAAATTTATCGTTCTCGTCCCTTTTACACATCTGTTGCCTTCGTTTTCTCCAATGCAACACTAATGGCAAGAGCCTTATCAACCCTTGCCACTATATTGTCTGGTATCATTCCCAAATACTGCTTTAGTCGCTGCTTATCAATCGTTCTTACCTGTTCAAGCAAAATGATTGAGTTCTTATCCAAACCTTCAAAATCATTGATTAAAGTGTGTGTCGGCAATTTTGCTTTAGTGTGTATTCGGCTTGTGATGGGTGCGACAATGACCGTAGGGCTATGCTTATTGCCGACATCGTTTGAAATGATAAGTACAGGTCTTGTTCCGCCTTGCTCCGAGCCGATAACGGGATTTAGATTTGCGTAGTAAATATCTCCACGCTTGATTTTTCTTTCCATTATGTTTGACCTCCCAGATTTATTTAGGCAGGTATGTTCTGCCTATGTAGGCAGCCAAACAAAAGGAAGTATTTAAGGTCGGGAGAGTATAAACAAAATCTCTGTTCTTATGACCGCCTTTCGTTTGGCTGAATATGATAGGAGCATTTCAATTTGTCCTCGACACCCCGAAATGCTATGGGAAGTCGCCAAACGGTCAGCAGCGAACTGACACCACGGGAGTTCCACCCCAACTGTCGGTCTGACAGAGCCGCCCTCATTGCCTGCGACGGTTTTATCACGCTCGGACTGTGACTGGACGGGAGTATCATTATCCTCTTTGTGGGTTATGGCGAAATCGGGAGCTACCCGATTTTTTGAGTCGGTAAGATTGGCTCACCACCTTTCAATCGCTCGCTGCCTGTCGGCAGGTCTTGGCGTACCGCTGCACACGCTTATGCTCATCACAATCACAAAGAGAAAGTATTTGGCGAATGGGTATTCACTTGTCAAGGAACGCCCCCCGTTTTCGCCACACAAAGGAAAACAGGGTAAGAGGTTTTTGTCCTCTCACCCTGTAGCCCGTGGGAATATTCGATTTTCCCCTCTACTCAAAAAACTTTTTTAATTTTTCTTTGAGCCTGTCCATTCGTCTGTAAACAGCTTTTTCAGTAATATTCAGACACACCGCAATTTCACGGGTTGAATATCCTTGTATCTTCATCAAAGCAATCTGCAATGTAAACCTGTCTACCTTAATCAAGATTTGATATAGGCATTGATTTTCAATGCTGTCCAGAAAATCCTCAACCGTTTTCACTTCGGGTTGCGTAGTATCTTCGGCAAGTTCATCAAGATATGTACCTGTTTCCTGCACTCGCTGATAATACCGTCTGTCGGAATTAAAAATCGCCCAATCGTGAATACGGAGTTTTTCTATATCGTCCTCATTAACCCCCAAGCTCCGTAACTGCTTTTCCTCGGCTTCTTTCCAGAGCCGCCATTTCTTTTCTTCTTTGGCTTTGTTGTATGCCATATTGTTTCCTCCAATCTGAATTTTTTTGAAAATCCAGATTGGCAGGCGGTGAACGGCAACCAACGCAAGAAATAGCCTTGTTTTGTGTTAAGACATTTTTCGACAAACAAAAAGCCGCAAAGGTACTAAGACCTCTACGGCAATGAGCGTAAACATATCTATAATCAAGAGATGTAATCTCTGCTTGTAAAATGTAAGAGTGCCACGAGTAAGTGATGATTTTTTCTAAAAGATAATCTTCACTCCACTGTGACACTCCGTAAATAGTAGCTGCTTCTGATGAGCAGCATTGCGGTCATATGCGACCATCGCATAAAAAATCCCTCCAAACTCGAAAACGGGTTCAGAGGGAAGTTAAATTTTCATCTGGGCATGTTTATACTGCCCACCAAAGCACCGTTTTTTTATTTGATGGGCTTGCTTCATATTGATTTTAAAGCTTATCTTACTTGATGTTTTGAAAATGCCTTATGGGAAATGATTGAACCTATTACTACTAAAGCAATCGCAACAGGAATAGACCATACTGCATAAAGCATACCATTGTGCATTTGTTCAACAGACATTATGGAAATATACTGTGAATAGAAAAGGGGCATCAGCACAATAATTCGATATAATGCACTTGTTTCAGAGATAGGAAGCATTATCGGTATCACATAAATAGCTGCTGAAATTACAAACGCTATCATTTGACTTTTACAAACAGCAGACAGAATTAAAACTATTCCTGTTACACTGATTGCACTCATAAACGCCAACAGGATTTGATACTTTAATACTGTTCCGCAAGTAATATTAAATGGAATATACCCTTCTAAAAAATCTATTGGAGCAAAAAGGATAGAGCAGTCCAGCCCCTCTGTTCCATAAATAGCAACCGCAATAAGCAAATTGAAAATAACAACCAAAGTCGTTATGAAAACGGCTGAAAGTAAACTTGCTAATACTTTTGCCGTGGCACATTTTGTCTTTCCGTATTTACTTGTCAAAATAATGTTATCCACTCCACCATACTCGCCAGAGAAAACAGGAGCAATTAGCAAAATAATTACTAATGAAAGGACAATAAAAATCTTCGCCATATTTTGGCTTGTACTAAGCCAACCGTTTACATACCCAACTTTTATTTCTTTATCGCCAAATACATCAGCTACGCTTAACCCGTTCCAACTACCATCTATATCAGCAAAATGGGAGAATACAGAAGACTGCAAAGCATTTTGATAAATGTATTTTGCGTTCATTCCATGTAAATCTTGAGTAGGCTTAAACTCAGACATCATCTGCTGTACTTTATTGTCAGTTAACTTTCCCTCATACTTCAATGCAATTTGCTTATCAATTTCAACCGCAGCTTTTCCAGTTTCCTCTGTACCGTTTCCGTCAAATGCGTACATACTGTGAAGCGTGGAAAAAGACAGTATCAAGGACAATAGTAATATGGCAGCAATAGAAATAACCGCAAAGCGTTTTGTCAATATTTTTCGTAATTCAAACTTGATTAGATTTTTCATTATTCGTTCACTCCTTTAAAATAGAATAGATACAAATCCTCTAATGTAGGTTCTACTTTTATCGCATTTTCCATAGGCGACTGTTCAGAAATCACACGCAGAACCGTACAATTATTTTCAATGTTTCGCAAATTGCTTATATTCAGAGTTTCAGAATATTGCTCCGCACGACTGGTCGGAACTGTACATTCCCATACCTGTCCGTCAATTTCTGTGGTAATTTCCTGCGTTTTTCCAAAATGGAGAATCTGACCGTCTTTCATCATAATAATGTCCTCAGCAATAAACTCGACATCAGAAACAATGTGCGTAGAGAGAATAACTATTCTATCTTTAGAAAATGCACTAATCAGATTACGAAAACGGACACGCTCTTTTGGATCAAGACCTGCTGTCGGCTCATCTAAAATTAAGATGCGTGGATTATTCAACATCGCCTGTGCAATACCTAAACGTTGTTTCATACCACCAGAGAAAGTTTTGATTTTGAGGTTTCTTTTCTCTGCTAAGTCAACAGCTTCCAACAATTCTGTTGCTTTCTTATGAGCTTGTTTTTCACTCAGTCCTTTTAATGCCGCAACATACATAAGGAAATCCCAAGCTGTAAAGTCTGGATAATATCCAAACTGTTGCGGTAAATATCCCAATAAATTACGGTACTTCTCCCCGAGTACAGATATGTTTTTCCCGTCCAAAGTAATTTTCCCAGAGGTCGGTGTCTGAATATCGCAGAGTAACCGCATAAGGGTAGTTTTTCCCGCACCATTTGCACCAAGCAAACCGTAAACGCCATTTGATAATGAGAGGTTCAAATGGTTTACGGCTGTTTTTGAGCCATATTGCTTTGTTAGTTGAATTGCTTTAAGTTCCATATCAAAAACTCCTTTCGTCTTAGGGAGCAAAAAAATACTCTCCATGTGTTTACATAGAGAGTATAGAATGCAATTTTCTACTTTTTATCTACTAATCGAGAGATTTGAAAAAAGCAGTCACTTTTGCTCCGATTGAGCAATTTTCAATTTTCAGATAACCACCGTGATGTTCGCATAAAATTTTACAGATATACAGCCCAAGTCCGAAATGCTCAGAGTGATTTTCTTCTTCCGTAAAATATGGATTGGTTGCTTTGCTTAAAATATTTTTTGAAAAGCCACATCCATTGTCTGAAACAGAGAGATAAAAGCCATCATTATTACTTGTGTAAGTGATGTTTACCTTTGATGTTGCGTATCGGATTGCGTTTGAAATCAAATTATTATTCACTTGTGAAACAAAAGTATAATCAATGCCAATAGGAATATCGGAAATGTTATTTTGAATAGAAAGAGTTTTTCCACTTTGCTCACACAAAATTCTTGCACTATCAGCTATTGCGGTCACATAACCGCTTATATTAGACTTGTCACTTATGGGTTGAGCATCTTCTAAACGACGCAAGTGGCTCATACTATCAACATATCTTTCCAAACGGAAAATATGTTTTCTCATTGTTGCAGCGGTGCTTTTGGTTATTGGGTCATGGTTGGACTGTAAAATTTCATTATACCCTTTTAATACGGTAAGTGGAGTACGTAAATCGTGAGCAAACGCAGCATTGAGTTGTTTTCGTTCTTCCATTTGCCGCCACATTTCAGAGAAATTATTAGCAAGGGTAAAACGCATTGTTTCAAATGATGAACACAATTCTCCTAATTCATCTTTGCTGTCATATTTAATTGAGAAGTCTAAATTATTATTAGAAATCATTTCAGAAGCGGCTTTTAATTCTGTAAGTGGTTTTTTTAACTTGTTTCTATAGAATAACAAGGTCGCCGTAATGATACATAACGCTGAATAAATTGGAGTTGCAATTATTGGGGCAACTTCACATATTGAAAGTAACCGTTGGTCTTTTTCAGACATTGCAACAGGTGCAACTCCAATATAATTGCCATCACCGAGTCTTTCTCCATTTTCATTTGTTAAATAATATTTTTCTCCTGTTGGGGGATATTTGCTTTCAATCGTTTTTGTAGCATTATTGCACAAAGTAGCTGTTCCTGCACTTAATAGAATGGCAAGAATTACAAACGCTGAGATATAAAGTATTATACTTTTTCGCAATGACAGGTTACACCACATTTTCTTTATCTTATCCACTTATATCCACACCCCCAAACTGTTTCAATATAAGATTTATTTGTGTATGCTGCAATTTTTGTTCGTATTCTGCGAATATGCTCGGCAACAACACTACTATCTCCCTCACTGTCATATCCCCAAACTCTTTCATAAATTCTCTCTTTATCAAAAACTTGTCCTGCGTTTTGAGATAATAACTCAACAATGTCAAATTCTTTTTTTACAAGACCAATAGGTTGGTTCTGTATATAAACAGTTCTTTCAGAGTAGTCAATTAAAAGTTCTCCTGAAAACTTAACTTTTGTATTCGTTTGATGTCGTTCTTCTCTTCTTAAATGTGCTTGCACTCTGGCTTCAAGTTCAACAAGAGAAAACGGCTTAACAATATAATCATCACCACCTACGGAAAATCCTTGTACCTTATCATTTTCTTCAATACGGGCAGTTAAAAAGAGTATAGGGCAAGAAACATAATCCCTAATTTTCTTGCAGACTTCAATCCCATCAAGCTTCGGCATATTTATATCTAATAAGATTATATCTGGTTGTAATTCTGCTAATTTGAGGGTTTCTACTCCATTATAAGCAGAAAAGACCTCATAGCCCTTGCTTCTAAAAAATCCTGTAAGCATTTCAACTATATCAACTTCATCATCGGAAATTAAAATCCTGTACCTCACATATAACACCTCCATAATAGACACTAACGAAAAATTTTCAATTTTTCATCAACTTTTTTCTTGCATCAGCAGGCTTTTCAGCATTTTTCGGAATAAGCCACACACGGTTAATATTCATAACCCCCTCAATACGGTTTCCTTTACAAAGTCTTTGTACCCATCTTAACGATACATTCCACTTTTCAGCGGCTTCCTGTGCTGTCATATATTCAAACATATCTGACCTCCTAAGGTGTACTGTATATATTATAGCCGTTTAAACGAACAGTATCAAGTGTGCAATTATGAACTTTGACCGCCTGTAATAAGAGATTTTATATCCTAATATCAGAGATTTCAAACCGTTCTATAAGAACTCACATTTCTGTAAAATATAATAGTAGTATTTTGCAGATACAAGGTGGTGAGTTTATGGACACAAGAAACAATGATTTTGACTTCGATTTTACACCGATAGGACAGGCAATCAAGAAAGCAAGGACAGCAAAAGGTATGACCAGAGAGCAACTTGCTCGTATTCTAGATTATGACCCAAGACATCTTCAAGCGATTGAAAATGAAGGACAAAAGCCAAGTCTGGAGCTGTTCATTCAGCTTGTGACAATGTTCGGTGTATCGGTTGATGAATACATATTCCCAGATAATGAGGTCAAAAGAAGTTCCGTCCGCAGACGCTTAGACGCAGAACTCGACAAACTAAACGATAAAGAGCTGTCCATAGTTGAAGCAACTGTCAGCGGACTATGTAAGGCAAAAGAGCCAGAGGAATAAACCTCTGGTTTTTCTTTTGCCCATTTTTAATAGGCAGGAACACCGTAACCATAGATGGAGCTGCTTCCAACCGTATATTGCTTTTGTCTGCAAGCATCGCCAGAATTACCCTCCACGGTGTAAACGACACCGTTTTCGCATTTCTCCACAATGCCTACATGGTCGGTTTCTTCGTCGCCTTCCCAATCAAAGAAAATAATATCGCCTGCCTGCGGCTCGTAGTTTCTGTCTTGCCATTGTCCGTTACCCTTAAACCAATTTGAGCCGTCCACGCAGCCTGCGAATTTCGGGATAATCCCGCTTTCGATATAACCACACTGGTCGGCACACCACGATACGAAGCAGGCACACCATTCTACACGCCCATCAAAGCCATACCAACTCCAATAAGGCTGACCGCCCTCATTGCCGAGCTGTGTCAAAGCGACCTCCACAATCGCCTGGTTACCGCCGCTTGTAAACGCCCGCCCGTATGGATAATACCGCAGCACATGGGCGGGATACTGCGTGTCTCCATAGCTGTCCCAACCTAACCGTGCCGCCTGCATGGTGGAGAACTCTACCGCATTGGCATAGGAATAACCGCCGTAGTTGGTTTTTGCCCATGAGATATACCCATTGCCAAAGTTATAGCCCTGCAAGGCGAGCTTGATACGCTCCATGTCAATCGGGTTTTCCACCTCGGCAGAAATAAGGGCGGCTTTCAGCTCCTGTACGCCGCACTGGATGGAATACTCTGGGTCTTGTATCCCGTTCGGCTCATGGGGATACCTTGTGTTAAAGCTGCCCTCCGCCGCCTGCATGGGGTCAAGCCCACGCCCGCCGCTTTCCTGCATCATCACCGCCTTGATAAGCTCCACATATTCGGAGATGCCGTACTGTTTGGCATATTTCTGTATCAAAGGCTCATAGGCTTCCACCTCCGCACTGACAGGGGTATAGGCGTTACTTCCGCTTCCGCCGCCAAACAGGGAAACGGCACAGCCGAGCAGGACAACAATGAGAATAATCACAACTGCAATCCAACCACCTGCAATTAAAGCGGAAATCAGAGCTTTTGTTCCTGCAATAATCGCCTTGACCGCAGCTATGGTGGCTCTGACCGTCGCTTTCGTTGCTTCGGCGGTTGCCTTTGCGGTGACTTTTGCCGCCTGTGCTGCCTTTTGGGCAGTTTTCGCAGAAACCTTTGCCGCTGCCTGTGCGGTTTTTACTGAGGTTTCCGTCGTTTTGATTGCCGCTTTAGAAGTTGCCTGTGCGGTTTTAATTCCCTTTTCGGTTGTCTTGACCGTTCCCTTAGCAGTTGCTTTCACCGCTTTTTCTGTATTTCGGGCTGTGGTCTTAATCATTTTTTGCCCCTGCTGTCGGGTCTTTATCAACTGCGATTTTGCTGTCTGGGAAACATCGGGGGCAGCGGAACGGCTTGCAGCCCCATGACGGATCTGCAAGCCGTGTTGTTCTGACATATTCTGTGCTGCTTTCTGTTCTGCTGCTTTGACAGCCCGACTTTGCTTGAAATCTGTTATTTTATCTTTTGCCTTACCGATATTCTCTTGCGTTGTCTTGACTGCCTTTTGCCCCCGCTTATTGAACTGATGGATAACTTCGTCTTTTACACGGTCTGCTGCACAAGAAATCCTATCCGCAGCATATTCAGTGGCAGAGTTTTCATCAGCGTAATATCCCTGTTCCGCCTTGCCCTTTATCCCCACATAGGCAGACTTCATACGCTCACTGGCTATGGCGGCTTTATCTATGGTCTTTATCGTACCTTTGACCGCATCTCTAGTTTTTATATCAGCCATAGAAAACCTCCTTTCCCAGAGGATTTGCGTTCAAATCAGCCGACCTTTTTTGCCACTACAACGAGCCTGCCGTTCTGTGCGGAGTATTCGCAGGTGGAAAGGGTAATGAGCCTGTCGCCGTATTCAGCGGTCACACCTGTATCATACAAAGCAAGCTCCTTGCACTTCCCGACATAGGAATTAAAATCTTCCTCATTCTCCGCATCAACAAAGTCGTAGTATCGGAAGCCCTCAGAGCTGTACGCCACAGTCTTAAATACGGCGACGATTTCATACTCTGCCTGCTCTGTGAGGGTATCAAACTGAATATTCTTGTGTTTCTCATAAAAACTCTTGGACTTGTAATCCTCCAACGCTCCAAACATCTTGCCACCCTTGATGTGATGACCGTAGATAACCAGATTGTCACTTTCGGCAATATCACAATTCTCCTGCACATAAGGCGTTCCTAAATCGCTGTACTCTTTTTCAAAATTGTGCTTCAGATAAAAATTCGGATTGTTCCTGCTCTGCATCACAGGATAATGGATTGTTGTGCCGGCTATGGAAATCCAACCGACCATATCCTCATTCTGTAAATACAATTCCTGATACTTGGCAAGCACATCTTCTCCCTCGCTGACAGGGGCATCGTCTGGCACGGTTTCATCCGTGGGAGCCTGCTCTACCATCTCGGCAATCTCCTCAAAGGCTTCCGTCTGTTCATCCACCTGTGCATAGTGATGATAAATACGAAAGCCGCAAAAAGCCGCCGTACCTAACAGGCACACGGCGGCGGTAACACAGATAATAGTTTTATAATTCTTCAAAGGCTTTTCCTTTCTTATCTTGAAATTTCCGTCTGTTTTCTGGGAGCAGGAAGCTCCCTGCAATATTCGGGGTATCTGACCTTGATACCCTCCATAAAGTAGGGAGCAAATTCACAGCAGAACAACTCCTCTGCCGTGAAATATCGTTCCTGCCCTTCCTCTGCATACCCGTTCCAAAGGTTAAAAGCAAGATGGCAGACCTTAACTGTTCCGCTTGTCTGCCAGCCGCCGTGCATACCCTCTGGCTCGATGCAGTCCTCCTTGAAATTGAACATCTGGTTAATGTTCGCCCTCGTTTCCGAAGCGATACCCATTACATAGAAAAATGCCCTGTGATAACAGTCGTTCACTCTGCATTTCATCATATTTTCCAGAAAGAAATCACGATGAGCCGTATCACGGAATTTAATATCAGCCATAAAAGACCTCCTTTCTTAGACCTCACCGAACTTGGTCGTCATCAGTTTGTAAAGCTCGGTATTTCGTGGGAACTTGTTTACAAACGGCACAAGGGAGCTGCCAACTTTGAGTAATCCCTGTCCTGCACCGACATTCGTGATATAGCTCATCTGAAGGTCGGAGATATTAAGGAGCTTGGCAAGCTCAAGCCTGTCCGTAGACGCTTGGTTAAGCATAATGATAAATTCACTGTTAGCAAGCATCGTCCTTGCGGTATGGCTCTGCAAAAGGTCGTCCACATTCTGCGTAATACCCGTACAGTACGCACCGTATTTACGCACACGCTTCCAGAGGGTAAAGAGGAAGTTTGCAGAGTATTCGTGCTGAAAGAGCAGATAGATTTCATCAATAAAAATAAAGGTATTTCTGCCTTTGGCTCTGTTCTGAGTGATACGGTTTAAGATGCTGTCAAGCACCACAAGCATACCGATAGGCTGTAACTGCTTGCCTAAATCCAGAATGTCATAGCAGATAAGGCGGCTGTGGGTATCAACATTCGTGTGCTTTGCAAAGGTGTTGAGCGAACCGTCCGTAAACAGCTCAATCGCAAGGGCGATTTCCTGTGCTTCTGGCTCATTCTGCTTTAACAACTCCTCACGGAAGTCCTGCAAGGTGGGCGGCGTTCCCATATAGTTGCCCTGCTGATAATAGCGGTACACGCTTGCCGTACATCGGTCAATAATGGATTTCTGCTTTGCTCCCAAGTTCGTGCCGCCGATGAGCTGTTCGCAAAGGGATAAAATAAACTCCGATTTCAGAATGACAGGGTTTGCACCGTCACCGTAATCGGAGTTCATATCCATAGCATTGATGTGATTTTCACTTGTCGCAGAGATATGAATGACCTCTCCCTGCATTGCTTTCACAAGCGGGGAATATTCACGCTCTGGGTCAATGATGATTATATCGGCATTAGGGTCGGTCAGAATGATATTCGTCATTTCTTCCTTTGCAGTAAAGGATTTTCCTGCACCCGACACACCAAGAATAAAGGAATTGCCGTTAAGGAGCTGCCTGCGGTTGGCGATAATCATATTTTTGCTGATAACATTCTGACCGTAATACACACCGTTTTCGTGGTAAATTTCCTGCACACGAAACGGGATAAATACTGCAAGGCTCTCCGTTGTGAGGGTACGCAGGGCATCTATCTTCCGTACACCAAATGGCAGGGCTGTATTCAATCCGTCCATCTGCTGATATTTCAGCACCGCAAACTGGCACAAGTGCTTTCTTGCAGTAGTCAAGAGAGCTTCTGTATCATTGTCGAGCTGCTCTTTGGAATCTGCCGTATGCACCATCGTCAGCACGGCAAACATCATTCTCTGGTCACGGGTTGTCAAATCATCCAGAAATTCCTTGCTTTCTTTTCGCTGCTGTTCCAAATCATAGGGGATAACGGCAGAAAAATTGTTGTTCTGGTTCTGCTTCCTCTGCCAATTCGTGATATTGGTTTCCACACCAAGCAGACGGTTTTCCACCTCCCGCACGGCTTCATCTGTGGGAACGGGGATAATATCAACGGACAGCATCATATTCCTGTTCAGCTCACAAAGCTCCGCAACCATACTGTCCTTGATATATGCCGCATACTCTCTGAGAAAAATCACACGCCCATATCTGTCACCCATTCTGAAGCAGTCGCTCTCAAATTCAAAGGTATCAGGGCAGATAAAATCCTTGAAATCGTGACCTTTCCGCATCGTCTGGGTAATATCGAAGTGGAACGCTGTTTCTTCTCCTGTACGGTAGAAGTCGTGGAAGATACGCAGCTTGTCGCCTGCGTCCAGTTCCACACACTTCGACCCCAGACGGTTAAAGTGGGCGATAAGGTCAGCACCCACACGGGCGAAGTAGTTTCGGGCTTCCTCGATATTCTTCTTGCAGACAGATACAGTTACATACTTATCCTGTACGATGGAATTAGCCCCTGTCGCCTTATCCAGAAGCATTTTGTTGTATTCCTTGCGGTACTTATCCAGACCGTCATCAGCCATTGGGATTAAAATAGTCTGTTCAAAATCAGCTTTGTTCAAGCGACGGTTGTTGATAGTGATTTTCGTGGTCGCACCGCTGTCAAGGGAATTAAGAAGCTCCGAGTATTCAAGGAACATTGCTTCCTTATCCTCACGGCTTGCCACGGCATAGTTTATATCCTCAAATTTAAAGGTCTTTGCGTACTTGTTCCTGCCGACAAGGAATATGCCGTCATCCCAGATTGTCTTAATCGGGATAACATTCTGTACCGACTTCGGCACAACAAACTTTTCCCTGTCCTGCTTGAACAGATTTTTAAGAGTTCTCAGCATTGTTTACCTCCTTGCTGCGTTTCGCTTTTTTCTTTTTCGTTTTCTTTGGTTTCGGTGTCCTGCCTTTCTGCTTTTTCCGTACTGTCGGCAACCCTTTTTCGTGGGCTTCAATGGTCGGCTTCATCGTTTCGTAATAGAGATTATCTGGCAGGAACATCAGCTTTTTCGGCATCAGAAATTCTGATTTAATCCACGCCCAGACAAACTGTTCTGCGGTCATACCGTTGTATTTGATAAATCCCATAGCCGCAAAAGGGAACGCACCTAAGATACAAACCCAACTGAGGGTTTCCGTTCCAAACCGTGGACGAAGAATAAAATACAAAACCACCGCCACGCCGCAGGCAAGGACAGAAAAAATGAACTGTCTGAGGGACAGTCCAAAAAACATACTCTCCGTATAATTACGGATTTCCTTATTTATCTTGACTTCCAATCATAGCACCTCCCTTACAAGCCCATCATTTCTCTTACAACACGGTCTGCCATTTTGACCGCACCGACAAGGACGAGCATATTGAACACAAGCTCCCCGATATAGCTCCATACCATTGTAACCGCCGCCGCATCGGGATTGACCACAGGCGGAGAAGAAGCAAACAGGGAAAAGATAATGCAGGCAAGCACGATAACCGCACCTTCAAGACACACGGCGGCATAGCTCTTAATGAAGCTCTTGCCAACGCTCTGGCTCGGCTCTCCCGCAAAAGCGGAAAGGGGTACGGGTGCAATGGCAGTATAGAGTAGGGTAAGCGCCCAGCGCCTTGCCGCATTACTGCGGTAGGTTTCCAAACGCTCCCCTCCAAACCGGACGTACACCTCTCGATGTATCCGGCTTTCCAGATATCAGTCTAACTTTCCATTGTGCAGCTTTACATGGCAGGAGTGGCACAGCGCCATTGTCTTGCGTTTACGCGCAATCATTTGGCGTTCCCATTCTGCCTTACCACTTAAATCTTTCAGTTTTCGGACATGATGGATTTCAATATCCTCTGTTTCAGCTCCGCAGAACTCGCATACATGGCCCTGCAGCCGGTCTGTCAGCCGGGTATAGCGGCGATTCTCGTTAGCCCTGCCAATGATGTCCGGGTTTTCCGTTACAACGACTTTGTCGTTATGACGCATGCCCTGATTGTAAAACACCACAGATTTTGTCCCGTTTTTCGTTGGATACGATACGGTAAAATCCCCGTTGTGGCAGTATTTGCGAATAATTTTCCGCATGCTCGTCCGATATTTTCCGGCGAAGGTCTTGTACATGCTGAACTTCATCACATAGAGGAAGGTGTTCAACACCGTTGCATTGTTTGCCAGCCGATAATAGTTGTACATGCCCCGTACTTCTGCATTGTACTGGTTCAGAATCTCAATATCATCCAGACGTATCAACCCCGGACGCCGTACCGGTTCCCATACCTCTTTGTTCCCATGGGTTTTGTCATAGCTGATTTTCAGCGCGCCATAGGAGAGAAGGCGGTTCAGCCATTTCTCTTTGGGCACATACAGCTTGACTTTTCCTACATAGGTTCGGCGTGTAAAACCGGTCTTTGTCCGGGTACTGTTTTGTTCCCGGCTGACTGTAATCAGATATCCGAGGAAGTGGGCAAAGTCACTTCCGTGGGTAATGAGCGTTTTTTCCGGGGACATCTCCAAGTGAAGATGTTCCTTGATGAACGCTCCCACATCGGATTTGACCTGCCTCGCATCCTCTTTACTCCCAATTACACCAATCAGGAAATCATCAGCGTAACGGACATAAACAACCCGTCTGTATTCCGTATCCATTGGGTCGCTGTAAGGGATAGAGCGCAGTTGGCTATTAAGTCCCTGTATCTGCGCCATGACCTCACGGCGTTTTTCCTCGCTGATTTTTGCTTCATTGCGTTTCAGCCATTCCTGTTTTCCGCGCCGGACATCCAACGGCTTTTTGTAGGCCGGGTTGATTTTCCGTTTTGTACCGCAGTTAAAGGATTTGGAATATTCCGCCATGAATACATCCAGTTCATTGAGGTAGATGTTCGCCAGGATTGGGCTAATCAGCGACCCTTGCGGGGTGCCGGAATAGGTGTTGTAGTACACCCAATTTTCCATATATCCCG
>OLVV01000661.1_pt1 | contig 16811 bp, 10 predicted proteins | sample 1673581 | NCBI WGS metagenome assembly OLVV01 (sample SAMEA103958116, study PRJEB25191) | human gut metagenome | biome: human-associated habitat [ENVO:00009003]; feature: intestine environment [ENVO:2100002]; material: feces | place: Germany | collected 2013/2015
AGAAGCCAACCAGCAGAGAATTGTCTGTACCATCACCCTGTTCAGCTGTTCCGGTCTTTAAGCCAACGGGATAATTGATGACGCTATAACGAGCCAAATCGCCGTTTTCCCGCATGATTGCCCGTACCTGTTGGGCAGTTTCCGCAGAGAAAATTTCATTGGAATAGGTGGTTTTGGCTTTGTCCCTGACCGTTCCGAATAAATCTTGCCGATAGGAAATCAAGTATGGCTGAGTCATCTGTCCTGTGCCGTTGGCAATGGCACTTTCCCACATCATCAGTTGAAGTGGGCTGATGACTGTTTCGCCTTGCCCGATGCAGCCCCATTGGGTGATGCTGTCGTTGGTATCCTCTAAAGTTGTGGAGGCGGTGAAAACAGAAATGCCATCTAAATCCATTTGTGTACTACCTTCGCCATTGACTTGGTAGCCCATTTTACGGAATGCAGTCTGTAAACCATCTAGCGGTAAATCCTCTACCAGTTGAGCAAACCAGGGGTTGCAGCTGTGCTGAAACGCTTGCGAGATATTCTGCCAGCCGTGCACACTGCCGTGATAGCAGCGAATCGGAGAGCCATAATTGTTGTAATAAGTGCCCTGACAGTCATAGCTTTTCTGCATGAGAGCGTCATAGCCGATGGTTTCAATGGCAGCGGCAGTGGTGCAGACTTTCTGGGTAGAACCGGGGATGGTCTGGTAAAATGCCCTGCAGAGCAGGCTTCCTGTTTCCAGCGTGCTGACATCGACATCACTTAAAATGTTGACACTGGGCTTGCTGACACAGACGAGAATTTCTCCGGTCTGGTAGTTGTAGGCGATGGCAGTTCCGTTTTTATTGCCGAATTCCTGATAAACCTGTTGGTTTGCATCGTGGTCGAGCGTGGTATAAATCGCACTTTTTCCGTTCTGTACTGCACCGAAGAGCAGGTTATAATTTTGCAAGTCCTTCAGATTTTCGGAAACGAGTGTGTTCGTCATGCGTCCGCTGTTGTCGCCGATGAGGTTGCCAACATCTAGAAAATAATCTGCTCCATATTTTTCCGCAGTTGCATCTTCATCGAACAGAACTTCTCCGTTTCGGTCGTAGATATAGCCGAGTTTCACGTTGTGAGAATGGGACATATAGAAAGTTGCCTGTGATACAATTCTTGCGACCAAAAGCACCATGCCCAACAGAAAGAGGACAATCAGCAGGATGGTGAGCCGTTCTCCACGTTTAATACTTTTCATTGTGTGACCCTCCTTGTTCGCTGCTGTTTCGGTACATTCTGGTCTGTTCATTCTGGCTGCTGCCGGAATGCTGGATGGTGTTCGGGCGAGCATATGGGTTGTTGGAACGGCTCGGCGGAGCAGTTCTGTTTACCGGCTGCCCGTAAGGGTTCGGCTGCGTGGGTCGTGCTTGCTGCCGAGGAGCACCACCCTGCATCGGAGTGGTGCGATTCTGGCTGGCAGGCTGCTGCGGTGTTCGAGTAGTGGAACGCTGCGGAGCTTGTGGCTTGTTTCCATTCGGAGCAGGTGCATGTTTCGACAGCAGTTCGTCTGCTTCTTTCTCCTTGCGGAACGGCAGCTTGAACGAAAGCGTATTTTCTGAAACAACATTTGGTTTTCGGAACGTCGGCGATTGCCCTGCTTTGAGCATACCGGCAAGCAGTCCGCAGGTAATCATAGACGTACCACCCTGTGAAATAAAGGGAATCGTAACGCCAGTAAATGGAATCAGGTTGCAAGAACCGAAGATGTTCAAGCCCATCTGTACGACAAAGACCGCTGCAACGCCTAAAATCATGGTTGTGTGGTAGTAGCTTCTTGGCTTGTTGATCATTGGCAATATTAACAGACTTGCAATGAAGAAGATGACCAGCAGGGCAACCAAAAAGCCCCATTCTTCACAGATTGTGGAGAATACAATGTCTGTATCTGCGGCAGCGATTTCAATGAGGTTGCCATATCCAGGACCTTTTCCGAATAAGCCGCCCTCAGCAATTGCCATCAGTGCACGGCATTGCTGATAGCCGTTTCCGTACATATCATTCCAGATGTCCACAGAAAGACGATCTTGTACATAGCCCGGTGCAAATTTCGCAGCGGCAATGACCACCAGCACGCCAACTGCACACAGGAAAATCAAGGTCGTTTTCGAGAATTTTGCCTTTGGGTAACAGATCCGGCAGATGACTGCACAGCCATAGGCTGCGGCAAAGGTTGGCAAACTGCCCAAGTCCCGACACCACCATTGCAGCACAAAGATGGCGAGGAATGAGCCGGTTAAAAATAAAGCTTCTTTGGAAACATAAAAGAAAAGTACCTTGGTCTTTTCGTGCTGTTCCATGATGGAGGTGGCACAGAGCAGAACAAATACGGGCTTCATAAATTCAGAGGGCTGCAAGCTGATTGGTCCAATCTGAATCCACATGCTCCGGCTTCCCGTCAGGAGCAGGATTGCCAGCATAATCACGCCCAGCACAATATACAGATATTTTTTGATTGCCATCAGGCGGATGTGGTTGCGAGTGAGCAGAAACATGATTTGACAGCAGATTAACGCCATGATACAGGTGATATAATGCTTGGCAGCAAATCCAATGCCCCCAAAACAGGATTGAAAAATCACGCTGATGTTGAGAATCAAAAGCAGTAGAAAGTCTGTGGTGTAGGTCATCTGCTTATAGAAGAACCGCAGCACGATGATATAGACCACATCCAGCCCTAGAACTGCAATGGTCAGCGGGGCTAAATCTTGAATCGTTTCGTAGTTTCCCCGAAACAGCACCGCCAGCAGCATGACAATATGCGTGAACAGAACCAGTGCTGCAATGCGTCCGTAGCGTAAGCCATTATGATACATTTGCATCTCTCCTTTGCTGTAGGATGACGGCTTGTGTGCCGAATCGGATTTCATCCATGGGTTTTAGAATGGCTTGGTGGTCGATTTTCGTGCCGTTGACGAACGTGCCAGATTTGGAATGCAAGTCCACGACACGCCAGACCCCGTTGGAAACATAGAGCACCGCATGATAGCGGGAAATACTCATATCCGGCAGGCGAATATCCGCCGAGCCATGCCGCCCGACTAGAATTTCATCGGCTTCTAAGGGAATCCATTCATTGGTCTGAACATCTCGCAGCATCATGTGATTGCTGATTTTGTTCCACCGCAGCTGTTCAATGCGTTTTTCTCGCTTTGCAAAGGAAAAGATGACAAAGACACAGAGAAACACCACAAAGATGACCACGGCACTGACAATGATGGAAAAGGGGGTAAAGTCCCGTAGGGTCTTTAACAGTTCTTCGTACATTTCAGATTGCCTCCTAAAGTATAATGGGGCGGAATCGTATGCCCCGAACATGGTTACAGATTGGTAGAAAAGAAGATATTCCTATTATAATACAAGCCGCTGAAAAAATCAAGCAAATGATAGGGGCTTTCACAGAAATTCGGGTTTTCTTTTGTTTTTTGCAATCTGTACAAAATCACACGGCAGCTTTTATTCAAGTTGCATGAAGAAGAAAAAAATTACAGAAAAATTACTTGCAATTTGCCGGAAACTATGGTATAATAAACAAAATCAACCGTGAAATCATCCATCATTTTTGGATGGTTTGCAATTTCGTTTCCAAAATTTATAAAAATAGAAAGTAGGCGTATGACACAACATGAAAGAACGTGTTTCCCTCAGACGAATGACCGCATTTTTTACCAGCATCCTGCTGGTTGTTTTTTGCCTGCCGACTCTGGCACTTCCGGCAAAGGCAGAAACAACCGTCCGACAGGTAAATAATATCGTCTTATTTGCCCAGTTCGATCCGTTGACGGAAAAAAACTTTATGAGTGGAGATGCAACCAATACCGTGCTTTCGATGTGCAACGATACCAGTACTTATCGTTCCCTGACGAAATACATTGATACCATTTCTTATGGACAAATGCACGTGGATTCTTATTTTCCGCAGCTGAAAGATGGTGTCATTGAGCCATATGTGCTGAGTCAGAGTCGGGAATCTTACACAGACTATAACCAATATGCAGTTGAAATGATTCAGAATATTGCAATTCCGGCAGATATTCCGCTGGATGGGGACAACGATGGCTATATTGACAACATTGTCTGCGTGGTAGATGGAAAAGTCACATCCGCTGCCGATCCGCTGTGGTCAAAAGCATTTTATCTGGATGGCGGTTTGCAGGTGAACGGGCTTACCGTGGGACAAGTCAATCTGCACAGCGGCTATTCTGTGATTGGTTCTACGCTATTCAACGGCATTGGAACGGTCTGCCATGAATTTTTGCACAGCATGGGCTATCCGGATTTGTACCACCGCAGCGATGTTCCCGGTGATCCGGTCGGGCAGTGGGATATTATGGCAACCACTTCTATTTTCTTGCAGTATCCGCTTGCTTATCAGCGGTATTCTGTTTCCGGCTGGATGGGAGCAGAAATGATTACAACAGCGGGGACATATGCACTTGCTCCAGCATCTTCCTCCGAGGGCAGCCGGCTCTACTTATTAAAAACACCGCTTTCCGACACGGAATTTTTTGCGGTAGAATATCGAAAGCAGGGTGCGAAATATTCAGATGAACTGGATGGAAAAATTTATGGCGATGGCATGGTGGTCTATCGGGTGAATACCAGCGTGGTCGGAAACTATCGGGGCGATACTGACCAGATTTATATTTTCCGTCCAGGGGAAACCGCATTGAACGGCGGAGCAGGCGATTTGACAAAGTCTTGCTATGGCGGAACAGGTGCACCGAATCATATTGGAACAACAGACCTGCAAAAGAAGTTTTCCGATGGGGCGTTGGTCTATGCAGACGGAACAAACAGCGGCATTGCACTGGACAACATTCAGATTCAGGACAATGGAACATTGACATTCTCAGTATCGTTTGCAGACCTTTCCGGTCAGAAACTCTGGGAAACCAGCAACAATAGTTCGTTCTCTGCGGATACCATGGCGTATGATCTGGCAACTGCCGCAGATGGCACAATGTATCTGCTTTCGACCACTGCCTATTCTGCAACCCTGTATCGGGTGGAAGAGGACGAAACGCTGACTGCAGTCAGCAAGCCGTTTTCCGGCAGTATGTACAATCCAAAATTGGTGATTTGCGATGGAACGGCATATGTGCTCTATCAGGATTATGATTATATCTCGCATCTCTGCAAATGGAATGAAAACGGGCAGCTCTGGGAAGAATGTTACGTGGGGACAAAACTCGCACAGTATCAAGACCTTGCAACAGATGGCGAACAGCTTTATTTTACCTGTACCACGGGTTCATTCCCGTATGCGTTGCAGGCATATTGCTACAATCCGAACACCGGACAAGCAACGCAAATTGGAACGGATCTCTCTGGAAACGCTTGCAATATGGAGATTGCTGCCGCAGATGGAACGGTCGTGATCGGCTATCGGGATTTGACTGCAAACAGCGTTCCAAAAGCAGCGATTTATAACGGAGCAACTTGGAATATTATTACATTGTCCGAGCAGGAATGCGGCATGGTTTCCGTGATAGCAGAGGAAGATGGGAAGTTCTGGGTATTGCCTTCCGGCGGAAAAAATCCGATTTTCAGCGTGAGCAAAGATGGAACTGCAACTGCCTATGAATTGCCAGCGGCATTGCAAGAAAACGTCTTTCAGATGATACCAGTTTTATCCGGTGGGAATTTGTATGTGGCTGTAAATTCTCAGAATCCAAATGCATTTGATTTGTATCGGCTGAATCAGGAAACTGCATCATGGAAAACAGTCGGAAATACCATTGCCAATGAAATTGTAAACCAGCCTGTTTTGTCTGCACGAAATGGAACGATTTATTGTATGTACAATGCTTCGGAACAAATTTTGCTGAAAAAATTAGTTATTTCCAAGAATGAGGAAACCATTTTAAAGGGCGATTTGAACTTAGACGGCAGACGGAATTTAGCAGATACCGTGCTGTTTCATCGGTATTTGCTGCGAACGGTTACTCTAACAGAAGAGCAGGGCAAACGTGCAGAAACCGTAGAAGATGGCACAATCAATATCATTGATCTGATTTGGCTGAAACAAGTCATTCATTTAGCAGACGCATAACCGCCGAAGGCGAACTGCGGTCGAGCTGGCTCAGCTCGGCGGAGGTGGTTTGTTAAGGAGGGCAAGCTGCCCTCCTTAACAGAGGTATTGATGAGAACACATTGAAATCTAAGAGAGAATCGCAGAAACCGCAATTGCCTTTTGAAATAAAAAGGCTGTAATGAGATGCAAGGTTTCAGGGGCAATTGCGGTTTCCCAGGCAAGCTGGGGATGTGCCCCAGCCTTGCCGAACCTGATATAATGCGTTTTCCAAGAATCAAGAATAATTTTACAGCAAATTTCAGCAAATCCCCGTCTGATTTTCACACGAATTTGCGAAAATCAGCAGAGTGGAGAAAATGATTTGCTCGTCACAAAGAAAGGAGTGTTCTATATGGAAGCATTGCTGCAAGTACAGGAAATCTGTAAATATTACCGAATGGGCGAAGTACAAATTACTGCCGTAGACCACGTTTCTTTTTCCGTGAAAAAGGGAGAATTTGTCGTCATTGTCGGGGCATCGGGGGCTGGAAAGACCACCGTCTTGAACCTGCTGGGCGGAATGGATACCTGTGACAGCGGTTCGATTCTGGTCGATGGAACAGACATCACAAAACTGCGAAAACGAAAGCTCGCTGCCTATCGCCGTTTCGACATCGGCTTTGTGTTTCAGTTCTATAACTTGATTCCCAACCTGACCGCTGTGGAAAATGTCGAACTCGCAGGGCATATCAGCCGAGATGCAATGCCAGCAGCAGAAGCCCTGCAATATGTGGGACTAGGCGACCGTCTGCGGCATTTCCCAGCACAGCTTTCCGGTGGGGAACAGCAACGGGTTTCCATTGCCCGTGCCCTTGCAAAGCGTCCAAAGCTGCTGCTCTGCGATGAGCCAACTGGTGCATTGGACTATGAAACCGGAAAATCCGTCTTGAAGTTGTTGCAGGATACCTGTCGGGACACGCAAATGACCGTGCTGCTGATTACGCACAATCAGGCAATCACCCCAATGGCTGACCGTGTCATTACGATGAAAAATGGGAAGATTGCAGCGATGCAGCAGAATGCAGAGCCCGTTCCGGTATCTGAGATTGCGTGGTGATGGCGATGGCTGGATTATTAGGAAAAGAATTGTGCCGTACCGTGCGGCATACGTTCGGACAATTCACAGCGATTGCAGCGATTGTTGCCTTGGGCTGCGGATTTTTTGCCGGTATTCAGGCAACGACCCCCGATATGAACGAGATGGCAGACCAGCACTATCGGGAAACCAACCTCATGGATTTGCAGATTCGTTCTACCATTGGATTGGATGAGCAGGAAGTACAGGCGGTGGAACAGCTGCCGGATGTGAAAACGGTTGTAGCTGGATATCAGGTGCAGTGTTATCTGCCACAGGATGTGCATAGCTATTCGATGAGCGTTTCTTCTATGAACATGGAGCAGGCAGCTGATGGAGCAGGCATCAACCTGCCCACGCTGACCGCCGGAACGTATCCCTCCATCTCCACAGAATGTTTGATGGATGCCAACTTTGCGAAACGCAGAGGATACCAGGTCGGTGATACCATCACTCTACAGGCAGCAGAGGACACCACGCTTTCCGACTATTTGAAAGAGGATACATTTACCATTTCCGGACTGACCAATTGGAGCATGTATGTCAGCTTTGAACGGGGAACGGCTCAAATTGGAACAGGGGCACTGGATGGCTATTTGCTGGTCGATGATTCTGCCTTTTCTATGGATGTCTACACGAATCTCTATCTTACCCTGGACAGCACAGCAGACTTGGCAGCCCAGAGCGATGCCTATACAACCGCTGCAAACGATGCGAAAGCTGCCATAGAACGAGAGGGAACAGCAATTCTGAAGCAGCGAGTCGAACGGGAAACCGCAGATGCACAGGCACAGTTGACAGAAGCCCGTTCCAACTTGGAAACGCAGCAGGCAGAATATGCAAAGAATTTTGCACAGTTGGCGGATGCCTACGGAACAGAGGCAGCCAGTCAACAGCTGGCAGATGCAGAACAGCAGCTGAACGATGCAGAAAAACAGATTCAGGAGCAACAGACTGCCTTAGACGACTTTGCAGACAATGTAAAATGGTATGTACAGACCCGAGAGGACAATGTTGGCTATACGGCATTCTGGGAGAATACGGAACGGGTGCAGAACGTCGTAGCCGTCTTTCCGGTGTTCTTTATTCTGATTGCAGCGTTGGTCTGCCTGACCACGATGACCCGTATGGTACGGGAACAGCGTGTGGAGATGGGTACGAAAAAAGCGTTGGGTTATGGAGCATTTCCGATTATGGCGAAGTTTCTGCTGTACGCCGGAATCGCCACCCTGATAGGAGGAATAACAGGGTTGCTGATTGGCTTTCAGGTGTTCCCACGGATTATCTGCAATGCCTATGCAACGATGTATTATCTACAGGACATTCCGTGTCCGTTCCGTTGGAAATCGGCATTGGTTTGTCTGGGCGTTGGATTGCTTTGCACCTGTCTGTCCAGTGCAATTGCCTGCCGGAATGCCCTGCGGGAACAGCCTGCACAGCTAATGCGACCGAAGCCGCCGAAATCCGGAAAGCGGATTTTACTGGAACGAATCCCGTGGTTGTGGAATCGCATTGGCTTCATGGGAAAGCTGACGTTGCGGAATGTCTTTCGGTATAAAAGCCGATTCTGGATGACAGCGGTTGGTGTTGGCGGTTGTACGGCTTTGATTTTAGCCGGCTTTGGACTGCGGTATGACATCACCAGCATTGCAGATTTGCAGTATAGCAAAATCATGCAATATGATCTACTGGCAGTTTATAGCGACGATGCCGAGCAGACCCGAACAAAAGGCCTTTCCAGCTGGGAGGAGAATCCGCATACCATGTTGCTGCAATGTTCAGAGCAGGCAGGGGAGTATGATGTCACGTTGATGGTGACCGCAGAGCCGGAACAGCTTGGAAACTTTATTACCATGCGAAGCCGTTCTGACCATACGCCGTATACCTTGGATGATAGCGGTGTGATTCTGACGGAAAAGCTGGCGAAGCTCTTAAAAGTATCGGCTGGCGATACGCTGCAATTAAAAGATGCGAAGAAACCAGTCCGCATTGCAGCGGTAACGGAGAACTATGCGTATCATTACATCTACATGACCGAAAACACCTATCAAAGTCTGTATGATACGGAGCGAGCACCGAATACCATGCTGGTACAGCTGAACAATCCGGACACCGCAGACGAACACGCAACCGCACTCATGCAGCAGGACGGTATGTTGACCGTGCAATCTCTGCACCGCAGCGGAAATGTGTTTTCGGATTTGATTGACAGTATGAATTTGATTGTCATCGTGCTGATTGTCTGTGCCGGAGCATTGGCAGTGGTTGTTCTCTATAACCTCTCGAATATCAATATTACAGAGCGAATGCGAGAGCTGGCAACGGTGAAAGTACTGGGCTTTTATGACGGCGAGAGTGCTGCCTATATCTATCGGGAAAACTTCTTCTCTATGACCGTTGGCATTCTATTCGGATTGGTCGGCGGTGTATTCCTGACAAGATTTGTCGTTTCGATGGCGGAAGTGGATGTTGTCATGTTTGCCCGAACGATTCCGCCGTATGCATTTGTCTTTGCAGCAGGGTTGACAGTGTTGTTCACGCTGCTGGTAAACTTGATTCTTTATCCAAAAATCAACCGAATTGACATGGCATCTGCCCTGAAAGCAATTGAATAAACAGAAATCCCTGCGGTATGGATTGCATACCACAGGGATTTTTTCATCTTAACAAGTGGATTCTTTTAAAAGGCAGCCGTGGAAGCAGATTCTGTGTGCGGTGTTGCAGAGAACAGCAGCACTTTTCGAGGGTTTGCCTTTTCGATCTGGAATTGATAACCGTGCAGCAGCAGCGTTTCCCCAGTATGCGGAATCCGTCCAAGCTGTTCCACAATCCATCCGCCAGCCGTGGTGGCATCGGTTTCCGGCAGCTGCATCCGAAGCGTTTCTTCCATTCGTTCCAGTTCGCAGTTACCAGCAATGCGATAGATACCGTTTTCCTCCTGCAATTCAGAGGCATCTGCTGCCTCGTCCAGCGAACCAACCAGCCGTTCCATCAGGTCGAGCATCGTTAAAACGCCGTCTGTACCACCAAATTCATCCAGTACAATGGCATAACTCTGCCCTGCTTTTCGCATGCTGTGAAAGACATCGTTCGCCTTTGCCGTAGAGGGAATAAAGAAAGCCGGAACAACTGCTGTTTTCATGACACATTCTTTGGTCTGTTCGGCAACGGCAAACAGTTTTCGGGTATCCAATACGCCAAGGATGTCGTCGGTATGCTCGCCACAGATGGGGTAATAGCGGTGTGGAGTCTGTCGAATGGTCTGCTTCCAGCTGTCCAGCGAGTCCCGTTCCCAGAGAAGCTGTAATTCCGTCCGGTGGGTCATGATTTCTTCCGCTGTCCAGTCGTTAAAGGCAAAGACGTTTTGAATCATCTCGTTTTCTTCTGCCGCAATCACGCCTTTTTCACTTCCGGCATCTGCCATCATCCGAATATTTTCTTCGCTGATTTCCTCTTCTTCTGCGTTCGGGTCAATGCGGAACAGCCGCAACACACCATTGGTGGCAGCCGTCAGCAGCCAAACCAGCGGCGAGCAGAGTTTTGCCAGTACCTGAATCATGCCGGAGATACCCAACGCAATGGATTCTGCCTTTCGCATGGCAATTCGTTTCGGGACAAGTTCGCCGAAAACAAGCGTCAGGAAGGAAAGCAAAATGGTAATCAAGACAACGGAAATGGTTTGCAAGGTTGCCTGCGGAATGGCAACGCCCCAGTTCACCAGCAGTTGCACCAATGCTTCTGAGAAGTGGTCAGCGGCAAAGGCACTGCCCAAAAAGCCGGAAAGCGTAATGGCAACCTGAATGGTTGCAAGGAATTGTGCCGGACGATTCTGCAAGGCTTGCAGACGTTTTGCCGGCTTGTTGCCCTGTTCTGCCAGCTTGTCAATACGGGTTTCGTTGCTGGAAATGACAGCGATTTCTGCACAGGCAAAAATGGCATTCAAGGCGATTAAAATCAATTGTAAAAGAATTTGTCCAATCATATGGATTTCATTCACTCCTGTTCTTCTGTAAAAATTTTTTGTATCAAGCTTGCATGATGGGGAGCGAAAGACCGCTACCGCAGCACATGCAGGAACAGAAAAAACAGGCGTTTTTGCAGTGGTGCAGGATTCGCATCACTGTCCGGGTCGTCCATGAAACAGCCTCCTTTTTTTGGTTGAAAGATGAGACGAATGATTTTTTAAAAGACAGTATAACAAATTTGATGCCGTTTGTCAATCCTATGCGAAAAAAATATTTTTATGAATGAAAAAATGACATGGCAGAACAGGGGCTTTCTGAATTCTTTGTGAAAACGGTTGCATTTCCGATAAAATTGTGTTATAATTGCATTCATAGAAGACAGGTTTTTCTACCACACTTCATTTTTACTGTGCATTTTATGCAGAAATGCCACGGAATCCAACAGGAGGCGTACAATTATGAAAATACAAGAATCCGCTGAAAACTATCTGGAAACCATTTTGATTTTACAACAGAGAATTGGTGAAGTGCGTTCGATTGATGTTGTCAATGAACTCTCTTATTCAAAGCCGAGCGTCAGCATTGCCATGAAAAACCTGCGGAATGCGGGATTGGTGACGATGGATGAATCGGGATACCTGCACCTGACTGCGGAGGGCAGAAAAATTGCAGAAACCATGTATGAACGACATACCCTGCTTTCCGACTGGCTGATTTACCTGGGCGTTGACCCACAGAAAGCGGTAGAAGATGCGTGCAGAATGGAACATATTTTGAGTGCAGAATCGTTCCATGCGATTAAACAGCATGTATTAGCAAATCAGGAACAGACCGAAAACGGCCGCCATGCGTGATTGTATGGCGGCTTTGTGTCAAGAAGGAGGATTCTATGAACATCCTGCACATGAGTGACCTGCATTTAGGGCGGCGGTTTTATAACCTTTCTTTTCTGCCGATACAGCAGGCATTGTTACAAGAAGTCCTGCAAATCATAGACGACCAGCAGGTGACCGTGTTATTATTATGCGGTGATATTTATGACAAACCCGTGCCGCCGGCGGATGCCGTGCAGCTGCTGGACTGGTTTTTAACCCAACTGGCAGCACGAAGCGTACACGTTTGCATGATTAGCGGCAACCATGATTCTCCGGAGCGGCTGCAATTCGGCAGCGACTTGCTGCAAAAGAATCAAATCCACATTGCCGGCACATTTTCCGGTAAAATGGAAACGGTTTCTCTTTCCGATGCATACGGCACGCTGACGATTTCTATGCTGCCCTATGTCAAGCTGGCACAGCTATCCGTTCAGTTCCCGGAACAGTCCTTTGCAACGCTGGACGATGGCATCCGTGCCGTTTTGGAGCAGACCCCTCCAGACCCAAACCACCGCAATTTATTATTGTATCATGGCTTTGTCCTGCACAATGGAGCAGCACCGGAGGAATCTGATTCAGAAACGCAGCTGGGCGGATTGCAGCTGGTTTCCGACACGCTCTTTGATGCCTATGATTATGTAGCGTTGGGACACATTCACAAGCCGCAGTGGGTACAGCATGACCGGATTCGATATAGCGGTTCTCTGATGAAGTATTCTTTTTCTGAATGCTTGCAGCAGAAGTCTGTGACATTGCTGAACTGGAAAGAGAAAGACAACTGTACCATCACCATCATTCCGCTGCATCCAAAACGGGATATGCGGATTTTGCATGGAGCATTGGAATCGCTTTTGAAATACGCAACTCCGTCCGAAGATTTCATTCGGGCAGAACTGACCGACTTGGAATTGATTCCCAATGCAATCGAAAAGCTGCGGGTTGTTTATCCAAACACGCTGGAGTTGAGTTATATAGAACGGGAACGCCTCCGGCAGCCAGCAGCTGCAACCGAAGCGGTTCACGTAGAAGAACAATCGCTGCTGGACTTGGTGACGGAATTTTATGAGAACGTGTATCATTATCCGCTGCGAGAACATCCGGAGGAATTGGCACTGATGACAGAACTGGTAGAGGAGGAACAGGAAAGCGAATGAAACCATTGCATTTAGAATTATATGGATTTGGAGCATTTGCAGAACCGTGCAAAATCTCCTTTACAGACTGGCAGGATGGCGAAGTCTTTTTGATTACCGGAGAAACGGGAGCTGGAAAGACAACCATTTTCGATGCCATTTGTTTCGCTCTGTATGGAACGGCGAGCGGCTCAGAACGGGAATCCCGACAGTTCCGCAGTCAATACTTGACCGACAGCACCGCAGAAACAAAAGTCCGGCTGGAATTTCTGGACAATGGGAAACGATATCTGGTAGAGCGAAACCCAGCTTATGAACGGCAGAAACAACGTGGAATTGGAACAGTGGAACAAAAGGCAAATGCAACGCTGTATGAGCTGTTGCCGAACGGAGAAAAGACTTGCATTTGCAGCGGCTTTAAAACGGTTACCTGTGAAATTACGGAACGTATCGGTATGGAAAGCACGCAGTTTCAACAGATTGTAATGATTGCACAGGGGGAATTTCGACGGTTTCTGCTCTCCAATTCCATTGAAAAAGGGCAGATTCTCAGCAAGCTGTTTCACACGGAATCTTGTGGGCGGATTCGTGACCGCTTGAAGCAGCGATATGATGCCAAAACACAGGAAATTTCCATGCAAACCATTTCCATTGCAGCAAAGCTGAAAACGGTTGCCCCACACGAAGCAACCCGGAAACAGCAGTATCAGGAATTACTTGCAGAAGAAAAAACGGTTGCCACCAGTCCGATTTGCTGTCAGCTTTTAGAGGAGGACTGTCGGGAACGGCTGGAGCAGCTGCCCTTACTGGAGAAAGAACAGGAGCGATTCCAGCAGAGCGTAGACCAGTTGGTGCAACAGATGGAGCAGGGCAGGCGACACAATCAGAACTGTTTCCGGTTGGAACAGCAGCAGAAAGAATTGCAGCAACTGCAACAACGGCAGACCGTTGCAGCGGAGTTATTGGAACGGGCGGAAATCAATGCCGTACAGATTCCCGAATGGCAGGATGCAGCGGCACAGCTGGAACGGAGCGTGCCGGAATATCAGCATTTGGCAGACCTGCAAAAGGAATTGTTGACCTTACGGAAGCAGAGCCAGCAACTCCAGCAGGAGCAGGCACAGAAAAAGGCAACGCTCGAACAGACCCAGCAAGCTTGCACAATGCTGCAAAAAGAAGTAGAAGAGCATGCAGCCTGTGCAGCGGAATTGGAGAGCACCAAGACAAAAATGGTGCAGAAACAGCAGGCGTTGCAGGTTTTGCAGCAGTTGCAGCAGCAGTTTGCAGCGGTTCGGCAGGCGGAGGCAGATTGTACCGGATTAGAACAGCAGGCACAGCAAGCTCACCAGCAGTATTATCAGGTAGAGAAGCCGAAATACGATGCGATGGAACAACAGTTCTTTCAGAGTATGGCAGGCAACCTTGCAGCACAGTTGCAAGCAGGGGTAGCGTGTCCGGTTTGCGGCTCCCTGGAGCATCCGCATCCGGCAGAGCAGACGCAGCAGACCGTTTCGGAACAGCAATTTCAGCGTGCCAGAAAACAGCAGGAAGCTGCTTTGCAGGCGATGCAGAGCCAGAAGAGTCAGCTAGAGAAACAGCAGGCAATCTGTACGCAGCTGCAAACGCAGAAACAGCAGTTGTTGCAGCAGAATCGATTAAACGAACAGACCACGGCGGAAACATTAGAAGTAATGCTGAAAAAAATCCGTTCGGGAATCTCTGCATTGACAAAACAGCAGAAACAATTGCAAGAGCAGTTACAGCAGCGGACAGAACAGCAGGCAGCCTTGAAACGCAAACAAGAGGCATTGCCGATTCTGCAAAACGCTGTAACAGCACAGGAGCAGGCAGTACAAGCATTATTGCAGAAAATCACTGGAAAACGTACCGAGTGTGATTATGTTCAGAACAGCTTGCAATATGGGACATTACAGGAGGCACAGCAGCAGTTGCTTTGTTTCCGGCAGAAAATCGAGCAGGCACAGCTGCAACAGAAACGTGCACAGGCACAGGTACAAGAGTTGGAAAAGCAGCTGGCAGCTTGTCAGGATGCGTGCAGCCGATTGGAAGCAGAAATTGCAGGAAAGCCGTTGTATGATACGGCAGGGGCAGAACAGACCTTGCTAGAATTCCGCCGGCAGTTGTCGCAGAAACAGCGAGAAATTGCCATGCAGAAGGCAGACTTGCAGCAGGTACAGGAAACGGTAGCAGCTGTTCGACTGTCCCTGAAAACGCTGGAGCAGGCTTCTCAGACGTGGATGACGTACAAAGAGTTATACAGCATGATGAATGGAACGAACACCGAGCACGGCGGGGAACGGATTTCGCTGGAACGGTATGTGCAGGCGTATTATTTCACACGCATTTTGGAGCATGCCAACCAGAAGTTAGACCAGCTTTCCAATGGTCGCTATCAGCTGATTCGCCGAAAAGAGGAAGACCGAAAGAATATTTCCTCCGGCTTGAATCTGAACGTGTTGGATCAATACACCGGAACAGAACGAGATGTGAAAACGCTGTCTGGTGGAGAAACATTTTTGGCATCGCTGTCGCTGGCGTTGGGGCTTTCCGAGGCGGTGCAGCAGCAGAGTGGCTGCGTGCAAATCAATGCGATGTTCATTGATGAGGGTTTCGGTTCTTTAGATGAAATGGCGTTGGAGAATGCGATACAGCTATTACAGCAGCTTTCCGGTCATGATTGCATGGTGGGGATTATCTCCCATGTGTCCGCATTGGCGGAGCGATTCGATGCACAGATTCGGGTAGAAAAAACGCCATGTGGCAGTCGTGCCGTCTGCGTTGGGAAAAAATAAACATCAAGCGGTATGGGTGAAAACTGTACCGCTTTGCTTTTCGTGGATGTAGCAGCTTTCCGAATAGGCTTGACGCTGGCGGAGCGATTCAATGTACAGATTCGAGTAGAGAAAACGCCATGTGGCAGTCGTGCCGTCTGCGTTGGAAAAAATAAACATCAAGCGGTATGGTGGAAACTGTACCGCTTTTGTTTTGTGTGAGATGCAGCAGCTTGATAGGCTTGACGCTGGCGAAATAATTCCATGCATAGATTCGAGTAGAGAAAACGCCATGTGGCAGCCGTGCCGTCTGTGTTGGGAAAAAATAAACATCAAGCGGTATGGTGGAATCTTTGCCGCTTTGTTTTCGTGGATGTAGCAGCTTTCCGAATAGGCTTGCACTTGCACTGATGAAAATCTTTCACACTTTGTACCACAAATCGAGTAGAGAAAATCATGCATTGTGTTGGCAAGAAAGAAATCATAGATAGATACTTTCCATGTCACACCATTTGATTATACACGAAATTTGCTTGCAAAGTAGGGATTCCAGCCTGTTTCAATAAGAGAAAACAAAACAAGCGATATGGAGGAAAGACCATACCGCTTGTTTTTTATGTTGATATGTTTGTAGGGAAATATTCTCGCAAACAGAGCAATCGGGGAGGGAGAACGAAAAATGGAGAACAAAAAAAGCCCTACTCGGACTTTTTTCATTCTCCATAGAGAAACGATTCTGGAGGCGCCACCCAGATTTGAACTGGGGATCAAGGTGTTGCAGACCTTTGCCTTACCACTTGGCTATAGCGCCGATTGGAGCGGATTACGAGGCTCGAACTCGCTACCTCCACCTTGGCAAGGTGGCGCT
>OLVV01000665.1_pt1 | contig 16757 bp, 17 predicted proteins | sample 1673581 | NCBI WGS metagenome assembly OLVV01 (sample SAMEA103958116, study PRJEB25191) | human gut metagenome | biome: human-associated habitat [ENVO:00009003]; feature: intestine environment [ENVO:2100002]; material: feces | place: Germany | collected 2013/2015
ATATAGGCAAGCACCAGAACCGCCATTTTCCCGGCGGTGGCATTTCCGCCCAGAATGTCCGCAAGGCACTGCGCCAGCCGCCCTTCAAACCATGGCGTGGCAAGAAGACCGATGTTGTAGATCAGGCCGGAAAGGGTCACCAGCGCCAGCGGCAGCCATTCGACGCGGAAATACGAACCGATCCTGTCCGGGCGGAAGGCTTTTTCACGTTTCACCCCCGGTTTTCCCCCTTTGCCGCCTGAATAAAGTGCGGGAAGCCCGCCCGGCTTTCCGCCTTGGATGCCGCGTAGAGCTTGTTCAGCGCGGCGGCAAAGGCGGCGGCTTCCTCTTTCGTCAGCGTGTCCGCCAGATACTCATAAAAGGCCGCTTCGATCTCCGCTTTGGAGGATTTCAGGCTCTCCGCCTTTTCCGTGGGGTACAGCAGCTGACTGCGCCGGTCGTTGGGGGCGTCCCGGCGGACGAGGTAGCCCTTCGCTTCCAGATTTTTTGTTCTGCGGGCGATGGCGGCTTTGTCCGCGTCGGACGTGACCGCCCAGCCGCGTGCATGGCCGCTCTGCTGCATGAGGTCGAAGTCGTAGAGCGGGGAAAGCTGGTCGCGGCGGGCGTAGAGCGGCTCGATGACGGTGCGCTGCGGGTCATCCAGCAGGAGCATGACGTGGCTGGACTCCAGCGGTGCGCCGTTTCGGACGGCAAGACGCGCGGGAAGGCGCGACGCAACGGTTTCCTCGGTCGGGCGAATGAGGGTCTTTGCGCCGTCGTAGCGGTACCGCTCCAAATCGACGCAGCAGACAAGCCCAAGCCGCTTGCCGGTGGACGTGGTGCGCTCCAGCAGCACGAAGCCGTCCGTCACACCGGGGTGCAGGACGTTCAGTGCGTCGCGCATGGCAGCGTGAATCGCGTCGATGCGCTCTGGTGGCGCGGGCAGGTCGCATTCAGGGAGTATCAGACGCAAGGTGGACGGTTGATGCCCGACCAGCGTGTTTACCCGCTGCCAATACTCCGGCTCGGACGTGTACTGGTCGCACGCGACGCACGCCCACGCCGTCCAATCCGCATCCGGGCGCGGCAGCAGGAACGTCCCCGGCACAACGCCGATGCCCGCAAACAGGTCATTGCTCATGGCACTTCATCCTTTCGGGAGAAAATTCATCACCTCCTATTGTAGGGCCTTTTGCCGCCGGGGTCAAGTACTTCTATTGTTCTTGAACAGCAGCGTGATGCACCAGACGCCGGCCGCGCCGATGATGGTGTATAGGATGCGGCTGAGAATCGCGCCCTGTCCGCCGAACAGCCACGCCACGATGTCGAACTGGAACACGCCGACCAGCAGCCAGTTAATCGCGCCGATGATGGTCAGCACGAGGGCAATGGTATCAATCAACATGCGTTTTTTCTCCTTTCCCCTTCGGGTGATGATACAGTGTATGCGGTGGATGCGGAGAATAGAACGGGGGGATTTGCAGCTGATTTCCTCTGCAATCAAAAAGACCAGCACCGAGAGAAAATCTTCTCCCGATGCTGGTCAGTCGCGCCCATTTGGCACGACAATGTGCGAGTAGTTGGTAGAGCAAGTTGGGGGAGCATCTGCGGATGCGCCCAACCTTACCCCAATTTAATTGGCGATGTCCATGCGGATTTCCCATCCTCCGCCACAACCTGCACCCGTACAAATGATTCGCGCGGTGAAACCACATAATCCGCACTGGTCTGCCCTTCCAGCGCCCGTGTGCGATTCGGAATCCACACCTCGTTGCTGTAAAAAATAATGTACTTTGCCGGCGAGCACGCAATATGCACCACGCCATCCGTCAACGAAAGTTCGCGAATCTCCGGTCCTTGCGTGGCGTAGAACCGTCCCTCGTCAATGGCACGCAGAATGCCCGCGACGCTGCGGTCATTGGTGTTGAGCATTGTGGCGCTCATGCCGCATTCGCCCTCGTAGCGGTGCGAATCGTCGTTGGCAAAGCAGTTGAGCAGTTGTCCATTGGCGAAAACAGGATCAAGCATGGCGGCGGAATCCCCGCGCAGGGCGTTTGTGGGCACGGAGGAGACGCTGTTGAAGATTTCCACGCCGCTCAGCCCGCGGAAGGAGCACATCAATTCCGTCGTGTTCAGCGACCAGGCGGGATGCGCCAGCACAGCGCGTCCGCCACACGCGCGGATGCTGTCAATCGCCTGCTGCGGTGTGCCGTTTGGATTCCAGCAATCAGCAATATCCGGCGAAACGCCCAGACCCAGCAGATGCACCGCCTGTGTCGGCAGGAGGAAATCCAACTCGGTGCCGGGAATGAGCATCAGCCCGGCGGGAATTTCATCGGCGGCGGGGCGTGTCACCTCGCGATGGTCGGTGATGGCAAGAACGTCATAATCCAGCGCGCGATAGGCAGCCATGACGTCCTTGGGGGACAGGCGACCGTCGCTGCAAGTGGTGTGGCAGTGGAAATTGCATTTGAGAAAGCCGCGGCTGGCAGAAAGCAGCTCCATGAGAAATATCCTCCTATTCGGACAATTGGAAAACCCCCACATGCTTGCACATGCAGGGGCTTGAAGACACGATTAGTCCACCGTGTAGGGCAGAAGCGCGATGGCACGGGCGCGCTTGATAGCCTCGGACAACTGACGCTGATGCTTCGCGCAGTTGCCGCTCATGCGGCGGGGCAGAATCTTGCCGCGCTCATTGACGAAACGGCGCAGGCGGTTGATGTCCTTGTAATCAATGTATTCAATCTTATCCACGCAGAAGGAGCAGACCTTCCGACGGGGACGACGACCTCCGCGCGGACGCGGACGACGCTCAGAGCGTTCTTCAGACATGAGTGTAACCTCCTTTTCATTCACTTGAAATCGCAATTCGGCACTTTTTCAGCCGATTAGAAAGGCAGTTCGTCGGTTTCGACCGCCGTGAATCCATTGTTCTGCGCGGTAGGCGCGGGAGCAGCGGCTGCGGACGGTGCGGCATTGTTGTATGCCGGAGCGCCGTCATCCATGCGGCTGGACAGGAATTCGACTTCGTCTGCCGTGACCTCCAAGGATACGCGGGTCGTGCCGTCATTGGCAGTATAGGTACGCGCGGACACAGGTCCGACAACGCAGACCTTGCGTCCCTTTGCCAGATACTTCGCGCACAGTTCACCCAACTGACGCCATGCCGTTACACGAAAGAAATCCGCGTCCGACTGACCGTTTGCGGTGTTCTGACGGCTGCCGCGGCGATTCACTGCAACCGTGAAATCGCAGACGCTGATGCCGTCGCGCACAGTACGAAGTTCAGGATCACGAGCCAAGTTACCAATGATCGTCAGCTTGTTCATCTGCTTATCCTCTTTAACAGGTCAGTGCTGAAATCCGATTACTCGGCATCAGCGGGAGCTTCGACGGTTTCAGCGGCTTCCACGGGCGCTTCCACAGCGGGAGCAGCCTTGGGCGCGCGGGGCTTCACGTTGCTGCGCTTGACTTCCAGCTTCACAACCAGATAGCGGAGCACGTCGTCGTAAATCTCCAGATTGCGTTCAAGCTCACGGGGCAGGTCAGCGGGCGCCTTGAAGGTCACCAGCACGTACCAGCCTTCGGTCTTGTAGTTGATGGGGTAGGCCAGACGCTTTGCGCCCTTGCCCCACGGTTCCTCATCAACCTTCTCCACTTCACCACCGTTAGCAGCAATCAGAGCAGAAACCTTCTCAATCAGTTCCTTGCGAGCGGTTTCCTCCAGTGCAGTATCGATGATGTAGGTCAGTTCATACCTATTCATCATTTTCACCTCCTCTTGGACTTTTGGCGCTGCATCCTGTGCAGCGCAAGGATGTGCCAGTTATTAATTATACATCACAATTCGTGCGATTGCAAGGGGTTCAGAAAAATTTTCTTACATTGCGTGCATTGCGAAAGGGTGGAGGGGGACGACCGCAGACTTCGTCTGTTTTCATTGCTCCCTCGTCGCCTCCGAAGAGGCGAAATCCCCTGCGTGCCTTGTCAAAATCAGGCGACCCTGTTATAATGGAAGCCAACACAGGAAGGGGACGAAGCGGATGAAGAAGAACGATTTGCTGACCTTGACGGCGGATGGCCTTGGGGCGGACTTGGAAGGCGTGTGCCGCGCTGACGGCATGGCCGTTTTTGTGCCGGGGATGCTGCCCGGCGAGACGGCGAGGGTGCGCATCGTCAAGGTGCAGTCCCGATTCGCGTTCGGGCGTATGGAGGGAAAGCCGCTGACGGCGTCACCCGCCCGGAAAACGCCGGATTGCGCGGCATACCCCCGCTGCGGCGGCTGCACGGGGCGTCATATGACCTACGAAACGACGCTGGAAGCGAAACGCCAGCAGGTGCAGGAATGCTTCCGCCGCATCGGGCATATCGACATCGACGTGCCCCCGGTGCTGGGCATGGCAGACCCATCGCACTACCGCAATAAGACGGCGCTGCCTGTCGGCGGAACGGTGGCGGAACCCGTGGCGGGCTTTTTCGCGCCGCGCAGCCACGATATTATCCCGATTGCGCAATGTCCGAACGCCATGCCGCCGGCGGACGAAATCTGCCGCCGCGTACTGGGGTGGATGAAGCGTTTTCACGTCGAACCGTACGTTGAGAAGACGCATACGGGGCTGGTGCGGCACATCGTCGTCCGCATCAACCGAAAAGGCGAAGCAATGGCGGTGCTGGTCATCAACGGCGGCGAGATTCCGCACGAGGGGGAGCTGGTTGCATCCCTGAAGGCGGCGGGCGCGGTCAGCGTCATTCTGAATGAAAACCGCGAGCGCACGAATGTCATCATGGGTCGGCACTTCCACACCCTCTACGGCTGTGACACGCTGACGGACGAACTGTGCGGATTACGCTTTGAAATCAGCCCGGCGGCGTTCTTTCAAGTTAATCCGGCGCAGACGGAAGTGCTGTACCAGACGGCGCTGGATTTTGCCGAGCTGACGGGCGACGAGCGCCTATGCGACGTGTATTGCGGCGCGGGCACGATTACGCTGATGATGGCGCGCCATTGCCGCGAGGCGCTGGGCATCGAGATTGTTCCGCAGGCGATTGAGAACGCGAAGGAGAACGCCGTCCGCAACGGCATCGGGAACGTGAATTTCCGCTGCGGCGCGGCGGAAGTGCTGCTGCCGAAGCTGGTGGCGGAGGGCTTGCGCCCGGACGTGATTGTGATTGACCCGCCGCGCAAGGGCGTTGAACCCGCCGTGATTGACGCGATTGCGCAAGCCGCCCCGAAGCGCGTGGTCTATGTGAGCTGCAACGTCGCCACGCAGGCACGCGACGCGGCGCTGTTTGTGGAGAAGGGGTACAAGGTGCAGAAGGTGCAGAGCGTCGATATGTTCTGCTGGACGAGCGGGGTGGAGAATGTGATGGTATTGGCTAAACTGTAAGTGTACATAAGGATAACGAGAATGCAAATATGAGGGAAAAAGCAGTGAACAACGAAATGAAAGCCCACAGCAAATCATTAGCGGAAGCGGCGCAGATGCCGGAAGATTTGCCGATCCCGGAAAAGAGTATCAGGCAGAACGAAAGCAAACAGAAGAAACGATTGAACGGAAAGTAAAAGTGAAAAATCCTCTTGAAATGGCAGCATAAAAATAAGCAGAGAACGTCGAAAAACGATGGCTCTCTGCTTATTTTGTTATTCCAGCCCTTTCAGCCTCTCCACTGACATCACATGCAGCCCCAGCAGCTCCCTGTCGTTAAAAGAATACAGCTCGATGAGCTTGCCGATCTGCTGATTATAATAGTACAGATCGCAGGGCGTGTGGAGATTCACGTTCAGTTTCAGGAAAACGAAGTATTCGCTGGAAACGTCGAGGATGCGGATGTCAAACAACGTGTGCTCCAGCGTGGCAATCTGCGCGAAAATGTCGGGCAGGACGGCGGGCACTTCGAGGGGAGTGCCGTTTCCATCCGTGACGGCGACGGAAACGAGGCGGTTGAGGACTTTGTTCTGCGCACGGTCGATGTAGGCGTCAAAGCATTCGCTGGGGACGTAGTAGACGGTGGCTTCGTCAGCGGTGAAAGGGTCGCAGGAATGGATGCGGCGTTTGCTGGCGAGCAGGTAGTTCACGGGTTCTTCGATGTCGGATGAATCATAATGGCGGGGCGTCTGCACCTGTACCTGCACGAGGGCTTCCGAAAGGTCGAAGTCGTCTTCGTGGAAGGAAAGAAGGTCGCTAACGGCTACAAAAATCAGCCCAAGAAAGAGCAGAAGGATAAGGAAAATAGAAATTCGGTGAGGATTGGACATATACACCTCCGATGAAACAGATTGGCGATATGCTCTATGATAGCATAGATGCTGGGAAAATGCAAATAAACCGAGGTCACTGCCGCCCCAACCGACAGTGACCTCATTCTTATCTACCCTTACTTCTTAAAATTCTCCCACCGCTGACGGAAATAGTGCGCTGCCATCTTGGGCTTGCGGTCGCGGGTGAAAAGCCCCTTGCGGTTGCCGCCGGCGCGCATCGGGCCTTGCTGCGTGCCGAAATCCGCGAAGTTCCACGGCGTTTCGCCGACGACGAAGGGGCGCTCGTCCAGGCAGGCGTTGATGGTCTTGTAGTAATCCACCTGGAATTCCTCGGTGAACATCTCCGTGCCGTGCATCCCCGCGATGGTGTCCGCGCCGTACTCCGAGAGGATGGTGGGCTTGTTGACCGTCGCCCAGTAATCCATCTCCATGCGCATGGCGAAAGCAGCGGCTTCCAAATCGCCGGAAAGGTTGTACCAGCCGTAATAGCGGTTGATGCACACAACATCCATCGACGGAATGGTGATGTCGCGCGTGTAGTCGTTCTGGCAGCCGACGAGCGTCACCGGGCGGTTCTGCGGGTCAAGCTGATGCGCCAAGAGGTACAGCGGATGCCAATAGTCGTAGGCGGACTGCGGATGCGCATCCGTGTTCGGCTCGTTGCCCAAGCTCCACAGGACAATGCAGGGGTGATTCTTGTCGCGGGCAATCATGTCCGTCAGCACCTGGGCGTGATAATCGGCGGGCGCCCAGCGATAGGGGTCTTTGCCTCCTTCGCCGATGCCGACGGCGGGCGTTTCGGCAATCACGACGATGCCCTCGCGGTCGCACAGGGACAGCATTTCCTCCGAATAGGGATAATGGCTGGTGCGGAAGGCGTTTGCGTGCAGCCAGTGGAAGAGGTTGATGTCCGTCACGTTCAGGCACTGGTCAAGCCCGCGCCCGTGGAAGAAGGAATCCTCGTGCTTGCAGGGCCCGTGGAAGTGGAAGGGCTTGCCGTTGATGAGGAAGCGGCAGCCATCCACCTTGATTTCGCGGATGCCGAACGGCTGGCTGTACTCATCCTGACCGAAGCGGACACGCGCGGTGTAGAGGTACGGCACGCCGGGAGCGGGTTCCCAGAGATGCGGATTTGCCACATGCACTTCGCCGGACGCGCCCGTGCCGCTGGCGACGACCTGCCTGTCTGCATCCAGCACATCCAACGTCACGTCACCCTCGCCGTGGGTTGCGACGGTGTAGCGCACTGTGCCATCCATCGACGGAACAAGCGTCACATCGGCAATATAATCCGCCGGGGTGGTGTACAGGCGTACGGGGCGGTTCAGCCCAGCATAGTTAAAGAAGTCGAAATTCGGCAGGTTAATGCCCTGCTCATGCTGGTGCTGTTTGCCCGCCTCGACGGAGGGGATGCCGGGGTTATCCGAGCCGAAGAACGCCGTGCCGCCTTCGTTGCCGACAGGGAGGGTGTGATGGCTGATGGTGTTGTCCACCTCGACTTCCAGCAGGGCAGTTTGACCGGGGTGGAGGATGTCGGTCACGTCCGCCTCGAAGGGCAGGAAACCGCCGCGATGGGTGCAGAGCAGCTGACCATCAAGGAAAACGCGGGCGTTATGGGTGACGGCGTCGAAGCGGAGCATCAGGCGCTGACCTTTGAGCATGGACGGCACGGTGATGCTGCGGCGATACCACGCCAGACCGACATGACGGCGGAATTCGGGGTCAGCGGACTGGTCATTGTAGGACGCGGGAACAGCGATGGACTGCCACGGCGCGTCGGGCTTGAGACGGAAGTCCCATACGCCGGAGAAGTCGAGAATGGTGCGGGATGCGTTGGATTGCGGTGCGAGCATGGGGAAGCCTCCTTTTTTGCTTGGTATATTTATAGTAGTAGGAAAACATGTTTCTTGATTTGTGTTGCTGCAGGGGGAATCGCGCCTGTGGGCGCGACAAGGGGGGCTTTCCGATCGCCCCCTTGACCCCTTCGGCTTTACCTGAACCTTTCCCTCCCCAGCATCGCGCCGCAGCTTTCGCGGACGATGAGGGAACATTCCAGCTTGTGGCTGATGGGGGTCGTGTCGACGCCGTTCAGGGCATTGATGAGTTCCTCCATCGCGAAACTGCCGCGCTCGGTGGCGCGCAAATCCACCGTCGTCAGCGGCGGATCGAGGTACTGCGTGAAGAAGAGGTTGTCGCAGCCAGTCAGAGCAATGTCCTGCGGGACGCGGAAGCCGCTCTTCTTCAGATGACTGAGGACGCCCAAGGCACAGACGTCGTTGATAGCGACGATGGCGGTCGGCAGGGGCTTGTCCGCCAGCTGCGCCAGCATCCGCGCAGCACCGATTTCGCCGGACTGCGTGGTGAAGCCGGTAGGGAAAACATACTGCTCCTCCGGCGGTACGCCAAGGCGTGTCATTTCCTGACGATACATCGTGATGCGCGCATCGGAAAAGCGAGTGTTCAGACGACCGCCGATGAACGCAATCCGCCGATGCCCCAGATTCGTCAGGTGTGTCATCACTTTCCGGACTCCCTCGAAGGAATCCGACGCGATGTTGATGGAGGACATGTCCTCGATTAGCGGCCCGATCGTCACAACGGGCATTGCGTGGTGCAGCCGCTTCAAGTTGTCCAGAATCACCTCCGCCGGGCCGTCTTCCACCAGACCGCCCGTCAGCGCGACACCGTCCGGACGATGCTCCAATAAGCGGCGAATCATCTGGTCGTTTGTGATGGTCCCCGGCGTGTGGCAGAAAACCTCCAGCGCGTAGCCGTGGCGGGTGGCTTCAAGTTCCGCGCCGCGCATCAGCATCGAGCAGTACGGGTTGTCGAAATCGCCGATGACCAGCGCGAGCGTGCCGGTGCGCTTCTCCTGCCCCTGTGGGTGCGAATGCGCGGTGGAGGGCTGATAATGCAGCGCTTCTATTGCTTCCTGCACCTTCTGGCGCGACTTGGCGGAGATGCTGCCGCCGGACATAGCGCGCGAGACAGTGGCAATGGAGACACCCGCGCGCTCCGCCACGTCGTAAATCGTAATCTTTCCGTTTTCCATTGGGAAAACCTCCTTCCTGCCCTGTTGACAGGGAAATGCTGTAACCTTGCCATCATGGGCAGAAACCTTTCCTGTTCCGACATCATTATAACACAAAGAGTGAAAGAAAACAAGCCGCTTACAGAAAACAAGTGAAAATATTTTTCAGAAATCATGATGTAAATGGAAAGGAAACAGCCTTTTCAAACATTTTTTCAAAAACCCCTTGACAAGTACTCCTCTAAAATGTATAATAAGGTCACAAAGAAACGTAAAAGATACAAACTGCCGAGACGATGAATTGTAAGCAGAATTGTAAGCGAAAACGACGTTCTTTCAAAACCGGATCGGACGGGAATGAGCCCGTTCAGATAGAGATTCAAGAGGAGGAACCAAGGCATGAAAAAGTTGTTCTCTCTGGTACTGGCGGTCGCAATGGTGCTGAGCATGGCGTGCTTCGCATCGGCGGAAGAAAATACGACGCTGACCATCGTCGCGTGGGACGTCGGCACGACGCCGTACTATCAGGCGCAGAAGGAAGCCTTTGAAGCAACCCACCCCGGTGTGACCATCGAATACGTTGACGTGGCGTCTCAGGACTGGGACACCAAGGCTGGCACGATGCTTTCCGGCGGCGACACCAGCGACCTGTTCATGGTCAAGCAGAACATCAACATCATGAACTGGGCGCAGCAGGGCTTCGCGGAGCCGCTGACTGACTACATTGCCAAGGACAACTACGATCTGTCCGGCTTCGTGGGCATGGAACCCAACTACGCGCTGGACGGCACGCAGTACGCGCTGCCTTTCCGCTCTGACTTCTGGGTGCTGTTCTACAACAAGACCCTGTTTGACGCGGCGGGCGTGGATTACCCCACCAATGACATGACGTGGGAGGAATACGCGGCGCTGGCGAAGGAAATGACCGGCAAGGGCAACTGCAAGTACGGCTGCCACTACCACACCTGGCTGTCCGCCATCGTCAACTTCGCGGTGGACGACGGCAAGTTCACGCTGCTGGGCGGCAAATATGACGAAATGAAGTACTTCTACGACCTCGCACTGTCCCTGGAAGACGCGGATGCCTGCCGCAAGTACACCGAGCTGACCGCGGCTGGCCTGCACTACTCCGGCGCGTTCCAGACCGGCGACACTGCCATGATGCCCATGGGCTACTGGTACGTCGCGACCCTCATCAACAACATCAAGAATGGTCTGTGCGACTTTGAATGGGGCATCACCGCGCTGCCGCACAAGGAAGATGTGCAGGCGGGTTCCTCCTTCGGCAACCTGACCGGCATCATGATCAACAAGAAGTCCGAACACAAGGATCTGGCTTGGGAATACGTCTCTTGGCTGTGCGGCCCGGAAGGCGCGAAGGTCACCGCTGGCTGCGGCAACCGTCCGGCATGGGTCTCTGAGGAAGTTGCGGAAGTGTTGGCGTCTGTGGACGGCTTCCCGAAGGATGAGAACTCCAAGGCTGCGCTGCTGCCCAGCATGGTTTCCATCGAAATCGGCGTGAGCGACAAGCTGGCGGAAATCCAGACCATCCTGAACGAAGAACACACCATGATTATGACGCGCGAAATCTCCGTCGATGAAGGCATCGAGGAAATGAACGAGCGCGTGGCGGAACTGTACGAGTAATCGGCATCCGCAAGCAAATCAAGCATCCATAAGCCAGTGGGCGGGGAGGGCGACCAAAACTCGCTCTTCCCGCCTATTGTCGATTTTTCGGAAAATCAGGCTGAAAGGGGAGTCCAACTATGGCGGAGGTTGCTGCCAAGCAGCGCAAACACAAGATGAGTAGGCTGGAAAAGAAAAATACCCTCATTGCCTACTCGTTTCTCGCACCGAACTTTCTGGGGTTTGCCATCTTCACGCTCGTCCCGGTAGTTTGCGCAATCCTGCTGGCGTTCGTGGAGTGGAACGGTGGCGACATCAGCAATGCTCATTTTGTCGGACTGCAGAATTTCGCGGAAATTTTCAAGGCGGACAAAGTTGCCAGCAAGTGGGCAAACGGCGACTACCTGTACTTCTTCAACCGCGTTGACCTTGGCATTGCGTTGAAGAACACCGTATTCTATGCGCTGATTAACGTGCCGCTGACGCTGGTGTGCGCCATTGCCTTGGCGCTGGCGCTGAACAAGGCAAAGGGCGCGGTTGCGTTCCGCACGATTTTCTTCTTCCCCTATGTTGCCTCCATGGTCGCTATCTGCGTCTGCTGGAACTTCATGCTGATGAAAGATGGCCCGGTCAATCAGATGATTATGGCGCTGGGCGTCAACTTCAACAAATCGTGGACAGCAGACTCGACGATGGCGATGTGGGCGATTATCCTTGTCAGCGTGTGGCGCTCGATGGGCTACTACATGGTCATCTACCTCGCTGCGCTGCAAGGCGTTCCGCGCGAACTCTACGAAGCGGCGACGGTGGACGGCGCGAACAAGTGGCAGCAGTTCCGCAATGTGACCCTGCCGCAGATTAAGCCCACGACGTTCTTCTGCACCATCATGCTGGTCATTGGCAGCTTCAAGATTTACGACACGGTCGCCATCATGACCAACGGCGGCCCCGGACGCGCGACGAAGATGCTTGTTACCTACATCTACGACGTGGCGTTCAACAACATCAAGTACGGTCAGGCGAGTGCGATTGCCATGGTGCTGCTCGTCATCGTCCTGATTGTGACCATCATCCAGTTCGCAAACGAGAAGAAATTCGCCAATGACTAAGAAAGGAGGAAGAACACCATGAGTCAGACGGCTGTTGTTACCCATCAAAAAGCGATTCGCAAGGACAACCCGGTCATGAAGGTGATAGGGCGTGTGCTGTTGTACACGGTGCTGATTGCGATGGCGCTGTTTACGCTGATTCCGTTTGTGTGGATGCTTTCCTCCTCCTTGAAGCTGGATCAGGAAGTCTTCCAGTACCCCATCCGCTGGATTCCGGAAACGTTCCATTGGGAAAACTACCGAGTTATCTGGGAACGCGTGTCGCTGCTGACGTACTTCAAGAACACGGCGATTATCGCGCTGACAGTGACGTTCCTGCAGACGCTGACGTCCTCTTTCGCGGCATATGCGTTTGCAAAGCTGCGCTTTAAGGGGCGCGACCTGCTGTTCGTGGCGTATATCGCGACGATTGCTGTGCCGTGGCAGGCGTATATGCTGCCGCAGTTCATCATGATGCGCTCGATGGGGCTGTATGACACGCTGTTGGCGATGATTGTCCTTCAGGCCTTCAGTGCGTTCGGCGTGTTCCTGATGCGCCAGTTCTATCAGGGTATTCCGACGGAACTGTGCGAAGCGGCGCGCATTGACGGGCTGAGCGAATACGGCATCTGGGCGAAAATCATGCTGCCGCTGTCTACTGCCGCGATTGCGACGCTGGTGATTTTCACCTTCGTCGGCACTTGGAACGACTACATGGGCCCGATGATTTACCTGACCCGCGACGAGAACAAGACGATTCAGGTCGGCTTGCGGCGCTTTATTCAGGAGTACACGAGCGACTATCACCTTATCATGGCGGCGTCTCTGGTGTCGCTGCTGCCGGTGTCGGTGGTGTTCCTCTGCTTGCAGAAATACTTCATCGAAGGCATTGCAACGAGCGGCTTGAAGGGGTAAAATAGGAAGGAAAACGAAAATTCCTGCAAAAACAAAAGGGCAGACGGGCGGAAATTCCCTGTCTGCCCTTTATCAAAAAGGATGGGAAAAAGAGTGGAAAAATACACGCAAGCCATGCGGCAGGCAGCCGACAAGTTTCGCTGGAGCGCAAAATTGGCGGCGGACGAGGGCATTATCCCGTATAAGAGCGAAAAAGGTGCTTGGGTTGCATCCCCCTACGACGGCAACAGCTGGTGGACAGGCGGCTTCTGGCCGGGGCTGATGTGGCAGCTGCACTGCGCGACGGGCGACGAGCAGTTCCAGACCGAAGCGCGGCGCGTGGAGAAGCTCCTTACGGAAGAATTCCGCACGTTCCGCTGCCTGAATCACGACGTTGGCTTCATGTACCTGCTGTCCTGCGGCGCGGATGCAAAGCTGACCGGCGACGAACAGGCGAAAACCGACACGCTTCACGCGGCAAGCCTTCTCATGGGGCGCTTCAACCCGGCGGGGTTCATCCGCGCGTGGAATCACCCTGACCAGCGCGGGTTTGCCATCATCGACTGCATGATGAATCTTTCCCTGCTCTGGTGGGCAACCCGCGAGACGGGCGACCCACGATTCGCGAAAGTCGCGCAGATTCACGCGCAGACGACGCTGCGGGAGTTCCTGCGCCCGGATGGATCGGTCAGCCACATTATCGAGTTTGACCCGGAGACAGGCAAGCGCGTCAAGGAATACGGCGGACAGGGATACTGCCTCGGCTCGCAGTGGAGCCGTGGGCAGGCGTGGGGATTGTACGGCTTTACACTGGCGCACCTTAACGGCGGTAATACGGAATATCTGGACGCGGCGGAGAAAATCGCGGCGAACTTTATCCGGCATATCCGCCCGGATGGACTGACCGACTGTGATTTCTGTCAGCCGAAGGATGAGAAACGCATCGACAATATCGCGGGAGCGGTGGCGGCGTGCGGTCTGCTGGAACTGGCGAAAATCACGGGCAAGGCGGAGTACCATGCGGCGGCGGTTCGATTGGTGGATGCTCTGCTTGAGCACTGCGTCGACTGGACGCAGAACAGCTGCGGACTGTTGACAAAATGCACTGCGAGCTACCACGACGACGGCGCGGGGAGGCACACGAACATCACCTATGGCGATTACTTCCTTGTAGAGGCGCTGGCGAAGCTGACGGGCAGCGATCCAATGCTCTGGCGGTGAAAGGAACAGCATGATTACAATTCTGGTAAAAGCGGCAGACGGGACGATGATTGCCTCAGCACAGAGCGCGGAGGATGCGCGCCTGTGCATCGACCGGGTCTATGAAGACGGCGACACGGTGGAAATCCTTGCGGACGAAAAGCATTTGTGCGTGCAAATGGACGTGACACTGTTGCCGGGCGAAGTATATCTGCCGAATGGGCGCATGACGTGGCGCGTTCCGGCGGGGGAACATCGGCTGGCATATGCGCCCGGCGCGTTCGAGGCGAAGCGGCATGTCATTACGGCACGTCTAATGACGGCAGAGGAAATCAATGGGCGGCGCGATATTGCCTGCAATCCGGCAGACCTGCGCGGCGAAACGGACTTCTTTCCCCATATCACCGCGAATGTCGAAACGCGCAACGAGGCGTGCTTCTGCGCGCGCAACGCCATCAACGGGCTGCATTGCAACAATTATCACGGCGAGTGGCCATTCGGCAGCTGGGGCATCGGCGCGCGGGAAGACGCGTGGTGCCGCATTGACTTCGGGCGCGAGGTGACGGTGGATGCAATGGCGCTCATCCTCCGCGCGGATTTCCCGCATGACGCGTATTGGGTCAGCGGACGCGTCGTACTGTCCGACGGCGCGGAAGTCGCGTTCGACTTGCAAAAGACAGGCGAGAGGCAAATCATCCCGCTGGGAAAACACACGGTGCGCTGGATGCGGCTGGAGCGGATGCAGAAGAGCGACGACCCGTCGGCATTCCCCGCACTGACCGAATGGGAAGTCTGCGGATGCGACAAGGAAGGCGAATAAGATGGAAGCAAGAGCGTATTGGCTGCAAACAATGCTGAAAATCGCTGATCCGGTGCTGAAAAACTTGGCGGCGGGGACGCTGAAGCAGAACATGCCGACGGTGTTCCATCCCGACCGGGCGGAGTATATGCACCTCGAAGCGCTCGGACGGACGGTCTGCGGCATTGCACCGTGGCTGGAACTGGATGGCCTGACGGGCGAAGAAGCGGAGATTCAGGCGGAATACCGTGAGCTGACCCGCAAGGCAATTGCAAACGCGGTAAATCCGGAATCGCCGGACTTCATGAACTTCACCGAAGGGTATGGGCAGGCACTGGTGGACGCGGCGTTCCTGGCGCACGGCATCGTTCGCGCCCCAAAGCAGCTGTTCCATGCGCTGGATGAGCAGACGAAGCGGAATCTGGTGGGTGCCCTGCGTGCGACGCGGAAATTCACCCCGTTCGTGATGAACTGGCTCTTCTTCTCCGCGATGGTGGAGGCGGCGCTGCGCGTGATGGGCGAAAGCGACTACGACCTGACGCGCGTGGATTACGCTGTGAACATGTTTGAAAGCTGGTACCTGGGCGATGGCGTGTACGGCGACGGCCCGAAATTCCGCTGGGATTACTACAACAGCTTCGTCATTCAGCCGATGTATGTTGATGTGCTGCGGACATTCGCGGATGTCGGGCGCGGCTATGACGAACTGCTGAAGCAGGTGGAGCACCGCGCGGGACGGTATGCGGCGGAGCTGGAGAAAAACATCAACGCCGACGGCAGTTACCCGGTCATCGGGCGGTCGATTACCTACCGCTTCGGCGCGTTCCAGCTGCTGTCACAGGCAGCACTGGAAGATTTTCTGCCGAATGAACTGCCGCCGGAGCAGGTTCGGACGGCGCTGACGGCGTGCATCCGCAAGGTGACAGAGCATCCGGCGATGTTCGACGCGCAGGGGTGGCTTCAGCCGGGCGTGTATGGCTGTCAGCCGGACTTGGCGGAGGGGTACATCTGCGTCGGCAGTTTGTATCTATGCCTGACCGTGTTTCTGCCGCTGGGGCTTGCGCCGACGGCGGATTTCTGGTCGAAGCCGGAGATTCCGTGGACGGCGAAGCGGATTTGGAGCGGTGAAAACGTGATGCTTGATCACGCGGTGGATTGATGCGGACGTGCCGGGCGGGAGGATGACTCCTGCCCGGCATGAGTCGGACGAATAAACCAAAAGGAAATCACCTGAAAGGTTCGCAGATTTCCGAACGATGAGTGCTGAAAATTGTAATTATCGTTCGGAAAATCAAAAAGAAGCAAAAAAACCGCAAAAACCTTCAAAAAACCTCTTGACGGGAGGGCGAAAAAGTAGTATACTGACAAAGCTGGTTGCGCGAGCCGCTGAAAAGCCGCTTGCGAGACTGGTACGAACCTTGAAAACGATACAGAACAATAACAACGCAAACAAGACAGTAATTCCGAATGAGTGAAACTTGGTTGAGGAAACTTGATTGAGGAATAAAGGATTAAACGAAAGAGTTTGATCCTGGCTCAGGACGAACGCTGGCGGCGTGCCTAACACATGCAAGTCGAGCGGAGACAGTGAGTAGCTTGCTATGAGCTGTTTTAGCGGCGGACGGGTGAGTAACGCGTGAGCAACCTTTCCCAGACAGGGGAATAACACACCGAAAGGTGTACTAATACCGCATAAGACCACGGGATCACATGGTTCTGGGGTAAAAGATTTATCGGTTTGGGGTGGGCTCGCGTCCGATTAGGTAGTTGGTGAGGTAACGGCCCACCAAGCCGACGATCGGTAGCCGACCTGAGAGGGTGATCGGCCACATTGGGACTGAGACACGGCCCAAACTCCTACGGGAGGCAGCAGTGGGG